>Ga0173480_10000094_pt1 | contig 22642 bp, 20 predicted proteins | sample NitcycUS209509C1_FD_122622 | JGI IMG/M metagenome (GOLD analysis project Ga0173480, IMG submission 122622) | Soil microbial communities from Arlington Agricultural Research Station in Wisconsin, USA - Nitrogen cycling UWRJ-S209-509C-1 (version... | ecosystem: Environmental > Terrestrial > Soil... | reverse complement strand
GGCAGGCCCAGGGCGACGACGCTGCCGAAAACACCCCGTCGCCCCTCGGGAGCGTGCTCCACGGACATCAGGACGGCGCCGCCCCACTCACCGCCAAGGGCGAAGCCCTGGACGAAGCGGAGCAGCACCAGGAGCACCGGGGCCCACACCCCGATCTGTGCATAAGTGGGCAGAAGGCCAATCGCCAGCGTCGCACCGCCCATCAGCAGCAGCGACCACACCAGCATGAACTTGCGCCCCAGGCGGTCGCCGTAATGGCCCATGACCACGCCGCCCAGCGGCCGGGCGATGAATCCGATGCCGAAGGTGGCAAACGAGGCGAGGGTGCCCGCCAGCTCGGATACCTGTGGAAAGAACTGCGGGCCAAAGACCGTGGCCGCCGCAGTGCCGTAGATGAAGAAGTCGTACCACTCGATGGTGGTGCCGATGGCGCTGGCGAGGGAGACGCGCCGCGCTTCGGCGCTCGCGGACGGACGAGCCGGCATCGGGGAAGTATAATTTTGGTCTCGCACCCTGATGGATCAGCGCTTTATCCGCAACTTCTCAATCATCGCCCACATCGACCACGGCAAGTCGACCCTGGCAGATCGCTTTCTGGAGCTCACGGGAGCGCTCCAGGCGCGTGAAATGGAAGCCCAGGTCCTCGATGCCATGGATCTCGAGCGTGAGCGGGGCATCACCATCAAGGCGCACCCGGTCCGCCTGAATTACGCCGCGCAGAACGGGGAGACCTACGTCCTCAATCTCATCGACACGCCGGGCCACGTGGACTTCGGCTACGAGGTGACGCGGTCGCTCGCCGCCTGCGAGGGAGCGCTGCTGCTGGTGGACGCCTCGCAGGGCGTCGAGGCCCAGACCCTGGCCAACGCCTATCTGGCGGTGGACAACAACCTCGAGATCATCCCGGTCATCAACAAGATCGACCTGCCGAGCGCGCAGCCCGACGAGTGCAAGCGGCAGATCGAGGACATCATCGGCCTCGACAGCGCCGGCGCCATCCTCGCCAGCGCCAAGGAAGGCACCGGCGTCCGCGAGATTCTCGAGGCGGTCGTCGCGCGCTTTCATCCGCCGGCGGGCCAACGCGACGCGCCGCTCAAGGCGCTGATCTTCGACTCCTGGTTCGACCCCTACCGCGGCGTCGTCATCGTCATTCGCGTGATCGACGGCGTCATCCGGCCGAAGACGAAGATCCGCCTGATGGCCGAGAAGCAGGACTACGAGGTGCTCGACCTCGGTGTCTTCTCGCCCAAGGCGACGCCGTTGGACGAGCTCGGCCCCGGCGAAGTCGGCTTCGTCGTCGCCAACATCAAGGTCGTGTCCGACGCGAAGATCGGCGACACCGTCACGGAGACGAACCGGCCGGCCACGGAGCCCTTTCCCGGCTTCAAGGAACTGAAGCCGATGGTGTTCGCGGGGCTCTATCCGGTGGAGAGCCATCAGTACGCCGAATTGCGGGAGGCGCTCGAGAAACTGCGCCTCAACGACGCTTCGTTCTTCTACGATCCGGAGACGTCGGCGGCGCTCGGCTTCGGCTTCCGCTGCGGCTTCCTCGGCCTGCTCCACATGGAGATCGTGCAGGAGCGGCTCGAGCGGGAATACAACATGGACCTGGTGACGACGGCGCCAGGCGTGCTCTATCGCGTCACCACCACCGACGGCGAGGTGCAGGAGATCGACAGCCCGGCCAAGCTTCCAGACGCCGGCCGCATCACCAGGCTGGAAGAGCCGGTCATCACCGCGATGATCCTGACGCCGTCGGAATTCGTCGGCCCCATCCTGCAGTTGTGCCAGGACAAGCGCGGCGTGCAGAAGAAGCTCGAGTACTTGAAGTCGGACCGCGTGCTCATCACCTACGAGCTGCCGTTCAACGAAGTCGTGATGGACTTCTACGACAAGCTCAAGACGATGTCGCGCGGCTACGGCTCGCTCGACTATCACGTCACCGGCTACTGGGAATCGCCGCTCGTCAAGATGGACATCCTGGTCAACGGCGAGCCGGTGGACGCGCTCTCGATCATCGTCCACAAGGACGCGGCCTACGATCGCGGCCGCGCGCTGGTGGCGAAGATGCGCGAGCTGATTCCGCGGCAGATGTTCGAGATCGCCATCCAGGCCTCGATCGGCACCCGGGTCATCGCCCGCGAGTCGGTGCGGGCGCTGCGCAAGAACGTGCTCGCCAAGTGCTACGGCGGCGACATCTCGCGGAAGCGCAAGCTGCTCGAAAAGCAGAAGGAAGGGAAGAAGCGCATGAAGCGCGTCGGTCGCGTCGAGATCCCGCAGGAGGCGTTCCTGGCCGTGCTCAAGGTGGGCACCGAATAATGGCGGCTAAGCTGGCGGCGCCGAAGCCCGCCGCGCCGCCGAAAGCCGGCGCCGCCGAGCCCTACGTCAAGTCGACGCTGCGCGAGTACTTCGAGTCGGTGTGCGTCGCCGTCATCCTGGCGCTGTTCGTCCGGACGTTCGTGGTGCAGGCGTTCAAGATTCCGACCGGGTCGATGGAGAACAACCTGCTCATCGGCGACCACCTGCTGGTGAACAAGTTCGTGTTCGCGCCCACGCTCACCGGGCTCGAGCAGACGCTCCTGCCGATCGATCCGATCCGGCGGGGCGACATCCTGGTGTTCAAGTTCCCCGAGGACCCCAACCGCGACTTCATCAAGCGCGTGATCGGGCTGCCCGGCGACACCCTGGAGTTGAAGCAGAAGACGGTCTATATCAACGGCAAGGCGCTCGACGAGCCCTACGTCCAGTTCCTGTTCCCCGACGACCTGCCGTCGGAAGCGGGGCTCGCCGGCACCGACCCGCGGCGCCGGTTTGGGCCCGTGACGGTTCCGGCCGATATGTTCTTCATGATGGGCGACAACCGCGACAACTCCGAGGACAGCCGCTTCTGGGGCTTTCTGCCCCGGTCCTACGTCAAGGGCAAGGCGCTCTTCGTGTATTTCTCGTTTGGCGATGCCAACGGCCTTTCGGGCACCCTCTCGAACATCCGCTGGGGGCGGATGCTGCATCAGATTCACTGATTCGAGCGCCGATTACCCATGAAGACCGTGATCAAGCTGCTCCTCGCGGCGGTCATCGCCAACGCGGCCTATCGCTCCGGCAGCGTGGCGTTGAAGTACTACCAGTTCAAGGACCAGACCCAGCAGATGGTGCTGTTCGGGCAGTCCGAGCCCGTGTCCGGACTCACGCGGCAGATCCTCGAGGAGGCGGTGAAGCGGTCGGTGCCGCTCGAGGAGCAAGGGCTCTCCGTCACCCGCGAAGGCGGCCGTACCGTTGCCGACGTGTCCTACAGCGAGAGCGTCGAGGTGTTTCCCCGCATCGTCTACCCAATCAGGTTCTCGTTCAGCGCCGAGGCGTTTGGGGTGGCCGGGGCCGCCCCGGTTCGCTGAGGCCGGACACCACCGCCGCCGCCCGCTGCGCATCGACGCCCGCGAGCCGCACGCGCTTGGTCCGCGCCTGCGCGCCGCCGACGATCGACACGGCGCGGCGGGATAGAGCGAACGCCGCGGCGAGCATCGCGATCAGTTCGTCGTTGGCAGCGCCCTCGACCGGCGGCGAGTGCAGTCGCGCGCGCAGCGTCCCGTCCTCGTCCACGGTGAGCCCCGGTTTCGACGCCCTGGGGACGACTTTCACCGTCAGCATCACTCCCGCTGGCGCTGGCCGCATCGCTCCAGGCTAGCAGCTAGCCGGCCAGCCTGGCGGCCGGGGTGGCGGGTGGCGGGTCGCCGAGGGCGCGGCGCACGGCCGACAAGAGCTCCATCGGGGCCACCGGCTTCTGCACCAGTCGTGCTCGCGACTCGATCACGCCTTCCCCCACCAGCGACTCGGCCGAGTACCCGGACAGGAAGATCGCCCGCGTCGCGGGGTGCCGTTCGGCGAGCAGGGTCACCATCTCGGGCCCGCTCATTTCCGGCATGATCACGTCCGCCAGCACCAGGTCGATGGTGCCCGCGTGCCGAAGGGCCACGGCCAGCGCTTCGCGCGGCCCCCCGGCCTGCAGCACGTCGTAGCCGTGACGGCGCAGCACGTTGTCGATGACCGACCGCACCGCGCGATCGTCTTCGACGAGAAGCACCGTCTCGTGGGCCCGTGCCGGCGCCGCGGCCACCGCCTCGCGCGCGGTGTCCACCGGCTTGGTGGTCGCGGGAAGGTGCACGGTGAACGTAGTGCCCTGGAGCGGCGCGCTCTCGACGGCTACGTGCCCGCCAAGCTGCTTGACCACGCCGTACACCGTCGCCAGCCCGAGCCCGCTACCCTTGCCCGGACTTTTGGTGGTGAAGAACGGCTCGAAGATCCGCGTGCGGGTGGTTTCGTCCATGCCGCACCCCGTGTCGCGCACGGTGAGTCTCGCGTAGGATCCGCGGGCCAGATCGGCGGTGCCGGCGGTGACCACGACGCGATCCAGCGCCACCGTCAGCGTGCCCCGCCCCGACATCGCGTCCCGCGCGTTGACCGCCAGGTTGATGAGGACCTGTTCCACCTGAACGCGATCGGCTTCGACAGGGCAGCTCCCGGTGGCCGTCTGCAGATCCAGCCGCACGCCTTCGCCGATCAGCCGGGCCAGCATGTGGCTGGTGTCCACGAGCACCGCGTTGAGATCGAGCGGGCGGATGGCCAGCACCTGCTTCCGTCCGAAGGCGAGCAGCTGCCGGGTGAGGTCGCTGCCGCGGCGAGCGGCCTGCTGAATCTCCCGGAGATCGCTCCGGGTCGTGCCGATGTCGCCGGCCTGGGCCAGCAGCAGGTCGGTGTAGCCCTGGATCACCATCAGGATGTTGTTGAAGTCGTGGGCGACGCCCCCGGCGAGGTGGCCGATGGCCTCGAGCTTCTGCGCCTGGCGCAGCTCGGCCTCGAGCCGGCGCCGGTCCTCCGTCTCAGCCCGCAGGGCCGCCCGGCTGGCCTCGATGAGGGCCCGCGTCCTTTCCTCCACCCGCCGTTCGATCGATTCGAGCACGCCCTCGTAGCCGCCGGACGGGGCGCGGCCCGAAAGCCAGGCGCCCAGGACGACCGCGGCCACTGAGAGCGCCAGGAGCTCCGCCTGGTACGAGTGTCCGACGAGGGCGACCCAGCCCGTCGCCGCAAGGCCGGCAGCGACCGGCCCGTAACGTCGAATCGCCGGGAGCGTCGTGAGCGACTCGAATTCGTCTCTTGTCTGCGCCAGAAGGTTACGCATGAGTCTGAAAGGGTCTATCGGCGCATCGTGCAGATCCGGGCGGGGTCGAGCATCGACGGCTAATGAAATGAACGTTCGGCTAACATTCGATCGCGCGATGTTCGACTTGGGGCTCTCCGGCGTTTTCACCTTTTATGGGTGACAGTACAGTTCGGCGGGGGTATCAGATCCACGAGTTTGCCCGTCTCACGGGCCTGACCGTCCGCGCGCTCCAGCACTACGACCATCTCGGGTTGCTCAAGCCGGTGCGCAGTCGCGCCGGCCACCGCACCTACTCCGATCAGGATCTGCAGGGCCTCGTCCAGATCCTGGCGCTGAAGTCCGTCGGCGTTCCTCTCCGGCAGATCGCGGCTCTGCGCCGGTCCGGGGGGCCGGGCCTCGCCCGCGCCCTCCACATGCAGCGGGCCGTGCTCGAGCGGCGAAGGCCCCTGCTCGAGAAGGCGATTACGGCAATTCAGAACGTGGAACTGGCGCTCGAGAACGGGCAGGAGGCCGACGCGGCGGCCTTGCGCAGCCTGATCGAAGCGGTCGGACCGCAGGAAGACCAGCCTCACGGGCTGGAGGACACGCCGCTCCGGGAGGCGGCGCCGCCGCCTCCCCGGACGCCAGATCGCAACGAGCTTCGCCGCCGCTGGCAGCAGCTGCTCGGCGATGTCGAGCACGTGGTGGAAACGGATCCGGCCGGCCCGGAAGCGCAGGCCATCGCCGCCCGATGGGTGGAACTGCTGCAGGAACTGGCCGGCAATGCCGCGGCGCTCGACGCCCAGCTCGTGAAGAGCGCCGGTCTGCTCGGAGCCGCGGCTCGCGTGCACGCCAATGGCGCGCCGGCCGAGCGGGCGTGGGAGTTCGTAGGAAAGGCGCTGGCCGCGAGGGGCCGGGACGGTGCCGGGAACGGCGCGGCCGGGTTCAGTTCCGGACCGGGAACACTGGACCAGTAGCGCTGAGCACTTCGTCCACCTTCCTGAACAACTCCGCCTGCGAGAACGGCTTCAACAGCAAGGGCTGGCCAGATTCGGTCAGCCCTTGCTTGATCACGTCGTAGTCGTCGGCATAGCCCGAGATGTAGAGCACCTTGGTCTCGCGGTGGAGCTCGGCGACGCGCGAGGCGAGCGCGAATCCGCTCATCCCCGGCATCACAACGTCGGTCAGCAACAGATCGATTGGGGTGGCGTGGGCCGTGGCCACGGACAGCGCCTCGTCACCGTCGCGAGCATTGAGCACCGCATAGCCGGAGCCTTCGAGGAAGCGCCGCATCAGCTCGCGCAGCGCGTACTCGTTCTCGACGAGAAGTATGGTTCCGGGCGGGCGCGTCTGGCCTGACTCCATGATGCTCCTGCGGTCTCTCTTGTTCTCGACCCGGACTCGCGGTTGCACAAGAGCCCCGGTATCGCAGGGGCCGTCAAATCAGTAGCGGACGTGTCCGGTGAGGCGTGCAGACCTGTGCCGGGCTGCGACGGCGTGAGCAGAATCGGACACGACCGGCGGATGCCGATCACGAGAGGCGGATGGCGCGGCGGAAATCGCCAGGAGTGCGATTGAAGTGGCTGCGGAACTGCCGGTCGAAGCTCGGTACGTGCTCGTAGCCGGTGCCGGAAGAGATCTCCTTGATGCTCAACTCGCTTTCCTGCAGCAGCCGCGCCGCGGTGTTCATCCGCGCCAGCTGCAGGTGCCGGTTGAAGGTCACTCCGGTTTCCTTGAACACCAGGCGGCTCAAGTAGGAGCGCGACACGCGGAGATTTTTTGCCACGTCGTCGAGACGGCACGCCGAGTTGACGTGGCGGGACTCCACGTACTGCAGCACAGTGCGGACGCGCGAATCGACCACGGCTGGCGCCGACGACTGGAGCAGGGAATCGGCGTCGGACGTGATGAAGGGCGCCGGCTCCGCCTTGACGGCCCGCGGCGCCGTCGGCGCAATGGCGAGGCGTTCGGCCAGCCTCGTGATCATCACTCGTGCCAGGACGCGCGCGGTGCGGGTCTTGAGCTGGCTGGCCGTCTCGAACAATCTGGGCGTCAGGGCCGCCGTACGTGGGGGCTCGTCTGGCTCGTTCGGCTCCTTGAGGGACAGGATCAGACGGCACTCTTCGAGAAAATCGAGCCAGGCGGCTGACTCGTCCACATCCGGCGGGGGGGTCGCTCCGTGGTCGTTCATCTCGATTCCAAACACCCGTGGGTACGCGCCGACCGTCGGATACACGCCAACGGTCCGGGCCGCTGCGATTGATGCTACGCGAACGTCTCCGGAGCTCGTCTGTTTTTCGCCGGGGTTTTGCACACTGATTGTGAGCGGCTCGTGTACTGCGGACTGTCACCCGCATGCACGGCGCGAGGGCCCGGGAAGCGCGGCGTGGTGGTGAAGTCGTGCGCGAGGCACGTCTGGCCCAGCCATTGCGCAGTTGGTCCCACCCAGGAGATCGAAACGGAGCCAGGAGATCCCTAAGACGGGAAAACCCTGGCTGTCACGCGGCGGCCTCTCGACCGTCGTGCCTGGTCAGGTCTCAGAGGAGACCAGCCCGGCGCGAATCGCGAAGCGGACCAGGCCGGGCACGTCGTGGATCTCCAACCGGTTCATCAACTCGGCGCGGTGGAACTCGACGGTCTTGACGCTCACGTTCAGACGCTCCGCGATGGCGCGCGTGCCGAAGCCCTCGGCCATCAACTGGAGGGTCTCGCGCTGCCGGCGGGTCAGGCGCTTCAGCGGATCTTCGGTCGGATCGTTCGAGAGGTATTGCGCCGAGGGGCCTTTGACCCCGGGACTCAGGTAGGTTTCTCCGCGTGTCACCGCGCGGATGGCCGCCTCGAGCTCCTGGACGCCCGCGTCCTTGACGATGTAGCCCGACGCTCCAGCCTGAAGCGCCTTGCGCACGTAGACCGCATCGGTGTGCATCGACAGGATGATGGTGCGTGTGGGCAGGTACTCCTTGGCCACGCGCTCGGCCACCTCGAGCCCGTTCATCTCGGGGAGGGTGATGTCGAGCAGGATCAGATCGGGGCGCGTCGACGCCACGAGGGAGACCGCATCGGGACCGTTATCGGCCTCGCCCACGACCTCGACATCCGGCAATGCCTGAAGCAATGCCCGGATGCCGGCGCGCATCAAGGTGTGGTCTTCGACCAGAACGACTCGGAGTGCGCCCATGGGTCAGTGCCGCGTTCGGCTCAGCTGAGGATAGTGAACCCGATCGAGCCCCCGAGGCAACTGTCATCTTACGCCGCTCCCGCCTCTCGTGTCGTCGTCTTGTTCCGCTAGCAGATTTTCTATGCAAGCTGTGGCGTTCAGGCCCTTTGGGAACGGTCCCGAGAGGGGGCTGAGAGCTGTCGGTGTCGTCGCTCATCATCGGCGCGCGCACCGAGGCGCAATTGCGACAGAATCTTGGCGCGGTCGCGGAGCGCAATCCGCCGCCCACGCGGCGGGCGGCCTCGAGCCCGCCCTGCAGATTGGTCGCGAATCGCACCCGTTCAAAGGAGGCACATGATGCGCACGTTCACGATGGTCGGCGCGCTGCTCTTGGCCGCGGTATCAGCCTCGGCCCAGACGCGCTCGGTTCACATCGAAGACCTCACCTGGTTCGAAATCCGCGACGCGATGGCCGCCGGCAGGACGACCGCGATCCTGTACGCGGGCGGCACCGAGCAAAACGGCCCCCACATGTCGCTTGCCAAACACAACCTGATCGCGCGGCACGTGGCAGGGCTGATTGCCGAGCGGCTCGGCAATGCGCTGGTCTATCCGGTGATGCCGTTCTCGCCCGCGGGTGACGCCACCGAGAAGACCGGGCACATGCGTTTTCCGGGCACCGTGTCGCTCAGTTCCGAGGTGTTCCTCGGCGTCATGCGGCAGGTCGCCCAGAGCGCGGTCGCCGCCGGGTTCAAGCAGGTCTATCTGATGGGCGACCACGGCGGCGGCCAGGCCGAACTGCGGCTGGCGGCCGAGGGGCTGGACGCCGATGCCCGCCGCAAGGGCGCGCGCGTGTTCTACGTGGACATCGCTACCCAGCCGGGACAGCAGATGAACGCCTACCTCAAGGAGCGCCAGGTCGCGCCGGGCGGGCACGCCGGGGTCGCCGAGACGGCGCAGGTCGTCGCGCTCGACGGCGACAACCGCCACATCCGCCGGGACCGCTACGGCGCCAGCGCCGCCGGCCCCGAGCCGGCCGCCGGGATGATGGCCGACGTGTCGCCGGCGACCGCGGAAATGGGCAGAATCTTCCTGGACTATAAGGTTTCGAGCGCCGTGGAGCAGATCAAGAAGCTCTCGGCGCAGAAGTGACGGGCTGACAGGTCGCTCAGGCGATTCGCACGATCCTGTTGGCGTGAAGGGCCGGTCTCACCGTTTTGTAGCTCAACTGGTGCCGACCCTTCCCATCGTCAAGGAGCGCCCGGTGCGGATGACCGTGCGCTTCGTCGTCCATTTCAGGAAGCCCACGTCGACGAGGGCGTCGATGACGAAGCGGCAGTCGTCGGCGCCGATATTCCAGAGACGCACTCCCTGGGCCATCGTCACTTCCAGGCCCGGCATCTCCGCGAAGTCTTCTCTCACGCGCTCGACGAGTGTGTTGAAGGTCATGGCTTCTCCGGCGCGTCCCGCTGGTCGGCTCCGCGCACTCCCAGTTGGAGCAACTTGGGGGCCATCGGCGCAACGAGTGGCAGCGCGCGTATTACCCGCGTGTTGCCAACAGGTTGGGTGGGCTTTTCGGGTACGCGCCCCACTTGCTCGATGACAACTTTTCCGTAAGATCGGTGTTTATGGCCTACGGACGTGTTGGGATCGCAGTCTGGCGGTTCTACGTTCAGAGGGTCTTTGGACCCGCCTGGCGCGAAGCCGGGGCAGCCGGCGGCTAGTCGTCCGAAGCCGCGTTGCGGCCACCGCCCGGCGCCGGCGGGTGGGGCCGCGCCGGGGGGACGTAGTCGGGCGCCACGCCCATGAGCTCACGAATCGCCTTGGCCGTGTCCTCGCGGACGACGCTCGATTTCGAATCGAAGCCGAAGCCCCCGGCCATGCCGAGTGCGGCTTCGAGCGGAGTGAAGCGCCGCTTGTCCTCCACGTCGAGCGTCGCGCCGCTCTTGTGCAGGAACCGGACGACGTCGGTCAGGCCCCACAGCGCCGCGCCGTGCACCGCGGTGCGGCCCAGGGTGTCGGCCGCGTTGACATCGACGCCGGCGGCGAGCATCAGCGTGATCGTCTCGATCGCGTCCTTTTGCGTCTTGCCGCGGCCCGTCCTGTCCTCTTCACGAGCGGCGACGTTGGCGGCCATCATGAGGCCGTTGACGCCGTTGCGCGTCACCGCCTTCGGATTGGCGCCCCTCTCGAGCAGCAGCTTCACCACCGGTGTGTCGCCGGCCTTGGCGGCGCGCAGCAGGGGCGTGGTGCCGGCGCCGAGCACGCCGTCCGCGCCGCGATCCAGCTTGGTCCGGTAGGGAACCTGCGCGGTGAGCGCCGCGTCGACACGTGCCCCGTGCGCGAGCAGGTTCTTGATGACGTCGAGGCTGGTCGCCTCCTCGTCGAACGGATTCGGCGCCGGCCGGTTGGACTGCGGCGGCGTGTTGTAGTCCACCGCCGCCCACAGAGCGGTCCGGCCCACCTTGTCGGGCGTGTTCACGTCCGCGCCGTTGTCGATGAGCAGGTTGGCGACGTCGAAGTGGCCGTTGATGAGCGCGATGACGAGCGCGGACTGCCGGTCGGGATCGATCGCGCTGACGTCGGCACCCGCGGCGATGAGCGCCTTGGCCGCGTCTACCCGGCCCTCCCGCGCGGCGAACAGCAGCGGCGTGAACCCGCCGGGCGGGAGCCACTTGTCGCGCGGCTCCGACGTGCGCTGCCGCTCCCAGGCGATGATGCCCGAGCGCGCGTTCACGTCGGCGCCGGCCTCGGCCAGCATCGCGACCATCTCGCCGTGGCCCTGCGCCGCCGCCCACATGATCGGCGTCTGGCCGCGCCAGCTCTCGACGGCGTTGAGCGACGCGCCGCGCGTCACCAGCATCTTGGCCGCGGCCACGTGGCCCGACCGCGCGCAGGTGTGGAGCGCCGTTTCGCCCAACGGCCCGGTGAGGTTCGCGCTGAGGCCGGCGTTGAGCAGCCGCTCGACGATCGCCGGGTCGCCCTGCTGGCACGCCAGCGGCAGCGCCGTCACGCCGTAGCGGTTGGCGGCATCCGCCTTCGCGCCCGCGCGCAGCAGACGATCCAGCAGCGTCACGTCTCCGTTGCGCACCGCCCAGTGCAACGCCGTGGTGCCGTCCACTTCGGCGGCGTTGGGATCGGCTTTGCGCTGCAGGAGCGACAACGCCGTGGCCGACTCGCCGGCCTTGACCGCCGCGACGAGCTGCGCAGCGTTCGGCGCCGGCGTCTGCGCGAAAACCGCCGTACCGGTCAGGGCCGAAACCACGACGAGCGTTGTGAGCGTGCTGCGCATCGGAGCGTTTTCCTTTGTAGGGGCCGCCTTCAGGCGGCCCTGGGCCGGCTAAGCCGGGCCCCCACGTCAGAGACCCGCCAACGGCCCCGTGCTGTCGCCCAGCGTCTCGTGCCGCACGCCCGCCTTGTCGAGCATCGACACCAGCAGGTTCGTCATCGGCGTGTGATCGGGGTAGCGCAGGTGGCGGCCGCCCTTGAGCGAGCCCGCGCCACCGCCCACCACCAGGTTCGGCAGCGGAAAGTGGTCGTGCGCGTTGCTGTTGCTCATGTTGCTGCCGTAGAGCAGCACCGTGTGATCCAGCAGCGAGCCGTCGCCGTCCGGCGTCTCCTTCATCTTCGTCAGGAACTCGCCGAACATGTTGACGTTGAACGTCTGGATGCGGACGTTCTTCTCCATCTTCTCGGCGCGGTTCTGATGGTGCGAGATGGCGTGGTGGCCGTCGGTGACGCCCACCTGCGTGTAGGTGCGGTTGCTGACCTCGCGCGACACCATGAAGGTGATGACGCGCGTGACCTGGGCCTGGTAGGCCAGGGTCATCAGCTCGTACATCAGCCGGACGTGCTCCTCGAAATCGAACGGAACGCCGGCCGGGCGCGCCGGCAGCTGCAGGTCCGCGTCACCCTGGCTCTTCTCGGCGCGCTGGATGCGGCGCTCGATCTCGCGCACGTTCTCGAGATACTGCGACATCGTCTGGCGATCCGACGGGCCGAGCTGCAGCTGGAGGCCGGCCGCCTCCTTGGCGATCGCGTCGAGAATGCTGCGGTCTTCCCGGATGCGCGCGACGCGCTCGGCAGCACTGCCACCCTCGCCGAACATCCGCTCGAAGACCTTGCGCGGATTGATCTCCATCGGCTGCGGCGTCGTGGGCGTGCGCCACGACAGGGTGTTCATGTAGATGCAGCCGTAGTCGACGTCGCACGAGCCGATGAGGCCCGAGTGGTCCTCGGTGGCGAGCTCCATCGACGGCAGCGGCGAATCCTGACCGATGGCCTGCGCGGCAATCTGGTCGGCCGTGATGCCGGCAAACGCGTCGACCCCCTGCGTCGCCTTCGGACGCACGCCGCTCAGCCACGTCGTCGGGCTCAGCGAGTGCACGGCGGTCGAGTCCGCGGCCTTGTGGCCGAGGCCGCTGACCACGTTCACGTAGTTCCGGTGCGCCTCGAGCGGCTTGAGGATGGGGGTGAACTCGAAACCGGCGCCCTCGGTGGCCGGCGTCCACTTGTCCATGATGGCGCCGTGCGGCACGTAGACGAAGCCGAGCCGCGACACCGGCTTGGCCGCCGTCTGCGCCAGCAGCGTCCGTGCGGGCACCATCGAGTCGAGCAGCGGCAGCGCCATGGTGACGCCGACGCCTTTCAGGAAGGTTCGCCGCGGCAGGTGTTTTCGAGTGATGTACATCAGTGTCTCCCTACATCCCGGTCGGTCTAAAGACCGCCCGCTACGAGCGGGGCGCCGTCGGCCTGCGGCGCCTTCATCCGGAACGGGGCGCTGCTGACGATGCCGGTGACGATGGCCGAAAACCGGTTGGTCTGCCGGGCCGCGTCGCGGGTGATGCCACGCACGACCGGCATATCGTAATGCTCCAGCCCGCGGCCGAGGCCATAGGTCATCAACTTTTCCACGAAGGTGCGGACGAACTGTTCCGGGTGCCGCATGATGGCCGTCCGGAGGGCCACCGGGCCGTCCACGTCGCTGCCGTCGGCCAGCTTGCCGGTGGGGTCGATAGCGCCCCCCGGTTCCTTGACCCGCCAGGCGCCGATGCCGTCGAAGTTCTCCAGGGCGAATCCGAGCGGGTCCATCACCCGGTGACAGCTGGCGCAGGCCGGCGTGCGCCGGTGCAGCTCGAGGCGCTCGCGCAGCGACTTCGGCTCCTGGCCGGCCTCGTTGTCCGAGAGCGCGGGCACGTTGGCCGGCGGCGCGGGCGGCGGCGTGCCGAGGATGTTCTCGAGAATGTACTTGCCGCGCAGCACGGGCGAGGTGCGGTTGGGATACGACGTCACCGTCAGTACGCTGCCCTGACCGAGCAGCCCGCGGCGCACCGGGTTGGTCACCGCGACGCGGCGGAAGTTGCTGCCGTAGACGTTCGGCATGCCGTAGTGCCGCGCCAGCCGCTCGTTCACGAACGTGTAGTCGGCGTCGATCAGGTCGAGAACGCTGCGGTTCTCCTTGACGATGCTCTGGAAGAAGAGCTCGGTTTCCTGCCGGAACGCCTGGCGGAGCTCGTTGTCGAAGTTCGGGAAGTCGCCGGGCGTCGGCACGTGCCCGCGCAGGTTGCGCAGCAGCAGCCACTGGCTGGCGAAGTTGTCGGTGAGTGCGCGCGCCTTGGGGTCGGCGAGCATGCGCACCACCTGACGTTCGATGCCGGCGCGAGTGGACAGGCGGCCGCTCGCCGCGGCGTCGATGAGCGCGTCGTCGGGAATCGAGCTCCAGAGGAAGAACGACAACCGTGACGCCAGCTCGACGTCGGTGACCGGCCCCGGCTTCGACGGCGACCGCTCGACGCGGAAAAGGAACTTGGGGTTGGCGAGGATGAGCCTCAGCCCGTGCTCGACGCCGGTGTCGAACGAGCCGGCCTTCCGGCCCGCCTCGTACTGTTCCATCACCGGCGCCATGTCGTCGGCGGTGACGGGCCGGCGGTAGGCGCGGCGCGCGAGCGTTGACAGCACTCTGCGCGCACAGGCGGCTTCCTCCGCCGCCTGCGCCGGACGGCACGCGAAGATGCGGCGCCGGCTCGGCGTGTCGCCAGGACCGGTGGGATTGAAGGGGCCCGTCAGGTTGACGTGATCGACCTGCGGCAGGCCGTTCATGTCCTGCAGATCGTGATTGCGTTCGTGCGGCTGCAGCGGCTCGTCCGATTCCGCGTGATTCCGCTTGATGAAGGTGACCGCCACGGTGCGCGGGCCGGCCTTCACCTTGACGCGCGCCTTCAGCCGCTGGTCAATCACGTTGGCGGTCTCGGACATGTTCTTGTCCGATGCGAGGTTGTCCTGCTCGCCGCCCACCTGCGCGGTGAACACGCGCTCGCCGTCGATCGAGATCTCGAGCTGGTGCGCGAACTCGAGGCCGATCATGTAGCCGACGATGTTGCGCAGCAGGAACACGCTGAACTCGTACTCGGCGTCCTGCGGGAAGGTGTGGGTGAACGAGAGTCCGCCGCGCGTGCCGAGCGGCAAGCTGTCTACCTGGTCCTCCTGCGAGTCGTCCGGCGGGACGCGGAAGCCGAGGCGGATGACGTCCTTGTCGGTGCCGACCGCGAGGCCGCTGACCTTGCGCGCCGCCCCGAGATACTGCTCGAGCAACGAGGGCGAGATGCGGAGGACGCCGGCGATGTTGTCGAAGCCGAAGCTCTCGTCGTCGGCCGGCAGCAGGTTCGACGCGTCGACGTTCAGATCGAGCAGGTCCCGGATGGCATTGCCGTATTCCGTGCGGTTCAGACGGTGTGGCGGCTTGTGGCCCGGAGTCGCCGCGACGGATGCCTGACGGTCGAGCGTGCCCTCGAGCGAGGCGACGAAGGCGCCCAGCGTGGCCGCGTCGGGCCGCGGCATCCCCTGCGGGGGCATCATGCCGCCGTGCAGCTTTTCCAGCACCCTTTCCCACAGGCGGCCGTCGAGAACGGCCGCCGACGGGTCGGCGTCCTGCAGCGACAGGCCGGCGGTCTTCAGCCGATCGCTGTGGCAGCCGACGCAGTATTTCTGGATGAGCGCGCGGTCGGGCAGTGCCGGCGCCGGCGCGGCGTTCGATGAGCGCACGGGTGCCGGCGCGGTCTGCTGCGCCGCCGCGGCGGGCGCGGACGACGATGCCGCAGTCTGAGCCGGGCGGCCTCCGTCTCCGGTCGCGCGGCCAATGCCGACCGCGAGCACCGCAAGAACTGCCACCAGGAGCGCGTCTCGGCGCATCCACCCTCCCCGGTCGGAGATCGCGAACCGGTGTTAGGCCGGTTTGCCAGATACTGTCAGCGGTCCCGGTCTTTGCTGACCGCTACTATCGCCACGCCTCCGGGCGTGACATAAACTTACGACCCGGCCCGTACCGCGGGCAGGCCAGGACCCCCTATTATGACGCGCAAATGGCTGTGCACGCTAGGGATACTCGCCATCGGAGCGGCTGTGTCCGGTAGGCAGCGCTGGCTCAGTCCGAGCGAGCGGGGTCTGTCTACCGACGGCGTCGTCACCGAGTTCCCGCTGCCCAACCCCGGCAGCGGCCCCACCACGATCGCCCTTACTCAAGACGGCACGGTCTGGTTTACCGAAAGCGCCGGAAATCGCATTGGCCGGATGCGGCCCGACGGGACGGGACTCGCCGAGTTCCCGCTCCCCAACCCCAACAGCTCGCCGCGCATCATCGCCCTGGGATCCGACGGCAACCTCTGGTTTTCGGAGCACACCGGCAACCGGATGGGGCGGATCACTCCGGACGGCGTCATCACCGAGTACGCGATCCCCACGCCCAACGCGTTCCCACGGGCGATTGCCCTGGGGAGCGACGGCAACATCTGGTTCGGGGAGTTTGGCGGTGGGAAGATCGGCAAGATCACCCCGCAGGGGGTGATGACGGAGTATCCGATTCCCACCCCCGACAGCGGCCCGCGGGCTCTGGCCGCCGGTCCCGACGGCAACATCTGGTTCTCGGAGTTCAACGCCGGCAAGATCGGGCGGATTACCCCGGCCGGGGTCATCACCGAGTTCCCGCTGCCGCGGCCCAACTCGGGACCCGGCGACATCACCGCCGGAGCCGACGGTCACATGTGGTTCGTCGAGCTCTCGGGCACGATGGACGGCCGCAAGCCTGAGGGCAATCGGGTGGGGCGCATCACGCTCCAGGGTGAGGTCACCGAGTTCCCGATGGCCACCCAGACTGGCTCGCCGATCAATATCGCCGTGGGGCCCGACCGCAACATCTGGTTCACGCGTGGCGCGTTACTGGGGCGGGTGACGCCGGACGGCGTCGTCACCGAGTTCCCGCTGCGCGTGCCCAATGCCGGCGCGACCGGCCTCACTGCCGGCAGCGACCGCCAGCCGCCCTCGCGGCTGGGCGATCGACTCTGGTTCACACAGTCCGGCACGAACGGGCTCGCGTACTTCCAGTTCAAATGACGGGCGCAACGTAGGGCGCGCCTTTAGCCGCGCCGGACCCAAGGCCCAGAAGCACGCGGCGAAATCAATCTGCAACGCCCTAGATCGACGGCAACGTGTGCTCGAGGCGCTTCTTCTCAGCGCGCGGGTCGCCCTCGTCGGCGAGATAGTCCATCCGCGTCGTCTCGTCGCGGCCGTGAGGGACCTTGACGACATCGAGGGCGAGGGTGACGACGGCGGAGACGAGCGCGTTGAGCGCGAACGCCGTCAGGGCGATGTAGCCCAACTCCCCGATGACGGGGATCATGCCCAGCGATCCGCCGAAGTGGTTGCCCGTCGCCGGGTTGACGATGTTGTACGCGGTGACCGTCCCGTAGACCATGCCCACGGCCCAGCCGGCGAGCAGCCCCCAGCTGTGGAACCAGCGGGTGTAGAGCCCGAAGACGATCGCGGGGAAGGTCTGGAGGATCCAGATGCCGCCCAGGAGCTGGAAGTTGATGGCGTTCTGCTTGTCCAGCGTCAGCACGAACACCAGCGCGAAGCCCTTCACCAGCAGCGAGACGATCTTCGAGACGCTGGCCTCCTCCGCATGCGTCGCGTGCGGCTTGATCCACTCCCGATAGATGTTCCGCGTGAACGTGTTCGCGGCGGCAATCGACATGATGGCCGCCGGCACCAGCGCGCCGATGGCGACCGCGGCAAAGGCCACGCCCGCAAACCACCCCGGAAAGTAGTCCTCGAACAGCTGCGGAATCACGAGCTGCGCGTTGACCTTGCCGTCGAGCCCGATCGGCTTGGTCCCCGCGGCAATCGCCACCCATCCGAGCAGCGCCAGCAGCCCGAGCACGAAGCTGTAGGCGGGAAGGATCGTGGCGTTGTGACGGATGGTGTTGCGGCTCCGTGAGGACAGCGTCGCCGTGATCGAGTGCGGATACATGAACAGCGCCAGGGCCGAGCCCAGCGCCAGCGTGGCGTACGCCCAATACGACTGCGCGGCGGGGATGAAGACACCGACCGGCGCGCCCGTTGCGGGGTTGACGCTGGTCATCTTCTGCCGCGCCGCCTCGAAGACGTTCGCCCACCCTCCAACCTGCGACGGCAGGTAGATGATCGCCACGAGGATCACCAGATAGATCAGGGTGTCCTTCACGAAGGCGATCATCGCGGGTGCGCGAAGACCGGCCGAATAGGTGTAGGCGGCCAGCAGCGTGAACGCGATCAGCAGCGGCAGATCGTTCATGAAGACATTGCCCGTACCGCCGAGGCCCACCACCTCGAGGACCGCCTGGATGCCGACCAGCTGGAGCGCGATGTACGGCATGGTCGCCAGGATTCCGGTCACCGATACCGCCAGTGCCAGCTCCCTCGACCCATAACGGCCGCGCACGAAGTCCGCGGCGGTGACGTAGCCGTGGCGGTAGCTCACCGACCACAGGCGCGCCATGTAGATGAAGATGATCGGGTAGAGGATGATCGTGTACGGAACCGCGAAGAATCCGGCGACCGCTCCGGTCGCGAACATCGCGGCCGGCACGGCCACGAACGTGTAGGCGGTGTAGAGGTCTCCGCCGAGGAGAAACCAGGTAATCCACACACCAAACGTCCGCCCGCCGAGCCCCCATTCGTCGAGGCTCTCCAAGTCTTTCGGGCGGCGCCAGTTGGACGCCCAGAAACCCATGACGGTGACGAGCAGGAACAGGCCGACGAGCACCGCGAGCGCGGTGTAATTCACGCCCGCGTTCATCGGCTGTCCCCCTGCCGCCGCGGGCGCGCGATCCGGATGAGGCGAAGTGCGGTCGCCGTGCAGGCGGAGCACAGGAAGACCCACAGGAACTGATACCAGATGAAGAACGGGAAGCCCGCCACGATCGGCTCGACTCTCGCGTAGCTGCCTACCCACAAGAGCCCGACGACCGGAATCAACAGCAGCACGGTCGCGGCCGCCATCAGCGGCTTGTTGGTCGCGCCGGCATCACTCTGGCTGGAACCCACCTCTACCTCCCTGGACAATCCACATCGCGAGACAAGGGATTATGCCAAGCCGCCTGCGGGAGCGATAGGCAGGTAAAGGAGGTATATGCGCTAGTAGCCCACCGCGGCGCCGTCCTTGCGGTGGTCCGAGCCGGCACGGTAGACGCGGTCCGGCGTTACCATGATCGCCTGGTAGCCGCCCATGTTCTCGCCGTTCACGGGCTCCACGACGTGTCCCATCGCGCGTAAGGCAGACCCCACCCGCGCGGCAAGCGGCGACTCCATCGTCAGCACGTTCGGCACCTGCACGTGGCGGAACCGGGCCATGTCGCTCGCGGCCTGGAGGTTGGCGCCGAGATCGAGGACGTTGAGCAGCACCTGCGCGATTCCCTGCGCCTGCATGTCGCCTCCCATCAGCGTCACGGTCATCAGCGGCCGGTCGTTGCGCATCACGAATCCAGCCGAGAGCGTGTTGAACGGGCGCTTCTGCGGCGCAATCGCGTTCGGGCTCTTCGGATCGAGCGTGAAGAGACCGCCGCGGTTGTGCAGCGAGATCCCGTACCCCGGCACGGTCACGCCAGAGCCGAAGATCGAGTACAGGCTGTTGACCCACGCCACCATGTTGCCGTCGCGGTCGGCCGTGGACAGCACGATGGTGTCGCCGCCGGTGTCGGCATTGGTGCCGGGCGCCGGCGATGACGCGCGCGCCGGGTTCACCCGCGAGCACAGCGACTTCGCATGCGCCTTCGACAGCAGCCGGTCGAGCGGCACCTTCGAGAACGCGGGGTCGCCGTTGAACGCGTAGAGGTCCTGGAAGGCGAGCTTCTTGGCCTCGACGACGAAGTGCCAGTATTTCGGGCTCACCGGCCCCAGCGTGGCGAGAGTCTGTCCCGGCGCCCACACCGGCACGCACGCCTCGAGGATGTTGAGCATTTCGTTGGTGGCCCACGTCTGCGCCGGCGGCGGCAGCGTGAAGACGTCGTAGCCCTTGTAGTTCGCGGTCGCGGGCGTTGCCCATTCGCCCTTGTAGCTCGCCAGATCGTCCATCGTCATGGTGCCGCCGAGTTTCGCGGACTTGTCGACGATGGCGCGCGCGATCTCCCCCTTGTAGAAGCCGTCGCGCCCCTGCTGCTGCAGGATGCGATAGGTGCGGGCGAGGCCGGGATTACGGAAGATCTGGCCCGCCACCGGCGCGCGGCCGCCCACGTACCACGTGGCCACGGCATCGGGGTCGCGCTGCGTGCAGCAGCGCCGGGGATCGTCCGTCACCGGTCCGATCGAGGGCGGCAGCCGCCACTCGACCGCGATCCGTTCCGAGATCGGGAAGCCTTCCTCCGCGTAGTCGATCGCCGGCTGCAGCGTCTCCTTGAACGTCATCGTTCCGAAGCGCCGGAGCACTTCGTCCCAGCCCCACACCGCGCCAGGCACGGTGGCGGTGAGGATGCCACGCTGCGGCATGCCGGAACCGGGGGCCCAGTTCTTCGGATCCCAGCGGTACCCGAGCTCGTTCATGCGCGCCAGTGTCTGGCCGCTGGGCGCCTTGCCGCTGGCGTCGAGCGCATAGACCTTGTTCTCTTTGGCGATGTAGATGATGGCGAAGAGGTCGCCGCCGGGGCCCACCATCATCGGCTCGACGAGGGTGAGCATCGCGGCCGCGGTGACGGCGGCGTCGATGGCGTTGCCGCCGCGCTTCAGAATGTCGAGTCCGGCTTGAGCGGCCAGCGGCTGACTCGTGGCCACGACGCCGTTGCGCGCCATCACCTCGGAGCGGCGCTGCGGCATCCAGCCGTCCGCGCGATCGCCGGGCACGGCGTTGCACCATGACGGCCTCACTTCGGCCTCGCAGGACTGCACTGGCGACTGCGCGGTGGGGAGCGCCGTGCCGAGCCCGACAGCCATGACCGACAGCAGCGCGCCGAATCTCGCCGGCATGCGCATCACACCCTCCTGTAAGTGTCCGGATGCTAACACCCCGGGGGCGCGATCGTGCCCTACAGACTTGCGTGAGGAGTCGTGCGGAGGGCCGGATTTGTAACTAGCCCGCGGCTTCGACGAGGGTGCGGAGCGGCGCCACCCGCGGCTCGCGCTGCTGGTCGCGGATGAATTCCAGGGTGGAGTGGAGGGAGGAGATGATCGACTCGACGTTCGCCTCGGCCTCGCGCCGGCGCAGCCTCAACCCGTCGATCTCGCGCTGAGCGTCCTCGAGACGGTTCTGCGCCGCCATCATCAGCAGCTCGGCGCGGCCTTGCGCTTCCCTCACCAGGCGATCAGCGTCGAGCTTGGCGCTGGCGCGCACGTCGTCGGCCACCTTCTGCGCGTGGACGAGCGTGCCCTTGAGCCCGTTCTCGAGATCCTGATACTGGCGGATCGACGTCTGCAGGCGCTCGACGTCCTGACGCAGCCGCTCGTTCTCGCGCAGCGCCAGCTCGTAGCTCTCCGACGCCTCCGCGAGGAACGCGCGCACCGCCTCCTGCGAGTAGCCGCGCCAGCCCTGGGCGAACGTGGTCTGCCGCATTTCGAGCGGCGTGATCGGCAGGGCGCGCTCCGGGTCGGTCGTGGTCTCGGCCCGCTGGTTGAACTGCAACATCGTCGTCGGCTCCCGTAAGACGCCGCGCCGTGGTTGACTGGCTAGCGGCTCCCGAATATCGCCGTCCCGACCCGGACGATCGTGGCACCTTCTTCGATGGCCACCTCGAAGTCGCCGCTCATGCCCATCGACAGCTCACGAAGCATGGGTGCGGGGACCCCGGCGGCCAGCCACTCGTCCTTCAGCGCGCGCAGCCGTCGAAAGTACGGTCGTGCGTCCTCCGGAGTGTCCGGCACGGGCGGCAGCGTCATGAGCCCGACGACGTGGGCGGCGCGACATGCGGCCGCGGCCTCGAAGAGGCGCGGCACCTCGCCCGGGACGACGCCAAACTTCGTCGCTTCCCCCGCGAGGTCCACCTGAATCAGCAGACCCGGCGCCTGTCCCGCGTCAGCCGCGGCGACATCGAGCTTCTGAATGAGCTCGACGCTGTCCACCGACTGCACCATCGCGAAGGCCGGCCCCGCTTTACGGGCCTTGTTCGACTGCAGGTGGCCAAGCAGATGCCACCTGATGGTTAGGTCGGCCGTTTCCCCGATCTTCTGTAGGGCTTCCTGCACGCGGTTCTCGCCGAAGTCGCGCTGACCGGCGGCGTACGCGTCGCGAACTGCTTGTGCTGGAAAGGTTTTCGAAACCGCCACCAGGCGGATGGAGGAGGGGTCGCGGCCGGCTGCCCCAGCCGCCGCCGCCATGCGGGCGCGGATCTGGGACAGCCGATCTGAGATTGAGGACGTAGCCTTTAGCCTCTAGCCTTTGGCCTACTTGCGTGAGCCCTGAGCCTATTTCTTGACCATTGCCTGAAGCGCGGGCAGGGATCCCTTGACCTCGGCGGCTTTGGGACCGTTGGGGTCGATCTTCAGATAGGCCTCGAGCGCGGTGACGGCGTCCTGGAACTGGCCCAGATTGAGCGCCGTCATGCCGAGCTGGTAGTGCGCCAGCGCGTGGTTCGGGTCCGCCTTGGTAGCCGTCTCGAACTGCGTCTTGGCCTCGGCGAACTTCTGCGCGTTGAACAGGATCACGCCCTGGTTGTAAGCGGCCTCGGCGTTGCCGCCGCCGCCGGCCACCTGGTACTTCGCCGCGTTGGCGCTCGCCTCGGCAGCGAGGTCGAACTTCTTCTGCTGGTTGTAGAGCGTCGCCAGACCGGTGTAGGCGTCGCCGTTCTCGGGCTTGAGCTCGATCGCCTTCTTGTACGACACCTCGGCCGCAGCGAGGTCCTTCTTGTTGGCCTGCGCCACGGCCAGGTTGTAGTAGCAGTCCGCGCAGGTCGGCATCTGAGTGATCACGTCGTTGAACTTCGCGATCGCCTCGTCGTTGTTGCCGGCGCGCAGCGCCGTCATCGCCTCGCCCGCCAGCGCCTGCAGCTTCTGCGCCGCCGCCTTGTCCGCCGGCGTGACCGCCGCACCTGCGGGAGCGAGCGTGAACGTGAGCGGGTTGT
>Ga0173480_10000093_pt1 | contig 22647 bp, 23 predicted proteins | sample NitcycUS209509C1_FD_122622 | JGI IMG/M metagenome (GOLD analysis project Ga0173480, IMG submission 122622) | Soil microbial communities from Arlington Agricultural Research Station in Wisconsin, USA - Nitrogen cycling UWRJ-S209-509C-1 (version... | ecosystem: Environmental > Terrestrial > Soil... | reverse complement strand
GGGGCATAGATGGCGCGACTCAGGGTAAAGATAATCGGACTCTCAGTGTCTCGATGACAGCCCGTTGTGAGTTCGGTTCGGTTCGGATCGCAGCATGCAAGTGGGACGCCACGACTGGGGTATTTTCAACGCATTTCGTCAGGCGGCGGCCGGCTGTCGATCCGGCCGCTCGCCGTTCGTATAGGCGGTGAAGGGGCTGGCCGTCTCGCCGGCCCGTGAAGGAGGACAGATGCAACTCTATCTGCTCAGCGTGTACCAGCCGGATGGCAATCCGCCGCCGCCCGAAATTCTCGAACCGATCATGCGCAAGGTCCACGCCCTGCGGGACGAGATCCAGGCCGCCGGAGCGTGGGTGTTCTCGGGGGGGCTGCACGCTCCCAGCACGGCCACCGTGGTGCGCGTCAAGGACGGCGACATCGTCACGACCGACGGGCCCTACATCGAAGGCAAGGAGCACATCGGCGGCTTCACCGTGATCAAGGCGCCGGATCTGGACGCGGCGCTCGAATGGGGCCGCAAGACGGCCACCGCGACGACGCTTCCCATCGAAGTGCGGCCGATCATGACCCAGCACTGATGCCGCAACTGCCGGCCGGGCCGCCGGACATCGAACGCGTCTTTCGCGAGGAGTACGGCCGCGCCGTGGCGGTCCTGGTCCGTCACTTCGGCGACATCGACCTCGCCGAGGAGGCGGTCCAGGACGCGTTCTCCGCCGCGGTCGAGCGGTGGCCAGCCGCCGGTATTCCCCCGAGCCCGGCCGGCTGGATCATCACCACCGCACGCCATCGCGCCATCGATCGGTTGCGGCGGGAGGCATCGCGTGACGATCGCCACGTGCAGGCCGCGGCGCTCGTCGCCAACGACCCGTCATCCGAGGAAGACGCCGTGCCGGACGATCGACTGCGCCTGATGTTCACCTGCTGCCACCCGGCCCTGGCGCCGGCCGCGCAGGTGGCGCTGACGCTGCGGCTGCTCGGCGGTCTGACCACCGCCGAGATCGCCCGCGCCTTCCTCGTGCCCGAGGCGACGATGGCGCAGCGGCTGGTCAGGGCAAAGGGCAAGATTCGCGACGCCCGGATTCCGTATCGCGTGCCGGGCGCGGAGGAGCTCCCGCGGCGACTGCCGCCCGTGCTGGGGGTGATCTATCTGATCTTCAACGAGGGATACACCGCCAGCGCCGGCGACAGCCTCGTGCGCGAGGATCTGTGTGCCGAGGCGATTCGCCTCGGCCGCCTCCTCGCCATGCTCGTGCCTGGCGATCCCGAAGTGGCCGGCCTGCTCGCGCTGATGCTCCTCACCGAGTCGCGCCGCGCGGCGCGCGTCACCGCCGACGGCGGCCTCGTCCTTCTCGCGCATCAGGATCGCCACCTGTGGAACCGGCGGCTGATCGAGGAGGGTCAGGGGCTCGTGCGCCAGTGTCTGCGCCGGAACCAGCCGGGGCCTTACCAGATCCAGGCGGCGATCAACGCCGTCCACAGCGATGCAGGGAGCGCGGCGGCAACCGACTGGGGGCAGATTCTGCAGTTGTACGACCAGTTGATGACAGTCGCGCCGAGCCCGGTGGTCGCGCTCAACCGCGCCGTCGCGCTGGCCGAGACCACCGGCCCCGGAGCCGCGCTGGCGATCGTCGATGGCCTGGCCCTCGATCGCTACTATCTCTGGCACGCGATCCGAGCCGATCTGCTGAAGCGCATCGGCCGCTATCAGGACGCCGCTGCGGCGTACGACGCGGCCATCGCGCGCACCGACAACGCCGCGGAGCGCGCGTTCCTGCAGCGCGGCCGCGACACCGTCAGGCCGCAGTGACCGCGGGCCCGCATCAAAACGACGTGCCGGCCGTCACGTAGAATCGCGCCTCGCCGCGACTCACCGGCCCCAGGCTCTTGAGCGGCACACCGATGCCGGTGCGGACGCGGATCGGTAGGAGCGAGAGCAGGGCGATGTCGCTCGACAGCTCGCCGCCGGTGGAAAGAAGCTGCGGGGCGCCCAGCCGATCGACACGACTCGCGGCCCCGACACTGTCGACGAACCACGATCCCGACAGGCCTCGCAGATAGAGAGGCCATGCCCCGAGACCTCGGCTGACGCGTGCGATCGGCAGCCGCATTTCGGTGCGGGCACTCCAGAGCGCGCCCGCCGCGACAAACCCCGGCGGATACCCGCGCGCCTCGAAGTTGGTACCGCCCTCTTCGAGGATGGCAGTCGTTCCCACGCCGCCTGCCGTCAGGCGCCCGGCGGCAGGCCCTCGTTGTTCGGCGATGCGCGCGGTCGCCGCCAGCACCGGCCGTCCTGCCGTCGTCCATGAGGGAAGCGATCGGTAGGCGGATGACGCGAGTTCCCAGCCCGAGCGCCAGCGATCGCCGGCGGTGGCCGTCAAGTAGTCCGCGGACGCGGACATCCGGACGCCATCCTGAACTGAAATGGAGCGCACCCCCGCCTGCGCATTGCCGAAGCCCAGTCCCAGGCCTCCGCCGGCGAGTACCGGCTCTTGCCGGATCGGATCGCCGGCCGCACGCGCTGCCGCGTCGCCGCGGTTCTCGTGATGCCGCTCCTCGATCTCGAGGTTCGCGCTGAGGAGCGTCCGCCGCCGCACAGTCTGCCAGGGAAAGACGACGCCGACGGCGGCGGACCGTTTCCGCTCCAGGCGCAGCAACTCGCCGTCCCCGGATTCGACGCGCTGCTCGAGCCTCCAGGTCGAAGCGACCTCGCCGAACAGGTGCGCGCGAGAAAACCGGCGATAGACGTAGCTCGCGGATCCGATTGCCCGCCCGTCGGGACCGTACGCCACACTCCCCTGCCAGCCGTGCCGGCCGATGACATCGACTCCATCCATCGCGATGCCGGCAAAGCCGCCCAACTCCTCCACCGTCTCGAGCACGGGCGACCAGCCTGTCGGCAACAGGTCTCGCGCGGGTGAGTAGCCGCGGGGCGCCGCCGGATCGGGCGATACCGGCGATGGGTCAGAACCACCAGGCCGTTGAGCGTATTCGGCGATCGGCGCCGGCGCCGCCACCCAGGCGGCACGGTCGATCTCGAGCCGTTCGAGATGACGTCCGTCTGCGTGGCTCACCGTTGCCACGATCGTCGTCCGGCCGGACGGCGGGCCAGGCGCGCTCGCGTCGCTGGGCACTTGCCGCTCCGGCACCACCGTCACCTCGTGCAGCCCTGTCGGTACTCGAGCCGTCAGATACAGACGTGGAGGGCCATCGCCTTCGAGCTCCAGCCCGTACAGCTCACGAACCCCCGTGCGATCCGACGTGAAGAACAGTCGACTCTTTCCGGCCGGGACGCTCGCGTCCCATTCCGGGACCCCCTCGAGGGCACGATCGTCAGTCAGCTCGGACAGCAGGCGCCCGTCGGCGGACAGCAGCACCAGATCGAACGAGCCCCCCCGGGTAAATCGCGTCGCGGCGAGCCGCGTGCCATCTGGTGACCACCGGGCTGGTCCCCACGCGGTCTCCGCCGAGAACTCGGTGAGTGGCGCAATGGTCCCCGAGCCGGCGGCGACCGTCACCAGCCGGCTTCGATCGCGGTCGTATTGCACGGCCACGATCGTGCGGCCCGAGGGGTGCACATCGGGCGACGCAAGGCGCGCCGCGCGCGTGAGTCGCGTGACGCCGCCAGACGCAATCTCGACGCGGAACAGATCGGAGTACAAGCGGGCGTTGTCGACCAGCGTCAGCTGCGAGAAGACGATCGAGCGGCCATCGGGCGCCCAGGCGAACGCCTGCGAGCCGTCCGCCCGGGCGATGCGCCGAGGCTCGCACGCAGGCAGATCGGCGACGTATAGACCCGGCGGTGCCCGCCCCTCGTCGGTGGCGAGGAACGCGACCGCCGATCCATCGGGCGAAATACGCGGAAACGAGGTGCTGTGCGCCACATGGCACAAGCGCGTCGTGACGGCCAGGCCGGGAGCAGTGGCCCGTAGCCGGTCTCGCAGCCGCACCGCCTCGCCGCGCTGGGCGGCGATCCAGTCGTCCCACTCCTGCGTGAGACTCCGGCCGCCAAAGAGGTCGCCCACGCCTGCTCCGCGTGAAAAGATCGACCGAAAACTGCCCGCTCGTCGCGCCATCCACGTGGGCGTCGTGTCCACGCCGTAGCGACCGGCCAGGTGCTCGAGAAAGAGACTGCCGAATGCGTAGTGACGGTCGATTGGCCACGCGCCGGGATCCGATTCCGCCTCATCCAGCTTCGGGCCTCTCGTCTCGAGCAGCCGCGCGCGCAGGCTCTCGGAAAACCGCGTGCCCCGGACGCGGCCGCCATCGGTGAGCCTCGATTCGTAAAAAGTCGCCAGCCCCTCGATCAGATAGCTGCCGTCGAAGACGTGCGGGAAGGTGAGCTCGCCACGGCCGAACACGCCGCGCAGGACCCGCCACCCGCCACGTGCCTCATCGAGATGGAACACATGCGCGAGCTCGTGGGTCACGAGCAGTTCGATCGGGTCGTCGGTGTAGAAGAGGTCACCCTCGACCGGGGTGTGCGCAAACGCCACGATTCTGTTCGTCGGGAGGGGCGTGGCGGCGCCATTGAAGACGTCCCCCTGATCCACGATGACCAGCCGGATCTTGCCGCGCGGCGTCGATCCGTAGGCACGGGCCAGGAGCCCATGAGCCACTTCCGCCCGCTCCGCAGCACGCCGCGCGTAGTCCTCCAACCCGGCCTCGAAGGTCAGGATGAAATGCGGCGTCTCGAATGTACGGTAGCGCGCGAACGGAACCCCGAACTGAGCGCCCGCATCGCTCGCGAGCAGTGAAAAGACCAGCCAGGAGAGGATGGCGGTTCGCGGCACGAGTCGGCCCGATTCTATCCGCAGCGGTTTTGAAAGGTTCGGCGGCACTCCTCTTTGGAGGTATCCGCAGGCGCGCGGCCGCGGAGTATAGTCGCCGCGGCCCGTAACTACCGAGAGAACCCTATGGGCAACGAACTACGGCTACCTGCTGCCGCCGTCCTGAAACGAAGAGAGAGGATCCCAACCATGAAGAAGACGATGATGAGCGTTCTCGGGCTGGCAGCAGCCTTTGCGGCGGGGTTCGCCACGAACAGCTGGCTGCCCGGCGAGGCGGTGGCGCAGGCACAATCCCGGCCGCGGGTCTACGAGCTGCGCACCTACACTGCGGCAGATGGAAAGCTCGACCTCCTGCACTCCCGCTTCAAGACGCACATCATGGGGTTCTTCCAGAAGCACGGGATGACCAACGTCATCTACTTCAAGCCGATGGACGCCCCGCTCTCCCAGACTACGATGATCTATCTGCTCTCGCACGAGAGCCGCGAGACCGCGGCCAAGAGCTGGGAGGCGTTCCGCAACGACCCGGACTGGAAGAAGGCGTCGTCCGAGACCGGCCCACTGGCCTCCAAGGTCGAATCCGTGTTTCTGGAGCCGACCGACTACTCACCGTTGAAGTAGACGCCCAGACTGGACGGAACCATGAAAACCAAGCGACTCGTGATTGGTATGGCGTGCGCGGCCGTGGCGCTCGCAGCCGGAAGCGCGCACTACGGCTGGGGGCCGCTGCTGGCACAGACATCTCCCAAGGCGCACTGGGAGCCGTACAAGGCCCGAAAGCCGAAGCCGTCCGTGGATCAGAAGCTCACGGATCCCGTGCTCACCGGGTCCATCGATCTGCACGCGCACTTCGGACCCGACAGCTACGACCGGCAGTGGGACGCGTTTGAAATCGCGAAGCTCGCGAAAGAGCGGGGCATGCGCGGCATCGTCCTCAAGAACCACTGGACGGAGTCCGCTGGCCTGGCCTGGCTGGTTCGCAAGTACGGCGCACAAGGGATCGAGGTCTTCGGCAGCGTGACGCTCGACACGCCGGTTGGCGGCGTGAATCCGATGGCGGTCCGCTACATGGCCGACGTGGAAGGAACCTGGGGACGGATCGTGTGGATGCCGACCCACGATTCCGAGCACGAGGTCGACTACAACAAGGAGACGCGGGCCAAGGCGATCGTGTCGCGCAACGGCAAGCTCATCCCGGAAGTGTTCGAAGTGCTCGACCTGATCAAAGAGCGCAACCTCACGCTGGCCACTGGCCACGTGACACCCGAGGAGGTGCTCATGATCATGGCCGAGGCCAAGCAGCGCGGCATTACCAGGATCATCGTCACCCACCCGATGCTCGGGGCGCAGTTCACGAACATGTCACTGCCGCAGATGCAGGAGGCCGTGAAGCTCGGCGGCGCCATCGAGATCACCGCGGGCGCGCTGAGCCGCGACGGAGCCGCGAAGACCCGCGCGATCGAAGTGATCAAGACGCTGGGCACGCAGAACGTGTTCGTCGCGAGCGACAGCGGCCTGGTCGGCACGCCCAATCATCCGGACGCGATGGCCATGGCGATCAAGTCGCTGCGTGGCGCCGGGTTCAGCGAGCAGGATCTGAACCGGATGTTCAAGGAGACGCCCGCCCGCCTGGTGGGCCTGCCCATTCAATAAGAGGCAGGCCTCGCAGGCGCGCGGGCGCTCGCGCCTAGCGCTTGTCGAGGCCGTGCTTCGCGAGGAACTTCGAGAGCAGGTCCGCCACCGCCACGTTGTTCATGTCGGCGAACGGGATGTGGGTGTTCCCCTTCAGGCCGGCGTCGGTCAACTTCAGGACCTCCGCCTTGCCGCCGTACTTATTGACCTTTTCGGCAAACAGCACCGCCAGCTTGTACGAGCTCGAATAGTTGCCGGCCTTGTCGATGTTGTCGCCCCAGACCATCTGCATCGGGATCTTCGTGAGCTTCTTGAACTCCTCGAGAGGAACCTCGACGGGACCGAACACGCCCACCGGTCCTCCGGGCCCTTCCCCCTGCGGATAGACGTAGCCGACGTTCTCGTACATGACGATGCCGGCCAGGTTGTCGGTCTTGAGCGCCGTCAGGATGGCGCGCAGGCCGCCCGCGGAATTGGTGAGCGCGACGCTCGGGCCGATCTTGTCCATCAGCTTGGCACCGGCATCCGACTGCAGCTGCGCGTTCTCGACGCTGTCGAACTCGAGGTAGCGCGCCCTCGACGCTTGATTCCAGGCTTCGGCGTTGTCCTTCGGGAACTGCACGCCCTCGAACCATTCCGGGTACTTCGCGCCAAATCGCCACGCGGTGAAGTTGCCCTGATCCCGGCCCAGCCGCGGCTGGTACGTATGCTCGACGCAGCCCCAGTTGGCGCGGCCCACCTGCGGGCCGTCCCAGATGTAGACCGGGTAGCCGCGGCGCAGGAAGATGCTCTGGTAGCCCTCGCCGCCGTCCCAGCGATTCATCCAGGCCGTGGCCGCGGCGCTGTGCCACATCACCAGGTTGATGCGGCGCGGATTCACCGGGATCTGGTACTCGACGTAGCCGTGATCGCAACGCAGCGTTCGTGGCTCGTCGCCCAGGACCTTGCCGCCAACCGCGAAGGAGCCCTGCTTCTGAATCGAAATTGGCGCGCTGCCTCCCTGGGCTCCCAGGCTGCCGGCGAGTAGAGCCAGCAGGGGGGCCACGAGAAGACCGGCGCGCAGGTGATCTGTTGTGTCACTCATGTTGTGCTCCATCGCTCCTTCGCTAGGCGCGGATCTTCGCAGAGCAAGCCCGTTCTGCCCATACCTCGCATGGGGTGTCCGGCGCCCGGGCGGCTTACCGCCGGCTCGCGAATGAATCGCGGCGACTGATACGCGGCGGCGTCAGGGGGCCGAGCGGGCCGTGAGCATCGTCCGTGCCGCATTTTGTGTACCATCGCTCGGTCGATCTCCGGTGACGGAACGAGGATCATGAAGATACGCAGGTCAGGCGGGGCGGAAGCTCCGCCCTACGAAACGGGACTCAGGGGGCTGACGGTGGCCGCGATCGCGGTTCTGGCTTCGGCGGCGCTCGCCGCGCACCATTCTTTCGCGATGTACGACCAGTCGATTACCTACGTCTTCACCGGCGTCGTGGAACGGCTCAATCCCGACGGCGCCCACATGCAGATCGCCTTCGTGCCGCTCAACGAGAAGCGCGACGCGCTCGTCCGCGACGCCGAAGGCAAGCCGGCGACCTGGCTGGTCGAGATGGGCGGATCGGCGGCGATGGCGCGCGAGGGCATCACCGTGGCCAGTTTCGCGCGCGGCACCGTCTTCAGCGTCGGGCTGGCGCCGCTGCGCAACGGGCAGCGGGGGGGCGCCAGGGTCGATGGGCTGTTCCAATGCCCCCAGGGCAAGCCGCCCGCCGCCGGGAAACATTGCGATTCCGTCGAAGGGGCGACGCCGCACGGCGAAGGCAAGCTCGCGGCGGCAACGGCCACCTGGAAGCCATAGCCATGACGATCTCCCAGTTCGTGCGGAAGACCAGCGTCGCCGCTCCCGTGTTCGCTGTGGTGTTCATCGCGGCGGGCACGATGACGCCGTCGTACACGCAGGCCCCACCGCCCGCGGCGCAGGCTGCGCAGAAGAGCGTGGGGCGCGGCTGGCCGGTACCGGTGCCCCTCAACGCGTTCGACGGCTTTCCCGAAGACTACTTCGTCGGCGCCGTGACGCCGTGGTACTACACGACCAGCGCCACGGCCACGGGCGGCAAAGCCCCCGCCGGCGTGCAGCCGCTGGCGCGCGACATCTTCACGTCGAAGGATTTCTACGCCGACAAAGACCTGTGGATGGACAAGCGGTACTACCGCTGCAACAGCCCGATCTCGCTGGACTCCATCTGGGGCGACTACTCGAGCGGCCCGCGGGCGCTCGAAAACGGCAACCCGGCGACGGCGGCCTGGGGGCACTGCGATCGCGACTACCCGCGCGAGGCGATCGTCAGCCCGTATCCGTTCAGGACCGCACAGGCGCACTACGAGGCGCTGCTCGCCGAGACCAGGGCGCGTGGAGGCCCGACGGCACACACCACCGCCACGCTGCCCGACTGGAACGGCCGCTATACGAGGAACCTGAACCTCGTGTTCGGCCGCGGCCGGCGCGGCGGGGCCGGCGATCCGCTGCCGCAGGAGTTCGCCGAGCCGCCGCAGTGGGTCGTCGGCTGGGCGAACCAGATGCCGACCATCCTCTCGCTGCTCACGCCCGAGTACCAAAAGCGGTTCGTGCAGCAGATGTACCACAAGACCAACAGCAACGCGGCGCAGTTCTCGCTGATGTTCTGCCGTCCCGAAGGGCTCCTGCGCTGGTGGTCCGGGCCCGGTGGTCCGAGCCAGCTCGATGTGATGGTCGTCCCCGGACGCGTGCAGTTCCTCGGCGGCACCGACAACGCCTTGCGTCACGTCCAGGTCGATCGCACGTTCAATCTCAAGGGCGCCGTGCCCAACCTGGGAGCGGAGGTCCCCAGCTGGCTGGGCGAGACCGTCGGGTTCTGGGATGGCGACACCCTGATCACCTGGACCTCCAACATCCAGGGGTGGTTCACGCACAGCAGCTGGGAATACAGCAACAAGATGCAGCTGATCGAGATCTGGACGCCGCGACGCTTCGCCGACGGGCGGTTCGCCGGCCTCGAGCACGAGACGGTGTTCTACGACGCCGACGCGTTCGTCCAGCCGGTCCGCGACGTCCGCTTCTTCTCGCGGCGCGGCGACCTCACGAATGCGCCGCCGTTCCATCTCGAACACTGCAACCAGACCATCTTCGTCGGCGATGACGGCCGGGGCACGCAGGTGCCGCCCGGCACGACGATCCAGTACAAAGTGCGCGACCTCTACGATCGCCCCTGGGCGCGCATCTGGGAGGAGTATTTCGAGAAGGGGATGAAGCGGCCCGCTGAGGCCGACGAGCTCGGCGGATTCAAGTAAGCCCTAACAGGAGGATACGAACCCATGAAGGTTTTCACGCGTCTCTGTCTGCTGGCGGCCATCGTCTTCGCGGCCGTTCCCCCCGCGTTCGCACAAGCCACCATCCATGGCGATCTGACGAAAGACTGGGCCGGGCAGAAGACCCTGCTCGTGGGGCTGGCGAACGCGATGCCCGAGGACAAGTACGGGTTCAAGCCGACCCCCGCGCAGCGGAGCTTCGGAGAGCACGTGCTGCACATCGCCCAGGTGAACATGATGCTGACCAAGTTCCTGGGAGGCAAGACGCCAGAGCCGGCGATCAATATGAAAGCGACGACGAAGGCCGACATGATCAAGGCGATGTCGGACTCGTTCGACTACGGCGCAAAGGTCATCGCCGAGTTCAACAACACCACGATCCAGGAGACGATTCAGGCCGCGTTCATGGGCCCGTCGACCCGGGCTCGTCCGATGTTCTTCCTGATCGGCCACACGCAGGACACCTATGGTCAGATGGTGGTGTACCTGCGCCTCAACGGCGTCACGCCGCCGGCCAGCGCGCCCCGGCCATAGCGTTCGTTCGTGACCGATCACGCACTCTGCTGGTGTGCCTGATCCGTCGAGTGTCCGTTCCGACCCGCGGGCGCCAGTCGTCGTGGGGGCCGCCTTCAGGCGGCCCGGCGCCTGAGCCGTGAGCCCTGAGGCGGTAGTGGATCAGTTTGGCTTATTGGTGATTGCCGACGGCAGTTCGCGGATTCGCTTTTCTATCCGATACCAAGAGTGGCTGTGGCCATCCTGCCATTGTTTCCGCAGTTCACACTGAGCCAGAGCCCACTTCAGCTCGTCCTCGTTCCGATTCTCGATAGCTGCGTTAATGCGGCGCAGTTCCTTCGAGCGAGTCATCCGAGTAGGCCCCCGATTTCTTCGACGCTCCAGACGTCATCACTACCCTGAGCCGTGGGATCAGATCGCGGGGTCGTTTACCGAAGCGCCGCGAGACAACTCGCGGCGCAGGCGGCGTGGCCCTTTTTCTGCTGAGTCCCGCTATACCTCGTAAGGGTCGGCACGCCGTTCGTGGTGCGACTCCACGGCGCCACGCTTTCGCCGGAGCGCGCGCCGATCGGTCCCGTCCCCTTCGGTAGCCTGACGCTGGCTCAAGACGCCCAGGGTGTCGAGCTTCGCGTCACGCTCGCCGACGCGGGCCTGCACGTCAAGGCCGCGCAGGGCGAGAGTCCGGACGTCGTGCGGCTGACCGTCGCGCGCATCGACTGAGTCCCGTATTCAATCGAGGATGCCGAGCGAAGCCAGCGTCGCCACGACGTCGGATTCGTGAGTCGTCACGAATTCGACGTTGACGCTGGGCGCTCCAGGCGGCACACGCCGCAGCACCCCGGATTTCACGAAGCCCTGAGCCAGGTGTGCGGCAACCAGCGTAATCGCGAACTTGGCGTACTCGCGCGGCGTGATGTCCGAGGCCTCGAGCGCGGCAGCCAGGCCCGGGTGGTTCTCGACTCGCGCCACCAGCGCTGAGGCCGCGGCGACGACATCGCCGGTCAGCGCCACATCCTTGGTGAAGAGGGGCGCATAAGTGAAGGACGGGTCGTCTCGGGCGATCGCTGCGACACGACCCGTCGCAAGGACGAACCGCTCGAACACCTCGGCCGTCAGCTGGTAGTCGGCAAGCTCGGAGACATCGAGCGGCGCCTGTGCCTCGACGGCGACGGTGACCGCTCCAGCAGTCGCCGCGATGACGAAGAGAATCGCAAGAATGCGGCGCATCGGCCAGGCGGCGATTCTAGTGCGATTCGCGTACGCAACGAAGCCCCGCGCTCGCGGGGCTTCGTCGTGTACAGAGATCGCGTGGCCGAGAGTCGACTAGCTGCGCTGACGAGCGGACCGCCGCGCCCTGAGGCCACCCGCCGCCAGGCCGATCCCGAGGAGGGCCATCGTGGCGGGCTCGGGCACGAGGCCGACGGGCGTTCCGTCCCTTTTCTCACTCTGCGCGATGTACACGCGATCGATCACCACGTCGCCGGCCACGCCGAGGAACGGACGATAGTCGAAGGCGACATCGTAGAGCCCGGCTGAGAGGACGTTCGCGGCGCCGGAAAAGTGCATCCAGTTCCCGGGCGTCTGTGATTTCACCGTGAAGCTGGCCAGCGTGACGCCTGCGATGGTGCCGCTGAAGGCGGCGTCGACGGGATTGTTGAACCCGTTGAACGGCACGTACGCGTCGAAGCCGACTTCGTAGCTGCCGGCGGCCAGGATGATCTGCTGAACCAATGTCTGATGCGCAAAGTCATCGACGAAATAGACGCCGTGGGTACCCGTGAGATCGCTGGTGCCGAGATTGAACGGATCGTTCGGCACGGTCTCGCCGAAGCAGCACGCGGAGCCGGTCGACACCACAGCCACGGGCCAACTGCCACCACCGCTGATCGTCCAACCGGTCAAGCCGCTTTCGAAGCTGCCGTTCGTGAGCAAGTTGACTGGAGCGGCCTGCGCGCTGGCGGCCAGGAACGACATGCACAAAAACACAAAACACACTTTCTTCAGCATCAACTACACCTCGTGCGCACTGTCGCTGCAAACGGGCAGCCGTCCGGCCAGCGCCTCGGAAACGTGCCGCGGGCCTCGGCAGATCTTCCGAAGACCTCGACTAGTCAACGAGGCTGGCGACTATCTGTCTGCTCAGTCTGAGAATCCCGAGCATCCGGCCTCACGGCGCACGAACAAGAAGGACGCGACGAGCGAGATCGCGCAGTGAGAGGACATCGCGAGCACGCGCTCTCCCCTCTCGATACCCGCGTCGAGGGCGGCACGAGGTGATCGGTCGAACGAGTCGAGCGGCCGACCCAGGACTGATCGGCGTCAGTCCACGCGGAGCGACTTATTCCACTCGGAGCGCAGCCACCGGCTCTACTCTCAGCGCGCGTCGCGCGGGAATATAGGAGGCGAGTCCGGTCGCGACGAGCAGGACGAGCGGGGTTCTCGCTCACCAGTGGCCAGCCGCGCGCGTCGCCCGTTCGTGCCAGGACGCCGGCAGCGCGAACGCGGATCATCGTGTCGTCCCCCGAGGTAAGTAGATCCGCGCACGCGGGCTTCCACGATCCGGCCTTGGGAGCGAGGTCGGCCAGCGCATCGCACGCCTCGAGCCGGACAAATGGCGGCGCCGATGCGTCGGCGACCAGTTTGCTGATCGCCGGCACAGCGGCCGACACCTTGCGGGTCTTCAATAGATACACTGCGGCAATTCGGACCGAGGCCTGCGGATTGGCCGAATGCCGGGCGGGGGCTCTGCGCGATGCGTTTCTGGGTACGCGTCCCCTACTTGCCGCCGCGCGCCTCCTCGGCGCGCGCGGCGCTCAGGATGTTGCGCATCGCGTAGTTCCCCTCGTGGCAGGCGTACTCGAACAGCGGCTGCTCCGGGTCCGCGGTCAACGTCATGCCGAACGTCCACGGCTTCGTCCACGTGTCGGGGTCGTTCAGCGTCACCGACCATTCGATCTTGTTTGACGTCACCGGCCGATACCGCTCGACCATCGTCAGCTTCGCCGATCCGTTCTGGTAGACGGTGCGGGGATCGAAGTTGGTGGTCTCGACGACGAGCGTGTTGCCTTCCCAACGGCCGCGTGCCTCGCCCATGTGCGAGCGCATGCCGGTGCGCGGGCTGTCATCGAGGCGTATCACCCGCGTTTCATGGATCATCTCGTAGCGGATCGCCACCAGCCCCGGTGCCTGGGTGATGTCGTAGGCGTTGCCGTAGATCGCCGGCATCATCGACCCGGGAAAGCCGCGCGTGATGCAGCGATCGTAGAAGCTGCGGTCCAGCCACGAGTCGGCGCGGCTTTCGCCGAAGCCGCGGCCGCGGCCGCCCGCCCGGCCGCCCAGCCGTTGCTGCGCCTGCGGCGTGAGCGGCGGAATGCGGCCGTCGGGTGGATCGGTCAGCATCCAGGCGCGGCTGTTCTTCGCGCCGTAGTGCTCGTACCAGTGGGTCGGGCCGGCGCCGGTCTCACGGCCGCCGATGGCGGCCGCGCCGGCACTGGCGGCCTCGTTGCGTGCCTTCACGATCTCGGCCAGTTCGGAGTCGTCCACCTCGTCGACGGACTTGCCGGTCAGCGTGTCCGGCCGCTGCAGCGGCATCCCGTTCTCGTTGACGTTGGTCCAGCCGCCTTGGATGTCGGGATCGCCCCACGGCGTCCTCGGCGGAACGTAGGGACGGGCCGGCGACGCAGGCGCGGCGGCTGGTTTCGCCGCCTGCTGGGCATCCGGCCTCGTCGCGGCGACGAAGAAGATCGCGGTCCCGACGAGACCGGCGGCAAGCCACTGCTTCATAGCGTCCTCCCTCCCTAAGATGTGGGGGCCGGCTTAAGCCGGCGCCCACGTCAGCGCTTCACGGTGCGTTCGATGAAGTCGACCAGCTCGCGGGACACGCTCGTATCAGGCGTGCCGACCGAGAGCAGCTGCGACGAATGATTGTGCCCAAGGCTCTGTCGATAGCGCGGGCGCGCTCCGTGCTTGTCGATCAGCTCTTTGTACACGGCGGCCTGCGGCCACAGGTATCGCGCGTTGTCCCACTCCGCGGTAGTGAAGAGCACCGGGACGTCGCCGCGAGTAATGTGGCCAGGAATCACCATGTCCGGCCAGCGCGTGCGGTCTTCGCCGAAGTAGACCAGCTCGCCTTTCGACGGTGACTTGAAATCAAAGGAGTAGGGACCCGACAGAAGAATCGCTCCCGCGGGTCGCGCGGTACCCGGGAGCAGGACCTGTGGCATGAACACGTACGTCGCCGCATGGTAGGCGCCGGTGGAGAGGCCCATCACGAAGATCTGCTCCGGGTCACCGCCGTACTCGGCGGCGTGGCTCTTCAGCCAGGTGACGGCCGCACCGACGTCGCGGGCGCCCTCGGGCCACTTCGCGTCGGGCGCGAGCCGGTAACCGCCGTTGACGCCGACGTAGCCGAGGCTCGCGAAGTAGTCCGCGACGTTTGCCGTGGCCGCCCGGCTGCCGCCGACGAGCCCGCCGCCGTGAAATACGACGACCACCGGCATGGGCCGGTCAGACCTGCGCACCGTCGCGACGTGAATGTCGACCTGCTGCCGCTCGTGCGGGCCGTAGGCGAGGTTCTTCGTGATCTTGATCCGGGCCGGATCGTAGACGCGGGGCTGCGACGCATAGATCTTCGCCGTCTGGCCGGCGATCTCGCCGTCGAACTCGGTGCCGAACGCAGCAAGCTGCTTCGCCACGTCGGCCGGCATCCCGGTCTGCGACCGGGCCGGGCCGACGGCCGGGCTCGCGGCCACGAGCAGCAGCACCAGGATGGACAGGCCTGGCTTCGTCATGCGCCCTCCAGCGATGTCTGTCGCGGGAATAGTATCCCCGCCACGTGCTCCGCGGGATCAGGGCTTCGTCGCCGTGTCCCAGTGCTCGACGATCTTCCCGTTGGCGATCCGGAACATGTCGAACCACGTCGTCGTGTAGGGTTTGCCGTCCTTGTCCTTGCCCTCACGGACGAGCGCCAGCGTCACGAGGTCGCGCTCGGCGACGATCGACACGAGCCGGTCGATAGAGTCCTTCGGCGGTGTCTTCTTCATGCCCGCCGCCTTGAAATAGGCCTTCACACCCGCCAGTCCCGTCTCGGCATTCGGGTTGTGCTGGTGGTACTCGGGCGCCAGATACTTGTCGGCGGCATCGATGTCGCCGCCCTGAAGAAACGAGCGCCACATGTCCCACACCAGCTTCTTGTTCGCCGCGAGCTGCGGATCCGTGCTCGCCAGCAAGGCCTTCTGGGCTTCCGGCGACAGGGCCACGACCGGCTCGGCGGCCTGGGCCGGGGCCGTGATGGTGAAAACGACGAAGGCAGCTGCAAGCAGTCTCATGATCCACTCTCCGCGCGGTTGGTCCGCGTGTGTGCGACGAAGCTGTCGCGGCGCCTGGGTCCTCAATCGGTTCTCCCGGACGCCGTCAAAGGGCGGTCACTATGCTCATGGGAGAGGCCGGGCCGGGTCAACCCGACACCGGACGAGTGGACGAGGTTCTTCCGGCAAGTTCCGCGGCGGGTTCGCATGCGCCCATTGCGTGTGCCTGAACGCGTGCTGCTAGGCAACGACCTCAGGCGCTCGGGCCGCCACCGCGGAGCGCCGCGCCAGCCAGCCGCCCACTGCCCCGCCCGCGAGCTTCAGCACGTGCGCCACGTAGTACATCAGCGGCATGGGTGGAATAGTGGGATCGAACAGCTGTCCCGCGAAGAACAGCCCCGTGTAGACGGCGGCCGCGAACACGCCCATCAGCACGCCGTGCAGGACCGGCTGCGCGAGCCGGCGCCCCAGCCACCACGCGACCGGAATGAACGCGACGAACGAACCGGCGACAGCGACGGTCGTGATTGCGCCTTGGCCGCCGCCAGCCGCCTGAAGCGGGATGACCGCGAGAATCAGCAGCAGCTCGGCCAGAAACCCGCCAAGCGCGATGCGCCCCCAGCGAAGAGATGTGCCTGACATCGTGTCCTCCAGTTAGATCATCCCCGGCCGCGGCCCTGCTCTAGTTTGCCGCGAAGCAGAAGGGAGGCCCGCGCCGCCGGTCGCGACCAGACCCTGCGCAGGCACCGGTAGCAGCTTGCCGGCGTACATTGCCTCCGCGCGGTCTTGGGAGTAGCATTCGCGCCTCTCTCCGCCCGACCGTCATCACAGGAGGGTGTATGAAGCGATTGCTCGCGTGGATTCCGTCGCTCTTGATCGTGGGGCTCGGTGTCGTCGTCGGCGCTCAGGCGACTCTGTCGAACGACGACCACCCAAAGCTCATGAAAGCCAATGCTCAGGCCGTCGGCGCGTTGAACAAGGCGATCGGATCCGGCGCGTTCGCAGACGCGCGGACGCAGGTCGCGACACTGCGTCAGAACTTCACGTCGCTCCAGGGGTTCTGGATGAGCAAGAAGAAGGAAGACGCCGTCCTCATCCTCAAGGAGGGTTTGACGCGGCTCGACGCGCTGGACAGTATCCTCGGAGCCGCGACGGTCGACCAGATGGCGGCGCAGGCCGCGGCCAAAGAGTTCGGCGGCAACACCTGCGCTCCGTGCCACAAGCAGTATCGAGAGGGCGACGCCCAGTCAGGCTTCCGATTCAAGCCGGGTGTGCTGTAGAAGGCGACAAGGACGTAGGGGCCACCGAAGGCGGCCCCTACGTCTCGATCACGGCGACGGTCTATTCGTCCGGCGAACGGAACCGCACCGTGTGGCCGTCGGGCCAGGTAATCGCCACCAGCAGTCCGATCGGACTCTTGCCGTCGAGCGCCGGCATGATCGTCACGGCGATTTCATCGCCTGCCTTGAGCGCGTTCGGTCCGGTCTTGCCGATCCCGAGCCGCGCCAGTTGCTGGACGCTGCCGCCAAGGATGTTCCATTCGACGATCGAGCCATCCGAGCCCTTGACGTCCAGTTTCAATGCCGAATGGGGGTTGATCAGCCTGAAGGCCTTGAACGCCCCGGTGATCTTCGATTCCTTGCCGATGGCGTACATGCCGGCCAGGGAGTGATGCGCGTACACCGAAGCACTCGCCAGGAGGCACGCGCACAAAACGACGAATCGGACAGTCCATTTGGTCATGAGTGCATCCCCTCTGCAGTCTGGCTCGGGCCGGACACGACTTTAGTGCCTGATCTGTGAAGCGGCGGCTTCGGTCTCAAAGCTCGTCTCGCAGTTGCCTCGCTCGCGAATGAGACCCGCGTTGGCGTTCGTATTGCGCCGCAGCGTCCGTGTCGGGAACACCCACGGCTCCAGCAGCACCTCGGGGTCCTCGATCGTGACGTCGTAGAGCATCGCATCGCCCTGACGCGTGAATTTCTCCACGACGTGCATGTCGCTCGTGTGGAAGAACCCGCCGCGCCCGATCCAGGTCGTATCGATGAAGCCGACGGAGTCGAGCACCAGCGTGTCGCCCTCCCAGCGTCCGACGGTCACGCCCATGTACGTGGCATCGAAGTTGGCGTTTTCGGCGTGCTTGCGGCCGTCGGTTGGAATGATTCGGTACTCACCGTATCCGCCGCCGGCGTCACCGCCGAAATAGAGGAGGGTGACGTCGTTCTCAGACTGGTAGATGCGACGCGGTGGGCCCTGACGCGGGACACCGAGCGGCTGGCAGGTCATGACCGGGTCGTTCTTGTTCGTCCACATGTCGAGCTCCTGGATCTTGTCCCAGTGCTCAGGTTTGTACTGCGGAATGCCCAACATGCCGAACCGCGAGGGCGAGTAGAGCTCGAAGTCCCGCGTCTGATTGGTGCTGCGATTGCAGGGCTTCTCCTGCGTTGGACCGCATCGGCGGCCGCCGTCCCCCATGTAGTTCCCGATCCAGTCGGTGTACTGCCAGTTCCCTGACAGGTCGGGATGCGCGCCCAGCCGCGGCGTGGCGGCCGACTTGTTCACCGGGGGGTCCGGCTTCGCGTACACGCCCTTGGGAAGCCGCGCGGTGACGGTGATCGCTTTCTTCACGCTTGCCGGCACCGGCGCAATCACGTACACGTTGCCGGTCTCCGTCACGTCCGTCGTCAGGTCGCGAACGACCGCGCCGTTCTTCTTCTCGACCATCTTGCCGGCGTAGAACACCTCGATCAGGTTCAGCGGGTTGTTCCAGTCCTTGTAGCCGCTGTAGGTGAACTCAGTGGTCGTCGCTCCCTGGGTGACCACCACCTTCTCGGTCATGTACTTCGCATCGAGCGTCGCGACCGCGGTCGCCCCAGGAACGCCCGGAAGCTGGAACGTCACGACCGGCTTACCGGCCTGCCACGCCACAGAGGTCGTACCCACCTTGTCGACACCGTCCTGCAACAGCGTGCCCGGATTGGCACCCCACCAGAACGTCTCGGTGGTTCCGGCGAGCGCGGCCTTGGGTGCGCCCTGCGGGCTGGCCCAGATGCGGATCAACCGCTCCTGCACGGCATTCGCCATCGGAGCTGCCTTGCCTTTGACCGGACCGATTTCGGCGCCCGCGACGTCTTCGTTCCAGGCGTACAGGCCGCTCACGACTTCGATGCTCGAGGACTTCTGTCCGTTGGCTCGCGTGCAGGCGTACTGAATCCGCTGACTCAAGGTCTGGTAGTTGGTGCTCGCGCGGAACTTCGTCAGCGTACACGGCTGCCCGTCCACCTGGATCGTGCCCTTGCCCTGATACTCGAGCGTGGCGACCATGTCGCGTTCGTCGGTGCCCTTCAGCATTCCCTGGTGCCACATCCAGTTGAAGAGCACGGCCCTCAGGTCTTTGGCGTCCTTGGCCGGTGTATACAGGTCACCCGTCGCTGCGCCCGGTGGGGTTTGCGCACCGGCCGTCACCGCCACGCCTAACGCGAGGACGACACCGAGCGCGACGCTTGTGCGACCAATCTTTCGACCGAGATTCATGGCGGTCCCCCCCTTTGCGCGGATTCTAGCGCAAGCGGACGAACCGTGGGCATCACATACGGTGACCGGCTGCCAAGGAAAGGCTTATCGCAGCCCGAAGCGGCTGGCCCGATTCAAGAATCGCGACGGCCGGGCTCGTGCCGCGGACGCCGCATCAGGATCAGGAAGGCGCTCGCAGGCTCACCGAAGGCGTGACGAGGCGGCGCGGCTTGCGATGGTCCACGTGGCCTCGCAGGTACGGCACCGCCAGCACGTCGCGGGGGTGATGACCGTGGCCAGCGTGTCGATGATGGTGGCGTTGCAGAACGGACAGGCGGCCGGCCGCTCGAGTCTGTCGACCTCGCCCGACCCGAACGCGCGGTCGGAGTCGTTCACCCAGTCGGGTGGCGGCTGGCCAAAGCGTTCGCGCAGTTTCATCGGGGCACGACCGGACCGGGTAGCAGTCCCGCTCGACCCGGCGTCGTCACTCTTCTTGTCACGATCCATGATGACCGAAATCCCTTCGTCGTGGTGTGCAGTTGTCGCAGAAAGTCCCGTCCAGCCGAGCGGTCGAAGCAACCGTGCGCACTCTCGGCCGATTCCTCTGTGAAAAAGGGCAACGACCCCTCGGGTCGGCTTGTCACACTGTCGTCGAACCCGTGTCTAACGCTGAGGAGGACACCATGAGAATCGTGATCGTGTTGGCGCTCGTCCTGTCGTCAGCGGGGGCCGCCGCGCAGGCGAAACCCGACAGTTGGATGGGGACGTGGACGCTCAACCTGGCGAAGTCCACCTACAACGCCAGTCCGGCGCCAAAGAGCGGCACCAGCCGGCTGTCGCCAGCCGCCGGCGGCGCCATGCAACTGTTCCAGGAGCAGGTGCTCGCGGACGGGACGCTGCGGCGCATCGAAACGACGACGCCGTTCGACGGGAAGGATCACGCCGTCGCGGCGCTCCCCGGCGTGACATACGCGCTGACGCGCGTCAACGACACCATCTACGTCCTGCTCGCGACGCAGAACGGAGTCGTGACCTCGACGACGCTGACGGTGGCAGTGAGACCAATCGCGTCGTGTCACGCGACCATGGATGCGCCGCGCTCGTGTTTGATGTTTCTGAACTCGCGGTAGTCGATCCCGCATTCGTGCGCGGCCAGGAAGTTGAGCAGGCGCTTGTAATCGGCGTCGTCGAGACCGAACAGCTGCAGAAGCCCGCGATAGTTGCCTTTCGTCACGGCGAGCCCCTTGCGGATCAGCGCCCGCATGTCGTCGCGCGTCAGGTCGCGGTTCATGAACATCGGGTGGACGTCGTTCCAGAAGTTGCAGCCGCCCTGCGTCAGCGCGTCGAACAGCTCGTCGGCCACGCGGCGGCGGCGCTCGCGCACCGGGTGCGGCGCCTTACCCACCCGCGCCGTCACGTTAGGTGGCAGCAGCTCGGTGCCCAGCACGTCGCCGTTGGCGAGCGCCAGCATCTGCTCGATGACGTTGTGCAGCTCGCGGACATTGCCGGGCCACCGGTAGTTCTCGAGCGCGTCCATCGCGTCGGCGGCGACGGTGAAGCCGCGGCCGTGCTTGGCGATGAGATTCAGCACGAGCGGGCGGATGTCCTCCCGGCGATCGCGCAGCGGCGGCACTTCGATCTGCCCGACGTTGATGCGGTAGAACAGATCCTCGCGGAACGTGCCCTTCGTGACCATGTCCTGCAGGCTGCGGTTGGTCGCGCAGATAACGCGGACGTCCACGCGCGCAGCCGGCGTGTCGGCGCCTACCGGCATCACCTCGCCGTTCTCGAGGAAGCGCAAGAGCATCGCCTGCATGCGCAGGCTCATCTCGCCGACCTCGTCGAGGAAGACGGTGCCCTTGTGGGCCAGCTGCAGCTTGCCGACCGTGTCGCGATACGCGCCGGTGAAGCTGCCCTTGACGTGGCCGAAGAGCTCGCTCTCGAGCAGGCTCTCGACCACACTGGCACAGTTCAGGGCGACGAACCGCTGTGCGGCGCGAGACGAATTCACGTGCACGTATCGCGCGAGGAGATCCTTGCCGACGCCGCTCTCGCCGGTGATCAGTACCTTCGATTCGCCGGCGGCGAGCCGGGTGGCGATATGCAGCACGCGCTGCAGGGCGGGGCTGCTGCCGACGATCGTCGGCGCGGCCAGTGGACCAATCGAGCGATTCATGACGCAGGCACCTCGTGCGAATCGGTCAGCCGCGTCGATGCGGGAGCTGACACAGGGCAAAACAGAGGAGGGTGTCTCGCACAGGCCCATCCCCTTCTCTTCACCAATGTGCCAGGGGAGCCGAAAGCGGCTCGGCGGGCCTGCTGCGGCGGTCACCCAGGAGGGGAGGAACCCCTAAACGCCCACAATCAGGCACAATGGCGCCTCCCGTCTCACGCTCCGCGGCCGCGCGTTGCCGGCGCCACAACAGCTCGGCTATATTGGCGTTCCCGGTTTCAGGCCCCGGTTGCGGGTGTCACGGGCTACGACATCAGCCGCGGTTCGACCGGTCACTTTTCGGTCGCCGCCGTTCCGAGATAAGGACGGCCATGCTCTACATCGTGCAATTCGAAGACAAGCCCGACATGGGTGAACTGCGGGACAAGCTCTTGAAGTCGCACTTCGAGTTTCTCGACAGGGTGAGCGATCGGGTACTGGTGCCGGGTTCCATGCGCGAGGTACCGGGCGACAAGCCCGTGGGTGGCCTGTGGATCATCGACGCCAAGGACGAGGCGGACGTCCGCGAGATCTTCAAGGACGACCCGTTCTGGACCAATGGCATGCGCGCCAGCGTTCGCATCAACCGGTGGGTGAAAGCGTTTCCGGACCGCAAGGTCTCGATCTGACACGAGCCCAGAGCCATTCCGTGAATCCACGGCGCGGACAAAGGGCAGACGACATCGGTCCGGACACACTTCATTGAATCTTCACCGCATGGTGTCGATTCAAGGGTCTGGATTTCTGCTCGTCGGCTTCCCGAGCGCCCCACTTTCACGAGACGCACATGGGCATCTACAAAGGTGTCACGGTTCCTGACGCGCTGGACGGCGTCATCGGTTACATGCGGGAGGTCGAAAGCTGCCGCGAGGAGCTCTCGGCGCTGGGTCAGCGCTGGGACTTGCTGAGCATCCTGGGCGACATGAGCGGCAGCGCCGCGGACATGTCGGCGGCACGGGAGGGCTTCGAGCAGCTGACCGGCGAACTGCTGGGGCAACTGGGCACCGAAACGCTCCGCAAGACGGTCCAGCAGATCACGTCGAAGGCGCAGGTCGCCGTCGACATCGTCATCCGCAATCTGTTCGAACGGACCGCCGACATCGGGTTCCTCGCCACGGACGACGACGTCCGCGAGTTCATCCGGACGCGCCAGAATCGCGAGGCGCTGGTGGCGCGCTTCCGCGAATACGTCGCCAAGTACTCCGTGTATCACGACATCGTGCTGCTCGACACCAATGGCGTCGTGCTGGCGCGCATCGACGACGCGAACCCGCTCGAGCGAACGGCCGATCCGCTCGTACGGGAGGCGCTGACCACCCGCGCGGCGTACGTCGAGGTGTTCCGTCGTTCGGATCTCGTGCCCC
>Ga0173480_10000092_pt1 | contig 22654 bp, 20 predicted proteins | sample NitcycUS209509C1_FD_122622 | JGI IMG/M metagenome (GOLD analysis project Ga0173480, IMG submission 122622) | Soil microbial communities from Arlington Agricultural Research Station in Wisconsin, USA - Nitrogen cycling UWRJ-S209-509C-1 (version... | ecosystem: Environmental > Terrestrial > Soil... | reverse complement strand
CGTCGTCGGCACGTGGATCGCCGCCTCGTTCGGCCCGCTGGGCATGAACAAGCAGATCTTCACCTTTCTCCGGGTCGGTGACCGGCTGCGCGGCGTGGTGTGCGGCCGCTGCGACAACACCTACACGATCGGGGCGATGGAGAACATCTTCATCGTCGGCGACACCGTGTACTTCGACATCGTGCACGAGGACTGGGGCGAGACCGACCCGCCCACCTTCACGCGGAACATCGGCGCCCAGGTCGTCCAGAACGAGATGATCGCGTTCATTCTGGGGAAGGACCTCGTGATCGATCCAGCCAATCCACCGGCGCGGCCGGCGGGACGCGGCTTCACGCTCGTCGGGCCGATTGCTCCGGAAGGGACGCGAGGGAACAGCTCAGAGGGTGTCGACGTCTGGGGCCCAGGTACCGGGTCAGCCACCCAGCCGCCACCCGGCAGGACGCCCCTCCGCCCGGCGAGCCCAGGTCGATAGCCCCGTTCCCGGTCGCAGGTGCCGAGCGCTGTCCGGTTTTCCACCGGTCCTGCGTAGCTACGGGCAAGGAGATACATTCGCCATGCCCAAGACACTCGTCCTGCTCAGCGCCCTCATGGGCGTGCTCTACGCAACCGCCACGTTTGCGCTCACCGGCGCGATCGGCAACGCCGATCGCATCGCCCTTCGAGAGGGCTATTCCCAGTACGAAGGCAAGATCGACCTGCGCGACGCCGCCAACGTCGTGACGTTCTACTACTGGGGAGGCACGCGGTGCCCGGCGGCGGTGACCGCGCCGACCGATCGACAGGTCGACGTCCTGCTCAACGCCCATGTCCATGGGCACGCGGTGTCGCTCGACTACACGGACTTCAACAGCGCGTTCGGCACGAGCCGGTGCTGGGACGGCGGAATCCAGGTCTACTGAGCACGTGGTCTTACCTGATCGCGCTGACCCTCATTGATCGCGCAAACCGAAGACCACGAGCGTCGAACCGAGTTTCGAGAGCGGTGAATCGAAGCCGCCGGCGGCGACCGCGATCATCTCGCGTCCGCGTGCCGTGGTGAACAGGAGAGGCGTTGCTCGCGCGCCTGTCGGCAAGCGACCCTCCCACACCTGGCGGCCGCTCTTCGTCTCGAACGCTCGGAGAAACGGATCGATGGTCGCGCCGATGAAAACGAGGCCCGTGGTCGTGACGACGGGACCGCCCAGGTTGAGGGATCCGGTCGGCGGTCCGGACGCGGGACCGAAGGCGGAGCGCAGGTCCCCCAGTGTCGTGCGCCAGGCCGTCTCTCCAGTGTCCGCGTGAATCGCCACGAGTTCTCCCCATGGTGGGGCGACGCAGGGGATACCAGACGGGGCCAGGAAAAACTGCCGCGACATGGCGAACGGCGTACCGCGTTGTTCTGTGATCTCGAGCGCGGGATTGGCTCTCCTCGTCCGCTCGAAGTCCGCCTTCGGCACCAGGCGGACGATCGCCGGAAGACGGTTCACGGGCGCGATGATCGTGCGTGTGCTCGCATCCCACGCCATCCCTCCCCAGTGCAGACCGCCGACGTTTCCCGGAGCCACGAGACTGCCGCGCACGCTGGGTGGAGTGAACGCACCCTCGTGACGTAGCGTGCGGAACGTCGCCAGGCAGGCGTCGCGATCCTGCGCAGTCGCGCCCCAGATGTCCGCCTCGCTGATCTGCTGTGGCACCAGTGAAGCCGGCCGTTCGGGGAATGGCTGTGTCGCAGCCGCATGCTCACCGGGCACGTCGCTCGCCGGAACCGGGCGCTCCTGAGTGGGAAAGAACGGTCGCCCGGTCAGACGCTCGAAAAGAAAGAGGTGGCCGGTCTTCGAGCCAACCGCCACCGCCGGGCCTTGCGTGCCAGGAAAAAGCAGCGGTGGCGACGCGACGTCGTAGTCCCAGATGTCGTGGTGAACGGTCTGAAATGACCACACCACCTTGCCCGTGGCGGCGCGAAGGACGACGACGGCGTTGGCCTGCCGGTTGTCGCCAGGGCGGAGTCCCCCGAAGTAGTCGGGGCTTGGGCTACCCGTCGGCAGGAACACGAGTCCGTTGGTGTCGTCGACGACAATGCGCGACCACGTGTTGGCACCGCCGGCATTCGTCTTCTCCGGCAACGGGTGAAACGTCCATCGAAGTGCCCCTGAGCGGCGATCGAAGGCGCGCACCTCGCCGGATGACATGCGCGCCCGACTGTTGTCGGCGACCGACGAACCGACGATCAGGAGGTCGCGATACACTGCGGGTGGCGACGTCACCCCGTACTCGCCGGCCGATTCGGGCTTCCGCCGGAGGCCCTCCGTCAAATCTACCTGGCCGCGTGAACCGAAGCGTTCGCAGAAACTACCGTCTCGATTCAGGCAGACGAGGCGTGCATCAACCGTGGCCGCATACACGAGATCATCGGCCACGGCCACGCCGCGACTGGCGAAATCACTGTAGTCGGCGTCGCGGCGAATCTTCAGATCAACCCGCCAGATCTCTTTCCCTGTCTCTGCATCGAGGGCGATCACCAATCCCCCCGGAGTCGACAGATACAGCCGATCGTCTGCGTATACGGGTGTCGCCTCGAACGCCGGCCGGTCGGTTCCTGGCCGCAGGGGCTCGGTCGACTCACGCGTGTCGTAGGTCCACCGAACGGCCAGTCGGTCGAGCGTGTCAGGGGCGATGCGATCGGGCCGCGTTTGTGCCGCAACTGCCAGGCCGAGGAGGCCTATGCCCGCGGCGACGAGTCTCATCATGCGGACTTCGATGCGACGCTGTGGACTTCTTGCACGCGTGACCGCGGCAGGGGCTCGCCGCTACTTGCTCCCGCTCGCTTCGGCGGCGCGCGAGATGCTCAGGATGTTGCGCATCGCGTAGTTTCCTTCGTGGCACGCGTATTCGAACATCCCGTAGACCGGCTCGCGCTTCCACGGAAACGACAGCGTCCATGGGCGCGTCCACGTCCCAGGGTCGTCAATCGTCGCCGTGTACTGGAGCGTGTCCGCGTTCAGCATCGTGAACCGCTCCGTGATCGTGAGCCGGCCGCTCGTACGGCCGCCGCCGTTGCCGCCGACGCCGGTCATCCCGTTGAGGTTTTTCGTGACGACGACCAGCGTGTTCCCTTCCCAGTGTCCACGCGAGTCCCCCATGTAGGAGGTGACGTTCGCCGGCAGGTGGGAACGGCCGTCGAGCGGCACGACGCGCGCTTCGTGAATCATCTCGTTGCGGATCACGACGTAACCCGGCCCCTGCACGATCTCGTTCCCGTTGTTGTAGATGGTCGGCAGGAGCGATCCCATGAGGCCGCGCGTGATGCAGCGGTCGTAGAGGCTCCGATCGAGATAGGTGTCGGCCTCGCGCCCCTGGAGCCGCGCGATTCGCGCCTTGACGTCCGCCTGCTGCTGCGACTGGCGCGCCTGCCCCTCGGGCGACAACGGCGGCTGCCGGCCATCCAGCGGGTCGATGATGAGTGAGGCCTGTCGCGACGGCTTGCCGGTCTCCTGCCAGTGCGGCGTCGGCGAGGTCGGGCAGCGGATCGCGCACGGCGTGGTCACGTCGGCGGTGAAGACGTCGATCTCGGCGAGGAGCGACTCCTCCTCGGTCTTGATCTCACGGCCTCGCTGCTCGAACTCCGCCTCGGTGAGGACGTTGCGCGTTCCGAACCGTGTTGGGCGCTGCAGCGGCACGCCCACCGTCTCGACGCCCGGCCAGAACCCCTGCAGATCGGGGTCGCCCCACGGGGTTTTCGGCTGGACGAATCCCGCCGCAGGCTGAGGGATCGGCAGCGAGGCGGCGGCCGTGCCGGCTGGCGCCGTATCGGTTGCCGGCCGCTCCTGGGCCGCAGCGCCCACCGAGCTCAGGGCGAATCCAACGAGGAGGGCGAAAAGCTGTGTCTTCATGGTCTGCTCCAGAGACTGCGGATCATAGCGCGCTCCCCTGGCCCGGCGCGACCATCTAGAAGAGGGTTCGCGTATCCTGGTATTAGTCGGGGAAAGGCACCATGCGCAGAACGTTGCGACGGTCCTCGCTGCCACTATTGCCGCCGGAACGGCCGTCTTCTCTCAGACGCCATCCCGGCCACGTGCCTTGGATGGGCCGGCCTTCGACGTCGTCTCGATAAAACCTCATCCAGAAGACGCGCCCGTCAGCAACGTCATCTATCAACGTCCGGACGGCGGATTCTCGCTCACCGCGCTCCCTGCGAGTCTGCTAATTGCCCGGGGCGTACGCGCTCACGCTCGCCGATGACGTCGTCGGGCTGCCCGATTGGGCCGAGAACGAGATGTACGACGTCAGCGCAACATCTTCGCTGGCGCGAGCGACCACCGAGGATCGTCTCGCCATGTGGCGCGCCATGCTGGCCGACCGTTTCGGGCTGGTCGCGCATCTCGAGAAACGCACACGGCCGGCCAGGCGAAGCACGGAATCGACTTCATCGAATCGCAGGAGATCTGGACGGATATCGATCGGCTGGAGATTCCCGCTCGAAGCCTCGACGAACCGCGGCATCAGGTGATTGGGCGAATTGGCGAAAAAATTTGGTCCGCGTTTATTACTTACCGCAATGAAAAAACCCGCATCATCTCGGTCCGCCGCGCGCGCGCAAACGAAGAAGCGCGATACCTCGCAGACTAGGGCACTCGCCGCCGCTCGTCTCGACGAGATGCACGACTCTGGGGAAGACCTCAGTTCGCATCTCGATCTGGCACAGGCCACGCGCCCGGGCCGCGAAGTGCAACGCGTGAACGTTGATTTTCCGGTTGATTTGCTCCATGCGATCGACCGCGAAGCCAAGCGCATCGGCGTGAGCCGTCAGGCGTTCATCAAATTGCGGCTTGCGGATACGCTCGCAGCCTCGCGCTGATGTCTCGAACTGCCTCGGTCGCAGTATCCGTTCCTGGACTCCGTGCCTTCGCCTCTCGCTACAAGAGCGCCTGCCGCACCACGGTGCCGTGAACGTCCGTGAGCCGGAAGTGCCGCCCCTGGTACTTGTAGGTGAGCCGGGTGTGGTCGATCCCGAGACTGTGCAGGATGGTCGCGTTCAGGTCGTGGATGTGCACCGGGTCGTCCACGACGTTGTAGGAGTAGTCGTCGGTGGTTCCGATGCTGATGCCCGGCTTCACGCCCGCGCCCGCCATCCACATGGTGAAGCAGCGCGGGTGGTGATCGCGCCCGTAGTCCCCCGGCGTCAGCTTGCCCTGGCAGTACACGGTGCGGCCGAACTCGCCACCCCACACGACCAGCGTGTCTTCGAGCAGCCCGCGCTCTTTCAGATCCTGCACCAGCCCGGCGCACGACTGATCGGTCTCGCGGCACGCGGCGCGGATGCTGCGCGGCAGCGCCCCGTGATGATCCCAGGCGCGGTGATACAGCTGGATGAAACGGACGCCGCGCTCGGCCAGGCGGCGCGCCATCAGGCAGTTGGCGGCAAACGTCCCCGGCTTGCGTGAGTCGGGGCCGTAGAGCTCGTAGGTGTGTTCGGGCTCCTTCGACAGGTCGGTCAGCTCCGGCACCGACGACTGCATCCGGAACGCCATCTCGTACTGGGCGATGCGCCGTCCACCATGAACTTGCTGTCGCCGGTCGCGCCGCGCACGATCGGTACCGAGGCGTTGAACGCCTCGGACCCGCCGACGTCGATCTTGTTCATGACGACGCTCGGCAGCACCTTCGTGACCGACCAGATGTCGGTGCGATTGGGCAGCGCGTCGAGCTCCGCCTTGGTGATCGTCGTCTGCTTGATCGCGTTGCTCGTATCGAGCAGAGGCGCCTGGCTGGTGACGGTGATCGCCTCTTCGATCGCTCCGAGGCCCAGCCGCAGGTCGGCGCGCGCGGTCGCGTCGGCGTTGACGACGATGTTGCCCTGCGTGACGGTCTGGAAGCCGGTGAGCTGGGCGCGCACGCTGTAGGTGCCCGGCACGAGGCGCACGAAGCCAAACGTGCCGCGCGAGTCGGACACCGTTTCCTGGTTGCCACCGACCGCGCCTTGCGTGTTGGTCAGCGTCACCGTGGCGCCGGGCAGGATAGCGCCGGTCGAATCCAGGACGTTGCCGCGAATCTCTCCGACGCCTTGTGCAAAGCCGGGGAGAGCGGCGCCGCCGAGCAGGGCGGCGAGCAGAAGACCCCTTGGGATGAGCGACGTGGCGGGCATGCAGCCTCCTGTGGGGACGTGCCGCGCACTCGGAGCAGGAGCACGTCACCAGACCTCGAGGACCCGGGGGTTGGTGAGTGGGGCGGAGTCTACGAGGCGCCGGAACGACGCGCACTACCGAATCTGAGGTAACTCCTCAGGGAAAGTGGTTCGGCCTCACCTGCGCCGCCGCAGCCGTACGGCCGAGCGCCGCCAGCGCGTCCATGTTACCGGGCCTGTCCATCTGGGCGAGGCCGTTCAGCTCACTCTGGTCGCGGACCTGGTTCAGCTCCGCCTTCATCCATTTGGCGTCGTACTGAACGTTGTAGCGCAGGTACGTCATCAATGGCTTCCCGGCGAGCCACTCGCCCGCGAGGCTGCCGATCTGACCGTTGATCGACCGGGCGGTCGGACTCGCCGAGAGCCACTGCAACGTGGTTTCGACGTCGGTGTTGCAGTCGTCCATGATCGAGAGCACCGACGACGCCGCGAAGGCGCCGGCGGTCGCGCGCCAGCCCGTCGCCACGCCGTACATCCGGCTGCGCAGTCCGGTGCCGACCGACACCAGCATCAGCTGCTCAGGGCCCGCCGCCCAGTTGAAGGCAAAGCCTTTGAGCAGCGCCGCCTTGAGCAGTTGGACCGACGGGTTGTTGGCCGGCGAGATGCCGCCGTCCACGAACTGTCCGTGATCGGTCTGCAGCTGTCCGGTGAGCGGGTCGAGCCACGATCCGACGACCACCTGCTCGGGCTTGAAGTAATGCGGCGCCGCGGTGCTGGCGCGGACCAGCTGCCACAGCAGCATGTTGGAGCTGCCGATCCGCCGCTTGCCTGGGACCGGCGCGAAGTACGGATCCTTCGGGTGGTTCGTGACCGGCCACGGACTGCCCGTGTCCATGCGCTTGGTCATGATCAGAAGCCCGGTTTTCAATCGCGGCGAGCCCATGGCGGTGTCGGCGCCGTAGGTGGCCTTCAGCGCCGCCGCCAGCGACTCGCCGCCGAATTTGGGAACGAAGGCGCCGATGCGGAAAAAGGGCTTCTTGAAGATCGTCGCCGCCAGCTTGCGGTACATGCCTTCGATCGTCGTGACGTCGAAGCCGAGCGCCAGGCCGCCAGCGATGATCGCACCTGTGGACGTGCCGCCGATCAGGTCGAAGTAGTCGGACAGGAGCAGCTTCGGATCGCCGTAGCGCTCGCGCAGCAGCGACTCGATCGCAGCCAGGTATTGCAGCGTGAGGACGCCGCGCACGCCGCCGCCGTCGAGCGACAGGATGCGCTTGGGGGTGATGGCGGGATCGAGGTGCTCTTCGAATGTCCGGTGGTTCGGCATCGGTTCGCGGAGACTCTACCCGATCTGTTGAGGTCCTACTCCTCGGACATGTACGGATAGGTGTGCTGGCGCGGCGGGACGAAGTTCTCCTTCACCGTTCGCGCGCTCACCCACCGCATCAGATTCATCTTCGATCCGGCCTTGTCATTGGTACCCGACCCGCGAGCCCCGCCGAAGGGCTGCTGCCCCACGACCGCCCCGGTGGGCTTGTCGTTGACGTAGAAGTTCCCCGCGGCGTTGCGCAGCGCGCTCATGGCGTGACGGATGGCGGCGCGGTCGGTGGCGAACACCGCCCCGGTGAGCGCGTAGGGCGACGTGCGGTCGATCAGGCTCAGCGTCTCGGCCCACTGCGAGTCCTGGTAGACGTAGGCCGTGACGACCGGACCGAAGATCTCCTCCGACAGCAGCCGGTAGGCCGGGTTGCGCGTCTCGACCAGGGTGGGCTCGACGAAGAAGCCCTTGTCGTCGTGCGCGCCGGAGCCCTGGATGATGCTGGCGTTGCGGCGGGCGTCGTCGAGATAGCCGCTGATCCGCGTGAGCGCCCTGCGGTCGATGACCGCGCCCATGAACGTGCGGAAGTCGGCGACGTCGCCGACCTGGATGTCGCGCATCATCGCCACGACGCGGTCGCGGACGTCGGGCCAGAGCGACGCCGGCACGTACACGCGGCTGGCAGCCGAGCACTTCTGGCCCTGGAACTCGAACCCGCCGCGGACGATCGCCACGGCGAGCGGCTCCGCCTCGGCCGACGTGTGCGCCAGGATGAAGTCCTTGCCGCCGGTCTCACCGACGAGGCGCGGGTAGTTCCGGTAGCGGCCCATGTTGTTGCCGACCGTCTTCCACATGCCGTTGAACACCGCCGTGCTGCCGGTGAAGTGCACGCCCGCCAGCTCCGACGACGTCAGCACGATCTCGGAGATCAGCTCCGGGTCGCCGGGCACGAAGTTGATGACACCCGGCGGCAGGCCGGACGCCTCGAGCAGCCGCATGATGTAGTAGCTGCTGAAAATCGCCGTGGCCGACGGCTTCCAGATGACGGTGTTGCCCATGAGCGCCGGCGCCGTCGGCAGGTTGCCGGCGATCGAGGTGAAATTGAACGGCGTCGCCGCGAACACGAACCCCTCGAGCGGCCGGTATTCGACCGCGTTCCACACGCCCGACGGGCTGACCGGCTGTTCTTCGTAGAGCTGCTGCGCGTAATAAGGGTTGAACCGCCAGAAGTCCACCAGCTCCGAGGCGGCATCGATTTCGGCCTGAAAGGCCGTCTTCGACTGTCCGAGCATGGTGGCGGCGTTGATCGTGGCGCGCCAGGTGGTCGCGAGCAGCTCTCCGGCGCGGAGGAACACCGCAGCGCGCTCGTGCCAGGCCCACGACGCCCACTCCTTGCGCGCTTCGGTCGCGGCGGCAATCGCGCGCAGTACGTGCTCGCTCTCGGCCCCGTGCCAGTCGGCGAGGATGTGGGCGTGATCGTGCGGCATCACCGCCTGCTGCAGCCGGCCGGTGCGGATCTCCTCGCCGCCGATGATGAGCGGAATCTCGATGCGCTCGCCGGCCATCTCCGCGAGCCGCGCCTTCAGCGCCGCCCGCTCGGGCGAGCCCGGCAGATAACCCCGGTTCGTGTCGTTGACGGGCGCAGGCACGCGGGGAGTGCCGGCAAACGCAGCGTAGTCAGGCATGGGCCGATCTTAGACCGTGGCGGCGGGTAGGGCGGGTAGGGCCAGCGCCTTCGGCGCCGGTGAGGCGGGTAAGAGCTCTTCCCTCTTCCCTAACCACCCCACCCGCCTTACACGCCTGACCTCCGCGACGCGCAGGCCCCTACGTGCGCGCCGGCTCGATGTCGACTCTGATGTCGCGCCACTTCTGCTGGCGGAAGCGGCCGAAACTGAGCAGGCAGCGCGTCATGTGGCCAAGGACGATGGCGAGCCAGATGTCGTTGGCCTGGAGGCCGCGCGCCGCCTGCAGGATGGTGCAGTAGCCGAGCGGCACGATCACCTGCGACACGATCGAGATATAGAGGGGGCTGCGCGTGTCGCCGCTGCCCTGCAGGCCGCCGGTGTAACTCAGCGCCACGGTCACGAACAGGCCCGACACGCTGAGGAACCGCATCAGATTGGTCGCGAGCGCCACCGCCTGCGGGTCGGACATGCCGAATACGGCGAGCAGGTGTTCGGGAATCAGCCAGAAGAGCGCGCCGATGGCCAGCGACACCACGAGGCCGATCCGGGAGGCGACTCGCACCCCGGCGGCCGCACGATCCGGATTGCCGGCCCCGAGGTTCTGCCCGGCGATCGTCGCCGACGCGCCCATGAGCGCGTTCGATGTCCAGGTGATGAGCGAGAAGAGCTCGGTGTAGGCCACGGCGAACGCCGCCTGCGCGGCCGCGCTGTGTTCGAGCGAGCCGATGTAGCGCAGCATGAACACGCCGCCCACGTTCATCGCAATCCCCTGGACGCCGGTGGGCAGGCCGAAGCGGAAGAGAGAACGGATGATCGTGAAGTCCGGCTTCAAGTCCATCCCGTGCTCGAAATGAATCACCGACCCGGGCCGGGTGAGGAACCAGATGCCGAAGAGCGACACGGTGGTGCTGCTGGCGATGGTGCCGAACGCGGCGCCGATCGTGCCGAACATGCGGATCAGCACGATGTTGAAGACGATGGTCAGCACCGTCATCGCAATGCCGAGGCGCAGCGGCGTCTGGGCATCGCCGGCGGCGCGGAAGGCGCCGCTCAGCATGAAGAACATCATCATGCCGAGGATGCCCATGAACATCATGCGCAGGAACGGCAAGGCCTCGGCCTGGACCTCGGGCGCGGCGTTGACGAGCCGCAGCAGCGCCGGCGACGCGAAGTAGCCGATGACCGCCAGGAAGATCGCCAGGAAGACGGCGGTGAGGAACGCCTGGTAGACGACGCGATTGACCTTGTCGGGCTGGTTGGCCCCGGCAAAGCGCGACACCATCACGCCCATGCCGGTGAAGAGCGAGCTGATGAAGACGATGATGACGAGGATGATCTGCCAGCTCACGCCGATGGCGGCGTTGCCGGTGAAGCCGACGATGTGGCCGACCATCGCGTGGTCGATGATCCCCTGGAGCCCGGCGATGACGTTCTGCAGCATCGTCGGCCACGCGATCGTCCACACCGCGGCCCCGATAGGGCCTTCGACGATGGCTCGATTGAACTTTCGTTGTGGGGCTGGTAGGTCGGCCACGAGCTTCCTGGGTTGAGAGGGATCGGACCTGCGAGTTTACTACGCGCCCACGCCAGGGTCGTCTTCGCCAGTCCTGCGCCCAGGCTCTAGTCCACGATGGCCTGCTGCACGAGCGTGGCGATCACCTGCCGGTAATGCGCGCGGATCGCCCCCGGGGTCTGGGCCATGTAGACGACGGCAAGCTCCTCTTTGGGGTCGACCCAGAAGAGCGTGCCCTGCGCGCCAGACCAGCGGAAGTCGCCTGGCGAGCCCATGATGCCGGCCACCCCGGGAACGCGGCGCACCGCGACGCCAAGACCGAAGCCGTAGCCGTCGATGTGCTCCACGGGGAAGTTGTGCAGCTTCTCGACGTTGACACCCGGGCCCAGGTGATCCGCCGTCATGTACTCGACCGTCTTGCGCCCGAGCAGGCGCGTGCCGTCGAGGCTGCCGCCGTTCAGGAGCATCTGCGCGAACTTCAGGTAGTCGAGTGCGGTGGACGTGAGGCAGCCGCCGCCGCACTCGAACGTCCACGGCTGCGTCTGATCGCGGATCGACTGCGGCTGCCCCGTCACCGGATCGACCGGCAGCGCTCGCGCGATGCGTCCCGCTTTCTCCTTCGTGACCGTGAACGCCGTGTCGGTCATCCCGAGCGGTCCGAAGAAGCGATCCTGCAGCACGCGCCCGAGCGGCTGCTTCGCCACTTCCTCGATCGCGAGGCCGAGGATGTCGAGGCCATAGCTGTAGTCCCAGGTGGTGCCCGGCTGGTAGTGCAGCGGCAGCTTCGCGAGCGCGGCGATGAACTCGGCGCCGGTCATCGAGGCGGCCACGTTGCCCGAGCCGCCCGGATAGGCTTTATGCAGCGCGGTCGTGCCCTGATTGCCGTAGGTGAAGCCGGCAGTGTGGCGCATCAGGTCCTGAATCGTCGGCTGACGGCGCGCCGGCTCGCGATCGATCACCTCTCCACCGCTGCCGTCGCGGCTGAATTTCACGACGCTCATGTTCTTGAGCGCCGGCAGATAGGTGCCGACCGGCTCGTGAACGAGGATCCGGTTCTCCTCCGCGAACGAGAGGGCCGCGGCCGCCACCACCGGTTTGGTCATGGACGCGATGCTGAAAATCGCGTCCTTCGGCATCGGCGTGCCCTTGGCCCGGTCGAGGAACCCGAACGCTTCGTAGTACACGATCCTGCCCCTGCGCGCCACGGCGATTACGGCGCCGGGCATCCGGCCCTTGTCGATGTCTTCTTTGAGCGCGGCCGCGATGCGCGCGAGCCGCTGCGAGGACATGCCGACGCTTTCGGGCGTGGCGCGCGGCAGCGCCTCGGCATGAACCTGGATGCTGAAAGCCGCCATCAAGACAGCGCACACGGCGGCGGTCGTCGCACGAAGGGCGAGGTGAATCACGGCTCCTCCAGGAGGCGCAGGGTTCGCGGCAGCGCGCCGATGTCGTGGATGGTAGTCACCGGCTCCATGCCCGTCCAGTGCTCGTCGGCGAAGTGCTCTCCGGACCGCACGGTGACGCCGAGGCAGAACAGGCAGCCATCGAACGCCGGCCACCAGGGCCTGCAGGCTCGACGCGCGCGTCGTCGAGGCACTCGAGCAACACGCCAGCGCCGATCATCCCCGTCGCCCCGAAAAGCACGACCTTCACCGGCTGCGACCGCCCGCGAAGCGGGGCAAGAGATACTGTCAATACATCACCAGCACGGCGAGTCCGACTCAAGCGAAGCGTGCTGGTGATTGTGTTGGAGCGGCTGGCTCCAGTATTCTCGGCGGGTTTCACACCCTGGAGCGAGGTCCAACCATGAGAGTGTTCTCTGCCGCCGCGTTGTCCGTGATGTTCTGCGTGCTGGCGCACGCGCAGGCGCCGGCGCCCGCGCTCACCGAAGCCGATTTCAAGGGCGCGACGGTGGGCTTCATGCACGCCATTCACGCCACCAACAATCTCGACGCCACGGCGGCGTTCTACAAGGAAGTCTTCGGGCTCTCGAGCCCGATCCGGCCGTTCGCCGGCGAGGGTCCCCGCCTCCTGACCAACTCGCCCGAGGCGAACCTGCGCGTGTCGATGCTGCCGATTCCGGGGCAGGGCTTCAACTTCGAGCTCACCGAGTTCACCAGCACGCCGACACGCACGACCGGTCAGCAGCCGGAGATCTCCGATCCGGGCGCACCGCACATGAAGTTCCTCGTGCGCGACATCGAGCCGATCATGGCCGGCGTGAGGAAGATGGGCCACGAGATCATCACCACGTCGAAGGCGCCAGTCGCGGTGAAGACGCCGTTCGGCGACGCCAAGGCCATCTTCTTCCGCGATCCCGACGGCTACATCGTCGAAGCGGTACAGATTCCGGCGCCGGCCGACGCACCCGCCGGCAACATTCTCGGCTCGATCATGGGCCTGACGGTTCGCGACATGGACGCCGACATGAAGTTCTGGGCCGGGCACATGGGCCTCGAGCCGACTGGCGACAAGAAATTCTCGGACGATCCCGTGCGCGTCGATCTCTACGGCATCCCCAAGGGCAGTTCCTATCGCACCATGAGCGCGACGTTCCCCGGCAGCAAGGCGCGCATCGAGTTCGTCGAGTTCAAGGGGATGCCGCGCAAGGAGTTCTCGATCCGGGTGACCGACCCGGGCGCGTCGGGCATGGCGATTCGGGTGAAGCAGATTCAGAATCTGCTGGCCACGCTCAAGAAGGAAGGCATCCGCGTGTCGTCGAAGAACGGCGAGATCGTGGACTGGAGCGCAACCATCAAGAACGTGTTCATCAAGGACCCGAACGGGCTGAACCTCGAACTGGTGGGCACGCCTGCCGGCGTCCCGGCGGTGCCGTTCCCGGGCACCCAACCCGGCCGCGGACGCGGCGCGGCGCAGTAGACGAAGGAGAACTCATCACATGCAGTGGAACCGCCGTCAGTTCGTCACCACGTCGTCCCTTGGACTCATCGGGGTCCTCGGCCACCGGTCGCTGCTGGCGCAAACGCCCGCCGGGCAGCCGCCGACGGTTCCGGTATTCGCGGAAGTCCGCCGCAACATCAGCGTGTTCACCGCGCGCGGCGGCACCATCGGCTTCCTCGTCACCCCGGACGCCGTCGTCGTGATCGACAGTCAGTTCGCCGACACGGCCCCGATGTTCCTCGAAGGCCTGAAGCCGCGGACGTCGCGCAGGATCGACTTCCTGATCAACTCGCATCACCACGGCGATCACACGGGCGGCAACAAGGTGCTCCAGCCGTCGGTGGCGAAGATCGTGGCGCATACCAACGTGCCCGGGCTGCAGCGGAAAGCCGCGGCCGCGCAGAAGTCCGAGGCCAATCAGGCGTACGCGGACACGACGTTCGACAAGGACTGGAAGGCGACCGTCGGCAAGGAGGTCATCCGCGCCCGGCACTACGGGCCCGCTCACACGGGCGGCGACATCGTCATTTCGTTCGAGCAGGCCAACGTCGCGCACATGGGCGACCTGATGTCGTTCCAGCGCAATCCCCGCGCCGATCGTCCGGCGGGCGCGTCGATCCGCAACTGGGTGGCCGTGCTCGAGAACACGGTCAAGGACCACGCCGCGGACACGGTCTACATCTTCGGCCACTCGAAGGTCGGCGAGCGGGTGACGGGGTCGAGCAAGGACCTGCTCGAGCTTCGTGACTATTTCAGCGCGATGCTGGACCTCACGCAGAAGGGCATCGCAGCCGGGAAGTCGAAGGACGAGATCGTGAAGGTGGCGGCGGTGCCGGGCTTCGAGCGGTACGAGGGCACGCCCACGGCGCTCGAGGCCGCCTACGACGAGCTGACGACCAAGTCCTGACCCCGCACGCTCACTTGGCCGCCGGCGCGATCGGGGCGGCCGGTTGGGCGCCGCGGCCCCGCGACCCGAGCTGCACCGAGTCGCGGAGGTTCGTGAACACGTGCACGTTCGGCGTCTTCTCGTAGCCGCCCTGCCGCTCGATGGTGGTCGGATCGCCGCCTGCGACGGCGACGATCGGTCGGCGCATTTGACCCCTCTCCTGTGGCAGGGCTGAAGTCCTCGCCGACTCCACGACGTCCATGCACGCGGTGACTGGAGCGGCGGTGGCATGACCAATCTGACTTGATGTAAGATGCGCCAACAATGGCGGATCTTGCGTTCCGGCGACCGCAATTTTCGTAGCCGCAGTGGCGTGTCGTGCGGCGCCTTCCTTGCTCGCGGGCGGCCAGAACGCGTCGGCCGACCCCCGGCCGACGTTCGAAGCAGCGTCGGTGAAGTTGCACCGGGGTGGCGAGCGCACCCGGAACACGATTCTGCCGGGAGGCCGCTACAGCGCCACCAATGTGCCGCTGGCCATGATGATTCGCAGCGCCTACGGTCTTCAGACCTTCCAACTGGTCGGCGGGCCGGCGTGGCTCGCCACCGACGGCTACGATGTCATCGCCAAGGCGGCCACTGATGCACCGCCCGACCGGTTGTTCGCGATGGTGCGGAGCCTCCTCGAAGACCGTTTCCACCTGGTCGTTCACCGTGAAACGCGCTCGCTTCCGATCTATGCGCTGATTCGCGCGAACATCGACAGGCTCGGACGCCTACTGCGGAGATCGGATGTCGACTGCGGCGGCGCGCCGGCGGCGGTAGGACGGCGCGGACGTTCCGCCGCCTGGCGCTCGGCGTGCTACTCGTGTCGTGCATCCCGAATCTCCTCGCCGCCTTCGGCCGTGACGCAGGCGTAGAGTGGGGGATGCTGGCCCTCATGGCGATGCACGTCGTGGCCTGGGCAGTGACTGTGGCCATGCTGACCCGGTTGACGCTCAACGGGACGACCGCCGCCTAATCACGTTACTTGAGACGAGAGACGCGGCCGCGGCGCGGCGTTCCCCGCGGACGTGCGTTTCCGCGGAACCGTCGATTCACACAACGGCACAGGAAAATCGTGCCGGACCCGTTTCGTGCTTGACAGCTTTTTGGAGCGCACGGGATCGGAGTGGCTGCGCCAGGTGACGATGGGCGTTCAACGGCTTGTGAGGATCGCTGCGCCGCGATCGGCGATCGAACCATCGTCATCGTCATCGCGCGATCCGATCGCGCCACGGCGCGTCACCCAGGAAGAGGAAATGTGCGGCGTTACTATCGCGCATGATGCCTCCTCTCCTCTCGTCCACTGCCCCCGCGACCGTCGAACAGCTCGGCGAAGCCATCGCCGACATCGCCGCCGGCATCCACGCAGCCACCTACCAGATGCTCGCGCTGCTACGCGAGTTCGATGAGCGCAGGGGCTGGAACAACGGGTTCCTGTCGTGCGCCCACTGGCTGAGTTGGCGCGCGGGCCTCGACATGGGCGCGGCCCGCGAGAAGGTGCGCGTCTCTCGTGCGCTGCCAAACCTGCCGCTCCTGAGCGGTGCCCTGAAGGGCGGAGAGATCTCCTATGCCAAAGTCCGCGCGCTCACACGCATCGCCACGCCCGAGACCGAGGAGCGGCTCCTCGCGATCGCCCGGCACGGCACGGCCTCGCAGGTCGAGCGCCTGGTTCGGGCGTGGCGGTGGTGCGACCGGCGCGACGACGACCGGAAACACCTGTCGCGCTCGGTGCGCTGCATCGTGGACGACGACGGAATGGTCATCCTGCGCTGCCGACTGACCCCGGAACAAGGCGCGGTGGTCCAGCACGCGATCGAGGCCGCGTCGGACCGGCTGTACCAGGAGAGCCGGCACGCGGCGGCGCCCGGTCGCCTCGAAGAGGAGGTCACGTTCGAGCAGCGCCAGGCCGACGCCCTGACCTTGATGGCTGAAGCTGCGCTCCATGCGGACCTGGACGGCGGCCCGGCGGGCGATCGCTACCAGGTCATGCTGCACGTCGAAACGGCGGCAACGCCGGTCTCGGCCGCACCACCGGTCCTGGAGCTCGGCGACGGCCCGATCAGTGTTTCTGCAGAAACGTCGCGGCGCCTCTCGTGCGACGCCTCGGTAGTGGCCGTCCGCGAAGGCGCCGACCGGGCGGTCCTCGACGTGGGGCGGAAGACGCGCACGATTTCGGCGCCGATTCGGCGCGCGCTGACGGCGCGCGACACGCGATGCCTCTTCCCCGGCTGCACGGCGCGCCGCTGCGACGCCCACCACATCGATCACTGGGCCGACGGTGGACCCACGGCGCTCGACAACTTGATCCTGGTCTGTCGGCGCCACCACAGGCTTCTGCACGAGGGCGGCTTCAGTATCGAGCGAACCGAAGAATTAGGCCTGGCGTTCCGGCGCCCGGACGGACGGGTCGTGACCGCATCGCCGCCGCTCGAGTGGAGCGGACGTCACGCGGCCCCGGCAGGCGTATCGGGCCGATCCCTGCACGTCTGGGACGGCACGCCGTTCAACGTCGGCTACGTCATCGACGTGCTGCACCCGCGCGCGAACCCGTTGTCGCCTGCGGCGGGCGCCGCGTGCCCGGCTCTCTAGATCAGAGGAACGAGCTCGCGAAGGGTAACAATCCTCGCTGCCTGGCCGCCAGAGTCCGATCCGCGGCCGCGCACGCCGCGATCGAGCCAGATGGCGCGAAAGCGGCCCGCGAGAGCGTCGAGCGTCGGGACCACATCGTCGAAGAGCCGCCAGTTGGCCTCGTACGACTCGAGGAATTCAGCGGTGCGCCGATCGGTCTCGACGTCGGACAACCCCGGCGCCTGGAACACCTCGCGAATGCGCTCGCGCCGCTGCTCGAGAAAGGTCAGCTCGCCGCGGAGATGGCGTTCGAAATGACGGTCGAGCGCCGGTATCGTCCAGCAGCGTGTCGTCGAGTTCGAAGAAGATCGGGCCGTCAGTCATCCGGTCAGGGCGGTCTGAAGACCGCCCTCTACGTCCTCTTCTTCGGCTTCGCGGCGGTGATCATTGCGACGGCGTTGGCGATGCGGCGGGTGCGCGTCTCGGGCTTCTTCGCGCCCTCTACCGCCTCGGCGTGCTCGCGCTGGTGGGTAAAGCTCAACCCGCGCCAGCGATCCCACGCGCCAGGCACGGCCTTCAGCGCCTTGACGAGATCCGGCGGCGGCGTCACGACCCGCTCTTCGGTGTCGAGATCCAGCCGCACCTCCACGCGATCGCCGTCGTCCACCTTGGCAGCTTCGCGGTTGCTCGCGCGCAGCCCGATACAAGGGGGCCCGCCCATCGCCGCGATCGTGGTGCGGAAGGTGAAACCGTTGAGCGTCACTTTGACGGGCGCGCGCAGCTTGCCGAACGCCTCTTTGGGATCGAACGGCAGCTCGAAATAGGCGCCGGGGCCATGCCGCACGATGGTCGCGGTGAAGCCGACGCGGGGCGCGGCTTTGGTCGAGGGCGTCATGCTGCCTCCACGATCTCGGCCAATATTATGCCCGCGCGCTCGCACTCCTGGGCGGTGACGTCAAGATGGGTGACGGCCCGAAGCGTGCGTAGGCCGAACGCAAAGAGCGCCACGCCGCGTTCGCGGGCCTGGGCCACGACAGCCGCCGCGTCAGGCGCATCGTCGGCGAGGCGAAACATCACGATGTTGGTCTGCACCGTCGCCAGGTCGAGCAGGATGCGCGGGCTCGACGCCAGCCGGCCCGCCAGCGCCGTCGCGTTGGCGTGGTCCGTCGCCAGCTGTCCGCCATGATGGTCGAGCGCGAAGGCGGCGGCAGCCGCGAAGATGCCCACCTGCCGCATCGCGCCGCCGAAGATCCGCCGGTGCCGCAGCGCCTGGGCGATGAGGTCGCGCGGCCCCGCCAGCATCGACCCGCCCGGCGCCCCGAGCCCCTTGGAGAACGCCACCGATACGAGGTCGAACGGCGCCGCCAGGCTCGCGGCCGGCACGCCGCTCGCCACCTCGGCGTTCCACAGCCGCGCGCCATCGAGATAGGACGCCATACCGTGCTCGCGCGCGGCAGCGCACACGCGCACGGCCTCGTCCTGCGGAAACACGACGCCACCCGCCCGGTTGTGGGTGTTTTCGATCTCGACCAGCGTCGTCGCCGGCGTGATGACGTGGCCCGCCGGCACGCGTGCTGCCAGCAGGTCGCCCGCGGTGAACACGCCACCGCTGCCGATCTCGGTGAACTGGACGCCGGCGTTGGCGCCGCCGCCGCCCATCTCCGACCACACGGCGTGGCTGTGGCGGCTCACGAGCACCGTGTCGCCGGGCCGCGTGAGCACCCGCAATGCCACCTGGTTGGCCATCGTGCCCGACGGCACCCACAGGGCAGCCTCTTTACCGAGGAGCGCGGCCACGCGCTCCTGGAGCTGATTGACGGTGGGATCTTCGCCGAACTGGTCGTCGCCGACCGGCGCCGCGGCCATCGCGGCGCGCATCGCCGTGGTGGGTTTCGTGACGGTGTCGGATCGGAGGTCGATCATGCCTCTTCGTAGCGGTCGGTCTTTAGACCGACCGACGGCAGGGCGGTCTGAAGCCCCGCCCTCTACGGCTGCTCCAGGGTGGCGTCCATGGTGATGGTGGCGTTGAGCACCTTCGACACCGGACAGCCGGCCTTGGCGTTGTTGGCGGCGGTCTGGAACTGCGGCGCGTCCGCCCCAGGCACCTTCGCCTTGACGGTGAGATGCACGGCGGTGATGGCAAAGCCGTCGCCCACCTTCTCGAGCGAGACGCTGGCGCTGGTGGCGATGCGGTCCGGTGTGAGGCCCATGGTGCCGAGCTGCGCCGACAACGCCATCGAGAAGCAGCCGGCGTGCGCCGCGGCGATCAACTCTTCGGGGTTGGTGCCCTTGCCGTTCTCGAACCGCGTGCCGAAGGAATACTGCGTGTCGGAGAGCACGCCGCTGTCGGTCGAGATGATCCCCCGACCCTCCTTCAGCGCGCCCGTCCACACCGCCGATGCATTGCGTTTCATGAGGTCCCCCTAAACGTCCAGTTCCTGCGCCTCTTCGGCCCGCTCCATGATGAAACGGAACCGCGCCGACGCGTCTTTCCCCATCAGCTCGTTGATCACCCGATCGGTGACGATCTGATCGACGATCTCGACCCGCAGCAGCCGCCGCGTCTTCGGGTTGAGCGTGGTTTCCCACAGCACCTTGGGCATCATCTCCCCCAGCCCCTTGAACCGGGTGATGTCGGGAGTGCCGCGCCCATTGCCGTGCTGCTTGACGATGCGATCGCGTTGAGCGTCGTCCAGCGCCCAGTGCGAGTCCTTGCCGATGTCGATGCGGTACAGCGGCGGCTGCGCCAGGTAGATCTTGCCGGCCGAGATGAGCTGCGGCAGGTGGCGATAGAGGAAGGTCAGGAGCAGCGTCGCGATGTGGTGGCCGTCGGAGTCGGCGTCGGCCAGGATGATCACCTTGCCGTAGCGGAGGCGCGACAGCTCGAAGTTCTTGCCGAGACCGCAGCCAAGCGCAGTGACCAGGTCGGCGAGCTCCTTGTTCTCGAGCACCCGCGCGAACGTCATCCCCTCGGTGTTCATCACCTTGCCGCGCAGCGGGAGGATGGCCTGCCGCATGCGGTCACGGCCCTGCTTGGCGGATCCGCCGGCCGAATCGCCCTCGACCACGAACAGCTCGCTGTCGTCGCGGCCAGAGCTGCTGCAGTCGCTCAGCTTCCCCGGCAGGTTGAGACGGCCCGTGGTCGCGGTGCGGCGCGTCACCTCCGCCTGGGCGGCGCGGCTGGCCTCACGGGCGCGGGCCGCGAGGATGGCGCGGCCGACGATCGCCTCGGCCATCGAGCGGTTGTGATTCAGCCAGTGCTCCAGCGCGGGCCGCACGACCGAGTCCACCACCGACGTGACCTCGGGGTTGTTGAGCCGATCCTTGGTCTGACCCTGGAATTGCGGTTCCTGGATGAACAGGCTGAGGACCCCGGTGAGCCCTTCGCGGATGTCCTCGGCGGCCAGCGTGACGCCCTTCGGCGACAGGTTGTGGGTGTCGATGTAGTTGCGCACCGCCTTGCCGAGGCCGGCGCGGAACCCGTTCTCGTGCGTACCACCCGACCCGGTCGGAATGCCGTTGACGAAGCTGCGGAGGTGCTCGTCGGTGGACTCGGTCCACTGCAGCGCCAGCTCGAGGCGTGGATTGGCTTCGCGCTCGATCACGAACGCCGACTCGTGCACGGCGCGAGTGCCGCGCTCGCCGACGATCTTCTTGAGGAACTCCGCCAGCCCCTCGTCGTGCTGGAACACCTCTTTGTGCCTGTCCGCCTCGTTCTCGAAGGTGACCTTCACGCCCTTGTGGATGTAGCTGACGATCTCGAGCCGCTCGCGGATCAGCGCGGGGTCGAACTCTACCTTCGGGAAGATGGTGGAGTCGGGATGGAAGTAGACGGCGGTGCCGCTGCCCCGGGCCGGGCCCACCTTCTTGAGCGCGCCCTGCACGGCGCCGCGCTTGAACGCCATCTCCCACTCGGCGCCGTCGCGCTTCACGCGCGCGCGCAGGTCCGTGGACAGCGCGTTGACGACGCTGGCGCCCACGCCGTGCAGGCCGCCCGCGGTCTTGTAGTTGCCCTGCTCGAACTTGCCGCCGGCGTGGAGCACGGTGAAGATGACCTCGAGCGCGCTCTTCTTCGTCTTCGGGTGCTTGTCCACCGGGATGCCGCGACCGTCGTCGCTGACCGTGATCGAGCTGCCGTCCGAGTGGAGCGTCACGACGATGTTCGACGCGTGGCCGTTCATCGCCTCGTCCACCGCGTTGTCGAGGATTTCCCACACCAGGTGGTGCAGGCCGGCGCTGCCGACGCCGCCGATGTACATGCCGGGGCGCTTGCGGACGGGCTCGAGCCCCTCGAGAACGGTGATGTCTTTGGCTGTGTAGTTGGACATTAAGGATCGTGCCGGCTCAAGGCTCAGGGCTTAAGGCTCACGCAAGAGGCACTTGCCGATAAGTTCTTGCGTGAGCCCTGAGCCATGAGCCGTGAGCCCCTTTAAGGTAGCATCATCGCCCTGATGCTCTGAGTCACCCGTGAACGGCCGCCTCGTGTGGGTCGCGTTCGCCTGGTTTGCCGCGCTCGTGGGTTTAGCGGCCGCGCTCTACAGTTCTGGCCCGCGGCGACCGCCGCGGCCGTTTGCCACCGACACCGTCGCGCGCGGCATCAATGCAGCCCAGCAGGTGTCCGACCGCCGCTGGCAATGGTCGGTCACCTCGACCAAGTCGGCGATGCGAGGCATGGTCGTCAACGTCGACGCCTTCGACGTGAAAGGCGCCCGTCACATCGCCGAGACGATCGTCGAACCGCGCCGCGCGAAGTTCGACGTCATCCTCGTCTACGTGCACCGCGTCGGCGGCCGCGGCAGCCTGCCGGCGCGCAGCGTCGAGTGGTCTCGACGCGACGGCTATGTGGAGACCAGGTATCCGGATCGGTAGGGACGGAAGAGGGCGGTCTCAAAGACCGGCCCCTACGCCGATCACGGTTTGGATGTCTTGCGGCTGCGCGGGCGGGCCGTCTTGGCGGCGCCACCGCGCGGCGCCCGGGGCGCACGGCTGCGTGAGCCAGAGGGGGCCTTGGTCTTGCGCGCGCGGCCGGGCGGCGGGTGCAGCTCGTTGCCGGGCTGCGGGCCGTCGTCATCGACCTCTCCGTCGCCGTCCATCGACAATTCGTCCAAGTCCGCCGCCGCCATCGGAGGCTCGGGCAGCGCCACCGGATCCACGGTGCCCTCGACCGTCGGCTGATCGATCGCGACCGCCGCGTCGGCCACGAACTCCGCCGGCACCTCGACGTCCGAGTCTTCGTCGATGTCGACCGGCAGGCCGTCCATCGCTGCGGCCCTGGGCACGAGATTCGCCCCCGGGAAGACACGCACGGCGCCCTGCCGATCGCGCTCGATCCGGAACACACCTTCCTTGCCGGCCGCGCGCAGCAGGTCGACCACCGAGGCGAAGCCGTACTTGCGCTCGTCGAAGCCCTCGACCGTGGAGCGCAGGAATTGACGTGCCTGACGCACATACATCGGCCAGCGGATCGACGCGGCCGCGTTGTGGAATGCCTGCTGCACGGTCTTGATGCCGTCCTGCATGCTCATGGGCGAGGGCGGCAGCGTTTCGTCGTCGTCTTCGGTGTCGGCCTCGGCGTCGGACGGGGAGCCGTTGGCGCTGGCCGTGACCGGTGCCGGCGCGGCCGGCATCTCCGTCGCCG
>Ga0173480_10000090_pt1 | contig 22894 bp, 17 predicted proteins | sample NitcycUS209509C1_FD_122622 | JGI IMG/M metagenome (GOLD analysis project Ga0173480, IMG submission 122622) | Soil microbial communities from Arlington Agricultural Research Station in Wisconsin, USA - Nitrogen cycling UWRJ-S209-509C-1 (version... | ecosystem: Environmental > Terrestrial > Soil... | reverse complement strand
GATGGCATGAGCCTGTCCGCCGCAACCGCGCGCGCGCGCTGGCAGGCGACGCAGGGAAAGGATCCGTTGTTCGCGGCCGTCGATGGGGCGAACTGCCCTCACCTGCCACAGACGGAGCCGGCCTCGCACTCGCTGCTGCTGGAGCGGGGCCTTATCCGTGTCGCGCTGCCGTGGCCACCGCGCGGCGCCGATGGCAAGCCCATGGATCCGGAGTTCACCCTCGAGGTGGTGCGCGACCCGACGGGCTGCAACAACAGCAGGACGTATGGTCTGGGGTCGCCCGACCCGAGGATTTCGGTGTACCGGCGCCCGCGACCGGTGGCCAACACGAAATACACCACGCACGAGAATTTCGGCGTGCTGCCCTTCATCGGCAAGAACGGCCTGCCGGCCAGCCGCGATCCGGACACGGGCCGTCCCTCGGTGATGAACCTGATGGCCGACGCGCGCTTCCCGAGCCTGCGCACGCAGGCGATGGACGCTGCCGCCACGCATCTGCAGGCGAAGGAACCGCTGACGCGCGCGCAGCTGGATGCCATCTTCGATTTCGAGTCGCGCGCCTACGTGGCCGAGGCCGCGGACAGGAAGGCGGGCAGCCTGACCGAGCCCGATGGTCCGTCGGGTCTGGGCCCGCAGGCGATGCAGAAGGGCGAGGCCGGAGTGCTGGGGAACAACACCACGCGCTGGGTCATCCCCATGGAGAACAAGTGGAAGTCCCTGCCCCGCGGCGCGGATGCAGCCCTGAACGCACGCAATGCTGCGCGCGAATCCATCCAGCGCGGCCATGACGTCTACATGTTCCGCACGTTCTGGATCCGCGACTCCATGCATCTGAACTCGGTGGGTCTGGGCAACCCGACCAAGCGCACCTGCGCCACCTGCCACGGCATGCACCTCACGGGCATGGACACGGCCAACGGCTGGATGGACATCGGCACCACCAACCTGCCCTGGGCCGCAGAGGTGCCACTGAATCCCTGGACCACTGCCAAGCCAGAACTGCCGCTGTTCAAGGTCACCTGCAAGGATCGAGTGCCGCCACACCCCTTCCTGGGCCGCGTGATCTACACGCAGGATCCGGGCCGCGCGCTGATCTCGGGCCGCTGCAACGACGTGGGCACCATCGTGATGCAGCAGCTGCGCGGACTGGCGGCACGGCCACCGTATTTCTCCAATGGTTCGGCGTCGACGCTGCGCGGCGTGGTGGACTATTACGACCGGCGCTACAACATCGGTTACTCCGAGCAGGAAAAAGACGACCTGGCGAATTTCCTGGGGGCACTGTGATCAGCAGGTCGGGCATCTTCTGCGGGCTGCTGCTGCCCACGCTGGCGCTGGCCGCCGCACCGGATCCGGCACTGCGCAATTTCGTTGCCTGCCCCATCGTGCGTGACACGGCCAGCGTGCCCTGCTGGCTGACCGAGTATCAGGGCGAACTGTACTTCCTGACTCTGCAGAGCGATGTCAGCGCGCCGGTGAATCCGCCCTGGCTGGGCCACCGCGTTCTGGTGGAAGGCCGGCGCAGCGACAAGCCCCGTATCTGCGGCGGCATCGTGCTGGACCCGGTGCGCCTCTCGGTGATCGCCGAGCCGGATGCCTCGTGCAATACGATGCTGCCCGCCGAGGATCGCTACAACCTCACCTTCGAACCACCCCGGCCGCCTGGTCCCAGCGGCGGCAGGCTGGCGTTCAACACCCTGCCCATGCCAACCGCGGCGGTCGAAGTGAAACGGGAACCGAAGAGCTACACCATGACCTATGACTTCAACGGCATGGTGAATTTCAAGACACCGTTCCAGCTGGCACCCGTGCTGGAACTGGCAAAGGCCATGCCGGCCTCGCGCATGGAAATCACCGGTCACCGTGGCGCAGCCTTGCTGTCCGATGGCACCGTGCTGCAGGAACGGCCGGACCTGGCGCAGCGCCGCGCCGAGCAGATCGCCGAACTGCTGCGCGGTGCGGGTCTCACGGCACCGGCCTACACCGTGCGCTGGACCGACACCTCGCCTGCTCCCGACGGTGTCGAGGACTATCGCCAGCGTCGGGTGGACATCACGGTACTGCCCTGAGCCGGACTAGCTGCTGACCAGCTCCAGTTCGATACCGTCGGCATCCTGCAGGCGCAGCACTTTGCCATCGTCATGCAGCACCTTGCCGCCCAGCCGCGCGATGCCTTCAGCGGCAGCAGCCCGGTCGAATGGCTGCACGCGGATGCCGAAACGCGCAATCTGCACCTCTGCCTGGCCGTAGACGTACGAGATCGCTTCCAGCCGCAGATGTGACCCGTTGCGGAACGCGAACTCGGCACTGTGCGCATCACTGCGGCGCTCCTTGCCGTACAGGATCCGGTAGTACTGCAGCGCCTTCTTCAGGTTGCTGACCCGCAGCAGCGCGCTGTCGACGCGTTGCGGGGTGATCATGCCTTGTTGCGGAGGGACCAGATCCGATGGCACCGCAGCGGTCACCAGCGTGTCGGGTGATGGCAGGAACTGGATCTCGATGCCATCCGGATCCTTGAAGATCCCGCCGAAACCGGTGCTGCCCGGGAACTCGCCCAGACCAGCAGCGGCAAACTGCTCCTTCATGCCCGCGAAGACGGCCGCGCTGTTTTCACGCCAGTTGGCCACCGAGGTGCAGAAATGCCCGATGTAGTTGCCCCGCCCGCGCGAGGCGCCGACCGCGAGGTAACCCACAGCCCGGTTTTCCTGCAGCGGCCCCAGCAGCACGAAGTAGCGCTGCCCGCCCTGGAATGGCTGCGCATGCAGCGTGGTACGAAACAGTCCCATGTAGAAGCGCGCGCTCTTCTCCACGTCGCCCACGATCACGTCCAGATGATCCAGGCCGGGGGTGTCCAGTGGCAGCAGGCCCGGACCGGCGAATGAAAGCCGGGGCATGGCACCCAGCAGCGCCATCATGCCCAGCAGGTTGCGTCGGTCGATGCTCATGTGGTTCCCGCTATTTGACCTGGGTGGGCGGCGGCGCCGTGGCAGGCGCTGCCGGCGCCCCTGCCGGCGCCCCTGCTGGCGGGAAGTACGTGCCGATACGCGAATCCAGCGTGAAGGGCATTCCCAGCCCCGGGTACTGCTTCAGCACGTTCTGGCGCATTTCCGCCGGGGTCTTCGACTTCGCCACGTTGGCATCCCAGTCGGCGACATACTTCTTCATGAAGGCGATGGAAGCCTTGTTGCGCGTTGCACCGGGACCTTCGTGGCCTGGCACCACGATCTGCGGATCCAGCGCCAGGATCTGGTCGATGGTGGCGAGCCAGTCGGCGCGCCCCTTGTCACGCTGCACGCCGAAATAGGCGTGGTCGAAAACGATATCGCCGGTGACCACCGCCTTCAGCGAAGGGATATACACGAAGCTGTTGCCCGGCCCATCGCTGCCGGCCACGGGGCCAGTGACGGGAAAACGCTCGCCTTCCAGCGTCAGCCAGGGCTCGGTCAGCTCCTCCGGTACCACCGGATCCGGGCCGGGAATCAGGTTGCCATAGGTGTTCGCCCAGAACTTCTGGCGCGCCGGCCAGCCGGTACGGGTTCCTGCCACCGTCTGCGGCAATGCCACGATCTTCGCGGCCGGAAAGGCCTGTTTCAGCACCGCCAGCCCGAACAGGTGGTCCGGATGCGGATGCGTGATGTAGATGGTGGTCAGGTTCTTCTTCGATTCGAGGATGACGGCCGCCAGGCGATGCGCTTCCGGAAGCGAGAACTGCGCGTCGATCAACAGCATGTCCTTCGCGCCGGAGATCATCGTGGAGTTGACGTCGTAGCCGTTCTCGCCGCGACCGGTATACACCTGCAACTGCAGCGGGGACTGCGCCTGCGCCATCGCGACAAACGAACCGAACAGCAACGCGACAATCAGTTTCAGCAGGCGGTGGCCGTGCATCTTGTTGACTCCTGGATTCAGACGTTCAGCGGGTTTCTGTCGGACCCTGCAGTTGCTTCAGCAGGGCCACGGTATGCGGCTTGTTCTCCGGCGGGTGCGTCGCCAGGAATACGCCCTGCGCCCACATGATGGGCGTACGGCCTTCCTTGTCCGGCGTCGTGGTCACGGCACCTTTCTCCACCAGGAAGCGGATGATCTCGTCGGAGCCGCGGTTGGCCGCACCGTGGATGGCCCTGAGGCCCATCCGGTTCTCCGCATTCACGTCATTGCCCTGCGACGAGGCCAGCTTCACGGCCTCGAGCAGTGACGCAGGGCCTTCATCGAAGGTCTGCGATACGGTCCAGTTCACGCCCGCCGCAGCCATCAGTGGCGTCGTCCCGCTGTCGGTGGCGATGCTGGCGTCCGCGCCATGCTCCAGCAGCAGGCGCATCACGGTGACGTCTCCCGCCAGCGCCGCGCGCAGGAATGCGGTCTGGCCGGTGAAGTCCACCCAGGAAAGCGAACCCAGGCGCGTGATCCAGCGGCGCTGCGGCGGGGATTCGCGGGTGCGCGCGTTCACGTCCGGCTTGCGCGCCAGGATGGCCTGCACCAGCTGCAGTGCCGCTGCACGGTCCACACCGTTATCCCGGGACGGACCAGCGACGTCGAGGTTGCGCAGATCCACGGCGGCAAACAGCGGCGTCTGCCCGTACCAGTCGGACACGCGCACATTTGCGCCGCGTTCCATGAGCCAGGTCGCCACGGGCATCTGTCCGTTCAGCACCGCCATCAGCAGCGGTGTCACGCCATCGGCGTCGGCCTTTTCGAGTTGCGCGCCGGCCTCGACGAGCAGCTTCACCACTTCCAGATGCCCTTCGCGGGCTGCATACAGCAGCGGTGTCTTCGCACCTGGAATCGGGTCGCGCTCGCCACGCTCAGGCCAGCCACCGCGTACGATTCCCTGGCCCTTGGAGCCGGAATTGCTCCCCGGCAGGCGAAAAGCCGGCGTCTTTCCAGTGCGGGTCTGCGCGTCCACGCGCGCACCCTTCGCCAGCAGCAACCGCACGATATCGGCATGCCCGTCACGCGCCGCCACCATCAACGGCGTCTGCTGGAAGGTCTGGTCAGCGGCATCGGCATTGGCCGACTTTGCCAGCAGCGCCTCGACGATCTTCAGGTTGCCGGTGCGTATCCCCTGCACCAGGCTGCTGTCGCCGGCGCTGTCGATGGAGTTCGCGTCTGCGCCGGCTTTCAGCAGCAGTTGCACCATCGGCAGGTCGGAATTGCCGATCGCCACCTGCAGCGGCCGCACACCGTAGCGGTTCGCCAGGTTCGCATCCGCACCGGCACGCAGGAGCAGTTGCGCCGTGGCGGCATCCTGCATGCGTACCACCCAATGCAGCGCCGGCGTGCCGTCGGCACCGGGTTCGTTGACGGCGGGCCCGGATTTCAGCAGGTCGCGAACCGCGGCGAGATCGCCCTTCTCCGCGGCCTCGGCCAGCGGACCGGCCTGCACAGCCGTGGCCGACGCCATCAGGCACAGCAGGTGAAGAAACTGCCTGGCACGCATGGCTGGCCTCCTCAGATCCCGACGGTCCCGGTGCTGTCACCGAAGGATTCGACCGGCACTCCGAGCTTCTGCAGCAACGCCAGCTGCAGGTTCGACAGCGGCAGGCCTTCGCCCGCACGGATGTGGCGTCCGCCCTTCAGGCTCCCGCCCGCGCCGCCCGCCACGACGATTGGCAGCGGCTTGTGGTCATGCTGGTTGCTGTTGCTCATGCCGCTGCCGTACATCAGCAGCGAATGGTCCAGCAGGTTGCCGTCGCCGTCAGGCGTCTCGCGCAGCCTCTTGAGCAGGTAGCCGAATGTAGCAGCGTGGTACTGGTTCAGCTGGGCCAGCTTCGCGATGTTGTCCGCGACATTCGAATGGTGCGAAAGATTGTGGAAGGGCTCGCGCACGCCGCTGGCCGCGAACACGGCATTGCTGACCTCCTGGGCGAACATCATGGTGGACACGCGTGTGATGTCCGCCTGCCAGGCGAGCACCTGCAGGTCGAACATGAGCTTCACGTGCACGTCGAAGTCATCCGGTATGCCGGTGGGTGCCTCGGGCAGTTTCATGCCGGCAGGAATGGTCTTCTCCGCCAGCGCGATGCGGCGCTCCACCTCGCGCACGTCGGTCAGGTAGCGGTCGAGCCGCACGCGATCCGCGGAAGGCAGCGCGCGCGTCAATGTGCCCGTCTCGGCCAGCACTGCATCCAGCAGGCTGCGCGCCTGCGTGCGGCGTGCCGCACGTTCCTGGTCCGTGCTGCCGTCACCGAACAGACGCTCGAAGATGACCTGCGGATTGTTCTCCATGGGCAGCGGCGAGATGGGCGACTGCCAGGAGATGGTGTTGCGGTAGGCGCAGGAGAGCCCGGCACCGCAACTTAGGCTGCCATCTTCGATCGACAGCTCCAGCGAAGGCAGCGGCGTGCCCTGTCCAAGGTGGCGCGCGGCGACCTGGTCGACGCTGATGCCCAGCCTGGCTTCGGCACCCACGCCTGGTGAGGCACCGGTGAGGAATACCGCGGAGGAGCGCGTGTGGTTGGCGCCGGCCGAGGCATCCTGGCCGGAGGCCAGCGGCAACGTGAGGTTGCTCACGATGTTCAGCCGGTCGCGGAAGGGTTCCAGCGGCTTCAGGATTTCGGTGAACGCGAAGCCCTCGCCTTCCTGCGCCGGAGTGAAGCGGCTCATCACCGCGCCATGCGGCACGTACACGGCACCGAAGCGCAGCGGCGACGCCGCGTTTGCAGCCAGCACCCTGCCGGCAGGCAGCATCGATTCAAGCAGCGGCAGCGCGATGGCGGCACCGGCGCCACGCAACATGGCGCGACGCGACAGGGATCGGCGGTTTAGCAGGTACATGCAGGTGGCCTATTGGTGGAGCGGCACTGACACGGTGGGGGAAATCGATGCCTGGCGTTGTTCGGGTGCGCCGGTCACCGGCGGCTGCTGTACGCGCATCTGGAATGGCGTACTGCGCACCACCGCCAGCACCAGCGCGGACAGGGTATGGTGCTCCTTGCGCGACTCCTCGACGATGTGCCGTACCGCAGGCTGGTCGTAGTACTCCAGGCGGCGTCCCAATGCGTACTGCAGCAGCCGCTCGCTGAAGCTGGTCAGGAACTCGTCGGAGTGCGACAGCAGCATCCGGCGCAGATCGCCCACCCCATTGACCGGCGTGCCATCGCCCAGCTTGTCCTGCGCGTTCACTGGCTGTCCGCTGTCCTCGTCGCGCCACCTGCCGACGAGGTCGAAGTTTTCCATGGCGTAACCGATCGGATCCATGACCTGGTGACAGGACGCACAGGTGGGGTTCACGCGATGCTTCTCGAGACGTTCGCGCACCGACATCGGCTGCGTTCCCGCCGGGCTTTCCTTCAGGTCGGCTTCCACACCCGGCGGCGGCTGCGGCACCGAGGCACCGAGCAGCGTCTGCATCACCCAGACTCCGCGCATCACGGGGGAAGTGCGATTGCCTGCGGAGGTGACTGTCAGGATGCTGCCCTGGCCAAGCAGGCCGCGCCGGGGGGAGCCTTTGGGCAGCGCCACGCGCCGCATGTACGTGCCGCGCACACCCTCGATGCCGTAGTGCTGCGCCAGCCGCTCGTTGAGGAAGGTGTAGTCGGCGTCCAGCAGTTGCGTCACGCTGCGGTTTTCCTGCAGCAGGCTGGTGAACAGCATCTGGGTTTCCTGTGCCATGGCATCGCGCAGGCCATCATCGAAGCCGCGATCCAGCGGCTGCGCGTTGTCCAGCTCACGCAGGCGCAGCCACTGCCCGGCGAAATTCGTGGTCAGCGCAGCGGCACGCTTATCAGCCAGCATCCGGCGCACTTCCTGTTCCAGCGTCTTCGTGTCGTGCAGCTGTCCGCGCTGCGCGAGCTGCCGCAGGCGCGCGTCGGGAATGCTGCTCCACAGGAAGAACGACAGGCGGCTGGCCAGCTCCTCATCGGTGATGCGGTACAGCGAGCCGGCGGTGAGTTCGGGGCGATCCGTCTCCATGCGGAACAGGAAGCGCGGGTCGACCAGCAACCGCGCCAGTGCCTGCTGGACGCCCGTCTCGAAGCCTCCTGCACGCCTGCCCTCGGCGTAGAACTGCAGCAGCTGATCAATCGCGGGTGAATCCTCGCGCTGTTCAACGCGGAATGCGGCGCTGGCGACTTCGCGCAGTATGCGGCGGGCACAGGGCAGTTCGGCAGCGGCATCAGCAGGGGTACACACCAGCACGGCGCGACGGCTGGGCGTATCTCCGGAGCCTGTCGCGTTGAATGGTCCCTGGATGGTCAGGCCGTCCACATCGTCGCGGCGTGGCGTGGCGAGGGCATACAGTTCATCCACGCCTTCGGCATGCAGCTGATCCCCCATCGCCACAGTCAGTACCTGGGGACCCGCGGGCACGCGGACGCGGAACTTGCGGGGATCCTCGACCTTCACTGGCTGGCCATTCAGCGTAACGTCCACGCGCGGCGCAGCACCACCTGCCGGACCGGAGAAGCGGAAGCCGCCACCACCGGCGCTGACACGGAACTCGTACTCCGCGTCCAGCGGGAAGTTGTGCACGATGCGAAGGCCGCCGCGCGTGCCCAGCGGCATCCCCTCCACATGCCCGCGCTGCGATGCGCCGCGGGGTGCGCTGAATTTGGCCAGCACCGGCGCCATGTGCGGATCGCCCACCGCGATGCGGCTGATCTTCATCGCCGCGGAGACATACGACTGGATCAGCGTGGGCGACACGCCCAGCACATCGGCCATGTTGTCGAAACCTTCGGCAGCGTCATCGGCCGGCAGCAGCGTCGAGACGTCCACATCCAGGTGCAGCAGGTCGCGGATGGCATTGGTGTATTCCTGGCGGTTCAGCCGGTGCAGCGACTTCGCGCCGGCATCGGGTGCGTGCTGCCAGCGATCGTCCAGCCGCGTTTCCAGGAAGCCCGACAGCGAATCCACCTGCGCAAGCGAGGGCCTTGGCTTGCCGGGCGGTGGCATCATTCCCGTGCGCAGCTTGCGCACGGCCTTTTCCCAGGTCGCCGGGTCCGCAGCGACGGCTTCCGGACCTGCGTCTTCGACAGAGAAACCGCCGGCCCAGTCGACGGTGTTGTGGCAGTCAGCGCAGTAGCGCCCCAGCAGTTCCCAGGCGGCCGGCGCACTCCACGCCGGACCGGCCAGCAGGCAGAAGCCTGCACCGGCAACCAATATCCTTGCTCCAACACGCTGCAGCATCGAGACCCCCGGCGCCCCGCTGCGAACTTCTGCAGTCCGGGGTCGCGATTTCATGTCGCGACAATGTGCCGCGGCGAGAGCGATGACCAGTGTCAAACAGTTAGATGCATCGCCGATCACGTTACTAACACGGAAACAGTACCGGAAGAGCGCGTGGACAGCCGTTGGAGCCCCGTGTTCTGATTGCTCATCCCATGGCCGACCCCACTCCCGAATCCGTCAACCATCAGCTGGAGCAGGTGCTGGCCGGCGAAGCCCTCTCCAAGTCGGCAAGCGTGCGGCGTCTGCTCTCCTATCTGGTCCAGCGGTCGATGGCGGGTGGGGACGGCCCCAAGGAGGTGGAGATCGCGATCGATGTGTTCGGCCGGGATGCCACTTTCAATGGCGCCGAGGATTCCGTGGTGCGGGTGGCGATGCACAGCCTGCGCCAGAAGCTGCGGGAGCACTACGCCGGCAGCGGTCGCCAGGATGCCCTCGTGTTCGGAATTCCCAGAGGCGCCTACCGGATCCTCGCCACGCCGCGCGCGGAGGATCATCAGGCAGAACCTGACCCGTGGGCACGGCGCTGGAAGCTTGCCGCTCTGGTGCTGGTGCCGGTGCTGGTCCTGTCGTTGGTGGCCAACATCCTGTCGTGGACCTCCACCGCGCACCGCACCGACGCCAGCCGGCAGGCGGTGCGGCTGAGCGCAATGTGGGCGCCAATTGCGCAAAGTCCGCGAACGGTGATGTTCGTGCTCGGCGACCTGTTCATGTACACGCAGAACGATGAACAGACCGGCCGCACGCTCACGGTGCGGGACCCGCAGATCAACTCCAGCGAGGATCTGCGTGCCTTCCTGGCCGGCAATCCCGCGCTGGCCGCCGGGCGGGGCCTGCGCTACTCGACGATGATCCAGAAGAGCACCGCCGTCAGCATGGTCGAGATCCTGCAGATCCTTTCCAATCCCGGCAGGCAGGTGGAGGTGCGGCTGCGCGATGAACTGCGTGCCGAGGACATCCAGCGCAATGACATCGTCTATGTGGGGCCCGTTACGCGGCTGGGGCCGCTGGCCAGCGATTACCATGTGCGCTCGCGTTACCGTTTCGATGCCGTGACTTCCGGCATCACCGATATCGAGTCCGGCAAAACGTATCTGCCGGAGGGCGGCCTCGGTGAGCATCACAAGGATTACGCGCTGGTGGCCCGCTATCCCGGTCCCGCCGGCAACAGCATCATGATATTCACCTCCGGCGGAAGGAATGCCGGCCTGCTGCAGGTGGTGCGAACGCTCACATCCGGCGATGGGCTGAGCAAATTCTGGCAGTCCGACGGCGTCAAGGTCACGATTCCCGCGGCATTCGAAGCGCTCGTGGCCGTGTCCGGATACAAGCAGACCGACCTTTCCGCAGATCTGGTGCGATTGCACGGACTGTCCGATGCAGGAAGCACCCCGGCACCGGCATTGACGCAGGGGACGGAGCACTGACCCGTCTCCCGCGTGGCAATGGCGGCGGCCTGCTCTAGAACATGCCGTTGGAGTTGGAAGCCTTCTCGGGAATGTCCTGGATCACGTCCCAATGCTCCACGATCTTGCCCTTCTCGACGCGGAAGATGTCGACAATGGCACGCCCCGGCGTATTGTCGCCGCGGGTGGAATGCACATGCAGCACCACCAGGTCGCCTTCTGCGATCACGCGCTTGATCTCCCCATGCTGGTTGGGGAAGCGGGCTTTCAGAAAGTCTATGAAACCCTTCAGGCCCTCGGCGCCATCGGCGGCGGTGGGGTTGTGCTGCTTGTACTGGCTGCCGAGGAATTTCGCGGCTTCGGCGTAGTCCTTCTTGTTGATGGCCGCTTCGTAGAAGGCCTGGGCAACCTTCTTGTTGGCATCCAGTTGCTGCGACGTCTGCGCCATCGCATCCGGCGCGCTCCACGCCACCAGCACCAGCATGCCCAGCGCGGCACTCATGGATTTCAGGTTCACGATGCGCATTCTCGACCTCCCGTCAGATTTGGTTCATCCGCATGATAACTGCATGAAACAGGATTCACCGGCGAACCTCACTGACCCTTCGCCGGCGTGATGCCTGTTGCCATCCGCGTGGCAATCGCGCATTCCTCGGCCACGCGGAAATAACGCTGCACCGCATCGGTACCAATGACGTAGGGATTGGGCTGCCCCGGTTGCCGTCTGGCAAGTGCCGGCAATTTCACTGTCGTTCCATCGTAGGCCGTGTGGTTCGACAGCAGGATGTCGGCGCCCGCGGTGCGCGCCACTTCGCGGAATCGCGCCGCCGAGGCGGCATAGGACTTCAGACGGGCATCGCGCGGATCCTCCGGACTGTCGCGGAAATTGAACAGCGTTCCACCCCACAGCGCCGCCACATGCGGCCTGCCGTTGTCATGCACAGGCAGCACCGTGGATATCGTGCCCTGGGTGTGCCCGGGAGTGAGATAGACGCGCACGGTGGCGCCACCGAGCTTGATCGGCATGCCATCGGTGGCGACGATATCGCGCGTGGCCTTGACCTTGTCTGTGGATTTTTCGTAGAGCTGCCAGTCCGCCTCCGACATGACGATGCGGGCACCGTGCCGCTGCAGGATGCCGGCGCCGCCGGAGTGATCGCCATGCGCGTGACTGATGATCACATACCGGATCTGCGCGGGATCCATGCCCAGCTTGCGCAGGCCTTCGATCACCTCGGCCTCGACGGAATAGTCGAAGATCGAATCAACGAGAATGATGCCTTCGCTGGTGCGCAGGCCCCACACCGAAAACGCGGTCTGCCCCAGGAAAAAAAGGTCGTCGAACACGCGCGCCGGTTCGGCGTACCACTTGCGGGCCGGATCCGTTGTGGTCAGTTCCGCCGGCACTTCGCCGCTGGCCGGGGCCGCCTGCACGGCGCGGATCGGATCCTCGCAAAGGCGGCCGAAGATGAATCCATGGTCACTGCCCGCCGCGCGGCGCGCCGCCTCGACGTGGCTGGACACCGCCTGGGGGGCAGACTGATCGGCCGGAACGGCAACGGCATTCCATGCGCAAATGACCATTGCCAGCGCGACTTCGCGAGCTTTCATGAGCAGCCCCCCTTTCCGTTTCAGGTGCGCCAGACTATCGCGGTGTTGCCCGCGCTGCCACTCCGGCGAATACTGTGGCGCAGCGTGGTCGATGTCGTGGAGCACTGGGACGCAGGGTCCCGGTAAACCACTAGGGCACTTTCTCGCCGGCTTTCTCCGCAAGCATTTCGATCCGGTCGCGCCAGAACTCCTCGTTGCACTCATAGGGCAGCAGATGGCCATCCGGCACCTGCGCCCAGCGCCGCGTGAGCCTGAGCGGCTCGGTGTAGAACTTCGGGTCGGTCATCGTCACCTCGGCGACGAGCATGCGACGTCCCTGTGCATCGGCGCCATCCAGCCGGTAGCGCTCGACGATGATGGCTTCGTCGGAATGCGGCGTGGTGCGCTGGTCGAGCTGCTCGACGAGGTTGTTGGTTTCGACCACCAGCACCTCGCCTTCCCAGCGTCCACTGGAATAGCCGCTTCGGCCGGGCACGCGGTTCTGCTCCGCGACATTGCGGGCACCGAAGTAGATGCGCCGGGTCTCGCCGTGCAGTTCGTAGATGATGGTGATCTGCTCTGGTCGCTGGATGATCTCCAGTGGATAACCACCCGCGCCAAGCAGGACTCCCGGCATGCCGGTACCGAGGCATACGCCGCCCGGAGTGTCGCCGGTGGCCGCGGTGATCCGGTTGAAGGCGTCGTGACGCTGCCTTGCTTCCGGCCGCAAAGGCACAGGCGCGGCAGCAGCTCCCGCCGCGCTCCGGTTTCCTGCCCCGTCGGCGGTGGTCCAGACACCGGTGAAGTCAGGCGCAGATGCGGCCGGGGCTGCGATGGGGAGTGCGGCGAGAACTGTGGCGCACAGCGCAATCATCGCGCGGGGTGCAAGACGACTGTTGCGCATGTTTCTGCCTCGACGCTGCGTCAGTCCAGCGTCTTCGCCACGCGGAAGCCCAGATAGTTGCGGCCGCGCGTGGTGGCGGGATACGGCGCGCCGCGCCGCGCCGAACGCTGCATGTAGGGATTGCTGGTAAAGGTGCCGTTGCGGAATACGCGCACCGAGCAGTCACCCTCGGCGCTGGCGCTGCCATCCAGGGGTGCGTGCGCCCTGTCCGCCTCGTAGCAATCCTGCGCCCATTCGAAGACATTGCCGTGCATGTCGTAAAGGCCCCAGGCATTGGGCTGGAACGACCCGACCGGCGCCGTCTCGTCCAGCCATTTGTCCTTTCCTTCGGCATAGGGGCCGCGATCGCCGTGACCACGCAAGCCGAAATTGCCGCGGTTGTAGTCGATGGTATCGCCCCATGGAAACGCGGTGGTGGTGCCGGCGCGAGCCGCATATTCCCACTCCGCATCGGAGGGCAGCCGGTAGGCATCATCGTTGCCGGTCTTCCAGTTGAGCCAGCCGACGAATCGCTGCGCGTCGTACCAGCTCATGCCCACTGCCGGCCGGTTGCCGCGACCATAGTCCTTGTACTGCGCAATGGGCGTGCCGTCGGCATTGGTACGCAGCGCGACGTCGATCGCCGGGCCTTCGCACCAGTTGTCCCGCACGCAGGCCTCCCACTGGTTCCATGTGACCGGGGTCGTGGCCATCGCGAAAGCGCTCTTGATGGTGATGCGCTGCTGCGGTTCGTCGGTGTCGCGCTCGGGCTCGTTGGCCGGCGAGCCCATCATGAAGGTGCCGGCAGGAAGCACGACCAGTGCGGGGCAGTTGCGACATTCCTTGATGTGGTCGCCCGGCCGGGCCCGCTTGCCGGCAGCCGAGGCCGGCTGCGCAAGCAGCGCCGCGCTGCCCAGCAGCAACACAAAGGTGATCCTGGCGATTGCAGCGATGCCGTGTTTCAAGTTGCTCTCCCTGGCCCGACCCGCATGATACGAAACCTGAAGGGCGTGTCTATTCCCACGTCCTGCCCTCTCCACATATATAGTCCTTCCATAACAAGGGGAGATGCCCGTGACCGGGGTCAGACTGTCCGCTGTCAGCAAGCGCTTCGGCGAAGCCCAGGTGATCGACAATCTCTCGCTGGAGGTCGAGCCCGGCGAATTCATGGTGTTTCTTGGGCCGTCCGGCTGTGGCAAATCGACCCTGCTGCGCATGGTCGCCGGCCTCGAGACAATCGATCAGGGCGAGATCCATGTGGCCGGCAAGCGGATCGACCACCTGCCGCCGGGCGAGCGGAATGTCGCCATGGTTTTCCAGCAGTACGCGCTCTACCCGCACATGACAGTCCGCGAAAACCTCTCCTTTGGCCTGCGTAATGCGCGGGTTCCGGCGGACGAGATCGCGCTGCGGATCGATGCGGCGGCACGGCGGCTGGAAATCACCGGGCTGCTGGAGCGCAGGCCCGGCCAGCTCTCGGGAGGCCAGCGCCAGCGCGCTGCGATTGCGCGGGCGATCGTGAAGAAGCCGGCCCTGTTCCTGTTCGATGAGCCACTTTCCAACCTCGATGCCGCGCTGCGCGCGCGCACCCGGATCGAACTGGCCCAGCTGCACCAGCAGCTGAAGGCCACGATGATCTTCGTGACCCATGACCAGGTCGAGGCCATGACGCTGGCGGACCGGATCGTGGTGCTCAACGATCGCCGCATCGAGCAGATCGGCACGCCGATGGAGATCTACCGGCGGCCTGCCACCCTCTTCGTCGCCAGTTTCGTCGGCACGCCGCGGATCAACCTCGTGCCAGTCCAGGTGGAGGAATCCGGGGGCAAGGCACTGGCGAGATTGCCAGGGGGTGCAACGATCAGAACGGATATCGCCTTCTCCACCCTCCCCGGTGAACCGGCCATGACGCTGGGGCTGAGGCCTGAGTCGGTGCGAATCGCGGACGCCGCTGCAGGCGATGCCAGAGGCACCGCCCGCGTGGTGGAGCGCCTGGGCGACCGGACGCTGGTGCATGTCGCGCTGGCGGACGACACCCTGCTCACAGCGGAGGATCGCGGTGATTCATCCGTCCAGACCGGTCAGGCAGTGGGCCTGCTGGTGGATGGCCGCGCGGGCCATCTCTTTGCTGCCGACGGCATGGCCTACCACGGCGGAGTGCAATGACGACACGGAGTTCTGCACTGCGCGGTTCCGGGACCTGGAACCGCTGGTCCGGCGCACTGTTCGTTGCGCCGTATGTCGCGATCTTCGTGCTGATGCTGGTGATCCCGCTGTGCATCGGCATCCGCCTGTCGATGACGCGCAGCGACCTGTTCGGCATCAAGGAATTCGTCGGCCTGGAAAACTTCTCGCGGCTGTTCGGCGATCCGGTGTTCCTGCAGGCGGTATGGAACACGTTCTACTTCGTGCTGCTGACCGTTCCGGTATTGACCGTGACCGGCCTGGCCCTGGCCCTGGTGCTCAACCACCAGTCACGCTGGGCAGCTGTGCTGCGCGCGATGTTCTTCGCCTCGACCGTGCTGTCCGTTGCGGTGGTGACCTTGATCTGGCGGCTCGTGCTGATTCCGGAAGGTGGCCTCGTGGCGGTGCTGGCCAGGGTGGTCGGCAAGGCGCCAGTGGCATTCCTCGGTGAACAGGCCCTGGCCATGCCATCCATCGCGGTGACGACGATCTGGTGGGGCATCGGCCTGCCCATGGTGCTGTTCCTCGCCGCACTCCAGCAGGTGCCACGCGATCTGTATGAAGCGGCGGCGCTCGACAATGCGTCCAGGGCGCGCATGCTGATGTCGATCACCCTGCCTTCGATACGGCGCACGGTCGTGCTGGTGGTCATCGTCGAGATCATCCTGCAGTTCCAGCTGTTTGGTCAGGCGCAATTGATGACCGGGGGCGGCCCCAACAACTCCACGCGCCCGATGGTGCTGTTCATCTACGAGACCGGCTGGAAGCAATGGCAGCTGGGTTATGCCGCTGCGGCCGCGCAGGTGCTCTTCGCGATGATCGCGATCGCGGCGATGGCGCAGTACTACTTTTCGTCGCGGAAGAACGCTCCGTGAGCACGGCCTTCCGCAGCCGCCCGCCGCGCATGGCGATCGCGCTGGTGACGCTTGCCGCCATCGTCATGCTCACGCCCATGCTGTGGGTGATGATCCTGAGCTTCAAGAACAACGCGGCGCTGATGGCGGACACCAGCTCGGCGTTCTCGCCGCCATGGACGCTGGCCAATTACCGCAGCATCCTCGGCGAGGGACAGGTTTTCACCTGGCTGATGAACAGCGTTGTCGTCTCGCTGGCGATGACGGCAGGCGTACTGCTGCTGGCGTCGCTGGCAGGCTATGGCTTCGCGCGGCTGGAGTTTCCGGGACGCCGGCTGCTGTTCGTGGTCGTGCTCTTCGGCCTGGCGATTCCGGAGCAGGCGGTGATCATCGGCCGCCACCAGATGTTCAGCGCCGCTTCCCTGCACAATACTTATGCGGCACTGGTACTGCCCGGCCTGGCCATGCCATTCGGCGTATTCCTGATGACGCAGTACTTCCGCGCCATCCCGCGGGAGATCGATGAGGCGGCCCTGCTCGACGGCGCATCGCGCCTGCGCATCTTCTGGCGCATCCTGCTGCCGCTCACGCTGCCGGCGCAGGCGACGCTCGGCATATTCACCTTCTTCCATGCGTGGAACGACTACTGGTGGCCGCTGATCAGCGCGACCGACAGGGACATGCTGACCCTTACTGTCGGCATTGCCGCGACGCAGATGAATTTCGCGCAGACCGAAGGGCTCGGCTTCCTGATGGCGCAGGCCGTGTTCGCGGGACTGCCGACGCTGCTGGTATATCTGGCGTTCCAGAAGTACATCGTGCGCGCTGTGGCCGGCGCTGCCGGACAATGAGGCGCCTGCTCGCATTGCTGCCCATGGCGGTGCTGGCCGCCTGCGGCAAGGCCGATGGGCGGACGGAGCTGGTCATCCAGCGTTTCTTCGGTGCCTGCCAGGCCGAGTTCGGCGCGCTGACCGACCCCGCAAAGGCGGATGGCGAATGCGGGATCATCACGGCGATGATCAACCAGTTCGAGGCGGACAATCCCGACATCAGGGTGGTGGAGAACACGGTGTTCTGGCCCGGATACGACCAGCTGACTGCGCAGCTGGCGGCAAACGGCCCACCCGATCTGGTCACCATGCACAGTTCGGCGATTCCGGATTACGAGGCACGGGGCCTGCTCGAGCCGCTGGATGCCGAACTCGCCGCAGTCGGCATCAGCCCCGACCAGTTCACAGCCGCCGCGCGCGCCGGCGTCACGGTGGATGGCAGGACGATGGGGCTGCCGATCGACGTCTGGGCACCACTGTGGCACGTGAACATGAACCTGTTTCGCAAGGCGGGCCTGGTCGCCGATGGCAAACCCGTCCTGCCCACCAGCCCCGAAGAGTTCTACGCCCAGGCCCGGCAGTTCCAGCAGCGCACCGGCAAACCCTATTTCATCCAGGTGACCAGCAAGGATTTCGCCGGTCCGATGCGCATCTTCTATGCCTGGATGATGCAGCAGGGAGCACCGCTGTTCACTGATGCACGGCATTCCAGCTTCGACAGTCCCGAAGGCCGGCGCGCGCTCGAATTCATGAAAGAACTCTACCAGCGCGGTTACAGCGCGAAGAGTCTCGACTATGCCGGTGCAGTTTCCACCTTCCTCAAGGGCGAAGGGGGCATCCTGGTCGATGGCACCTGGATGGTCGGCCAGTTCGATTCAGCCTCCAGGGACGAGAAGAGTCCGCTGTATCGCGGCTACGCGGTGCGACCCTTCCCGTTCCTGTTCCATGGCCGGCGTGTTTCCCTGGTGGACGGCCACAACTGGGTGATGCCCCGCGACAGGAGCCGGACCGCAGCGCAGCGCGAAGCCGCGCGGCGGTTCCTCGGATACTTTGCGGCCAACGATTTCCAGTGGGCCCGTACCGGCCATTTCCCGGCGTATCGGGCGGTGGTCGAAAGCGCGGCGTGGCAGCAGCTGCCGCATCGCGGGGACATCGCCGAGATCACGCAACTTGGCGAGCCGCTCCCCAAGTACGTCAGGCGTCAGTCGCCCATAGAGTTCATCGTTGGTGAAGAGGCTGCCGCAGCGTATACAGGCGCCAAACCCGTGGAACGCGCACTGGCGGACATGCAGCGGCGCGCCAACGACATCCTCCAGAGCTTCTGAAGAAGGAAATATCCGTGCAACAGGCCCGCGTGATTGCCGATCGCGAATTCGTCATCGATGTGCTGGACCGCCGCGTCTTCGGTGCCTTCGTCGAACATCTGGGCCGCTGCATATATGGCGGCCTCCATGAACCCGGCCACGCGACCGCCGACGAACATGGCTTCCGCGGGGATGTGCTGCAGCTGGCACGGGAACTCGGCGTCACCATCATGCGCTGGCCTGGCGGCAATTTCGTTTCCGGATACGACTGGCGCGACGGCGTGGGACCGAAGGAGCAGCGGCCCGCGAGGCTCGACCTGGCCTGGTTCTCGACCGAGAGCAACCAGTTCGGCACCAACGAGTTCATCACCTGGTGCCGCAAGGCCGGCGTGGAGCCGATGATGGCCATCAACCTCGGCACGGCAGGCCCGGATGAGGCCCGCCAGCTGGTCGAGTACTGCAACCATCCCGCGGGCACCGAGTACTCGGATCTGCGGATAGCCCACGGCTATCCCGAACCGCACGGAATCAGGTTCTGGTGTCTTGGCAACGAGATGGATGGTCCCTGGCAGATCTGCCACAAGAACGCGCAGGAGTACGGTCGCGCGGCACTGGAAGCCGCGAAGGTCATGCGATGGACTTCGCCGGGACTCACCCTCGCCGCCTGCGGCTCCTCCTACCGCGAGATGGCGAGTTATGGCGCGTGGGAATACGAGGTGCTCGATCACTGCTTCGAGGCGGTCGACTTCATCTCCCTGCACCAGTACTTCCACAATCGCGACGACGACATCGCCAGGTTCTTCACGCATGTGGACAAGCTGGACAGCTTCATCACCGAGGTCACCGCCATTGCCGATGCCGTCGCAGCCAGACGCCGCAGCACGAAGCGGATCATGCTGTCGATGGACGAATGGAATGTCTGGTACAAGGCGCGCACGCCCGCGGATCTCGCGCAGCCGGGCTGGCCCAGCGCCCCGCGGCTGCTGGAGGAGGTCTACAACTTCGAGGATGCGCTGGTCGTGGGTGGCGCACTGATCACGCTGATCAACCATGCCGACCGCGTGAAGTCCGCCTGCCTGGCGCAGCTCGTCAATGTGATCGGCGCGATCATGACGGAGACCGGCGGCCCCGCCTGGCGGCAGACGATCTTCCATCCGTTTGCCCAGGCTTCGCGGCTGGCGCACGGCAAGGTGCTGCGGCTGGTCACCGAATGCGGCACATTCTCGGCGGGCGACTACCAGGCCGCGCCCTTGCTGCTGGCCTCCGCCGTCCATGATCCCGCGAGCGGCGCGGTGTCGGTCTTCGCACTGAACCGGTCACGAGAACCCATGGCGCTGTCGGTCGACCTGCGCGGATTCGGATCGCTGGTCATCAGCGAGAGTTTCGAACTCAGCCATGATGACCTGAAAGCCACCAATACCCGGCAGGCACCCGATGAAGTCTCGCCCGTGAGGCATCCCGCCTGCGGAGTCTCGGACACGGGCCTGACAGCCTCACTCAAGCCCCTGTCATGGAATGTCTTCGCGCTGAAGGCCGACTGAAGTGAAGGGTCGGGTCCGGGTGAACATGACGGAGGGGCCGCTGCTCGGCATCCTGCTTCGCGTCGCCCTGCCCATCACGCTGACCAACCTGTTCCAGTCGTCCTTCGACATCGTCAATGCCTTCTGGGTGGGGCGGCTCGGGGCGGAGGCCATCGCGGCCGTGGCCGCCAGCGGCCCGCTGTTCAATGTGCTCATCTCCCTGGGCAGCGGCCTGTCCACTGCCGGCGCCGTGCTGATCGCGCAGAGTGCCGGCGCACGCCGTCACGACCTGCTCGATCATGTCGCCGCGCAGACGCTGCTGATGGTCGCCCTGATGGCTGCCGCGTTCGCAATAGCCGGCGCCAGCATGGCTTCCCCGCTGCTGCGGCTCATCGGAGTCTCACCCGCCATCCACGACCTCTCGACGCATTACCTGCATGTGCGTTACCTGGGCATGGTGCCGATGTTCTGCTTCATGTCGATGCAGGCCATGCTGCAGGCCGTGGGCGAGGTGCGCTTTGCCATGCTCGTCCAGATCGGCAGCATCCTCTGCAATGCCCTGCTCGACCCCCTCCTGATTTTCGGGGTCGGCCCATTGCCCGCGTTCGGCGTGGCGGGTGCCGCGATGGCTACCGTCATCGTCCAGACCACCGCGCTGGCCATCGCACTGCGCCACCTTTTGTCCGGTCACTCGGCGCTGCACCTGCGCATCCCTGATTTCCGGCCTGACTGGGCGCATGTGCGGCGCGCCGCGGCGCTGGGCGTGCCTGCCTGCATCGAGCAGGGAATCCGTACTTTCAGTTCGCTGCTGCTGATGTCACTGGCCGCCGGTTTTGGCACGCTGGGCCTTGCGTCCTATGGCATAGGCACGCGACTGCTGTTCTTCTGGTTCATGCCGATGACCGGCCTGTCCATCGCCACGGCTGCTGTGGTCGGACAGAACATCGGAGCGGGCATGGAACAGCGTGCCAGGGCGGCCGCACGCCTTTCAGCCTGGCTTGGTTTTCTGGGGCTGACCACAATCGGACTGCTGCTGATCCCGTTCGTCCCGTCGATCATGCATGCCCTGGCGCCCGGACAGGACCAGGTCGTTGCCGAGGCAGTCCGCTTCGCCTACATCTACTGTCCCTTCCTGGGCATCGTGGCGGTACCGCAGGCGCTGCTCGGAGCATTCCGCGGAGCGGGCAGCACCAGGCAGTCGATGACCATTTCCATAGCCATGCAGTGGCTGTTCCAGATGCCCTCGGCATGGTTCATCGCGCTGGCAACACCGCTGGGCCTGCTGGGAATCTGGTGGAGCTATCCCATCGCCAATTGCGCCGGCGCCATACTGTGCATGCTGTGGTTCCGCTACGGGACGTGGCGGAACCTGCAGGTGGCGCCGAAGGCCTGAACAGCATCGGCGATGCGGGCCCGCCCCCGGGCAGGCATAAATACGTGCTCTATTTTCATGAGGCCGCCCGGTTCAATGTGTCCGCTGGCGGAAAAGGATACAAAAACATGCGTCGCAGACTCAGCCTGGTGGCCCTGCTCGCGCTTTGCGCATGCGGAGGCAAACCGTCGGGAAACGTCGATGCAGCGCGCCTGAATTCAGCGCGCAGCGAAGCGGGACAATGGCTGTCACTGGGTCGCGACTGGCATGGCGATCGCTTCTCGCCATTGACGAAGATCACGACTGGCACCGCCGCCGGCCTGGGTCTTGCCTGGGAGTACGAGTTCCGCTCGCACCGCGGGCGCGTCGAGCATGGGCAGGAGGCAACGCCGCTCGTGGTCGATGGCGTGATCTACGCATCCGGTCCATGGGGTTCTGCCATCGCCGTGGATGCCAGGACCGGCAAGGAGCGCTGGCGCTACGATCCCGAAGTCGACGGCAGCTATAACCGCAAGGCGTGTTGCGATGTCGTGAGCCGCGGCCTTCAGGTGTGGAAAGGCAAAGTCTACGTAGCGACGCTGGACGGCCACCTGGTTGCACTGGACGCCGTGAATGGCAGGGAGCTGTGGAAGGTCGACACGCTCATCGAGCGTGACCAGCGTTCGTACTCCATCACCGGGCCACCCCAGGTCGCCGGCCATGTCGTGGTCATCGGCAACAGCGGTGCCGAGTTCGGTGTACGCGGCTATGTCACGGCCTATGATCTGGACACCGGCAAACAACATTGGCGCTTCTTCACCGTGCCCGGCGATCCGGAGAAGGGTCCGCCCGAACATCCTGAAATGGCCAGGGCACTGCGGACGTGGGCCGCGGATTCCGACTGGAAATCGGGCCTTGGCGGAACGGTATGGGGTGAGATGAATTACGACCCGGAGCTCGACCTGCTCTATGTCGGGACCGGCAATGCCTCGCCCGAGGCTCCCTGGATCCGCAGCCCGGGCGGCGGTGACAACCTCTTCCTGGCGTCCATCCTCGCCATACGTCCGGGCTCCGGCGAACTGGTCTGGCACTTCCAGACCACCCCGGGCGAGATGTGGGACTACACCGCCACACAGAACATGATCCTTGCCGATCTGCAGATCGAAGGCCGGCTGCGCAAGGTGCTGATGCAGGCCCCCAAGAACGGCTACTTCTATGTACTGGATCGCACCAGCGGCGAATTCATCTCCGCCCGGCCTTACGTGTTCACCAACTGGGCCAGCAGCATGGACGCCAGTGGGCGCCCCACGATCAATCCTGCTGCGACCTACAAGGACAAGCCGGCCCTGATTTTTCCCACGGGTGCCGGCGGACACAACTGGCCACCGATGGCATTCAATCCACAGACCCAACTGGTCTACATCCCGGCCCGCGAATCGGGCATGGTGATGGCGCCGCTGCCGGGAAATTACCAATGGCGACCCGGGCAGACGAATGCAGCCCACAGCGTCGCTTTCAGTTTCTTCGTGAACCTCATGTCGCCGGCGGAACGCAAGGAGTACGACGCCGTCGTCGCGTCCTACCCTGGTCTGCCTGATCCCGCCACGCGCGAGTTTCTCATCGCCTACGATCCGGTGAAGCAGCAGGAACGCTGGCGCCTGCCGCTGGGAAGAGCGGAACTCGCCGGCGGCGGCGTGCTCACCACCGCAGGCAACCTGGTGGTGCAAGGCACTTCCTCCGGAAAGCTGATGGTCTACCGCGCTGACACGGGTGCCATCGTCAAGGAACTCGACGCTGGCACCGGCAT
>Ga0173480_10000088_pt1 | contig 22905 bp, 23 predicted proteins | sample NitcycUS209509C1_FD_122622 | JGI IMG/M metagenome (GOLD analysis project Ga0173480, IMG submission 122622) | Soil microbial communities from Arlington Agricultural Research Station in Wisconsin, USA - Nitrogen cycling UWRJ-S209-509C-1 (version... | ecosystem: Environmental > Terrestrial > Soil... | reverse complement strand
GAAGAACCAGATCGCCGACGTCAAGGTGCGGCGAGGCGGCAAGGTGATCGCCGCGGACACGCGGACCATCGACGGCACCACCGGCAATTTCATCTTCGGCTTCCCGGCCTTCGCGGCGGGCACGAGCATCACCATCGACATGGTCGGGAAGGCCCGCACCATCTCGTGCCAGATCGACCGCGCGTCGCTCGCCCGCCTGCGCTGATCTTGCAAGGGGCTACGATTCTCTAGACCCGCATCAACGTCTGTGTCTCCCGTCGCGCCCGGCAGGGTACGTCCTTCGCCCGCGCGTCCTCGACGAGGGGTCTGCTCGGAGGTACAAGCACGCGGTCTACGGACGACCCTGCCAGGCACGCCGGTCGCAGCCACGTATGCGTCTGGCGCCGCACTCAAGCTCGGCCATCCGCATTGCGCGCGCCGGCCGATTCGTGCAGACTCGTGATCGTGGGCGTGCGCTTGTCGTCGTTGTTCCTGCGTCCCAGCCTGATGGGCGCGCTCTTCGCCGAGTTGCGGCTGGCGTGGCGCCTCATGAAGGAGCCGCGCGTATCCGGCGCGCTGAAGGTGTTGCCGGCGCTCGCGGTTCTCTACGTGGTGTCGCCGTTCGATTTCGTGCCCGACATCGTCCCGTTTCTCGGGCAGGTGGACGACCTCGGCGTTCTGCTGTTGGCGGTGAAGGCGTTTCTCAAGCTGTGCCCGCAGGCGGCGCACTCACATCACGCCGCCGCCATCACCGCGGGGCGCCGCTACGCCCCGATGACGCCCTCCGACATCGTCATCGACGCCACCTGGCGCCGAAGCTAGTTTCCTGTCTCCCCTAGCCGGGCCTCGCGCCTCGGCTGTCAGTCGCTGCCCGAGCGAGCCGCCGTGTGGGCGGCCTCCGGTCCGTTCATGGCCGCCACCAGCGCCGGCATCAGCTCGTGCAGCCGCATCAGCGGCATGCGGCTCGGGTTCACGCCGTCGCTGAATCCGCGGGTCCTCAGCGCGTCGAGGAGCGCCGGACGGCTCGAGATGACGTGCACCGGCACGTCCCACGGGGCGCCCTCTCCGCTGACCACCGCCGGAGGCTGGTGGTCGCCGATCACGATCAACACCAGATCGCGGGTCCGCGGCTGGCTCACGAAGCCCCCGAGCGTCGCCAGGGCGTAGTCGATGGCCCGCACGTAGCTCGGGCCGAGGTTCAGCCAATCGGGCGGCTCGGCCCATGCCTTCTGGTACTCGGATTCGTCGTAGGGCGTCGCCGTGAGCATGCGCGCCCACGACGGCTGATACGGCGGCGTCGGGCTGAACGGCGTGTGCGTGCTGGTGGTGGGGAAGAACGCGAACAGCGGCGCGCGGCCGGGGCGCCCCAGTTCGAGCCGCTCGAGCTGGGCGAGCGCGAACTGATCCGGAATCGGCCACCAGCCGAAGCTCGGACCGGCGTAGGCGAGCTGCTGCGTGTCGTAGATGCGATCGAACTCGTAGAAGGCGCCTTCGGGCCAGTACTCCTGCAGCCCTGGCATCACCGCCACCGCGCGGTAGCCGTGCTCTTTGAGCGCGGTGACGAGCGTGTGCCGCTTCTGCGCCATCAGGCGCACGTTGGTCCCTTCGTTCTTTACCTCGATGCCGGTGATGAACGAGACATGGGCGAGCCATGACGATCCGCCGAACGTCGGCGACTCGACGAACGCCGAGGCCACGCCCAGCCCGTGATCGCGCGCCTGCCGCTGCAGTTGCTCGCGCCGGCCGTCGAGCGCGCGCTTGAAGTCGGGGCGGTCGTAGGTGACGGCGCCGTACGACTCGAGGAACACGAGCACGATGTCCGCGTCGTTGACGGCCGCGAGATTCGAGGTGAGCGCCGGGCCTTCCCCGAGCGCGTCGGCGCCGCGCCCGAGCAGCACGTCGGCCACCATGCCCGCCTGCCGCAGGTAGGTGGACGCGACCGGCGCCGGCAGGATCGGCGTCGCGTCCGGCTGCATCAGCGCACGCTCGAGGGCAAAGGCCGCGATGACCGCCACGCCCGCGCCGGCCAGCCAGCGCCGCGCGGTGGTGTGTGCCATCACCGCGCTGAGGCGCCCCACGGCCCAGCGCATCACGACATACACGGCCAGCGGCACCGCGATCGTGGACAGCACCACGCCAGCGATTTCGAGCGGCGTGGCCACGCGCGCCAGCATCGCGGCCACCGCCGACAGATGCCGCGAGTCCCAATAGAGGTTGACGTCGCGGCCGAAGAGCGCCGTCGATGTGACTGCGGCGTAGCGCCCCAGCGTGAGCACGGTCCACAGGGCCGCCAGCGCGCCGAGCAGCCAGCGCGGCGGGGCGCCCCGCAGGTGCCAGGCGGCAGCCAGCCCGGCCACGAGCAGTGCGCATTCCACCGACAACTGGCCGGTCCATTTGATGCCTGGAGTAGGCCAGAGCGAGGAAAACGACAGAGAAACGTCGAGGATGAGCAGCGCAGCGCCGGCAAGAAGCCAGCTGGAGCGCGAGTATTGCTTGTTTGACACCCCTGTCACGTCCCCCTACGATAGCGTGAGGCCCTGGAGTTTCACGCATTTTCAAGCCCTTACATGCTGAACTGGTTGACACGTCGTGCGCTGTCGGCATGGCGGCGCGCGCAGGGGAAACCCTTCGTTACCCGCGCCGCGGCGGCGAAGCTGCCCACCGAGTACGGTGAGTTCGACATCGTCGTCTACGAAGACTCGGTGGATCCGCAGACGCACGTCGCGCTGGTTCACGGCGACCTTGGCAGCGGCGAGAACGTGATCGTTCGCGTGCACTCGTCGTGCGTCACCGGCGACATCTTCCACTCCGCGCGCTGCGACTGTGGACCGCAGCTCGACATGGCGATGCGGCGCATCGTCGGCGAAGGGCGCGGCGTCCTGCTGTATCTGAATCAGGAGGGGCGCGGCATCGGCCTCGCCAACAAGATTCGCGCGTACTCGCTGCAGGACGTCGGCTTCGATACCGTGGAGGCCAACGAGCGGCTCGGCTTTCCCGCCGACCGGCGCGAGTACGGCGTGAGTGTCCGGATGCTCCTTGATCTCGGCGTCCGTTCGATCCGTCTCCTCAGCAACAACCCGCTCAAGCTCGCCGGCGTCAGCGGCGACGGCCTGTCCGTGAGCGAGCGCATTCCGATCGAGATTCCGGCGTCGGACCTCACGCGCCGCTACCTCAAGACCAAGAAGGACAAGCTCGGTCACGAGCTGACGTCGGTCTAGAGTCCGCCGCCGTCGCGGGCAGTTCCGCACGGTTCTTCCTGCCTTCGCGCTCGGAATGTGCGCGGCGGTCCCTGAGCCGGCAAACCCCGGACGCGGCCAAGCTCAGCAGTGCTACTCTCGATCTTGGGCTCGAGAGCCCGGCACATGAGAGCACCGACCCGTCACGAAGAGCGCGATTCGAGAGCCGGCACCACGGCACGACTGGTGTTCGCGCTGCTGGCGGGGAACGTGTGCGCCACCCTCGCGGTGGCGGCGTTTCGTCCGTTCCCGGGCCAGAGCGGTTTCCTCGAGGACGGCGGCCACCTGAACATGGTGCTGACTGCCGGCACCTTGAGCCTCGTGTCGTCGGGCTTGCTGTTCATGCTCTCCGCGCTGCGCCGCGGGCACCCGGCGTGGTGGACGGTGGCCACCGTCGTCAGCGTCGCCCAGATCGGCCGGCTCGGGCCCGCGCTGGCCGCGATCAGCATGTGGCCCCAGGCTCAGGATGGCGGGCCGGGGGTCGCGCTCTGGGGATTCATCGCCGTGCCCATCTTCGCCGTGCTGGCCTCGATGGGGATCGTCGTGATGGTGCGCGAGAGGCGGCGGTCGCGGCGCCGCCGGCTCCGTCGTGCCGCCTGACGCGCGCCGCGTGTCACAATCCGGCCCGCCGATGGCCGGATACTCCGCGACGACCCTCGTCAAGAAACTTGGTCTTGCCCCCCGTCATGCCCTCCACGTCGTGGACGCGCCGGAGGGCTACCGGTCACTCCTGTCGCCCTTGCCCGAAGGCGTGGTCTTCGCGCCGCGGCTGTCGGCTTCCACCGATCTGACGCATCTCTTCGTCACCAGCCGCGCGCGGCTGCGCGCGGCGCTGCCGCCAATCCGGCGGAAGATGCGCGCCGACGCGGTGGTGTGGGTGTCGTGGCCGAAGAAGGCGTCGAAAGTGGCCACCGACGTCACCGAGGACGTGGTGCGGGAGGTGGCGCTGCCGCTCGGGCTCGTGGACGTGAAAGTGTGCGCCGTGGACGACGTGTGGTCGGGGCTGAAGCTGGTGGTGCGGAAAGAACTGCGGTGAGTGGGCAGCCCGCTACACCGGTCGTGCTGCGTGCCGCCGCGCGAGCCACACGACGTCGACGCCGAACGACCAGGCGAGCAGCCCGAGCGTGACCGCGGCGCCGGCCACGCTCAGCCAGCCCGGGACCACCGGCGCGACGATGACGCCCAGCGTCACGATCTGAACGACGCAGACCGCTTTGCGCCGCTGGCTGGGCGGGAGCGGCGCGGCGAGCCACCGCCAGACCCAACCCGCGGCCACGAACCCGTAGCGCATCAGGCCGCACGCCAGCACCCACGCTCCCGCGCGGTCCCAGCGCCACGCCAGAGCCGATAGGAGCAGAAGCAGCAGCGCGTCGGTCTCCATGTCGAAGCGGGCGCCGAAGGTGCTGGCCAGCGATGAGCGCCGCGCGATGGCGCCGTCCACGCCGTCGAGCACCGTCACGACGACGGTGAGCGCGGTGGCGGTCCACGCGAGCGCCGGAGAATAGGCCTCGCCGAGCATGGCCGCGACCAGCGCCACGAGCCCGAGCCGGATCGTCGTGATCAGATTGGCGCCGCCGAAATGGCGGAACGGATGGTGTGACTGCACCTGGCCGGCGGCTACGGCCACGGTGATGAGAAAGAGGCCGCCGGACTTGAGGACGAAGAGCGGCGAGAGGTCGAGCCACCACACGGCGAGCGCCGCGCCGGCCTGGGCAATCGCCATCCCCGCCGCCACCGCGGCGAGCACGCCTGTCCGCAAAGGAGGTGCCGGCAGGCGCCAGCCTAAGGGCTTGAACCGGAATAACGTTGTCACCTTGGCCGCCGATGCATCCCGCCGGGCTGCGTTGCTCGTCGCTTACATACTCCCGGTATGCGCGCTCCTCGCGCCTTGCCGGGCGGGCGCCTCGACGCCCAAGGCGACAACCTTATTCCGGTTCGAGCCCTAAGGCTGTCATCGTGCCGGGCCGCCACGCCACACCTGGCGGCTGCCCGGCGCGAGGATTGTAACTCGCCGTGAAAACACTCCAGAATGACGCGATGGCTCACGACGCGCGCGCGTTCTGGGTGGCCGCGCCCGGACGCGGCGAGATTCGCAGCGAGCCCCTGGCGCCGGCGGCCACCGGAGAGGTGCTGGTGCGCACGCTCTTCAGCGGCATCAGCCGCGGCACCGAAGCCCTGGTGTTTCGCGGCCGCGTGCCGCCCAGCGAGTTCGAGCGCATGCGCGCCCCGTTTCAGAGCGGGCGGTTCCCGGGTCCGGTGAAGTACGGCTACGCCAACGTGGGCGAGGTGGAAGAAGGGCCGGCCGACCTTCGCGGCCGGGTCGTGTTCACCCTCTTCCCGCACCAGACGCGCTACGTCGTGCCCGCCAGCGCCGTGCACGTGCTGCCCGGATCGACGCCGCCGGCCCGGGCCGTGCTCGCCGCCAATCTCGAGACAGCCATCAACGGGGTGTGGGACGCGCGCCCGCTCGTCGGCGACCGTGTCGCCGTAGTTGGCGGCGGCGTGGTCGGATGCCTGGTCGCGTGGCTGGTCGCGCGCATGCCCGGCTGCGACGTCGAGCTCATCGACCACAATCCGGCGCGCGCCGACGTCGCGCGGGCTCTGGGGGTGCCGTTCGCGAGTCCGGACACGGCGGCGCGCGAGTGCGACGTGGTGCTCCACGCCAGCGGCGCGCCCGAGGGGCTGACGCTGGCACTGCAGCTGGCGGCGTTCGAGGCCAGGGTCGTGGACTTGAGCTGGTACGGCGATCAGGTGGTGCCGCTCGCCCTGGGCCAGGCGTTCCACGCGCGGCGTCTCACCATCACCTCGTCGCAGGTGGGCCACGTGGCCGCGGCGCAGCGCGCGCGCTGGGACACGAGGCGGCGCATGCAGCTGGCGCTTCGCCTGCTCGAGAGCGCCACGCTCGACGTGCTCATCAACGGCGAAAACGATTTCGAGGCGCTGCCCGAGGTGATGGCGCGCCTGTCCACGTCTCCCGGCGACACGCTGTGTCAGCGCGTCCGTTACCTCCAGCCTCCCGTAGGACCGACCCAACATGTATAGCGTCTGCGTTCGCGACCATTTCATGATCGCCCACAGCTTCCGCGGCGCCGTGTTCGGCCCGGCGCAGCGTCTGCACGGTGCGACCTACGTCGTGGACGTGGAGTTCCGCCGCGCGGCGCTCGACGGCGACGGCATCGTCGTCGACATCGGGAAGGCCACGGACACGCTGAAGGCGGTGCTCGCCGGGTTGAACTTCCAGAACCTCGACGACGTGCCGGCGTTTACCGGCCGCAATACCACCACTGAATTCCTGGCGCGCATCATCTTCGACCGCATGCTGGAGGCGATCGATCGCGGCGACCTCGGGCCCACGGCCGGCGAGATCGACGCCGCACGCGTGACGCTCCACGAGTCGCATGTCGCCTGGGCGGCCTACGAGGGGCCGGTCCGGCGCCCATGAGCGCAGCGGCGAACCGCCGCCCATGACGGGCGATCGGGCAACCGTCAGCTTCGTCGTGCCGGGCTCGCTGGCGACGCTCACCGGCGGCTACGGCTACGACCGCGAAATCATCGCCGGCCTCGAGCGGCGGGGCTGGTTGGTGCGGGTTCACGAGCTGCCCGGCGACTATCCATTCCCGTCACCCGAGTCTCGCGCGGGCGCAGCGCGTGTGCTCGCGGCGTTGCCGGCCGGGGCCCGCGTGGTGGTAGACGGGCTGGCGTTGGGCGCCCTTCCCGCCGAAGCGGCCCGCGAGGCTGGCCGCCTGTCGCTGGTGGCGCTCGTCCACCATCCGCTGGCCGATGAGACCGGTTTGGCGGAGCCGGCGCGCACGGCGCTCTTCGAGAGCGAGCGGCGCGCGCTGCAGGCCGCGACGCGCGTGGTGGTGACGAGCCGCGCAACGGCGGTACGGCTCGGGGCGTTCGGCGTCGCGCCATCGTCGATCACCGTCATCGAGCCGGGTACCGAGCCCGCGCCGGCCGCACGCGGCTCGGGCAGCCCCACCGTGGCACTACTGTGCGTGGCCACGCTCGTGCCGCGCAAAGGGCACGACGTGCTGATTCGCGCGCTGGCGGCGCTCGCCAATCGGCCGTGGCATCTCACCTGCGCCGGCGGGCTCGACCGCGATCCGGCGTGGACCGCTTCGGTGCAGGATCTGATTCGCGTGTCGGGGCTCGAGCCGCGCGTCTCGCTCGCCGGCGAGCTGGGACGCAGCGCGCTCGACGCGCGCTACGACGCCGCCGATGTCTTCGTGCTGCCGACGTGGTACGAAGGCTACGGGATGGCGGTGGCCGAGGCGCTGGCCCGCGGCCTGCCGGTGGTGAGTTCGGCCACCGGCGCGATTGGCGATCTGGTGGGCCCCGATGCCGGGCGTCTGGTGCCGCCAGGCGACGCCGAGGCGCTCACGGAGGCGCTGCGGTCGGTCATCGACGATGCGGCGCTGCGCGCCCGATGGTCGGAAGGCGCCCGTCGTGTGCGAGCGAAGCTGCCCAGCTGGGACGATGCCGCGGGGCTGATGGCGCGTACCATCGAGGGCATCGATGGGTGACTTCACGCCCGAATGGCTGGCGCTGCGCGAGCCGGCGGACGCGGCCGCGCGATCCGAGCGCCTGCTGCAGGCCGTCGCCGCCCGCTTCACGCTCGAGACGAACCTCACCGTCCTCGACATCGGCGCTGGTACCGGCGCCAACGCCCGCTATCTCGCCGAACGCCTGCACCCGCAGCAGCAGTGGCTGCTCGTCGATCACGACCCGGCGCTGCTCATCGACGCCTCGCAGCGCATGCGGGCCTGGGGCGAGGCGCGTGGCCTCGGCGTCTCGCGCGATGAAAGCACGTGGCGCGTCGAAGGTGAAGGCCTCGCGGTCACGTTCACGACCCGGCTGGCCGATGTCGCGGATCCGTCCGCGTGTTCGGATCTGTTTCTCGACCGCCGGCTCGTGACGGCGTCGGCGCTGCTCGATCTGGTGTCGGCACCGTGGGTCGAGGCGCTGGCGAGCGAGTGCCGTCGGGCCGGCGCCGCGGGGCTGTTCGCGCTGAGCTACGACGGCCGCTTCCACTGCCTGCCCGAAGAGCCAGGCGATGACGAGATCCGGCAGCTGGTCAACGAACACCAGCACGGCGACAAGGGTTTCGGGCCGGCGCTCGGCCCGTCGGCGCCGGCGGTGGCCGCCCAGTGTTTCGCCGCCTGTGGTTACGCGGTCGAGCGCGAGGCGAGCGACTGGCACCTGGAACCCGACGCCATCGACCTGCAGCGCCAGATGATCGAAGGCTGGTCCCGCGCCGCCGTGCAGGTAGCGCCCGATCGCTCCGCGTTCATCCGCGAGTGGACCGACCGCCGCCTCGCGCACGTCTTCGAAGGCCACTCGAGGCTGGTCGTCGGACACGAGGACCTCGCCGTGTGGCTTCCTGGCGGCGCGTGATGCTTCCGCTGCTGGTCCGCCACATGAGGCGGGTAAGGCGGGTAGGGCGGCAGCGCCGGCCCCACCAGCCTTACCCGCCCTAGATGACCCGCTCGATGCCAGCGTGAGGCGCTTCCACGCGGGTCGCGCCTGAGAGGTCGCAGTCGAACAGGACGTCGCCGCCCATGCGGAACACGCGGTAGGCGGGGCGCTGGCAGTCGCTCAGCACGTCTTTGGGCTCGAGGCGGATTGCGGGTTTGCCGCTGCCGACGATGAGCGGCGCCACGGCCATCTGCAGGCGGTCGAGGAGCCCGGCTTCGAGGAACGCCGACACCGTGACGCCGCCACCTTCGACGAACACACGATGGCAGCCGCGCGCGTGCAGCGCATCGAGCAGCACGGCCACCGGCGAGGTGTCGCCGACGCCGGCCAGCGGCAGGATGTCGGCCGCGCCGAAGCGCGACTCTCCGTCGGTCAGATGGGCGTCGACGCAGGCGTAGAGCGTCGGTGTCTCGGCGTCGGAGAAGATCCGGTAGTGCTCGTCCAGGCGGTGACCTGGATCGAAGACGACCCGGAGCGGGTTGGGCCCCGACACCTGACGCGTCGTGAGCAGCGGATCGTCGGCGGCCACGGTGCCGGCGCCCACCACCACCGCGTCGCACAGCGCGCGCATGCGGTGCAGGTGCAGGATGTTCTCCGGACCGGTGACGAACTGCGAGTCGCCGGCGCGCGTGGCGATGAACCCGTCGAGGCTCTGCCCGAGATGGCCCACCGTGATCGGATTGGTGCTCGTGGCGCCGCAGATTGGTAGATAGAGGTCGATGAACGCGTGCTGCGGGTGATCCGGTGGCAGCAGCAGCGTCCATCCACGGCCGGGGTGCCAGGCGAGCAGCGCCGACGGATCGTCGGACCGTACCGGTGCGAGCCGGAGGTCATCGCCTACACTGAACGTGGCGGGGCGCGCCGCGGCCATAATCGTCCCGGACGCGCCGGCCGCCGCCAGCACCAGGCTCCAGGCGGCGTCCGCGCCGACAACCACCCCTGCGGCGCCGCCCGTGCGAGGTTGCATGCTCGAATTCGATTATAGCGGCGAGGCTTCGCCTCCTTCTCACGCGTGCATAGGCTCCGCCTCGCCGTTCAGTGTCTGCTTGCCCGCCCTTCGGGCGGGCGAGGGCGTCGGTGGCGACCGCGCATGAGCCGGGCCGGCCGCGCCTTCGGCATCGCCCGATCGCTGCTCGTCTATCACGCGATTCCGCTGCGCCAGCGGCGCATGCAGCGGCTCTACTGCCAGTTCGTGCGGCCGGGCGATCTCGTCTTCGACATCGGCGCGCACGTCGGCAACCGGGTGCGTGCCTTCGCGGCCATCGGCTGCCGCGTCATTGCGCTCGAGCCGCAACCGGACTTCGCCCGGCTGCTGCGCACGCTCTTCGGACGGTCGACGCGGATCGAAGTGGTCGAGGCGGCGGTCACCGGCGCCGACGGCGCGGAGTGGCTGTCGGTGAGCGAGCGAAACCCGACGGTGTCGACGACCGCGGCGTCGTGGCGCGAGGCGCGCGCGCGCGAACCGGGCTTCGGCGGCGTCCAGTGGAATCAACGCATTCGCGTCCGCGCCGTCACCACCGACGCGCTGATCGCGCAATACGGCGTGCCCGCGTTCATCAAGATCGACGTCGAAGGTGGCGAGCCCGCGGTCCTCGACGGGTTGAGTCGGCCGGTGCCGGCGCTGTCGTTCGAGTACATCCCCGGTGCGATCGACGAAGTCCGCGCGTGCGTGGATCGAATGGCGAAGCTGGCCGGGACGTCGTCCCGTTACGAGTTCAACTGGTCGGTGGGGGAGAGCTACGAACTGGCGTCGGCGGAGTGGCTCGACGCGGCCGGGCTGGTCGCGGCCCTGGGCGCCCTTGATGCCGGGGCGCGCTCTGGGGATGTGTACGCGCGGCTCCGAAATTGACGTGGGGGGCCGTTTAGTACGTGGGGGCCGGCTTCAGCCGGCCCTGATCGGGCCACCTGAAGGTGGCCCCCACGTCTGCCCCTATTTTCCGGCGGGCGGTGCGGCCGGCGTTCCCGCAGCGCCGGCGGGCGAGCCGGCGAACAGGCGCTTCCCGTCCGGGAACGTGATGCTGAAGGCGTTGGCGGTCGGCGTGCCGTTGCGCGCCTGCCAGCCGTCGATGATGAGCACCGTGCCAGCCGGGAGGTCTTCCTTCCGCCAACCCTGGCGATAGAGGCTGTTCACCGCCGACGTTTCGAAGGCCCAGTTCACGACCTTGCCGTCGGCGCCGGTCACGTCGACGTAGATCCAGGCGTGCGGGTTCGACCACCGCATCGTCGTGACCTTGCCCGTGACCTTCACCGGCTTGTTCTCGTCGAACTCGGCAGCGAACGAGTGGTGAGCGAGGAGACGCGGACCGGCCTGAAGGCCGGCGGCTACGAGCGCCGCTGCGACGGCCGTGCGGAAGGGACTGATCGTCATGGCTGCTTCTTCGCGGCCGCGCGGGCCGCGTCGCGGATGTCCTTCAGATGCTTCAGGTCCTGGTCGTCTTCGAGACACGCCACCTCGAGCAGTTCGCTGTTCAAGCGACGGAGCGGCATCGCCAGCGTCCACGGCCGGGTATAGGCGCCGGGGTCGGTGACCGTCGCTTCGTATCGAAGGTTGTTGCCGTCCACCGGGATGAACCGTTCGACCACCTGCTCCTGGTGTGTGACGACGCCGCCCAGTTCGTCGAGCCAGGTCTTGCCGTTGAGATTCCTGGTCTCGATCACGAGCGTGTCGCCCTCCCAGCGGCCGACGGAATCACCCTGCCACAGCCGGATCGAATCGGGGAGGTGCGCGCGGCCGTCGAGCGGGACCTGCCGCCAGGACATGCGTTCGTACAACAGCACGACATAGCCCGGCGGCTGCAGGATCTGGAACGGCGACGGCACGTAGGTCGATCGCGGCACGCCGGCCACGAAGCAGTGTGCCGTGGGGTCGTCGTAGCCGCGTTCGGGCGCCCGGCGGGCGTCGTTCTCGGCGCGCGCCCAGGGCTGCGTCGGCAGGAGTCCGTCAGGGGGATCGGCGATGACACCGCGGCCGCCCGGCGTAAGCGCGGTCGCTGCGCGCTTCTCCAGTCCCTGGTTCGCACCGCCGCCGTCGGCCTGGTACACGCCGGAAATGTCGGGCTTGCCGTCGGCCATGCGCTTGAGTGGAATGGGCGCTGCGCTTTGAGCGAGCGCGGGCGCAACGCCCGCGGCGAGGGCGAGCGCGAGGGCGGCCAGGGCTCTCGACGTCATTTCTTGGGATACCACGTGCGCGGATCGCGCTCGAACAGACCGTTGGCCTCTTCGGCCTCGGCCTGACATTGATACTCGAGAATCCGGGTCACGTTCTTCTGCCGGGAAAGCGGCAGGCTCATCTTCCAGGGCTTCGTGAATACCTTGGGATCCTCGACCGTGACCTCGTAACGGATCGTGTCCTGGTCCACCAGCGTGAAGCGCTCGACCAGCGTCAGTTGCTCGCTGTGGAAGTTGCCCGCCGCGTCGAACCAGGTGCGGTCGTTGTGATTGGTGACGTTGACGGCCAGCGTGTCGCCCTCCCACCGGCCGCGCGAGTCACCCATCCAGAATTCGATCCCGTCCGCCGGCTTGGTAGCGTTGGTGTGAATCAGGCGGAACACCTGCTGCCACTCGAAGGTGATCGCCACGGCGTCGGTCGTCTGGAAGATGTGGAAGGGATAGTCGAGATACATGATCCGCGGCACGCCGGGCATGTAGCAGTTCGACAGCGGATCGGCCGTGGCGCGAGCGGCGAAGTTCTCCGCGCGCTTCTTCGCCGCCCACGGCTGATACGGAATCGCGCCGCCCTCCACGACCCCTTTGGTGAGATCGGCCGCGATGCCGCGGGCCGCTTTCCAGATGCCCTGCAAGTCGGGCTTGCCGTCGGCCGTTCGGGGTAACGCGGAGGCAGCTGCGGGCGGGCGGGATTGCGCCGCCAACGGAAGTTCCAGCAGAGCCGTGGATACGTATGTCAGGGCCAGAAGCGTAAGGGTCGCCAGGGTCCGGGGAACCAAGATGCGAAATTGCAGCATGAGTGTTGCCGCCGACGCAAGGACAGAACGTCGGCCGGACGAACTGCGGACGTATACTTGCCGCCCGGAGGGCGTCATGAAGCGACTCGTCATCTCCTCGTTTGCCGTAGCCGCAACCGCGCTCGGACTGGCCATCGGCGCCGTATCCCTGAGCGCACAGCAGGCGCCACCCGTGCCGCCGCGGGCCACGGCGTACGCTACGGCGCCAGACATCCCGTTCGAGTCAGTGCCCAACTTCCTCAAGCTGCCGCCCGACCTCTACCTCGGCGAGGGGATCGGCGTGGCGCGCAATTCGAAGGGCCACGTCTTCATCTTCACGCGCAGCGGCGACTCGCGGCTGTTCGAGTTCGATGAGAAGGGCACCTTCGTCCGCGAGATCGGCAAGGGTCTCTACGGCTTCGAGATGGCGCACGCCGTCCGCGTGGACGCGCAGGACAACATCTGGACCGTGGACGAAGGCACGAACATGGTCGTGAAGTTCAACCCCGAAGGGCGGGTGCTGATGACCATGGGCCGGCGTCCCGAGGCGGTCGGTGGTGTCGAGCCGACTCCGAGCCTTCCCACCGCGCCGCCGCCCGAGCCGTACCGCTTCAACCGCCCGGCCGACATCACCTGGGATCCGGCCGGCAACATCTACGTGGCCGATGGCTACATCAACTCGCGCGTCGCGAAGTACGACAAGAACGGGCGCTTCATCAAGTCGGTCGGGACGCGTGGCACCGAGCCGTATCAGCTGAACATCCCGCACTCGATCACCGCCGACGCCCAGGGCAACATCTACGTGGCCGACCGGCAGAACCGCCGCATTCAAGTGTTCAACAGCGAGCTCGTGCTGCGCGCCATCTACGACAACGTCGGCGCGCCGTGGGCGGTGTGCATCAGCCCGGGACCGCACCAGTACCTGTTCTCGTCGAATTCGAATCCGGACAACAACATTGCCGCCCTCTCGGCGGTGAGCGGCGAGATCTACAAGATGGAGCTCGACGGCACCGTGATCGGCAAGTTCGGCAAACCCGGCAAGGCGCTCGGCGAGTTCAGTACCGTCCACGCAATCGACTGCCGCAACCCCGACGAGCTCGTCGTGGTCGAGATCACGGCGTGGCGCGCCCAGAAGATCCTCCTCAAGCCGCTGCCACAGGGCTCGACCCGCTAGGTCCGGAGACGCAGCCATGAGCCGCACCCTTCGACTCGTTCTCCTCGCGCTCGCGTTGAGCCCCGCCGTAATGCGAGCCCAGCTCGCGATTCCCGAGATCCCGTACGACGCGGTGGATCCGATCAAGCTGCCCGACAACCTGTATCTGGGCGAGGCGGTGGGCGTGGCCACCAACTCGAAGGGCAACATCTTCGTCTACACGCGCACCGGCAACCCCGCGGCCACGCTCGGAACCCGGCGGACGTTTGCCCGCAACGCCGCGCGCCTGTTCGAGTTCGATCCCTCGGGCAAGTTCGTCCGTGAGATCGGCCAGGAGAACTACGGGTTCGTGTTCGCGCACACAGTGCGCGTCGATCGCCAGGACAACATCTGGGTGGTGGACGAAGGGTCGAACATGATCATCAAGTTCGATCCCAGCGGCCGCATCGTCATGACGATGGGGCGCAAGCCGGAGGCGCTCGACACGATCGCGTCGGTGGCGCCGCCGGCCCCGGCGCCGCCGGCGGGTGGGCGTGCCGGCGGTCCAGGCGCGGGGGCGCCGGCCGCGGCGCCCGCGCCGGTGGGGGCCGGACTGGCGGGCGACAACTTCAACCGTCCGACCGATGTGGGCTGGGACGCCGAGGGCAACATCTTCGTCTCCGACGGCTACGGCAACTCGCGCGTCGCCAAGTTCGACAAGAACGGCCGCTTCCTCAAGTCGTGGGGATCGCGCGGCACCGCGCCGGGGCAGTTCAACATTCCGCACTCGCTGGCGGTGGACGCCAAGGGGCTCGTCTACGTCGGCGACCGGACCAACAACCGCATCCAGGTCTTCGACAACGACGGCAACTTCAAGACGCAGTTCATCAACGTCGGTGCGCCGTCGGCGATCTGCATCACCACCGGTCCCACGCAGTACCTGTTCGCGTCGAACTCCAATCCGTCCACCTCGATGGAGAACGGCGAGATCTACAAGATGACGCTCGACGGCAAGATTCTCGGCAAGTTCGGCACCGCCGGGAAGCTGCTCAAGGAGTTCGGCTCGGTGCACGAGATGGATTGCCGGAGCGAGAACGAACTCTACGTCGGCGAGATCACGAACTGGCGCGTCCAGAAGCTCACGCTTCGCGCCGCGAAGTAATGACCATTCGCAGGGCGGGTCCAGAGGCGGGTCTGAAGACCCGCCTCTACGTACCTGTGCTTGTGTGGGCCTTGACGCTGGCGGTCTCGGCTCAGGAGACGCCGCGGCTGCCCGCCGCGGGGCGGCAGGTGCTGTTCGAGGGCGCGCGGCTCATTCCCGGCGACCGGCAGCCGGCCATCGAGTCGTCGGCCTTTCTGGTACGCGACGGCGTCATCACGGTGCTTGGCCGCAAAGGCGACGTGAAAGCGGGCACGGACGTCGTCCGCGTGGACCTGAGTGGCAAGACCGTCATGCCCACGCTGAGCAACGTCCACACGCACGTCGGATTCCAGCGCGGCGCCACCTACTCGCGCGAGAACTATGGACGCGAGAGCATCCTCGAGGATCTGAACCGCGCGCTCTACTTCGGCGTGACGGCGGTGGCGTCGCAGGGGATCGATCCCGGCGACGCCGCGCCGCGCATCCGCGCCGAGCAAGGCGCGGGCACACTCGGCGGAGCGCGGCTCTTCATCGGCGGCCGCGGCATCGGCTTTCCCAACGCCGGACCTGGCGCCGCGAGTTACCGTGGCATCGCCTACGAAGTGACCACCGCCGAGCAGGGACGCCGGGCCGTGCGCGAGCAAGCGGCGCTGAAGGTCGACTTCATCAAGATCTGGGTGGACGACCGCAACGGGCGCGCGCCACGCATGATGCCCGACGTCTCGCACGCCATCATCGACGAGGCGCACCAGCACGGCCTCAAGGTGAACGCCCACGTCTTCTACCTCTCCGACGTGCAGGATCTCGCCGCCGCGGGGATTGACGGATTCGCCCACCTCGCCCGCGACAAGGAGCTCGACGACGCGACGGTGCAGGCGATCGTCCGGCGCGGCATCGTCGTGATGCCGACGCTGGCCACGGCCGAGCGCGCCACGCACACGACCGTGCCGCCGTCGATCGCCGCGTGGCTGGACGGGTCGGCGCACGAGGCCCTGCCGCAGTCGACGATCGATCGCGCGAAGCTCGGTTTCACCGACCGCGACACGGCGACGGCCGCGGGCAACCGGGAGCGGTACGCGATCCTGCAGCGCAGCGTGGCGAAGCTGGCGCGTGCCGGCGCGAAGGTGGCGCTCGGGAGCGACACGGGCACGCAGGACAATCCGTTCGGCATTACCGATCACCGCGAACTCGAGATGCTGGTCGAGGCCGGCATGACGCCGATGCAGGCGCTCGTCGCGGCCACGAGCACGTCCGCCGCCTATCTGGGCCTGAAGAATCAGGGCACGCTGGCGCCGGGCCAGCGCGCGCACTTCGTCGTCCTCGACGCCAATCCGCTCGAGGACATCACCAACACGCGGCGGATTGGGCGAGTGTTCGTGGACGGCCGCGAGGTCGATCGCGCCGCGCTCGCGAAGAGCCTGAGCCGTCCATAGAGGAGCGCATGGGAGCCAACGGAGACATGGTCAGCGGGATTTACAAGGCGTTCGCCAGGGGCGACGTGCCCGCGGTGCTCGGCACCTTCGACCCCGGCATCGTGTGGAACGAAGCCGAGGGCTATCGTTTCGCCGCGGGCAACCCGTACCTCGGTCCCCAGGTCATCCTGGAGAACGTCTTTCTGCCGCTCGTGACCCAGGTGGACGGGTTCGTGGTCACGCCGTCGAACGTCATCGACGGCGGCGACTCGGTGGCTGTCGAGGGCCGGTACACCGGCACGGTCAAAGCCACTGGGATGCGGCTCGACGCGCAGTTCGTCCACGTCTACGGCGTGCGCGACGGCAAGATCGTGCGTTTCCAGCAGTACACCGACACAGCGCAGTGGATGCGCGCCCTCGGCGATTGATCGGGCGGTTTGAAGACCGCCCTGAGCCTCATTTCCAGGTCACTTCCATGCCGAAGAAATGCATGAACACTTCACGCGCCGGGGTGTTGCGCGGGTCCATCTTCGGGCTGCGGATGTAGAAGTCGATCTGCTGCGTGGCCGGGTTCACTTCACCCGCCGGCTTGGTCTTGCCCGCCATCGGGTAGTTCACCTTCAGCGTCTGCCGGTCGCGCATGCCCTGCGTGACCATGAAGTGCATCTCGTAGTCCTGATACAGCGGCTTCCCGTTGAGCGTCGCGTGACCAAAGCCCCACCCGGCCAGATACACGAACCCCTTCGGCCAGTTGGCGTCGCCGCACCCCGAGTCGGTGCCGTGCTCGTGCAGGTAGGCGACGATGCCGCCGTTCTGGCACGGGCTGAACTCGTTCCAGCGGTCGATGGCGAGCGTGAGGTCGCCCTCGGGAATCTTCAACGACGCCGTGAAAGTGCCGGTGTTCCTGATCTCGTCCACATCGATCGCCACCGTACCCGCCGCCGGCCGCAACTGCGTGGCGCCGTTGTCCATGTGATTCCAGCCGGGCGCGTCGTTGAGGCCGCCCACCATGTAGACGCGGCCGGCGCTGAGGATGAACCTCCCGTCGTAGAGGTCATGCTGTTCGGGGGCGAAGACGGTGACGGCTGCCCCCGGCTGCTGGCGCGGATTGGCCGGCTGCTGCGCCGACGCGACGGCGCCCGCGGCGGCCACAGCGGCCGCGAGCCAAGACATTGGAATGGATCGCATGGGCACTCCGAACGAAAATGCCAGTGTTTTCAGGTGGCGGGGGCGTTCCCCCCTGGTTTGGCAGTTGTGAGAGGGGCTTCGGGTAGTCTATAAGAATCGCCCTCATGTTCAGCAGGCGTCCGGCCCCGTGGTTCCGGCTCCTGCCGTTGGCCCTGGTGCTCCCTGGCTGCGACGGCGGTCAGGCAGGCGTGTCGCCTACTCCCGCTCCAACGCAGGCGTCTGCCCCCAGCCTCAGCTGTGTGCTGGGGTCTGGTGACTGTTCGGCGGTGATGCAGGGACAGACGCTCACCTTCACCGCCCGGCCCGGCGAGGCGGCGATTCGTTCGGCGGTCCTGAACTACGGCGACGGGTCTCCGGCTCTCGAGCTCGGTGCGTTCACCGCGCCAGCCACGACGTCTCACGAGTACATGCGGCTCGGGGCCTATACGGCGCGCCTCGACGCGACCACGGTCAGCGGCGAGACCAGGAGCGCCACGGTCCCGATCAAGGTCGACACGCTGGTCACGGCGTCGATCGCCACGACCAACCTCGGGAACCTGAACGTCGAGGCTGTGGCGGATATCAGCGGCGCGCCGGTGCTGCGCTACGAATGGAGCTTCGAGCCGTTCCTTCCCCCGGTTGTGACCACCGAGCCCCGGGCGTTCTTCACGTATCCCGCGCCGGGGTACAGAGCCGTGGAACTGCACGCCGTGCTGGTAGATGGCCGGGTGATTGTGGCGAGTGCGGCCGTGATCGTCGGCAGAGAGCACGAGGGCTGACCCGATGACCAGAACGCTCGCCATCGCGATGACCGCCGCGGCGCTTTCATGGGCCGCGTGTCCAGCCGCGGCGCAGACAGTGGTGACGCCGGCGGCCCCTCAGACCCAGCCGCCGGCCTACGCGATGACGGTGTGGGCGGCCGAGAAGGGTGGGCTGTCGCCAGGCGACGTCTTCGCGGTGACCCAGGATGCTGAAGGCTATCTCTGGCTCGGCACGCCCGGCGGCCTGATGCGGTTCGACGGCTACGGCTTTGCGTCGTGGGCGTCGCTGAACGACCAGGAGCCGCTCCCGACCGGGCCGGTCCACGCGCTCGTGAGCGGCCACGACGGCAGCATGTGGGTGGGTTTCGGCGGCGGCGGCGGCGTGGTCCGCATCCTGCACGGCCACCTCACCCGCTTCACGATCGCCACCGGCGCGCCTGCGGCCGTCACCGCGATGATCGAAGACCGGCAGGGCGTCGTGTGGGTGGCTGCCCGCCGCGGGCTCTATCGCTACGCCGGCAACGCGTGGACGCTCCTGAGCGGCGCGGAAGGGTATCCCGTCGCCGAGGCGTTCTCATTGTTCGAGGATCGGGGCGGTGCGCTGTGGGTGGGCACGGCGACCGGCGTCTACCGGCGTACGTCGAACACGTTCGAGCTGGTGAACGGCAACCGCAACGTGCAGAGTCTGGCCCAGGACTCGTCGGGCGCGATCTGGATCACCGATTCGAACGAAGTCGTCCGGCGGCTCTCCGACGGACGCGCGCCACGCGCCGACGCATCGGTGCGCCTGCCGGCGAGCGGCTGGCGCCTGCTCGGCGACCGCCGGGGACACGTGTGGGTGGCGGCGTTTGGCGGCGGCTTGATGCGGCTTCTCGACACCGGCGGCGGTACGCCCTCGATCGAGCGCTTCGCCTACGAGCACCGGCTCTCCGGCTCGCCCCGGTCGCTTTACGAGGATCGCGACGGTAACGTGTGGGTGGGCATGCGCGGCGGTCTGGTGCGGCTGTCGGAAGCGTCGTTCGACACCAGCATCCCGCTCGAAGGCGTCACGCACGATGGCGTCCGGACCACCGCCATCGGCCCGGACGGCAGCGTGTGGGCGGCCACCGGCCACAGCCTGAACCGCTTCGACAAGGGGCGCCGGACCGTCTACAACGTCCCGCAGGCGACGGCGATTCACACCGATGCGCACGGCTCGCTGTGGGTGGCCACCTCGCAGGGCGTCGGCCGGATGGTCGACGGCCGCTACGTGCCGGAGCCGCTCAAGCCGTCGCTCGAGTCGAGCCGCGTGCTCGCGATCACCACCGACACGCGTGACGTGCTCTGGTTGTGCAGCGCGCTCAAGGGCGTGATGGCCTGGGACGGCAAGGTGCTGACGCGATTCGAGCAGCACAGCGAAGTCTTCAACCGCGCCTGCCTGTCGATGGCGAGCGACAGCCGCGGCCGCGTCTGGATCGGGTTCCAGGGCGGCGAGGTCGCCGTGCACGACAACGGCGCCTTCCAGCTGTTCGGCGAGCGAGACGGACTCATCCCGGGGCTCGTGCTCGGCTTCCTCGAGGACAAGAGCGGCGCCGTGTGGGTGGCTACGGCGGGCGGCTTGAGCCGCTACCAGAACGGCCGCTTCACCTCGCTGACGAAGGCCAACGCCCCGCTGGTAGACCTCGTGCCGGTGCTCGTCGAGGACGACGAGGGGTACATCTGGGTGGGCGTGAACACCGGGGTTGGCGTCATCCGCTTCCATCCGCGCGAAATGGACCGGATGGCGTCGAATCCCGGCCATCAGATCGAGTACGCGCTTTACGACGAGACCGACGGCCTGCAGCAGGCACCGCTGACGTGGCAGAGCGGCGTCGGTGCCGTGCGCGCGCCCGACGGCCGGCTGTGGCTCACGTCCGGGGCCGGTCTTGCCGTCATCGATCCGCGGCACCTGCCGCGCAGCCGCCGGCCGGCGGCGCCGCAGATCGAGATGGTGGCCGTGGATGGCCGCGCGCAGGCGCCCGGGACGAATCTGGACCTGCCGGCGCGCACCGCCACGCTGCGCATCCAGTACGGCGCCGTGAGCCTGTCGCTGGCGTCGAAGCTCCGCTATCGCTATCAACTCGAGGGCTTCGACAGCGAGTGGGTGTACGCGGGCCAGCGCCGTGAGGTCACCTACGCGAATCTGCCGTCCAACACCTATCGCTTCCGTGTGAGCACCACGCACGACGGGCAGTGGACCGAGGCCGGCGTCTGGGGCTTCTCGGTGGCGCCGCCCTTCTACCGCACCCGCGGGTTCATCGTCGTGGCCGCGCTCGGGTTGACGTCGCTCTTGACCCTGGCGTGGTGGCTCCGCATGCGCGCCTTGCGCGACCGTTACGCGCTGGTATTCGCCGAGCGCGCCCGCGTCAGCCGCGAGATCCACGACACGCTGCTCCAGAGCCTGGCGGCCCTGGGCGTGGAGATCGAGGCGGTCGCCAGCCAGCTCGATCCGTCGCAGGGCTCGGCCCGCGACGATCTGCGGCGGCTGCGGCGGCAGGTGGGCCACTCGCTGCGCGACGCGCGCGAATCGATTCTCGAGCTGCGCCGCGACGGGATGAAGACGCCCGACGTGGTCTCGTCGCTGCGCGAAGTGGCCGAGCGCACCGAACGTACCTACGGTGTCGGCGTGACGATCGCCGTGATCGGACGGCGGCCCGCCAACTGTTCGGCGGACGTGGACCTGCAGCTGTTCCGCATCGGGCAGGAGGCGATTACCAACGCCATCCGGCACGGCCACGCCACCGAAGTGCGCATCGCCCTGACCTACGAAAAGGATCGGGTGCGCCTCAGCGTCTGTGACAACGGCTGCGGCTTCGAACCCGACGCGCAGCCGCCGGCGCGCGAAGCGGGCGCGCACTTCGGGCTGCTGACCATGCGCGAACGCGCGGCGCGCATCAGCGGCCGTCTCGAGATCGTCAGTACCCCAGGCTCGGGGACGACGGTCGAAACTCTCATTCCTGTTCCAGCGGAGTAGCTTTGTGACCGCAACTCATTCTGCCCGTCCGTCCAGCCCCTCGACCGCCGCCGTGGTGCCGGTTCGCGTCATGTGCGTGGACGATCACCGGCTGATGCGCGAAGGCATCCGCCGTATCGTCGGCCTGCAGCCCGACATGGTGGTGGTGGCCGAAGCCAGCAACGGCGTCGAAGCCGTCGAGCAGTTCCAGAAGCACAAGCCGGACGTGACGCTGATGGACCTGCAGCTGCCGTCGATGAACGGGCACGAGGCGATCAAGGCGATCCGGCGACTGCAGCCCGACGCCCGCATCGTCGTGCTGACGATGTACTACGGGGACGAGGACGTGTATCGCGCCATCGCCGCCGGCGTGATGGGCTACATCCTCAAGGACACGGTGCCCGACGACCTGATCCACGTGATCCGCGAAGTGCACGCGGGGCGCCGCAGCGTGCCGCCGGAGATCGAGGCGGTGCTCGACGCGCGGGCGATGCAGCCGTCGCTGACGCAGCGGGAATTCCAGGTGCTGCAGCTGCTCGCCACCGGCAAGCGCAACAAGGAGATCGCCTCGGCGCTCGGCATCAGCGCCGACACGACCAACGCGCACGTGAAGAGCATCTTCCAGAAGTTCAACGTGCACGATCGCACCGCCGCGCTCGGCGAGGCGATCCGGCGCGGCATCATCCACATCGGGTAACCGATGCGAGCAGCCCGTGGTGAAACCCCGGCTGCATTCGACGGGCGATGCATCCCCGCTGGCGGCGTTGCTCCTCCCTTAAATACTGCCGGTATTCGCGGTCGTCGCGCCTTGCCAGCGGGACGCCTCGCCCGTCTCGGTGCGACGCCAGGGTTCCACCACGGGCTGCTGAGGCGCGGCCGCTGGGGGCTCGTCGCGGCCGCGGCGCTCGCCGCCGCCCCGGCGCCGCTGCGTGCCCAGAGCGCCGAGTGCGCCACCGTCGAGTGCGCCCGATCGGCGCCGGCTGACGCCTCGCCCGCAGCCCGCAAGTTGTGGGAGGCCGCGGCCGCGGCCCACGCCGTCAAGGTGGAGTTCGTCGAGGCGGTGCGGGAGTTCGCGCTGGTGCAGGCCGGCGCGGCCGGTCAGGACGAGGCGACGCCCCGCCACCTCGCCGCCATGCGCGAGCCGCTGGCGCGATGGGAGGCGGCGATCCAGGCCATCGAGACCGCCGCGCGTCCGCAACTGCGCAGTGCCGAGACGCTCGTCGCGCTCGGCGCCGTGTATCTCGATCGCCATCGCACCGCCGACGCCGTTCGGGCTCTGACCGAGGCGGCGCGCATCGACCCCGATCGGCCCGACATCCAGGCTTCGCTCGCCCTCGCCTACGTTCTCGCCGGGAAGGCCGCCGAGGCCGCACGCCCACTGCGCGCCGCGGCCCGTCTGGATCCGCGCAACGCCGCCGTCGCCTATCGCCTGGCCCAGGCATTGCGCGATGCCGGCGACGCCGGCGAGGCGGGGCAGGCACTGGAGCGATTCGTGCGGCTGCGATCCTCGGTGCCGCTGCCGGTCGCGGTGCCGGCGGCCGACCTGCGCCTGCCGTCCGAATCGCCGTTCGAGCGCGCCGGGCTCTTCCGGCAGACTGCCGGTATCGCGCCGCTCTTTGCGTCCGCACGGCTGGCCGCCGCGTTCTCGCGGCTCGACTCCGGCGATTACGCCGCGATCGAGGAGATG
>Ga0173480_10000087_pt1 | contig 23030 bp, 20 predicted proteins | sample NitcycUS209509C1_FD_122622 | JGI IMG/M metagenome (GOLD analysis project Ga0173480, IMG submission 122622) | Soil microbial communities from Arlington Agricultural Research Station in Wisconsin, USA - Nitrogen cycling UWRJ-S209-509C-1 (version... | ecosystem: Environmental > Terrestrial > Soil... | reverse complement strand
TCCAATTTGCCTGTCTAATTTTTTCACCCAATTAAAATTGATATTTTGCCCCCGTGAGGTTATAAAAAGAACAGACAGCAGTAAAATGAGCAGGCACTTCAATCGCTAGTTTTTATTCGCAGTTATTATCTATCACGAAGAATTAGGGTTACTTCCTTAAAGATAAATATAGTATCACAGTTATGAACAGCAGATAAGTGTCACCAGTATAGAGATTATTATTTAGCCAGCTGTTGTACTTCTTTTAGCTAGGTTGCCACGCTCGCTTGTACGTCCGGTAATTCATTGAATTAGGCATGGCAGCAGGTTTTGCTGCCCATTTTTTTAAAGAAATTTGAAAAAGCGATAATAATGGGATGATCCAGGGGCCAGGTAATTAAAACAATATATTTAGGATCATTAAACTTTTTAAGAGTTGTCTTGTCTGATAATAACCTTAATGAAACACTCTCTACGAAGCCTCGTTTAACAGCGGGGCTTTACTTTTTTTCGTAGAAGTACTATAAAAACCAGAGCATTATTGCTCTTTCACCACAGCTCTTATTTGGTATTTTTGTACCAGAAGTTGATTGATAGTATCAATCAAAATAATATCCAAAGAGAGACCATGTTTTCATTAAGGTAACCAAATAAAAATCCAATATCAGTCAACTTCTTTTTTTCAATTATTTCCTACCTCATTCTGCCAAAAGTTTATAAGGTTTGTAAGCCTCCAGCTATTTGTTAACAATGACACATTTTAAAAAGCAACAGAATCATCAATATGGTGCTCTGGGCCGTTGGATTTTCTTTCCTTTTAATTGTTTTTAATAGGGTACGGGAAAATCACCGAAAATTAAAATCAACAACTTTGGATATTTGTCCAGGACTACTGGAATCTATATACCATGAAAGCCCGACATTTTCTATAGAATATCTGAACCCGACCTTCATCAATGAATTCCCCCCCGCTAAAACTGTTTTTTCAAAAGCTATCTGGTGTATTCGGCCAGGGATATCGCTTATTTTCATTGGGGGCAGAAGGGTATCCCAAATAACTTTATTCACCGGGCTTTCTATAAAAGCAGTAAAAGAAATAATGTTGTTTTCATGCGAGAAATCCTGGTCGGTATAAAGTAAGAATTTTACTGTCCTTGGAATACGGGGATTATTATTGTCGTTTTGCTTTTTACAAGAGGCAATCATAACCATCAATAAAAGCAGAGATAAAATGTTGAAGAATGCTTTTTTCATTTTTTCATTTTAAAAGTTTAATAATTCAGGTGTCTTCATTTAAAAGAGGAAGACCTTTTTTTGGGCACCAATCATTAAATGTTAATACTTTATTCTCCTTGTTTCACTTTCAATATGGTAGCCGGTATTAAACCATGTGCTTCTTTATGCGTTTGAATAACAGAGGTTGAATTTTTTGCCTGGGACAAGCAAATGACTGTTCCTGTTTTTTCATCCACCCAATAATTAATAAAGTTTACTCCATGTTTATGCTGAACTGCCAGATCTTTTTTGTGTGCATCTTCTACCGCACTGGCTGATACATTTCCAGCACCCAGGTAATGTACGTCAAGAAAAAAATTCTTTTCCTTGGTTAATGCTGACGCAGAACCGTCTGTTACGGCATAGATGTGTTGTGGCAATAAACCATGGGCCTCGGCGTGTGTTTTAACTATAGATTCGGAATCATTTGCAGAGGAGAGACAATAAACAAGACCCTTACTTTCATCAACCCAATAATTAAGAATTTTTACATCATACTTTCCTTGTGTAGCTAAGTCTTTGGCATGTGCTTCGGCAACGTCTTTAACGGTTACTTTACCAGCGCCTAACTCGTGTACGTCAATAAAAAGTGTTTTCTCTGCTTTTGGTACAATTGGTACATTCTTGATACTGGATTGTGCTGATAGATGAGAAGGAAGAGTAGTAAATGCGATGAAGACTAATAAGACAAAAATAATTTTCATGATGAATAACTTTAAATTTGATAATTCGATACTGCTGCAAAGAGCGCTTTAATTACACTTTAACATCTAGGGAGCTTACCCTATTTTAAACGCCACGTATACTCATTTTATAAATCGCAAAAATGGAATTAGTTGAAAGGGCGGGAGTTTTGGCCTCTCTTCAAAAAACATTTAAAAATGTTACAGAAGGCGAAGGGCATTGCCTGTTTATAAGCGGTGAAGCCGGTATTGGAAAAACTTCGTTGGTAAAAACTTTTTGTCAGCAGCAGGAGAATTGTATTATTTACCAGGGTGCCTGTGATGCCTTATTTACTCCCAGGCCTTTGGCACCACTGTATGATATTGTATGGCAGGTTCGGAGCGATCTGTGGCCGGCAAGCCATACTATTGAAGAACGTTCAGAACTTTTCTTAAAATTTTTTCACGAACTGTCCGTTAAAAAAGAAAAAATACTCATTGTATTTGAGGATATTCATTGGGCGGATGAAGCAACACTGGACTTTATCAAGTTTTTTGCACGACGTATTACCAAATTGAAATGTCTTTTTATTCTTACCTACCGTCATGATGAGATCAATTCAGGACATTATTTGAGAAATATATTAGGTGATCTTTCACCCGATACATTTACCCGTATTCAATTGCAGCCCCTGTCCAAAGACGCTGTTTATAAAATGGCAGTGGAAAAAGGCTATGATGCTGAGGATGTATACAATATCTCTGGTGGTAACCCTTTCTATGTAACAGAGATTTTGGCTAGCTACAGTCCTGGGGTGCCTGACAATATTAAGGATTCAATACTTTCTGTTTATAACCGCCAGGAAAAAGGAACCAAAAATGCCTGGGAAATATCTTCGGTCATTCCGGAAGGTTTAGAAGTTAACCGCTTTGCTATAATGAAATCATTATGGGATGAGGGAATGGATCATTGCTTCGCACTCAATATTATTATTATTAAGAACGACAGGGTTGTTTTTAAACATGAATTGTATAGAAGAACAATTGAAGCATCCCTTTCGCCTTTTAAACGCATAGAACTCAATAAAAAAATATTGGAATTTTTCCTCGCTTCTTTTGAAGAAGCCGGAGAAATTGAACGCATCGTTCACTATGCAAAAAATGCAAATGCAAATGCACTTGTAATTAAGTATGCACCCCTTGCCGCAAAGCAAGCTTCATCCGTTGGGGCACACACTGAAGCTGCAAAATTGTTTTTTACAGCCATCGAATACTCCGCGGGAGAGAAGGAACAACTCCTGGCACTTTATGAGGCCTACGCCTATGAATGTTATCTTATCAATCAAACAACAGAAGCGATTATCTATAGCAGCAAATCCATGGAATTATGGAAGCAAAAAGGGGATATAGAAAAACTGGGCAACTGCCTGTATTTTTTGTCAAGACTGTGGTGGATTAATGACAACATGGTAAAAGCAGAATATTTTGCGGCCCAGGCAATTGAAGTTTTAGAAAGTCAACCGTCATCTGGTGCGAAGGCGATGGCGTACAGCCTCATGTCGCAATTAAAAATGTACTCCGATTTGCCTGCGGAATGTATACAATGGGGAGAGAAGGCTATTGCCCTAGCCAAAGAATTATCGAATACTTCAGTTCTATCCTATGCCCTGGGTAATGTAGGATCTGTGCTGCTAAGAATACCAGAACGTCGGGAAGAAGGGTTGATAATGCTGAAACAAAGTCTTGAACTTGCTTCGCAACACAATCATAAGGATTCCGAAGGCTGGGCATACGTCAATATGGGATACAACGGGCTCATTACAAAAGATTATGAGTTAACAAGAAAGGCTTTAGCAATCGGCATTCCTTATTGCGAAGAAAACAGCTTTGCCTTATGGAGATTGTGCCTTTTAACGATCAAAGCAAAACTTAAGTTGGAAACAGGCGAATGGGACGAGGCCTATGATATGGCAAACAAATTGAAAGAGGATGAAAAAATGACAAAACTCCTCAAGATTTTTGTACTGACGATATTAGCAACCATAGATATGCGGCGGGGTAACGTTGAACATGTACTTCCCCATTTAACAGAAGCAAAGGAGAAGGCGTTTGAAACCATGGAGCTGCAAAGAATTATTCCGGCCCTGGCGGCATTTTTGGAATACGAATGGATAATGGGAAGCCATTTTATTGAAAAAGAAATTATTGAAAGCACAATCGAATTGATAGAAACCAGAGGGAATATTTATAGAAATAGTGAATTTGCCTTTTGGCTGCAGAAAGCAAGGGGCCGCACTTTGCATTTAAAAGAAATTTATGAAGGTTACGACGCAGGCGATTCTATAAAAACAAAAAAGGCCGCAGTGCTTTGGGAAAAAATCGGTTGCCCTTATAATGAGGCACTGGCTTTATTTGAAGGCAGTGAAGACGACAAAAGAAAAGCAATCACTATTGTTCAAAATCTCGGAGGGGATGCTGTTTATCAGAAAATGAAATCAGAAATGCGTTCTTCCGGCATTAAAAAAATTCCAAGAGGCTTAAGGGAAAGTACAAGAACCAACCCGGCGCAGCTTACTAATCGTGAATTGGACGTGTTGCATTTGTTACAGAAAGGCATTCAGAACAAAGAAATTGCAGGAACGCTTTTCATTTCTCCCAAAACTGCTGACCATCATATCTCCAGTATTTTATTTAAACTGGATGTCAACTCCCGCACAAAGGCAGTGAATGAAGCTGTCCGCCGAGGTATTCTAAAATAGGGAACTGGGGATTTTAATTGGGTAGTCCTGCCCATATGTCCCTGCCCTCATCATGTTAGCTTTGTATAACTTAAAACATTATTTAATGAAAAAGTTTATCATCGAAAGAAATCTACCTGGTGCAGGAAATATGACGGCGGAGGAATTACAAGCACTTTCTATAACTTCTAATAACGTAATCAGTGTGCTAGGCAAACCTTACAAATGGATTGAATCTTTTGTTACGGAAGACAAGATTTATTGTATTCACGAAGCAGAAAATGATGAAGTGATCCGGGAGCATGCTAAGTGCGGTAATTTCCCTGTAAATGGGATTGAAGAAATTAAGGTTACCATCGGACCTGGTACTGCCGGGGAAAAAAATAAACAGTGACAACTATCGAAAACCTGGTAAAGGGATGCGTTGCCCATGATGTAAAATGCCAGCAGCTTTTTTATGAACGCTATTACAATTATGTATTTAGGATCGCATTTCGTTATATCTACCAATACAATAGCATAGCAAACGTAGTAAATGACGGTTTTGTAAAATTATTTCAAAACATAGGCTCTTTTGCAGGCAATACATCAACGGTTGATGAATCGTTGTTGTTAGCCTGGATAAAAAAAAATATAGTGACGGTCATCATCAACGAGTTGTTGCGTAACAATCTTATAGGTAGAAGCACGGACAACCGAAAAGAAGTTTGTGAAACAACATCGCAAAACAAAAATGCAATTGAAAATTCGTCGGCTAAGCAGTTGATCCTGCACTTAAAAAGCCTTCCTTCTTCTTACAACGTTGTGTTTAACATGTTTGTAATTGACGGTTTTTCACACAGGGAAATAGCAGCTCTGCTACATATTACAGTTGATGCTTCAAATACAAACCTGGTAAATGCAAGAAACTGCCTGCAAAAACTGGTTACAAAAGAATCGGTTTATTCTACAGCATTAAGTTTTTAAGGTTAACACAGCCGACAACGAGAGATTTTACACCTCTACAACAGTAAATAATTTGAAGAAAATAATGTCATTATTATTTCTATATACAGGCATTTATTTTCGGTCTGCGTATCATCAACTATTTCATAATCATTCTAAATCCGGTTGTATAAAATAGGTAATCTTTCTCTGATAAATAGGGAATAACTCTGACATCAATCATACCCATTCGGAACAATTTTGTATCCTCTATTAATTCAAAAAATTGGTCGGCAATTATTCGTGAAAATCTAAAACAGCACAATAGTTTCTGGGAAAATTCAACCTAAAAAATAAACGCATAAAAATTATCTAAACAAAAAACAAAATGAAAAAATTCTTAAGTAGCCATGCACTGCCTGGCCTGGTGTTATCATTCTTTCTTGCAAGTTGTCAGAAAAATATAGATCAATCGCCGGCATTAGTTAATGAAGTAAAACAGGAAATAGGTCATCCAAAAGATTTAAAAGATTTTGTACAGACGAATTTAGTGGGAGATGATAATGAATATAATCCTGCCCATATCGACGCTAACCTGGTAAATGCCTGGGGTATCGCTTTTCCCGCCAATGGGGCTGCATGGGTCACTTCGTTTGGCACCAGTGAAAGTGTAATTTATAATGGCGATGGTACTACTGCCAGGCCACCGGTTGCCATTCCTTCTCACGCCGCAGCAACAGGCGGTCACCCCACCGGTATTGTAGCTAATTCTACAACCGATTTTAAGCTCCCTAATGGTAATCCTGCCCGATTCATTTTTGCTGAAGCCGAAGGATTGCTTTCCGGATGGAATGGAGGTAATGCCGCAATAAAAATGGCTGGTGATGCATCTGGCGAAGTGTATCTTGGTTTAGCACTGGCATCGGATGGAGGCAATAATTTTTTGTATGCTGCAAACTTTGCGCAAGGCAAAATTGATGTGTATGATAAAAATTGGATAAAGGTTAATAAGCCATTTGTTGATCCCTCACTTCCCGACGGCTATCTCCCACTCAATATTCAGAATATAGAAGGCAAGCTTTATGTTACCTATGGCCAGCCCGGTACAGGGGGCGAAGTAATTTCTCCGCGCAATGGTCTTATTAATATTTTCAATACAGATGGCAGCTTTCTAAAACGTTTTATTACACAGGGGCAATTAAATGCACCTTGGGGAATAGCAAAAGCACCTGCAGGATTTTGGGAAGATGGCACAGATAACCAGGATATTTTTTTAGTAGGCAATTTTGGGGATGGACACATTAATGCTTTTGATAGGGAAGGCGTGTTCGAGGGACAACTTCGTGCCCATGGCAAACCGATCGTAATCGAACGTCTTTGGGGAATTGCTTTTGCCCCCGCTACTTCATCGCTCAATCACAATCAACTTTTCTTTGCCGCCGGTCCTGACAGAGAACAGCACGGTTTATTTGGGGTCATAAAAAAATAATTTTCATTGTGGACGGTAAGCAGAACAAAGAGCTGCCGAATGGTAGCTCTTTTGTTTCAACAAATTAAACACAGTTGCAAGGTTTAATACTGAGGCTTTCTATTCTTATTATTAATAGCAGAGTAATCCAGTATTCTCTCGCCTGAAATCCTAAACAACATTCCCTATCTAAATAAAATTAAAATTCATGAAAAGACTTCCGAACGAGGAGAAAATTAATTTTCTACATATGGTTTCAGGGCAATTGGTTGAATATTTTGCCCGCCCCCTATTTGATTTAAGTAAAGAAAAAAACTATCATGCGCTTGTGTGCACCATAGAACAGATCATTGACTGGTCGCATGACTTATCTGATAAATATTATTCTAAAACGACAGACTGGAACAAGTTTCAATCCAGTAAAGAAAACATCTTTGAAGCAGATAGCATGGAAGAATTTGTTCTTGCTTTTGGAAAAGAAAGGTTTAATATAGTAGCAGAAAGTGAAACACTACTTTCCAACACGAGGCCAGATTAAGTAACAGTAAGCTCGGGTGATTCAGTAAAGAATTCAGATTACAAGCAATTTGTTACTTACACAAAAAACTTTACAATGCATACAAACAAATCTTTACTGATTTTGGTAGCAGGGCCTTATCGCTCAGGCACAAATGACAATCCGGATTTAATCGAAACGAATGTAAAAGCTATGACTGATACGGCTTTGGCAATCTACAAAATGGGCCATATGCCCGTTTTAGGCGAATGGTTTGCGTTGCCTTTAATTCAGTCAGCAGGTTCAAAACAAGTTGGTGACGAAATTTTCAATGATATTTTTCACCCTATTGCAGTTAAGCTTATAAACCACTGCGATGCAGTATTGAGAATTGGTGGAGCATCGGCCGGTGCAGATGAAATGGTGAAAGTTGCACAGGAAAAAGGGAAAATAGTCTTTCGTGATAAAACTGAAATTCCGGTAATGGTTGAAAAATAATTGTGAACTACAAACCATTTGTAAATACTAAGCAAGCCTATTGCATCTATCTAAAATATTTAACCAAAGGAAAGGAGGCAGTTTGAAGCAGTAGTTTCTATTACCTGGAACTGCTTTCAACAAACATAGTTGATGAAATTTTCAGCAACAATCACATAAAACTATTTCGAAACTATAGCCATTGACATTAGGCATGATCGACAAGAAAAATATATTTATAATAGTTGGAAGTGCGAGTCAAACTTCAGCAAACCAAAAACTGGTTGACAATCTTGTAAGCCTGGCAAAAGACGACTTTCATTTTACAATATTTAATGACTTAAAGTCGCTTCCTCATTTCGACCCAGATCTCTCAACCACTAATCCGCCGAAACAAATAGGAGAACTTCGTAACAGTATTGAGAAAGCTGAGGGTATTATAATTTGTACGCCTGAATATGTTTTTAGTATTCCAAGTGGCCTTAAAAACGCAATTGAATGGTGTGTTTGTACAACTGTATTTTCGGGTAAACCAACCGGGCTTATTACGGCTTCTGCAAGCGGACATAAAGGTCACGAAGAATTACAGCTAATAATGAAAACAGTGATGGCTAAGTTTACAGACAAAACCGTTTTATTGATAGAAGGGGTAAAAGGAAAGATTAGTGAACAAGGCGAAATAAGAGATAGCAAAACCCAACAAGACTTACAAGGTTTTATTGAGGCGTTTAAAACACTTATAAACACTCCTACCACTAACATCAATTTGCAACAACCGCATTGACCGAAATCCGTGAAACAGCATTAATGAGTGGCAAATGAAACTATAAATGTGTTAAGCCAATTGCTTACACACTTAGCAAGTATGAATAGGCGTTCAGGAGTTTACCTTGTTGCCAGTTCTTTAATATCTTTTATTTCGAGTATTGACTTAGGATAGCCTATTGTAACAGCATTGATCATTGCCCGACCCACTTCCTGCATCGTTAGTACATTCTTTTGTGAAAGGGTGTTAATAATTCTGACAATAATTTTATAGACTTTTTTCCAGTTTTTCTGACTCGGAAATGGCAGCATAACACCTGGACGAAAGTTGTATACTCCTTTGAAAGGAAGTTTAATTAAATTGTTTTCTGTTCGCCCCTTTACACGTGCCCACATCAACCTGCCCTTTTCGCTACTGTCTGTATGACTACCCGAGACATAACAAAAACTTAGGTTGCTATTGTGTATGAGCAAGGTTTTTGCAAAAGACAAAGTTGTATCGTAAGTGATATGAGTATATTTATCCTCTTTCATACCGACAGAACTTACACCAGCGCAAAAGAAGCATGCATCGTAACCTTGTATTTTTTCCGAAAATTGATCGAGTTGAAGGAAATCGGGAACAATCAGTTCATTCAACTTTTGATGACTACAATCGTAATGCTTACGATTTACCATCAAAATCTCCCTCACGTTAGAATTTTGCAAACACTCAAATAAAACGCCTTCACCAACCATTCCTGTCGCGCCTGTTATTATTATCTTTATACCGCTCACCATTTTTTTTTATTTGTTCACTAAGGTCGGAAGAAAAAACCTCATAGATTATCCACCAGCATTTAGTCTGATTAAGCCAGGCTACCGTTCGATATTTTCATTTCAGAGAATTCTCCAAAATGCCAAAGTATTCCAGATGGATCATGCATGAAGCATTCTCTACCCCAATAATCATTTCTAACGGGAGTCAACTTCACGTTTTTATATTTTTTCTCCAGAGCCAGGTCTTGTAATTCACTCCAGTATCTATCAACATCGTCCACTTCGAGGAATATCATTGTATTATCAACCCACTCTTTAACGTAAGCATCCTGAAGGTAGAACCCTAGCTTGTCTGAAACTTTAAATAATGACATATCCTTTGATATTACAGACTCTTCAAATCCAAGATCCTTATAAAATTGCCTGGATTCTTCAAAGTTTTCAGCTCCAATAAAAGCCCTGATTGATTTAGCACTATGTTTCATATTTATGAATTATTATAAGAATTATATTATCTGCATTTTTGGTTAGTGAGCTAGCAGCAGATAGATTAAACGGAGCCCTTGCCAGCCATTAAAGTTGGAAAAATTCGTTTAAGAAATATAGGAAAAATTTTGGGGCGGTCGGAGCTCTGCTAGTTGCTTATATATCCGGTCATAATTAAGGTAATTGCAATGGCAGCCAATAAAACAATTATTACCGATCCAATTAAGACGGCATTAGGTTGACTATACTTATCTTTTTGCATAACAAAAGTTTTTAAGTGAGGGCGGGCTTTGTAATCGTAATAGCAGCGAGTGGATCAAGATAAAAATAAAAAATGAAAAATGAAAGACTACAACAACTTTTGCCAAATTTAACTTCCGACTAAACGAGCATTGATTGCCTCAGTTCTCACACATATTGTAGTGTTGAAAAACGATTTTTAATTAGATGTGAATTAGCTTATCCCGCTTTACAGGCTATAAAATAACATTCTATTTACCCACGCTAATAGAACATTTTTTACCCATCTCGACGCCCGCTTATAAAAATTTCGCAGTTAAAATAACAAAAAGCCCACTGTAGAAACAGCGGGCGACTAACGATTGCTTGCCATATGAAACTTTTAATTGCTTACCTTTTTTCGTAATCAAAAACAAGGATTGCAAAATATCTTCTGATTCAATAATTTATTTCCGGCACCTAAATTTTTTTTTCCTTTTGAACCTCCTTACTATTAATCACGCTTAAAGCAACGGCCTGTTATTATTAATAAATCTTTTTCTGTTGGTAGTAGAAGTATTTGCCTGGATATAAAAAGTCGGATTTGTCCTTGAGGTCTCAATAACTTCTTTATACTTTTCCTGCAATTGAGACTTAACTCCTGCTAAATAATTGGGATTAACCATATAATCAGTATTAATAGGGTGGCTAACAATTAATTGATCTTGTAAAAATAATTGAATGTTCATTTTAGTATGGTTTGATTAGGCGATGAGCAAATATACACTACAATATTAACTTCCGCACACAAATTTTATATTTATTTATTTATAATGTAATAATTGCAGCTCATTTTTTACAATTTATTCCAAATAACATAACAATTTTAGAAAATTTTAGCCAAATTCTTATAGTTATCCAATTTTTTTATAATTGTAATATTGAATTAAACAAAGTAATATTTATAAATTTTTATATTTAAAGCTGCTCAGTTTCAAGTTTACGCTTCGCTAATTCAATCGAACGAGAGTTTTTCAGAATCCAAACATTTAGAAAAGAACGTTTTTATGAGATAAATAAACTGTAGAAGATCCTGGAGGTTCACGGCACGACATAAACCGAGGCCATCTTCGCTCCCCTATTAGCGACTATCATTATGTTCTATCAAAAAATTGAATCCTATTTTTTCAGGATACGAAAGCTTTCAGGAGAGACCAGTAAACGGTTAACACTATCATGCCCTTTGTAAAATTTCGCTTTCACAATGGCTGTTTTCCTGGGCGTTACCTTTTCCCTGGAATTATGTGTATGAAAAACATAGAAATATTCTTTCTTACGCTTAAAAAAATCGCCGTGACCGGGCCCGTTTTCACCGACAAGGCTTTTGGTAATGATCGGGTTACCCTCATATTTTTGCCATGGGCCTAGCGGGCTGTTGCTGGTGGCGTAACCAACAGCATAATCGGGATTCCGAAAGTCATTGGCAGTATAAAATAAATAATAAAGACCCCTATATTTTAATACCGATGGCCCTTCCGCTACGGACCATGATGCTTTATTGGTATTCTCCCATGTCGCAGTCGCTTCAATGCATTCACGCAGGGTTTCTTGTTTTATAGAGGACAGGTCGGTGTTTAATTCAGCAACAAAAATTTTATTGCCATTAATTAACCTTACATGGTATAAATATTTTTTTCCATCATCGTCTATAAATACAAAAGGATCTATTTGTTTTACCGGTGCCACCAACGGTTGTTTTACAGCTTGCCTGAAAGGCCCCAGCGGGCTATCACTTTCGGCAATTGCAATATTCTCATTGGCAACATAAGCCATGTAAAATTTTTTATTAGAAGGAAAAACCTGGGGCGCCCAAAATCCTTTGGTACCATAAGCAGCTCCCTTTTTTAAGGCATACCCGCTATCCTGTTCCGATAGTTTCCATGATTTTAAATCGCCGGAATAATATACTAAAAAACCATTCCCTGCATTTCTTTCTACCGTTCCATAGAGATAATACATTCCCTTAAAAGGAAAAATTGTTGGATCCGCCAAATGAAGAATGGAATCTTTAATCGGCGTCACTGATGGCGACTGCCCGTAAGCCCTGAAGAAACCAAAAATAAAAATGATGATTATTTGAGAAACTGTTTTATAATTAACGGACAAACACATATTTTTTATTAAAAGATTGATTCCGCCAGATTCTACCAGTAATAATTACAGTACTTAAACAATCCAGTGCATTCGAACTCTAACTCCCGGCGAATTTAAAAACGATTGCAAACACCCTTTCGCCCACTCCCTTCATTTGCAAGACTTCATTCTGCACTACTGAGCCATGCTACAATCCGCAATGGTCCGCCCGAACCATTTTTTATTTTCATAGGTAATGCGACCACATAGGCTCCTTTTGCCGGCAATTTGTCGAGGTTCGCAACATTTTCAAAAGCAGGAATATTTTTGCCCAGCAAGGTTTGGTGGGTTTTAAAATCCTTCGACTGACCATAATCAATACTCGGTGTGTCCAACCCAAGTGCTTTTATTTTTCGTTTGGTAACCAACCATTCTGCTGTAGCAGGATCGATGCCCGGAAAATGCAACTGCGCAATACCAGCTACTCCTTTCTCGGTTGTTCCAAAATATTTTTTTGCATCAGGATAATATTGTCCATACCCAGTACGGAACAAAACAATAAAACCGTGCAAAATGCTGTCATTCTTTACTTCCCAATCCTGGACATCTTTTATTGACACCAGGTAATCTCGATTCTTTAATGCTTTTTCGGAAACATCAATCACTACAACACCACCCGTAAGGTTTTCCAGTGGTACCTGATCAGCGGATTGTTTGCCTTCTGCAAAATGAACCGGGGCATCAAGATGAGTGCCGCCATGTTCCGGTGCAGAAAAGCTGTAAGACGAATAATAAAAGCCCCCAGGGGTAATACCGTTTGATTGTGTATCCAATCGAAAACCGGTGGGGTTGTTAGGCCAGTATAGTGTTGAATCGGACAAAGAATAGGTAAGATCAATCCACCGACCCTTCGAAAGAGTTTCTTCAAGCGAAATGTTTTTTGCTTGCTTGCAGCTAAGGATGATTAATCCCAGAAAAATAAAAGCGGCAGATGTAAACTTCATAATGATGGTTTAAAAACAAAAGTTACGAAGAGAGTTATTGCAATTTGTTGGCTGTGGTGGGTATTGGCGGAGGACCTTCCGGTAAAATTGCCTTGTATTGATAATTATTTCTTTTGGTCTCAAACTCCTGTCGTATTTCTTTACGCAGTTGTTCGTCGGTAAAAAGATCATACATAGTAAACGCCAATGCTTTTGCTGCGTAGCTCATTCCTTTATGACCAATAGACATGCCGCCGCAGGCAACGACTGCCCACGAATGCCATGGCGTGCCTTTAGGTGCAGTAGTAGCTACCATTCCTATACGTGGCGCTATCCAGCTTACATCACCTACATCTGTTGACCCACCGGGAGGATCTTCTAAGGTTTGTTCTAATGGCGAAACATTTCCATTAATTCCAACCTGTTCTTTGCCCGTTGCAGCCTGTATGTTTTTTGCAAATTCTGTTTCGGTCGCCGTATATGTAATGGGACCTAGCAGGTCCAGGTTCTTTTGCATTAATTCTGCTCCTTTTCTTATTACCAGGGTCTCATGCATGCCTGATATTAATTGAAAAGAAAACCCTACTCCTGCCATCATAGCAGCACCCTCCGCAATTTTTTTTGCTTTTTCATATACTTCAAACATGCCTTCTCTTTTGCTGTCCCGCAGCCTTGTCCAGATCTTTGCATTTTCGGGAACCACATTTATTACATCGCCTCCTTTTTGCACCAGGTAATGAATACGCACAGATGGTTTTACATGCTCTCTTAAATAATTTAAACCAATAGAATAAAATTCCATTGCATCTGCAGCGCTTGCACCATTCCATGGATCAAATGCAGCATGCGCAGCACGTCCTTTAAATTCTACTGTAAAATCTATCATGGCCTGACTGCTTTGTGAGCCAGTTTCAATTTTATCGTCAGGGTGCCATTCAACGCAAACATCAAGATCATTGAAAAGGCCGGCACGTGCCATATAAATTTTGCCACCAATCGTTTCTTCGGCAGGAGTTCCGTAAAACCTCACAGTACCTTTTATTTTTCCCTGCTGTATCAGCTCTTTTATTGCAACTGCCGCTCCAAGACTTCCGGCACCAAACAGGTTATGACCGCAGCCATGCCCTGCTGCACCGTTAATCAAGGTCTCTTTTTTTGATTGTATTTTTTGAGACAAACCCGGTAAGGCATCAAACTCTCCTAAAATACCTATGATAGGTTTTCCCGATCCATATGATGCGATGAATGCCGTAGGCATGCCAGCAACACCACGTTCTACTTTCATTCCTTTTTTCTCAGCCCAATCGGCTAAAACTTTAGATGATTTTGTTTCGGCTAAAGCAGTTTCAGCGAAGTCCCATATTTGGTCGCTTAATTTTATAAGTTCTGGTTCTTTTGTTTCTATACTTTTCGCCAGTGCCACTTTTGTCGGTGGCGTTTGACTGCATAAAAGAGATGTTATAACACAGCTGCTCAATAATAGTAGAATTCTCATAAACAAAATTTAGCGGGTGTTCACCAGGTTTAACCCTTCATCATCACGCCACTGATCCAATGTAATTTAATTATCAATAACAAATGATAGACGTCTTTACTTACTTATTCTATAGCTGTGTATACGAAAGAGGTGGGCAGAGGTCATGTTATGTAAATTTTCGATCAGGCAAAGCAGTCAACAGTAGAACATGTCATAATCTTCCTCCTGGCAACCTGCCCTCTTTCATTGTTATTACCTGTTCTCCAGTAAACGCTTCATTAAACACTTCTTTTCTTAAATGATAACAACGAAATAAATCAGCTATAAAATGCATTCTTTCTTTCAGGTCGGCCCAGTCAGTGGCACCGGTTTCCCTCAAACTATCCGGCGTAGGATCCACCTGCGACAACAATTGCAGTAAATCAGGAAGAGAAAGCTGTTTCAAATCATCATGGTAATTTATTAAAAGGTCCTTACCTAATTGTAAGCGAATATCCGGCGGCATAGTCAACGTCATCAGGTGAGCTGTTAACACAGTGCGTAATTTTTTTTGTACAAGCCTTACTAATTTTTCTGTAGCATTATCAAGCAAGGCCGTTTTGCCGAAAATACCCTGAAAAAATAAACGCAGCTTTACGAGGAAGCCGGCATTCTTAAAAAGCACGTCCAGCAGTTGATTCTTTGTTTTTTCTGTATCTGCCAGGGCCGCATTTAACGCTTCCGCTATCTCAGGTTGCAAACGTGTTTGTTCATGAAAGCCTATCTGCAGGTTTGCAAGTAAACATAATTGTGCTTTCTTATTAACATCAGTCTCAAAAAATGCCCGGTAATAATTATCAAAAGCTTTTTGGAGGAGTGCTTGTCCCCCAGGAGGATCACCGGGGCGCAAACCTGCACTAAAACGGTCAATATTTTCTTGTGCGTATGTGCTATCCTGTGAGCAGGCAGCTATGAAACGGGAAAATTCAAAAGCAATTTCTTCAAACACTTTTTTATTGCCTCGGCTTACAGCATCTGCAGCACGATTGGCTGTATCGTGCAACATCACAGCTATACTTGATTGGCGCAATTGTTCCAGGGATTCAACGGCCCCTAACGTCTTTGCCAGCGAAACAATCAATGATAAAGTTTCTTCAATGTCATCCTCGTTTTTCAGCAGGGTTTCCAATGTTTTTTTGAGGTCGTCGCTGCGAATGGTTTGACCCGCCTGCTTTGATGCCCATGTAGCGAACGTGCACCAGTTAGCCATTAGGCCTGTGCGTTTGGCGAAAACAGTTGATAGTTCACAATAACATTGGGTTATTTGAAGATTACGTAGAACAGGATCGACCGTCGCTGCAATTCTTTTTACATCTTCGACTGTAGGTGAAGAATGCATATCTGTGACAGCAGATGTTGGATTATGTGGTAGTGACATTACCTAAAATAAAAAAAACTCTGTGCAAATTTAAATGCAACTACCCAATCACTTTTGATAAATAATGCGCAGTGCGGCTTTCCTTTATTTTTGCTACCTCAACTGGCGGGCCTTCTGCAACAATTTTTCCTCCTTCTTCACCAGCCCCCGGACCAATGTCTATTATCCAATCGCTTTGGGCAACAACATCCATATCATGTTCCACTACTATCACAGTGTTACCTGCATCAACTAACCGATTCAATTGCACTACCAGCTTTTCCACATCGGAAGGATGGAGGCCTGTTGTTGGCTCATCTAAAATGTACAGGGTGTTCGCCTTACCTAACCGTTGTAATTCTGTCGCTAATTTTATCCGCTGCGCCTCGCCTCCGGAAAGTTCTGTAGCTGGCTGTCCCAAGCGCAAATAACCCAAACCCACTTCATGCAACACATACAGTGCACGACTCACCATAGCATCATCAGCAAAAAATTCAACCGCTTCATCAACCGTCATGCCCAGTATTTCCGCAATGTTTTTTTCCTTGTATTGTATCTCTAATGTTTTTGCATTATACCTTGTGCCATTGCAAACCGGGCAGGGTGCATACACGCTTGGTAAGAACAACAGTTCCACCATCACAAAACCTTCACCTTCGCAATTGCCACAACGCCCTTTGCCAACGTTAAAAGAAAAACGTCCTGCATCATAGTGGCGACTCTTTGCCATTTTGGTGGAAGCAAACAATTTGCGAACATGATCAAACAAACCGGTGTAGGTTGCAATATTGGATCGTGGTGTGCGGCCGATTGGTTTTTGATCAACTCTTACCATGCGCTTGATAGTTTCCGCTCCACCGGCAATATGCCCGCCCAATGTAACCACTGGTTCTTGTTGCAACGGATCGCCTTCCTCTTCTTCTGTTGGCAGCTCATGTCCTAAATGATCAGCTATCAACTCTACCAATACCTGGCTTACCAAACTACTTTTACCCGAGCCCGATACGCCTGTTACACTGGTCAATATTCCCAAAGGAAATTGTACATCTAAGTCATTTAAATTATTTCTTGTAACTCCTTTTAGTTTTAACCAACCGGAAGGATTTCTGTTGAGCGTTTGTTTGTGACCGTTGGTAAAAAAGAGAAACTCCCTAGTTCTTGATGTCTCTATTTTTTTCAATCCTTCTGGCGGACCGCTATACAACACCTCGCCTCCTTTTTCTCCCGCTGCCGGACCCACATCCACGATCCAATCTGCCGCACGAATAACATCCATTTCATGCTCCACTACAAACAAAGAATTGCCCGATGCCTTTAGCTTATGCAATGCTCTTAATAATGCTTCAGTATCTGCCGGGTGCAGACCTGCTGAAGGTTCATCCAGCACATATACTACACCAAACAAATTACTTCTTACCTGTGTAGCTAACCGTAAGCGTTGCAATTCACCCGGTGAAAGTGTAGGAGTGCTTCGTTCCAATGATAAATAACCTAATCCAAGATCAAGCATCACTGATAACCTTGCCACCATGTCTTCGGCAATGCGCTGTGCCACCATAGCTTTTTCTTCATGGTCTTTGGCAAGCCTTGCAATGCCTGACGACCTGCCATCTGCATAAGGCTGAAAAATAGTAAGCAGTTTTGCCAGCGGAAGCCGCGAAAGATCGGCAATGTCCATCCCTGCAAACTTTACAGATAATGATGCAGTCCTTAATCTTTTGCCATTGCATGTTGGGCATTCACTACTCAGCATGTATTGCGAAACTCTTTTTTTCATCAATGCACTTTGCGTATGTGCAAACGTATGCAGCACATATTTGCGGGCACCGGTAAAGGTTCCCATATAGCTTGGTTCCATCTTCCGTTTGATAGCTCTCTGCACCTCTTCCCTGTTAAAGCCGGCATACACCGGAACCTGCGGCTGTTCATCGGTGAAGAGTATCCAATCGCGGTCCTTCTTTGGCATCTTTCTCCAGGGTATGTCCACATCATAACCCAAGGTGGTGAGTATGTCGCGAAGGTTTTGCCCCTGCCAGGCACTGGGCCATGCCGCGATAGCCCTTTCTCTTATGCTTAAACTATCATCGGGTACCATGGTTTGTTCCGTTACTTCGTACACGCGGCCGAGACCATGACATTGCGGGCAGGCACCTTCTGGCGTGTTGGGAGAAAATCCTTCCGCATAAATAATGCTTTGTCCTTTTGGATAATCACCAGCTCTTGAATACAACATGCGCAGCAGGTTGCTCAATGTAGTAACCGAACCCACCGACGATCTGGTAGTAGGCGAACCTCTTTGTTGTTGAAGGGCCACGGCAGGCGGAAGACCATCCACTTCATCTACGACGGGCACAGGCATCTGGTGAAACAATCTTCGTGCATACGGCGATACTGATTCCAGGTAACGACGTTGCGCCTCAGCATATAAGGTGCCGAAGGCAAGTGATGACTTGCCCGAACCCGACACGCCTGTGAACACCACCAGGGCATCTCTTGGAATAACAAGGCTAATATTTTTAAGATTATGTTCTCTTGCACCACGTACATGCACATAACCATCGCGGTGATTGGTTGAGGTTTGCTGCGACATAAACAAATACTTTCAAATTACATGCCCTGAGCGGATTATGCATTGTTATTGAGCTAAGCTTGCATCGGACGTTGTGGTTCTGCATCACCGTGCCGCTTATTAAGCAGTTAATGCTTACACAGCAGATTGATAATTCTTATATCTTAGGTTCGCGTAAGACACCTCTACACTTATGAATTTAAAATATCGCTGCCTTGTTTTTTTATCGATAATAAGTTTTGGCTTTCTGCAAGCGCAGCCTGTAAAAACTCATGGCGCATTACAGGTAAAGGGAGTCCAGTTGTGTGATAAAAATGGCAAGCCCATTGTGTTGCGGGGAATGAGCTATGGATGGCATAACTGGTGGCCACGATTTTACAATGAAAATTCAGTGCGTTGGCTGTATAAAGATTGGGATGTTTCAGTAGTTCGCGCCGCTATGGGTATTGAACCCCGGGGAGGTTATAAACAAGATCCTGAAGGTTCAGTTCAAAAAATAAAAGCTGTTGTGGATGGAGCTATTAAATCTGGGATCTACGTAATCATTGATTGGCATAGTCATAATATTAACCTGGAGGAAGCGAAAATATTTTTTGCGCTCATGGCAAAGGAATATGGGAACTATCCCAATATTATTTATGAGCTTTTTAATGAACCAGATGAAGAAAGTTGGGATGATGTAAAGGCCTATTCTAAAAAGTTAATTAAAATAATAAGACAACACGATCCTGATAATATTGTTTTAGTAGGGAACCCACATTGGGACCAGGATATTCACTTGGTGGCTGATGCGCCTTTAGATGGATTTAGCAATCTTATGTATACAGTTCATTTTTATGCTGGCACTCATAAGCAACAGCTCAGGGATCGGTGCGACTACGCATTAAAAAAAGGGATACCTATTTTCATTTCTGAATCTGCAGGGATGGAGGCAAGTGGCAACGGGCTAATAAATGATGTCGAATGGGAAAAATGGATACAATGGGCGGAGCAGAATAAAATTAGCTGGATTGTCTGGTCGATATCTGATAAAAATGAAACCTGTTCTGTACTTAATCCTTCTGCAGGAAAAAATGGAAACTGGACTGATAAGGACTTAAAAGAATCGGGAATTAAAGCAAAAGCTTTAATTAAAAAGTACAACAAGCATTAATCCACACGGTGAAATAATGAAAGTATAATGAACTAATTATTGTCTCTAAACTGTTACACTGCCTTCCGCTGCATGCGAAAAACGAGCCACAATATTTAATTTAATTGAACGGGTTATCCTGAATTACGAACGTTAATCCAGCGTAAATTGCCCATCCCTGTAAATAACTTTTTCTGAATTGTTGCGCAACCTGGCGGTAACCTTTCTGTTACTGGTACTTATAATATCGGTATGCACTTTAGGACAGCTGTTATAACCCATATCAGTCCACTGCTGATCGGTTACTGTTGACATGTCTCCTGTGAAAGTATCCTTGTAAGCATTGCCTAAAGCAATATGCGTATTACCAAATGCACCACCCATATTTTCATCAAATAAAGTGGTAGCCATAAACTTGGTTATTCGCGAATGCCGCTTGTCGGTCAGCGAAAATTCTCCTACCTTATTTGCATTTTCTTGTGCTATCATCTCTTTCAATGCATCTTCATTTTCTGCTGCTGAAGAAGCAACCACCACACCATTTTCAAAACTGAGTGATACGCCAGAAATACGTTTACCAGAATAATATAAAGGCTGATTAAATTTTATCGTACCGTTGGTGCCCCGCCAGTCAGGCGAGGTAAATATCTCAAAACTTGGAATGTTTTTGCCCCCGCCACTGAGCCACTTTCGGTGATCACCAATCTGCACGTGCAAATCGACATCATCACCTTTTATATGCAATTTTTCAATTTCCAATGCATCCAACTGATCTTTTATATCCTCAATTTCCTTTTGTACCGTTCTCCATTTGCTTACAGGATCGTCTTCCCTTAGATAACATGCTTCGATAATTTGCTCCCAATATTCCTCTAAACTAAGTCCCGCTTCCGCCGCCATCGATTGCGTACCATACAGGCACAGAGACCACGATAATTTTCCTTCCTGCTCTTTTTTTTCCCGCATCTTCATATAGGGAGCTCTTGCACTGTTCATCATGCTGATTTTTGATGAGGCTATGCCTTCCAGGTAATGAATGTCCGGCTCAGAAATAATAAATAATATGTGATCTGTCGCCTCAACTATTCCCTGCCAGTAAGGTTTTGCAAAAAAACTTATTTGTTGGTCATCGCCATTTTGCAAAAGAAAGCGTGCAAGACTATTGTCTTGTAAATTATCAGGTTGATAGTTGGTGATAAGGTTTCCGCCTGCTGTGTAAACTTCTTTTGCAATAGCCATAAAAAGATCCTTGGTGCACTCCTGCCCCACCAGCAATACAGTATCATCTTTATTAATTCCAATCCCGTTATTTAAAGCATATTGCACCATTACCTTAGCATATTTTTTCAACAAATTCCCGTCAAGTTTTATCATATTGCTAATTCTTTAAGCGAACGAAGTTATAGATCAATGCCAAATGAAAAATTAATCAATGAGATATGGTCTCTAAAATGTTCTTTGTTCTGGAATCTTAAAAAAATATTCCCAAACACCGATGGAAGTTACAAAGCAGATATATTTAATCATTGTTAAGTGCTTTCATGCTATAAAAACTCTAAAACGATTATTTGGATATGAAAAGACAATTTTATCTCCTGGTTACAAGCAAATCTTTTACAATTTTATTCCTTAGTTTTTTTATCACTGCATTCTTTTCCTGTTCCCGAAAATCATCAGGTGCTATGCAGGGAGCTGGTAAAAAAGAAGACCTCTATAGCAGCCAATACATTAAAGAAACCATGCTTAAGGTAACATCCTGGCAATTGAATAACCCAAAACATTCACCAACGGATTGGACGAATGGGGCTTTTTACGCTGGTGTGGTAGCTGCTTATAAAACCACTGGTTCAAAACTTATACTTGATTCGTTGATGGCATTGGGTCAACGCACCGGTTGGCAACCCGGCCGCCGTTACGACCATGCAGATGACATTGCCATCTCCCAGACATACATTGATCTTTACCGGGTTAAAAATGATCCGCAAATGATCCGGGCCACTATTGATACGGTAAAAAAAATGCGTGCCATACCCGGCCCCGAATCAAAAAAAGGTTTGATGTGGTGGTGGTGTGATGCTTTGTTTATGGGGCCGCCTACATTGGTCAAGTTAGGCGTCGACTTAAAAGACCCTTCTTATTTTGCTCTGAATGACTCTCTCTTTAGGCAGACGTATGATCTTTTGTATAATAAAGAACAGCACCTTTTTGCCCGTGATGCAGGCTATCTTATTAATGCAGAAGGCCAGGGAAAAAAAGAAGCAAACGGGCAACCTATATTTTGGTCCCGCGGTAACGGGTGGGTAATGGGAGGTTTGGTGCGTATTTTAGAGGAACTGCCTCCTGATTATTCCAATCGTTCTTTTTACGTGCAGATTTACCGCGATATGGCAGATAAAATAATATCTCTTCAACAAGCGGACGGACTTTGGCGTTCCAGTTTGCTCGACCCTGGTTCCTATCCTGGTGGAGAAGGAAGCGGCTCCGGGTTTTATTGTTACGCACTGGCCTGGGGTATTAACCATGGCGTCTTGGATAAAAACAAATACCTGCCGACAGTACGCAATGCCTGGCAAGGATTAAATACATTGGTTTCCTCCGAAGGCCGGGTTGGTTGGGTGCAACCAATCGGCGCCGATCCACGACGCAATTTCAGCGCTGAAAGTTTTGAAGTATATGGAGCCGGCGCCTTTCTTTTGGCTGCTTCAGAAGTAATCAAGTTGCAGTAAAAGTTGCAACAGGTCAAAATCCGAATTTTTTTCCTGTTACTTCGTCACTGTCACCCTGAGAAAAGTTGCTGGGATAGAAGTTGTATTAGAATCCCCGCTCCTGTTTTCCTGGTTAAATAATTCTTCCAATTCTCTTTGTAGATCGGATGCCTTTCCATTTTTTTCTGCAGCATCAAATGCATTCATGGTAGGACCATAATAATTTTTGAATCTTTCTACAAAAGCTGCTGGTGAAACAGGTGCATCGAAGATGTAACTATCTCTAACGAACGATATATTTCCTGGAGGTATACCTGCTTTGCCAAAACGCTCGATCACATGGCTCTCTACACCCCATAACATCGGGCTAACAAATCCCTCAGGTGG
>Ga0173480_10000086_pt1 | contig 23068 bp, 16 predicted proteins | sample NitcycUS209509C1_FD_122622 | JGI IMG/M metagenome (GOLD analysis project Ga0173480, IMG submission 122622) | Soil microbial communities from Arlington Agricultural Research Station in Wisconsin, USA - Nitrogen cycling UWRJ-S209-509C-1 (version... | ecosystem: Environmental > Terrestrial > Soil... | reverse complement strand
CGGCCTCGGCACCGGGCAGTACGCCGAGAACACCAACTACACCAACGGAGCATCGAGCGAGCTGTTCTGGTTTCGCGGCCGTCACAGCCTGACGCTGGGCGGCGGCCTGCGGTGGCAGGCGTTCGATGTGCTGTCGCAGCAGGATGCCCGCGGCAGGTTCGGCTTCACCGGGTCGGCGAGCGGGTCCGATCTCGCCGACTTCCTCCTCGGCCTGCCGCAGACCAGCTCGATCGCATTCGGCAACCCCGACAAGGCGCTGCGGCAGAACGTCATCGAGCTCTACGTCAACGACGACTACCGGGTGTCGCCGGTGCTCACGCTGAACCTCGGCGTGCGGTGGGAATTCGAGTCGCCGATCACCGAGAACCAGGGACGGCTGGTGAACCTCGACGTGGCGACCGGTTTCACCGCCGCGCAACCGGTGGTGGCCAGCGATCCGAATGGTCCGATCACGGGCGCCGAGTACCCGTCGTCGCTGGTCCAGCATGACTTCACTGGCATTCAGCCGCGTCTCAGCCTCGCCTGGCGCCCGGTGCCCGGGTCGTCGCTGGTGGTGCGTGGCGGCTACGGCATCTACCGCAATCAATCGGTATATCAGTCGATCGCCATGCTGATGGCACAGCAGCCGCCGCTCTCGACGACGGCGAGCGCGCAGACGTCCGCGGCGTTGCCGCTGACGCTGGCGACCGGCTTTCAGACGCTGACGTCGTCGCCCATCAACACCTTCGGCGTGGACCCGGCGTTCCGCGTCGGGTCGGCCCACAACTGGCAGGGGTCGGTGCAGCGCGACCTGCCGTCGTCGCTCACCGTCATCGCCACCTACCTCGGGTCGCGCGGCACCCACCTGATGCAGGAGTTTCTCCCGAACACCTATCCGATCGGCGGGGTGAACCCGTGCCCGTCCTGCCCGTCGGGGTTCGTGTATCTGACGTCGAACGGCACGTCGCTGCGCAACGCCGGCCAGGTGCAGCTGCGCCGCCGCCTCCGCAACGGCTTCACCGCGTCGGGGCAGTACACCCTCGCCAAGGCCACCGACAACGCCACCGCCTTTGGCGGTGCCAGCCTCGCAGGCTCCGCGGTTGCGCAGGACTGGCGCAATCTCGACGCCGAGCAGGCGCCGTCCAACTTCGATCAGCGGCACCAGTTCACGGCGCAGGCGCAGTACACGACCGGAGCCGGCATCACGGGCGGCACGCTCGTGGACGGTCTCAAGGGGCGCCTGCTGAAGGACTGGACCTTCGTCACGCAGTTCACCATCGGCAGCGGGACGCCGCTCACACCGGTCTATCTCGCGCCGGTGCCCGGCACCGGTTTCGTCGGCAGCGTGCGCGGCCGCCTGGTCGGCGACGAAGACAATGTGCCCGACGGTTACTATCTGAACCCGTTGGCCTACACGGCGCCGGCGGCCGGGGAGTGGGGGAACGCGGGGCGCAACTCGGCGACCGGACCGCAGCAGTTCCTGTTGAACGCGGCCGTGGGGCGGACGTTCCGCTGGGGCGAGCGCTTCAACATCGACTGGCGGCTCGATGCCAGCAACGTGCTCAACCGGGTCATCTACACCAGCGTCAACACCATCGTCGGCAGCGAGCAGTTCGGGCTGCCGAACCGGGCTGCCCAGATGCGAAAGATCCAAAGCACCCTCCGGGTGAGGTTCTGATCATGCAGCGCGCCTCCCGTTTCGTCGTCGCGGCGGCCGCCCTGGTGGCCGCGCTCGTCCCGTTGCGCGCGCAGCAGCAGCCGGCACCGCCGGCGGAGCAGCCGTTTTTCCGATCCAGCACCCGGCTGATCGTGCAGACGGTGACCGTCAAGGACAAGGAGGGGCGGCCGATCGAAGGGCTGACCGCCAAGGATTTCGTCATCACCGAAGACGGCCAGCCGCAGGACATCGCCTTCGTCGAGTTCCAGCGGCTCGCCACCGAGGCGGCGCCGGCCATCGTCCAGACGGCGGCCGTGCCCGAGCCCGCCCAGGCGGCGCCGCCGGTGGCCCCGGTCACGCAGCCGCAGTTCGCCCCGCCGGTCGCCGGCGACAACAAGTACCGCGATCGCCGGCTGCTGATTCTCTACTTCGACATGTCGGCCATGCCGCCCGGCGATCAGCTGCGCGCCTTCCAGTCCGCGATCAAGTACGTGTCGTCGCAGATGACGGCATCCGACCTCATGGCGATCATGACCTACGAGGGAGGCTCGGTCCGCATCAAGCAGGACTTCACGGCCGATCGGGCGGTAATCCGCAACGTCATCGACGTGCTGGTCTACGGCGAGGACAAGGACGGCGACGGCGTCCGCGACGAGCCCGATCAGTCGTCGGCGTTCGGGCAGGGCGACGCCGAGTTCAACATCTTCAACACCGATCGCCAGCTCGCGGCGCTGCAGACGGCCGTCACCATGCTGCGGCCGTTCCCCGAGCAGAAGGCGCTCATCTACTTCGGCAGCGGCCTGCGCCTGAACGGCACCGACAACACGGCGCAGCTGCGGGCCACGACCAACGCCGCGGTCCGCGCCAACGTCACCATCAATCCGGTGGACGCGCGCGGCCTGGTGGCGCTGGCGCCGCTCGGCGACGCGACGCAGCGCTCGCCCGGCGGGCTGGCGATGTTCACCGGCCAGACGGCGATGACCGTCATGAGCGGGTTCCAGCGCTCGCAGGACACGCTCTACTCGCTCGCCAAGGACACCGGCGGCACGGCGACGTTCGACAACAACGACCTGTCCGCCGGCATCGTGTCGGCGGCGCAGGCGATGACCAGCTACTACGTCATCGGCTTCTACAGCACGCATCCGGCCAACGACGGCAAGTTCCGCCGCATCAAGGTGACGCTGGCCAACAACGCCGAGGCCCAGCTCACCTTTCGCCAGGGCTACTTCGCCGACAAGGAATGGGCGCGGCTGAATGGCGTCGAGCGCGAGCGGCAGCTCGAGGAAGCGCTGATGCTCGAGAACCCGGTGACCGACATCACGATCGCGATGGAGGTCAACTACTTCCAGCTCAATCGCGCCGAGTACTTCGTGCCGGTGGCGGTGAAGATTCCGGGCAGCGAGCTGGCGCTGGCGCGGCGGCGCGGCGCGCAGCGGACGCTGCTCGACTTCATCGGCGAGGTGAAGGACAACTACGGCATCACGATCCAGAACGTGCGCGACAAGCTCGACATCAAGATCTCGGATCAGACCGCGAACGAGCTGTCGGCCCGGCCGATCCAGTACGAAACCGGCTTCACGCTGCTGCCGGGTCAGTACGTGATCAAGTTCCTGGCGCGCGACGCCGAGGCCGGGCGTCTGGGCACGTATCAGACCTCGTTCACGATTCCCAACCTGAACCGCGAGGAAGTGCGGCTGCCGATCAGTTCGGTGGTGTTGAGCAGCCAGCGGGTGCCGTTCGGCGAGGAATTGCACACCGTGAAAAGCTCGCTCGGCAACGACGCGATTGCCGCCAACCCGCTCGTTCACCAGGGCGAGAAGCTGGTGCCGAGCGTGACCCGCGTCTTCAGCACCGCCAGGGACCTCTACGTCTACCTGCAGGCCTACGAGCGCGGCGCCACCGAGACGCAGCCGCTCGTCGCCTTCGTCACCTTCTACAAGGGCGACGTGAAGGCCTTCGAGACCCAACCCATTCAGGTGACCGACGGTCTGGAGGCCCGTTCGAAGGCGGTGCCGCTGCGCTTCAGCATTCCGCTGCAGGGGATCGCCCCGGGACGCTACGACTGCCAGGTGACCGTGCTCGAGCCGGGCAGCCGCAAGGCCGCGTTCTGGCGCGCACCGGTGGTACTGATTCCGTGACGCCGGCCCGGTAGCGAGGCGGTGTCTGGCCCGTTTCTGACGGAATCCTGAACAGGTCGTCAGTAGACTTCAGATCCCGATAGGCACTAGAATCGCCGTCGCCTTGACCGGGTCGGCGCGCCAGACACCACTTCGCTCCACGCGAATTCCCTGCGAGTGCACCGAGTTCCACGCGACTGTGGCCGGCGGCGGCTGCGGCCGCCGCGATGAGCCCTGGACCGGCCGCGGTCAGGAGAGGTGCGGCCCGGCCGCGCCGAGAGGCTAAGACATGGATACCACGCATCTCCACCTGCTGCTGAACCACGTCCCGACCATCGGGTTCGTCGTGGCGCTCGGCTTCTACGTCGTTTCGTTCATCGGGAAGAGCGATCACATCAGGCAGGCCAGCCTGGTCCTGTTGGTCGGCATCGCGTTCCTCACTGTGCCCACCTACGTCACCGGCAACGCGGCGTGGGCGGCCATCGAGAGCATGGACGACATGCGGGCCAGCATCGCCGAGACCCACGAAGGCGCGGCGTTCCTCGCGCTGGTGGCGATCCAGATCACCGGGGCCCTGGCGTTTCTCGGCCTGTGGTCGCTGCGGCGCACCGGAAAACTGTCGAACGCGGCGTCGATGGTGATCTTCCTGGCGGGCGTCGTCTCGTTCATCCTGGTGGCCGGCGCGGCCAATCTGGGCGGTGAACTGCGCCACACCGAGATCCGGCCGGAGCAGGAGAGCGTGACCGCCATCGGGCCGCTGGCTCGCACGGTGGGCAACTACGTGCGCGACACGCCGTGGACCTGGGTGACCGCCGAGACGCTGCACTTCGTCGGGCTGTCGATCCTCATCGGCGTGCTGGCACTCATCAACCTGCGGCTGCTCGGGTTCATGAAGAACTTCTCGCCGACGCTGCTGATGCGGCTGCTGCCATGGGGCATGGTGGGCTACGCCATCAACGCCATGACCGGGATGCTGTTCTTCGCCGCGTCGCCGCAGCAGTACTACGACAACCCCGCGTTTTTCTGGAAACTGATCTTCCTCATGCTCGGCGGCGCCAACATCGTCTACTTCACCTTCGACCACGGCTGGCAGGTGGAGGCTGGACGCGAGGTGCCGTCGCTGTCGAAGATCCTCGCCGTGTCCTCGCTCTTCCTGTGGATCGGCGTCATGTACTGGGGCAGCATGCTGCCCTTCATCGGCAACGCCTTCTAGGCGTCGCCCCGGACGAGGTGCAGATGCCGTTGCCCGTCACCGTCACGTTGGTCGTTCTGATCGTCACGCTGGTCGGAGTGCTGCTGGGATACCTGGTGCATCGAAACGCTGATCGCCACGACGCCGAAGGAGGCCGCTGATGGCGTTCTTCGAGTGGCTCGAGACGCTGCCGACCAGCCAGTGGGTCCGTGAGTCGGGGTCGCTTTGGGCGTTTCCGATGTTCCTCTTCGTGCACACGCTCGGTATGTCGATCGTGGCCGGTGGTTCCACTTTCATCAGCTTCGCGCTGCTCGGCCTCTGGCCCAAAGGACCGATCAAGCCGCTCGAGCGGCTCTACCCAGTGATGTGGTGGGGCTTCGGGTTCAACTTGTTCACCGGTCTCGGTCTCTTCTGCGCCGATGCGACCACGCGCGCGGTCAATCTCGACTTCTGGGTGAAGCTGGTGTTCGTGGCGGCGGGCGTCTTCCTGATGGCGCGCACGCGCAAGACCGTCTTCGGCAACCCCGCGCTCGACCACGGCCCAGTACCGGCCAACGCCAAGATACTCGCGTACGGGTCGCTCGTGTGCTGGTTCGGCGCCATCGTCGCCGGCCGTCTCATCGCGTATGTCGGTCCAGTAGCGGGGCTCTAGAACACGACGGGCGGCCTGAAGGCCGCCCTTTCCTTTTCTCCCCTGACCCACCCGCCCTACCCGATTCACCAGACCCAGGAATCGCTTTACCTGCGGTTTCGTCAGGCGTATAACCCTCCTCAGTAAGTTCGCTCTCCGAAATTCCGCCCCTCGGTTCGGTTGCACTGGCCTGCCTCGACGCAGGTCGAGGCCTTCGCGTGGAGGCGATTGATGCCCAGAACCCACAGGCTCCCCGGGTGGCTCGTCTGCACCATCCTCGGCTGCGGCGTGCTGCTCGTCCCGTCTCAGCTGCTCGCACAAGCAACGATCGCCGGAGTGGTTCGCGACACGTCCGGCGCCGTGCTGCCCGGTGTCACGGTCGAAGCCGCGAGCAACGTGCTGATCGAAAAAGCCCGCACCGCGGTGACCGACGACACCGGCCGTTATCAGATCGTCGATCTGCGGGCGGGCCGCTACGTCGTCAGCTTCACGCTGCCCGGGTTTTCGACCGTCAAGCGCGAGGGCATCGAGCTGACCGGTGTTGCCACGGCAGCCGTGAACGCCGAGCTGCGCGTGGGCGCGATCGAGGAAACCGTCACGGTGACGGGCGAGACGCCGATCGTGGACGTGCAGAGCGTGCGGCGGCAGGCGACGATCTCGGGCGAAGTGCTCGGCACGATTCCCACCGCCCGCGGCTACAGCGGTGTGATGCTGCTCGTGCCGGCGATCCAGACGCAGGGGAACTCGCCGGCCAACGTGCAGGCGACGCCCGGCATGGTCGTCTTCGGTACGCCCGGTGGGCGCAACGGCAACGAAGGGCGCCTGCAGGTGGACGGCCTCGGCGTCGGCGCCGCGCGCAACGGCGGCGGCGTGTCCGGCTACAACGCCGACATCGCCAATGCCCAGGAAATCTCCTTCACGGTGTCGGCCGGACTGGGCGAGGCCGAGGTGTCGGGGCCGGCGCTCAGCGTGGTGCCCAAGACCGGCGGCAATGCGATCCACGGCTCGGTGTTCCTGGCCGGTGTGACCGAGGGGATGGTGGACAGCAACTACACCCCCGAACTGCAGGCCGCGGGGCTGGGCACGCCGGGCCGGCTGCTCCAGCTCTGGGACTACACCACCGGCATTGGCGGCCCGATCAAGAAGGATCGCCTCTGGTATTTCCTCAACCTGCGCAACCAGGGGTCGCACTCGTCGGTGTCGGGCATGTCCGCGAACCGCAACGCGGGCGACCCCACGAAGTGGACCTATCAGGCCGACACCACGCGCCAGTCGCGCAGCGCCTCGAGCTGGACGGTGGCGAGCCTCCGGCTCACCGTGCAGGCCACACCGAAGAACAAGTTCAACGTCTACTGGGACGAGCAGAAGCCGTGCACCGGCGCCACCTACGCCTCGAGCGTGGACGGCTGCCGGCGTCAGCCCGAGGAGGGTGGCTTCGTCTACGGTGGCGCGGCGACCGCGGCCCCCGAGACCGCCACCTACGAGAACCGGTTCCAGCGCGTACAGCAGTTGACGTGGACGTCGCCGATCACCAACCGCGTGCTGCTCACCGCCGGGTTCGGTGACTACCTGACGCGGTGGGGCGGTGACGAGATGCCGGGCAATCCCACGCGCAGCCTCGTGCGCGTCACCGAGCAGTGCGCGCCGTCGTGCGCCGCCAACGGCGGCATCCCCAATCTCACTTACCGCTCGGCGAACTGGGCCTCGCACTGGATGGGGCAGCACAACTGGAACGCGTCGGCCACCTACGTCACCGGCGCGCACAACATGAAGTTCGGCTACCAGGGCACCTTCTACGCCGACGACGAGCAGTACTTCACCAACGACGAGAAGGTGGCCTACCGCCTCAATAACGGCGTTCCGAACCTGATCACGGAGACCCTGCACTCCAACCTGCGCAAGCTGCGCACGCGCTATCACGCCTTTTACGCGCAGGAGCAGTGGTCGCTGGGCCGCATGACGCTGCAGGGCGCGGTGCGCTTCGATCACGCGTGGAGCTACTCGCCAGAGCAGATCGTCGGGCCGACGCGCTTCCTGCCGACGCCGATCGTGTTTCCGGAGACGGCCGGCGTCGTGGGCTACGACGACATCTCGCCGCGGCTCGGCCTGGCCTACGACGTCTTCGGCAACGGCAAGACGGCGCTGAAGGTGAACCTGGGCCGGTATCTCGACGCCGCCAGCAACAACAACGGCAACTACTCGATCACCAACCCGACGTCGCGGATGGCGGGCAGCACGGAACTGGGGCGGCCTGCGGTGACGCGCAGCTGGACCGACAACGGAAACTACATTCCCGATTGCAATCTGAGCAGTCCCGACGCGCAGGACAACCGGCCGGCGGGCGGGGATTTCTGCGGCGCGATCAGCGACCGCAACTTCGGCACCGCGACGCTGAGCCGCAACTTCGATGCGGCGGCGCTCGAGGGCTGGGGCGTGCGGCCGGCCGACTGGGAGTTCGGCGTGTCGATCCAGCAGGAGGTGCTGCCGCGAGTGTCGGTGGAGCTCGGCTACTTCCGCCGCTGGCTCGACAACTTCTTCGTGGACGACAACCTCGCCACCGCGCCCGCCGACTACACGCCGTTCAGTGTGACGGCACCGGCCGACCCGCGCCTGCCCGGCGGGGGTGGCTACACGATTTCGGGCCTGTACGACGTGGTGCCGGCGAAGTTCGGACAGGTCAACGACTACTACACGAAGGCCGAGAACTTCGGCGAGTGGTATCAGCACTACAACGGCGTGCTGCTGAACGTCACGGCGCGGCCCGCGAGCGGCCTCACGGTGCAGGGCGGGCTGCTGACCGGGCAGACCGTGCGCGACCTGTGCGGCATCCGCGACGTCAACCCGGAGCTCACCTACGTCACCCCTGCCAACGCCAGCGGACCGGGCAACGTGTACGCCAGCCCGGTGTTTCCCTATTGTCACGCGTCGTCGGGTTTCACGACGCGGGTCACGGGGCTGTCCGCCTACACCATTCCGAAGATCGACGTGCTCGTCAGCGGCACCTTCCGCAGTGAGCAGGGCGCGCCGCTCGCGGCGAATTTCACCGTGACCAACGCGATGGTGGCGGCACAGCTCGGTCGGCCCCTGTCGGCTCCCGGCGGAAGCGTCGTGGTCAACCTGATCGAGCCGGGCACGGTCTACGGTGACCGTTTGAACGAGGTGGACTTCAGGGTCGCGAAGATCGTGCGCATCGGGCGCACGCGGACCAACGTCGGCGTGGACGTCTACAACCTGTTCAACGCCAATCCGGCGCTCACCTACAACGCCGCCTACAGTCTCGCGCTGCCGTTCCCGCGGCCGACCGGGGTGCTGACGCCGCGCTTCGCCAAGATCAGCGCGCAGATCGATTTCTAAGGAGTACGTGGGGGCCGGCTTGAGTCAGGCTTGAGCCGGCCTTGTGGGGCCGCCTGAAGGCGGCCCCTACGAATACAGCGGAACTACGCCGTGCCGCCCCGGAACATTGCCGGCTTGATCGGCAAGCTGTAGACCCGCTTGCCGGTGGCGGCGTACACGGCGTTGACGAGCGCGCCGGCCATCGCGGCCGTGCTCGGCTCGCCGATGCCGCCGGGCGCCTCGACGCTCGGCATGATGAACACCTCGGTCTGCGGCATCTCCGGGTGCCGCAGCGGCGGGTAGTCACCGAAGTGGTTCTGCACCACGCGCCCCTTGCTGATGGTGATCTCGCCCCTCAGCGCCGCGGTGAGCCCGTAGACCAGGCCCCCTTCCATCTGCGCCTTGATCGTGTCGGGATGCACCACCCAGCCGCAGTCCACGACGCAGATGTTGCGGTGCACGCGCACGTTCCCGTTGGTCACCGACACCTCGCACGCGAGGCCGATGATCGAGCCGAAGCACTCGTGCACGGCGATACCCCGGCCACGCCCCTGAGGCGCGGGCGTCTTCCAGTTGGCCTTTTCCGCCGTCATGTCGAGGACCGCACGGTGACGCGGGTGCTTTGCCAGCAGGCCACGCCGGAACTCGTAGGGGTCCTTCCCGGCGGCCGTGGCCATCTCGTCGATGAACGCCTCGGTGACGTAGCCGTTGACGGAGCTGCCGACCGAGCGCCAGAAGCCGTAGGGCACGCCCGGATCGGTCTCGATGTACTCGACCTTCAGGTTCGGGATGTCGTAGGGCAGGTTCGCCGCACCCTCGACCGAGATCGGATCGACCCCGCCCATCTGCTTGAGCGAGTCCGGATTCAGCTTCTTCATCAGCGACGACTGGACGAGGCGCTCCTGCCACGCCGTCGGGGTGCCGTTGGCGTCGAGCGCCGCCCACATCCGGACGTAGGTCACCGGCCGGTAGTAGTCGTGCTGGATGTCGTCCTCCCGGCTCCACATGACCTTCACCGGCGCGCCGACCTTCTTCGACGTTTCCACGGCGTCAGCGACGAAGTCGCCCTCGCCGCGCCGGCCGAAGCCGCCGCCCATGTAGGTGGGGTGCACGAATACCTTGGCCTGCGGCAGGCCCGACACCGCCATGGCCACCTGCTGTGTCACCGTCTGCGACTGCGTCGGCAGGTAGACGTCGCAGCGGTCGGTGGTCACGTGCGCGGTGCAGTTCATCGGTTCCATGCACGCGTGGGCCAGATAGGGCGCCTCGAAGACACGCTCGATCGTCTTGGCGCCTTTGGCGTAGGCGGCATCGAAGTCGCCGTCATTGCGCGCCGGGACGCCCGGCTTCTGCGCCAGCTCGGCGTACTTCTTGGTGATGTCGGCCGACGTGAGCGTGGCCAGCGGGCCCTCGTCCCAGGTGATCTGCAGCGCCTTGACGCCGTTCGACGCCGCCCAGTAGCCATCGGCCACCACGGCAATGCCGCTGGCGATCTGCACCACGTGCTTGACCCCCGGCACCGCCTTGGCCTTGTCGGCGTTGAAGCTGGCGACCTTGCCGCCGAACACGGGGCAGCGCACGACGCGCGCCACCAGCAGGCCGGGCAGCTTGACGTCGGCGCCGAACACCGCCGAGCCGTCTACCTTGCCCGGGATGTCGAGGCGCGGCACGTCCTTGCCGAGCAGCGTGAAAGTCTTCGGGTCCTTGAGCAGTACGTTCGTCGGCACCGGCAGCGCCGCTGCCTTGTCCACGAGCGACCCATAGGTGGCCCGCCGGCCGCTTGCCTGGTGGAGCACCACGCCCTTGTCGGTGGTGCACGCGCTCTCGGCCACACCCCAGTCCCTGGCCGCAGCCGACACCAGCATCACGCGGGCGGTCGCGCCCGCCTCGCGCAGGATCTTCCACATGCCGCGCGTACTGTTGCTGCCCGCGGTCGTCTGCGAACCGCCGAAGCCCGGGTTGCCGTAGCGCGCGTCGGCGCCGGCCCACTCGGTCGTGACGTTGGTCCAATCGACGTCGAGCTCCTCGGCGAGCAGCATCGGCATGGCCGTCATCACGCCCTGGCCCATCTCGAGCATCGAGAGCATGATGCGCGCCTTGCCGTCGGCCGTGATCTTCACCCACACGTTGGGCTCGAAGACGCCCGCCGCGTTCGCGGCCGGCGCTAGGCCCGGCACGAAGCCGCCGAGCATCAAGCCGCCGCCGGCGGCGACGGTGGTCTTCAGGAAGAGGCGCCGCGTGACTGTCAGATCGTGTCGCGTCATGGCGTCCTCTTTATGCGCGAGCTGCGCGCTGAATCGCGCGGTGGATGCGCTGATAGGTGCCGCAGCGGCAGATGTTGCCGGTCATCGCGGTGTCGATCTGCGCGTCGGTCGGCTTGGGCGTCTTGGCGAGGAGCGCGGCCGCCGACATGATCTGCCCCGACTGGCAGTAGCCGCATTGCGGCACTTGCTCCGCGACCCACGCCTTCTGCAGCGGGTGGCTCGCGTCGGGCGACAGGCCTTCGATGGTCGTGATCTTCTTGTTGGCCGCCGACTGCGCCGTCGTGATGCACGAGCGGACGGCCACGCCGTCCACGTGCACGGTGCACGCGCCGCACTGTCCGAGCCCGCAGCCGAACTTGGTGCCGGTGAGCCCGAGGTTCTCGCGCAGCACCCACAGCAGCGGCATGGCGCCGCTCACGTCCACGTCGTGGCGCTTGCCGTTCACATCCAACGCAATCATCGGCGTTGCTCCTCTGCAGGCGGGGCTGAAGCCCCGCCCTACGTACTCACGAGGGGAAGACCCGCCCTCACCAGGCGAGTCTGATGACCGCCTCTACAAGGCACCCATGCTAGCGCGGTCGCGGGGCCGGCGCCACCGGGACGACGTTGACAGCGGCAGCTGTTTGCCGGATGCTTGCCGCGCCAGTTTTCCAGCCCTTTCCCCGGCACCCGGAGCGTCACATGAGCGCACAGTCCTCCCCGTCGAAGGATGTTCAGATCGTCGGCCTCTACACCGACTTCGCTTCCGGCGGTATCAGCCGCCGCGACTTCATGAGCCGCGCCGCCGCGCTGGGCGTGGCCGGTGCCGCGGCCGCCACGGTCGGGTCGCTCGCGACGGGGAGCGCCGACGCCGCCGGGCTGGCGCAGGCTGCCGCCGCGGCGTCCAAGAAGGCTCCGCTCGACCTCGCCGAGTGGAGCTACATGTGGGTGAACGTCAGGCGTGCCGAAACGGCGCGCGGCGCCTACGTCGGCGGGCAGCAGATGTACGTCGAGTACATGATTCCGGCGCAGGTGCGGCATCCGTTCCCCGTGGTGCTCGTGCACGGCGGCGGCGGGCAGGGCACCGACTGGATGGAAACCCCGGATGGACGTCCGGGCTGGTTCCAGTACCTCGCGCAGGAGGGATACAAGGTGTACGTCGTCGATCGCCCGGGTCATGGGCGCTCGCCGCTGCATCCCGACCTCCACGGCGGATTCCCGGCCACTCACATCACGCTCGAGAGCCTCGCCGGGCGCTTCACGCCGCCGGCGGCCAACCCGGCCAACGTGCCGAACGAGTATCAGAAGAACCACAACCAGTGGCCTGGTCCGGGTAACGTCGGCTCACCGGATCTCGATCAACTGGTCGCGGGACTGGGCGGCAGCTACGTCCAGACGCCACCGCCTCCGGGCGCGGGTCGGCAGGGCGGTGGCGCGCCGGGACGCGCCGGCGGCGCGGGTGGACGCGGTGCGGCCGCCGGTCCGCCGCAGGCAGCCAACGCGCAGGCCGCCGGTCCGCTCAACGTGCAGCATCTCGCGTGGCGTCAGGCCGGCGCCGATCTGCTCGACAAGATCGGCCCCGCGATCATCATGACCCACTCCGCCGGAGGTCCGTTTGGTCTGCTCGTCGCCGAAGCGCGACCGGCGCTGGTGAAGGCCACCGTGATCATCGAAGGCGCGGGATCGGGATTCGCCGCCGGCAACCGCTGGGGGATGTCGAGCGTCCCGGTCACCTACGATCCGCCGGTCAGCGATCCGGCCGAGATCAAGACGGCCTACGTCGCGGCGCCAGAGCCCGGCATTGCCGGCTACTTTCTGCAGGCCGAGCCCGCGCACAAACTGCCCAATCTCAAGAACACCAAGGTCGTGTTCGTCACCGCCGATTCGTCGTTCGCCTCACCTGGCAATCCCGGCGGCGTCGCGTTCCTGAAGCAGGCTGGCGTGCAGGCCGAGGAGATTCGCCTCGGCGCACTGGGCATCAAGGGCAACGGCCACATGATGATGGCCGAGCGGAACAACCGCGAGGTGCTCCAGCCGCTGATCGACTGGATGAACAAGAACGTCAGCGGCAGCAACAACCAGGCGCCGGCGCCGCGGCGGCAGGCGGGCGACTCGCTCGCGCTCAAGCTCGCCGACTTCAGCAGCTTCTGGGTGGGCACCGAGCGCAAGACGATGCCCTACGGCACGATTCATGTCGGGCCGATGTTCGTACAGAAAATCGAGCCGGCGCAGCCGCGCTACCCGCTGCCGGTGCTGCTCGTGCACGGTGGCGGCGGACAGATGGTGCACTACATGGGCCTGGGCGGCATGTCGGGCTGGGCACACCACTTCGTGCAGGCCGGTTACACGGTGTACCTCGTCGACCGTCCGGGCCACGGCCGCTCGGTGTACCACCCCGACGCGCTCGGCGAGATCGGCCCGCTCGTCACCTACGATCTGCTGACGCGCGACACGGTCACCTCCGCCAAGGCACCGAACAAGCAGTGGCCGGGCACCACGGGCGACGTGGGCGACCCGCTCGTCGATCAACTGGTCGCGGCCGCCAATTCGACGCCGCGCAACGCGCAGCTGGCCCAGGATCTGTGGCGGCGCCACGGCGCCGAGCTCGTCGATCGGATTGGGCCGTGCGTGATCCTCACCCACTCGGCGGGCGGTCCCTTCGGGTGGCTGGTCGCCAACGAACGACCCAATTTGGTGAAGGCGGTGGCGTCGTTCGAGGGTGCGACCGCACCGCTCGTGGGCCAGGGCGGGGCGCAGGGCACACCGCTGCCCGGTCTGAAGAACATGCCGGTGATGTACCTGCTGGCCGATCGCGGCGGGCGCCAGGGAGGGCCGATCATCGAGGCGCTGACCCAGTCGGGCGCGAAGGCGGAGCTCATCGAGCTCAAGGCCCGCGGCATCCTCGGCAACAGCCATTTCGCCATGTTCGAGAACAACCGCCGCCAGGTGTTCGAGGTGATCAAGGGGTGGATCGAGAAGGCTGCACCCGGGCCCACTTCGACGGCCCGGGCCTGAGTCGCAATGTGGGGGCCGCCTTCAGGCGGCCCAAGGGCCGGTTGAAGCCGGCCCCCACGTCAGATGAGGCGCTCCCTTCTTCTCATCGTCGGGCTGGTTGCGCTCACGGCGTCCGCCAGCGCGCAGAAGTACACGCCCGGCCGCACGCCGTGGGGCGATCCCGACTTACAGGGCGACTACACGAACTCCAACGAGTACGCGACGCCGCTCGAACGTCCGGAGCGATTCGCCGGCAAGCGTCTCGAAGACTTCACCCCGGCGGAGCTCGCGGCGATCCGGCGCGATGCCGAGAAGGAGGCCATCGACGGGCTCGCGCCGGGCCCGCGCGGTCCCGACTACTGGTGGCTCGAGAACCTCGACCTGAAGCGGCGCCGCCAGCCCTGGCTCGTCGTCGATCCGCCCGACGGCCGGATCCCGCCGCTCACGGCCAACGGCCGGCGCCGGGCCCAGGCCGCCGGCCGGCCCAAGAGCAGCTTTCTCGGCGGCCCGTTCAACGGCCCCGACGATCTCGGACTGCTCGAGCGCTGTATCTCGCGCGGTGTGCCCGGCTCGATGATCCCGGTGATGTACGGCAACAACTATCAGATCTTCCAGACCCCTGGCTTCGTCGTCATCACCTACGAGATCATCCACGAGGCGCGCGTCATTCCGCTCGACGGACGGCCGCACGTGCCCGCCGCTGTCCGCTCGTACATGGGCGACGCGCGCGGGCGCTGGGAGGGCGGCACGCTGGTCGTCGAGACCACGAACTTCAACGCCGCGAGCGCCTATCGCGGCGCCGATCCGCGCACGCTGCGGGTGGTGGAGCGCTTCACCAAGGTGTCGCCGGCAGCCATCGACTGGACCGCGACGATCGAGGATCCGGAAACCTGGGAGCGGCCGTGGACAATCGCCATGCCGCTCACGCACGACCCGCGGCCGGTGATGCCCTTCGAATGCCATGAGGGGAACTACGGCCTGGTGAACATCCTCAAGGCCGCGCGCGCCGCCGACGCACGCTAGACGTATGGCTGCGGGTCTTCAGACCCGCCGGTCACCGTCCCGCGGCCCGCTGCTGCGCCTCCGCCTGGGCGCCGCGCACCATGCCGGAGATCTGCTCATAGTTGCCTTCGTGACAGGCATATTCGAACAGCGGCTCGTGCCGCTGCCGCAGCGGCAACATCGCCGTCCACGGACGCGTCCATGTCGTCGGGTCCGACACCGTAATCTCGTGCTCGATCCGGTCGGGCGCGGTGCGGGTGAAGCGCTCGACGACGTGCAGACTGTCGGTAGCGCCCATGAAGTAGCTCTTGGGCGAGAAGTTGCCGGTCTCGACCACCAGCGTATCGCCCTCCCAGCGGCCGCGCGAGTCGCCGTTCCATTGGCGAATGGCGGAAGCCAGCGGAGGACGGCCGTCGAGCGGGATGACGCGCGACTCGTGGCCCGCTTCGGCGGTGAGCACGACGTAGCCTGGCGCCTGCGCGATCTCGTAGTAGCTGAGATCGCCGGCGCCATAACGCCCGCCCAGGCGCGGCACGCCCCACGAGAGGCAGCGGAGCGCGTTCCCCACGTCGCCGGCGCTCGCGGGTTGAGCGAAGGCCGCGGCCACGGCGAGCTGGCGGCGCCGCCCCGCCTCGGTCACTGACGGAATCCGTCCGTCGGCCGGATCGACGATCAACGAGGTGCGATGGTCGAACTCGAGGTCCACCATCTCGGCAGCCGAGTGCGTCGCGTTGGGGTTGCGGTACGTCTCCGGATTGGACAAGACCGCTTGGTACACGCCATCGCCCACGGCGAAGTCGCCGTTGCCGCTTCGAAACAGGCGATCGGCTCGCCGGCGGAACTCCGCGACCTCGTCGTCGGTGAGGCGTGTGCGTCCCGCGAGCAGCGCCGGCCGCTCGAGCGGCGTCGCGCTGTTACTCAGCCAGACGCCTTGGAGGTCGGGCTGACCGTCAATGGTGCGAGGCGGCGTCCACCGCCGCGCGGCGGTCTGCGCCACGGCCTGGGACGGCATGAGGACCACGAACGCGCACACGCACAGGAGCCCGAGCGCCGGGGCGGCCGTCGCAAGACTCCCTCGAGCCGGCCGCGGGCTCACGCTGGCGGCAGCTCCGAGAAATCGCTGCTGAAGATGATGCCGTCGATCATCCAGGTGCCGTTCAGCTCGCGGAAGATCCAGACGAACTTGCCGCGGTCGCGGCGCGATGGTCCCGACGGCGGCGCCAGCACCAGCCGGTAGTCGCCCATGGCCACCGCCAGTGTTCCCGAGCCTTTGATCTCGTTTGGCTGGAGCTCGAGGTTGGTGGCGCCCTCGCCGAAACGGGCAGTGTAGTACTGCTCGACGAAGTTCCGGCCCCGCATCAGCGTCTTGTTGGGGGGCATCACCACGGCCTCCGACGTGTAGAGCGCCGCTGCCTTGGCGGCATCCTTGGCGTTGAACGCCTCGGTCAGCTGCTGGATGACCGCCTTGATGCGGTCCTGGTCAGCGGAGTCGAAGGTGGGACCGGCGCTGCTGGAGCAGCCGGCGGTGAAGAGGGCGACGAGACAAACGGCCTTGCAGGTCATGCGCATCGGAAGCCCTCCATGAGCCGACGACTACCTGTGACGCCGGCATTGGGCACGCTACCGCCGTCTCGCAGGCGCGTCAAGGGCCGCGGCGTCCGACAGGTTGCAAAGCGCGGCAGACGCCCACAGAATGCCCCCGTGCATCGCGCCTTCTACGTCCTGACGCTGGTCGCCGCTCTGGTCGGCGACGCGACCGTGAGCGGTCAATCCACGCGGCTCGAGACCTTGCCTGTCCACGGGCAGGTCTCGATGATCACGAACGGCAGCACCAACGTCGTGCTGCAGGCCGGCTCCCAGGGCGTGCTGCTGGTGGACACGCTGTCGGAGCCGGACAGTGCTCGCCTGCTCGAAGCCGTGCGCAGCCGGGCCGGCGCCAGACCGATTCGCTACATCGTCAACACGCACGCCGACGCCGATTTCACCGGCGGCAACGCCATCGTCGCTGCGGCCGGTTCGCAACTGGTGGCGGGCAACTTTGCCGGGCAGGTCGGACAGCGCGCGGTCGACGGCGCCGTGCCGCAGGCTTTCGTCGTGGCGCACGAGAACGTCTTGACCGCCATGAGCGCGCCGGCCGGCGGCCGGCCGGCAGCGCCCTTCGCCGCCTGGCCCACCGACACGTTCTTCCAGGACGAGCGAACCATGTACTTCAACGGCGAAGGGATTCAGCTGGTGCACGTCCCGCGGGCCACGACCGATGGCGATGTGCTGGTGTTCTTCCGCAGCTCGGACGTGATCGCGGCCGGCGACATTTACAGCACGGTCGGCTACCCGCGCATCGACGTCGCGCGGGGAGGTCACGTCAACGGCGTCATCGAGGGTCTCAATCGGCTGATCGACCTGGCCATCTCCGAGCAGTTCACCGAGGGCGGCACGCGTATCGTGCCCGGGCGCGGCCGTGTGAGCGACGAGTTCGACGTGGTGGAGTACCGCGACATGGTCACGATTGTCCGCGACCGGGTGCAGGCGCTGGTCGCGAAGGGGCAAACGCTCGAGCAGGTGAAGGCGGCCCGTCCGACGCTCGACTGGGAGCCGCGCTACGGTTCGACAGCAGGGCCGTGGACCACCGCGCAGTTCGTCGAGGCGGTGTATCGCAGCCTCACCATCCAGGGAGGCAAGTAGCCGTGCGCCGCGTTGCCACGCTCGCCCTGCTGGGCCTCATCGCGCTCGCCGTCGCCGTGCGGCCCGCCGCCGCGCAGTTCGACCTCAGCGGCAGCTACAACGCAATCTTCCACGAGGACCAGCCCGAGCGCATTCCGGGGCCGTCGCTCGGCGACTACCTCGGTCTGCCCATCAACGACAGCGCCCGCGCCTTTGCCGACGCCTGGGACGCGTCGCGGCTCACCGTGCCGGAGCACCAGTGCCGGGCCCACTCGTCGCCGTACATCCTGCGCGGGCCGCTCAACCTGCGGATCTGGGACGAACGCGATGCCGAGACGCAGCAGGTGGTGGCGATTCATCTCGACATCAGCAATTTCCAGCAACGGCGGACGGTGTGGATGGACGGCCGCCCGCATCCGTCACGCTTCGCCGAGCACACCTGGATGGGGTTTTCGACCGGTCAGTGGGAGGGCGAAACGCTGGTCGTGACCACCACGCACATCAAGCAGATGTGGCACCGGCGGAACGGATTGCCCCAGAGCGATCTGGTGACGCTGACCGAGCGCTTTTCGCTCCACGGTCCGGTGATGACCTACGTCACGATTACGGACGATCCGGTCTATCTCACCGAACCGCTGGTCAAGACCACCAACATCCTGCGTAACCCGCGGCCGCTGGCGCCGCAGCAGCTGCTCTATCCGTGCACGGCGGTGGTGGAGATCGCCAGCCAGCCCCGCGGCGCGGTGCCGCACTACCTCCCCGGCCAGAACCGGTTTCTGACAGAGTTCGCGGCGGCACACAAGCTGCCGGAGGCGGCGACGCGCGGCGGCGCCGCGACGATGTATCCGGAGTTCCGCGCGAACCTGAAGTAGCTTTCCCAGCCGCAGGTCCTCAGGCTTGCCTGTTGCAGCAGGGGGCAGCCGTCAGGACCTTGAAGCGGCCTGGCGCGCGCCGGCCTCGTCGTGTTTCAGCAGACGAATCGGATCCGGCAGCTGGCTCGTGACGTGCGCCAGCAGTTCGTGCGTATAGCGGGCCCATTCGGCCCGTTCGCTCGGGTTTTCGTAGACGTCGTCGCTGTACAGTTCGGTGTAGGTCCAGGTGAGAAGCGCGATGGCGTCGGCCTTCGAAAGCGTCTTGCCGAGGCGGGGCGCGGCGTAGCAGAGAAGCAGAGGCCGCTCGCCGCCCCGGACCGGTCCGTTCAGATTCGGTTGCAAGTACGCGAGGTCGAGAGCTCGGAGGTGCAGGGCCTTGAACGGCGCGAGCTCTCCGAACACTTTCAGACGGGACGCGCGGTTGCGGCGCTCCCGGGCGTTGTCCGCGAGCGCGGGATCATCGACCTCGAACAGGAACGTCGCTGGGGGCAAGCCGCGCTCCATTCGCGCCGTCATCAGCCGCCTGGCCAGTTCTTCGCTGACGTCCGGCGGGTGAGTGCCGCGATCCCTCGGGTTGTATGCCACCAGGTAGGAAATGAATGCGCGGCGGCGCGCGAGGTGCTCGTAGCAGAGGAGCATGCCGACGGTCCGGCCGCCGAAGAGCGCGACCAGAAAATGGGCCGTCCAATCGGGGCCGAACTCGTCGGAGAGGTGCCGGCGCACGAGGCTCACCATCATCTCGAAGTCGTAGCGCTCGGCGCTCGGGAGCCGCGATTCGTAGAGCGCCATGGCGTTGCGGATGAGCGTTTCGTTCTTCTCGAAATCGGTCACGTATACCGTGTCCAGCATCGCGGCATCGGGTGTCTCGACGCTCATCACCGCCTGCGTCCGCGTTGCCCCTGAACCTTCGGAACCGATCGACTCGACGAACCGCAGCCGATCGACGATCGACCGCGCGCTGACCAGCACCGGGTGCCGATAGGCCTGCGGCGCGATGGTTTCGAACGGCCTGGTGTTCCCGCCCACGGCGACTTCGAGCGGAAACACGCTCATTCGCCCGTCCCCCGTCAGGCGCTCGGCGATCGCGTTCGACTCGATCTGTGTCCACAGCTTGCTCTGTTGCTCCGCCGACAGGCACTGAACGACGACCACGGCGCCGGCGGGGCCGTAGATCTTCTGCAGAAGTACGTCGGCGCCGTCTCCGCTGATGAGGCTCACGTACCATTCGGCGAAGAAGACGGTGTCAGGACCGAGAGTGCGCCTGACGGCCTCGGCAATGGCTCCAACCAACGCGGCCTGCTCACCGGCGTAGGAGAACGCAACCTTGAAGGCCGGCAGAACCTCGGCTGACGCGGATGAGGCGATCGAAGGAGGCCGCACCGGGACTCAGCGCTGGGGGAGTTCGTTGTGGACCACTTTGCCGTCCACGACCGTCAGCACCGAGTGCAGCGAGCGGATCATGTCGTCGGGCACCAGCTTGGGATCGAAATAGTCGTTGGTGAGCACGACGAGATCCGCGAGCTTGCCCGGCTCGATCGTTCCGAGCTGGTTCTCCTCGCGCAGGAACCAGCCGTTCTCGGCGGTGTAGAGCCGCAGCGCCTCCAGGCGCGTCAGCTGCTGTCCGGCGTTGATGAGCACGCCGTCGGAGCTCCGGCCGGTCACCATGTAAGAAATCATGTTCCACGGGTTGAGGGTGGAGATCTGCGCCGAGTCGGACCCGGCGCCCACCTGGATGCCGCTGTCCACGATCGTGCGCAGCGGCGGGCCGCCGCGTCCGCCAGCCAGATACTGGAAGGGGTGCACGGCGATCGCCGCCCCCATCGCCTTCAGCCGGTTGATCCCGGCCGCGTCGATCGACCCTACGTGCGCCAGCGACCAGCGCAGATCCTTGATCGGCGTCGTCTTGTTCACCGTCTCGAACGTGCTGATGGTGAGCTCGTTCTCCGCTGGTGACAGGCTGTGCTGCTGGAACGCCCAGCCGGCCCTGGCGACGGCCTGCAACGCCGCGGTGTAGTTGGTGGGCGGCGCCTGGCCGAAGAGGGGCCACTGCGTGGCGAACTCGCCGATGCCCGACACCTTCACCATCCCGTCGCCGAAGTCGCCGAACGTGTTGCGCAGCCGCTGCGACAGCACCGGGACGTCCGGCCGCGTGTCCATGGTCAGGAAGAAGACGCGCAATCGCGTCGTCATCTTTCCTTCGCGGGCTACCGCCAGCACCGCGTCGTACATGCGGAACTGGTCGGCGCTGGCCAGCGTGTCGGCCTCGAACGAGCCCTGCAGATCGGGCGTGCCTGGCAGGTTGAACGCGCCCATGTCGGTGTTCGTGGTCACGCCGACACTGGCGGAGTAGGCCATCGCCTCCGCTGTGCCGCGCTTGCGGTCCTCGAAGGTCTGCGCGGCGCGCAGGGCGTTGAGCGCCGCCATCGAGGGGGCATTGGCCGCGATCTGCCCCGTGTCGCTCACCGCGACGCCCTTCGAGGTGAAGAACGCACGGCCCGGTGTGTTGGTGGCGGCGGGACCGGTGAACCCCTGGAACACGAGCACCGGGCGGCCGGCGGCCGCGGCGTCGAGCTCGGCCAGCGTCGGCAGGCGCTTCTCGGCAAACTGCGCCGGGTTCCACCCGCCCATGGAGGTGATGAAGGCGTTGGCCGGAGCCGCCTTGGCGCGGGCGGCGATGATGGCCTGCACGTCGGCGATCGACCGCGTGCTCTCGAGCGGCGTGTGATAGCCCGGGCGGATCCCGAGCAGCACGATGTGGTTGTGGTTGTCGATCAACCCTGGGACGACGGTGCGTCCGCCCAGGTCGATGGTGCGAGTGCACGCGCTCAGGCGTTGGCCCGACCGCGGTCCGACGGCCGTGAAGCGGCCGTTCTGGATGGTCACCTCACGGACGGTCGTCCCGCGCGCGTCCATCGTCGCGATCTTGCCGTTCGTCATCCGGAGGTCACGGGCACCGGCGCACGGGTCGGCGGCGCTCTGCGCGGCGACCCGGGTGGACGGGTCTACCCACAGTGCGGCGGCGAACGTGGCGGCACCGAGGGCGCAGAGCAGGGCAGGCAGTCGTCGAGAAAGGTGGGTCATCGCGGACAGGATTGTACGCGCCTTGCCATGTGAAAATACCCGCCATGACGAGCCCCGGACCTGTCGCCCTGCTGACCGTTGCCGTGCTCACCCTGGCGGCTGGCGCGCTGGCACAGGAGCCGGCGCCGGCCAAGCCGCCGCTGCCCGACATGCCCGCCGTCGCGGCGGCGCTCGGCGTCACCTGCGATTACTGCCACGGAGGGCGCGGCGGCGGGCCGCCGAGGACGACCGCCAACGGCAAGCCGCGCCTCGACGTCGCCCGCGAGATGATCGCGATGACCCACGCCCTCAATGCGACCGTGCAGACCGCGGCGGGGAAGACCGCGCGCGAAGCCGCAGGCGTCACCTGCGCCACCTGTCATCGCGGCGTTGCGATTCCGCGTCCACTCGCGGAAGTTCTCATGCTGACCGGTCTGCGGGACGGGGCCGATGCCGCCGTCGCGCAGTATCGCGAGCTCCGCACCCGGCACTACGGGCGAGGCGCCTACGACTTCGGCGAGGAGACGCTGCTCTCCGCCGCGCGCCGTCTCGGTCAGTCGCGGCCCGAGCTGGCGATTCCGCTCGCCGAGCTGAACCTGGAGTTCTTCCCGAAGTCGGTGAACTCGCTCGTGGTGAAGGCGATCGCGCAGAGCCGGCGCGACGAAGAGGGCGCGATTGCGACGCTGAAGCAGGCGCTCGAGATCGAGCCGAACAACGGCGAGATCAAAGGGCGGCTGTATCAACTCGAGGAGACGCTCGCGCGCAGAAAGAAATTCGCGAATCCCCAGTGAGGCGGGTCTGAAGACCCGCAGCCACTGGCGAGTGCCTTCGCTGGGGCGGGTCTAAAGACCCGCGGCCACGTACGACAAAACGGCCGGCGATATTCCGCCGGCCGTCCGTATTCCATGGGCCGCCTGAAGGCGGCCCCCACGACACAAGATTCGACTAGACCGGAATCTTGCTCTTGTTCGCCACCACCCACTGATCGAAGTTCATCAGCGCCGGGTTCAGCTGGCGCGCGACATCGATATTGCGGTTGGCGTTGAACGGCTGTTCGAAGTCGCGGTAGACCTGGAACATGTTGCCCATCTCGTCGGCGCCGGGGAAGCCGAAGCTGCGATAGACGTTGGCGTCGACCGCGTTGTACTTCACCGGACCGATGCCGAGGTTCTTCGAGAGCGATTGGCCCATCGACTCGACGTCGATGAACTCGCCGGCGATGCCGACAGTCTTGCCGACGTACTGGTCACCGGCCTTGAAGACGCCGTAGGCGGTCTTGCCGATGTCCTCGGCGCCGATGCCGGCCATCTTGGCGGTGCCGAGCGGG
>Ga0173480_10000085_pt1 | contig 23166 bp, 18 predicted proteins | sample NitcycUS209509C1_FD_122622 | JGI IMG/M metagenome (GOLD analysis project Ga0173480, IMG submission 122622) | Soil microbial communities from Arlington Agricultural Research Station in Wisconsin, USA - Nitrogen cycling UWRJ-S209-509C-1 (version... | ecosystem: Environmental > Terrestrial > Soil... | reverse complement strand
TGGCCGCGCGCGCCGTCTCCCGCGACGACCTCGCGATCGGCATCCGCCGCTTCGTCATCGGCCTCGGCAAGAAGATGCTCATCGCCAACATCGTCGCCGGCCCGGCCGATCGCCTCTTCGCGTTGCCGGCGGGCGAGCTCACCGCGGCGTCGGCCTGGCTGGCGATCGTCTGCTACACGCTGCAGATCTACTTCGACTTTTCCGGCTACTCGGACATGGCCATCGGCCTGGCCCGCATCTTCGGGTTCCACTTCAAGGAGAACTTTGCCCACCCCTATGCCGCGCGGTCGGTGCAGGACTTCTGGCGGCGCTGGCACATCTCGCTCTCGGCGTGGTTCCGTGACTATCTCTACCTGCCGCTCGGCGGCAGCCGGGTAAGGCCCCGGCGCGTATATCTGAATCTGATCACCGTGTTCTTCCTGTGCGGCCTCTGGCACGGCGCGAGCTGGACCTTCGTGGTGTGGGGCCTCTTCCACGGCGCGTTCCTGGTGCTCGAGCGCGCCGGTCTCGGCGCGCGTCTCGAGCGGGCGCCGCGGGCGTTGCGGCATCTCTACACGCTGGCCGTGGTGATGGTGGCGTGGGTCTTCTTCCGCGCCGCGTCCCTGCCGGAGGCGATCGGCGTCCTGTGGGCGCTGGCGGGGGCCAGCCCGGCGCTGCCCACGCCGTACGCCTTGTCGTGGTATCTCACGCCGGAAGTCATCGTCGCGATCGCCGCCGGTGCCGTGGGCGCGTTGCCGGTGTGGCCGGCGGTGGCCGCGCGTCTGGCGCGGCCGTCACCGGACGGTCCGATGCTGGGGCCGTTACCATCAGCCGTGTCGATCGCGGCGCTGGCGGCGATCTTCGGCGGCTGCGTGATGCTGATTGCCGCTCACACCTACAACCCGTTCATCTACTTCCGGTTCTGACGTGACGCCCCGCCTGCACCCGTTCTGGGCCACCGTGCTCCTCGGCGCCTTTCTGGGCGCGCTGGTGGCGCCGGGCGCCGTCATGCTCGCCGGCCTCGACCGCGAGATTCCACAGGGCGAGAACCGGGAGCTGGCCACGCGGCCGGCCCGCCCTTCCACCTGGGCGACGCTGCGGGCGTTTCCCGGCGCGGCCTCCCGCTACTTCGAGGATCACTTCGGCCTGCGGGCGCGGCTGGTGCGGTGGCAGGCGATGCTGCGGCTGCGGATGTTCGGCGTGTCGGCATCGCCCGACGTGATCGTGGGGCGCGACGGCTGGCTCTTCTACGCTGGAGATGGAGCTGCCGAGGACATGGCCTCGGCGGTCCCGTTCACGCGCGCCGAGCTCGAGGCGTGGCGGACGACGCTGGAACACACGCACGACTGGATGGAGTCGCACGGCATCGAATACGTGTTCGTGCTCGCCCCGGACAAGCACGCGGTTTATCCGGAACTCCTGCCAGCCTCGGTGCGACGGGTCGGCGCCGAGACGCGCACCGACGCGCTCGTGCGCTATCTCGGCGATCACTCCACCGTGCCCGTCCTCGACCTCCGGCAGGCGCTAAACGCGGCGAAGAGCAGGGAGCGCATCTACCATCGCACGGACACGCATTGGAACGACCGCGGCGCCTTTGCCGCGTCGCAGGCGCTGCTGCGGCTGCTCGCGCCCCGCCTGGAGGCGCCCATGCTCGAGCGCGGAGCCTTCGTGGCGCGGTCCGCGGCCGTGCCAGGGTTCGACCTGGCCGGCATGCTGGGCATGGCCGGTGCGACGACGGAGGTGGACCTGCAACTGGTCCCGCGAGTGGCGCGACGCGCCCGTATCGTCGAACCGGCCCGCCCGGATGCGCGGCTGATGGACGCCCGCATCGTCACCGAGCAGGACGCCCCCGGTCGCCCTCGGGCGGTGGTGTTCCGCGACTCGTTCGGCTCCGCGTTGATCCCGTTTCTCTCCGAGGAATTCTCGCGCGCCGTCTACCTGTGGCAGTACAACGTCGATCCTGACGTGGTGATGGCCGAGCGTCCCGACGTCGTGATTCAGGAATGGGTGGGACGCCGGCTCAGCACGTTACCGCCCTACGACCCGTTCGCCGCGCGGTCAGGTGAGCCAGGCAGGTGAAGGCGCTGGTCGCGCCCACCTGACCCACCTGACTTACAAGTATCGAGGGGGCGTGTCGAGCAGGATGCGGCGGCGGCGCAGGTCCGCGTAGGCCGACCCGAACAGCTCCGGCCGGAGCGGACCCTGCAGGTCGGCTTCGAGCGTCCACGAGTCGGGAAGGTAGCGGCGGACGCCTCCGAACTCCTCCTCGTACTCCGGTGTCGGAAAGGTCAGCGTCAGCGCCGCGGCGGTGCCGCGCTGATCGACGCGGTAGAGCGGGTTCACCCGCAGCTCGCCGGCGAGCGCGCCAGGATCCGGCAAAGGCTGGGCGCGGAAGATGGTGTCGTCGCGGCTGGCGAGAAGCGTGATCGACGGTTCGTCGCCGGCCTGCTTGGGCGTCACGTCGCGCGAAAGATTGATGGCGGTATGGCCGAGGATGTCGTTCAGGAGATCGCTGTCGCGGAAGAGGCGCGGCTGCCGCGGCGCGAACAGATCCCGGTACGCGGCCGGCGTGAGCGTCATCCCGGCGGAGAAGTTGAAACCGAGCGCGCTGTGCAGGTGCGGCATCACGATGGTGCCGTGGTCGCCCGCCAGCCGCATCATCTCGCCGGCGAGCAGGCGCTTGTGCCAGATGTAGGGGAACGCGTCCGAGAGGACGACCATCGAGAACGCACCGTCGCGGAACGGCAGCGGGTGGTTGGCGTCGCAGCAGACGGGCGCGCACCCTGGCGCGGTGAAGCGTTGCGCCAGCCACAGCTTCCAGAAGTACACGTCGGCGACGATCACCGGCTCGCGGCTCTCCTCGGCGAGCACGCGCGTCAGATGGCCGGAGCCGCCGCACAGGTCGATCACCCGGGCCGGGCGTTCACCACCGCGTCCGAGCACGCGCACCAGCGTTTCGGCCAGCACGAACGTCGGGTCGGAGAAACGGTAGACGAAGTAGGTGCCCTCCGCGTCGGGGCTGATGACCTCGAGCGCCTGGCGATACGTCGCGGTGCCGCTTCGGAACAACGCGTCCAGCCGCTCCGCCCCCGCGGCGTCGAGACCGAGCAGTCCGGCCAGCGCTTCGGCGCTGCGTCCAGCCTCCATCGCGTGCATCGCGGCGCGGGTGGCCTCGTCGGCGATGAGCACCGGAATCCCGTCGATGATGGGGAACGCGCAGCACTGGCACCCGAGGACGCCCCAGCGAATCTCCTCGCCCTCGCGCACCACCGTCTCGTGGTCCACGAGATCCAACATCGTGCCGCAGAAGGGGCACCGCAGCAGCTCGAGCAGGGATGCGTTCATCAGGCGGTCTCCAACGTCGAGCCGGTCAGCCGCTCGATGAACGCTGGCGCGGTGGAGCCGACCTCGGCGCGGCGGTAGTGCTCGACGCCCAGCAGCGCCTCGGCCTCGGCCGGGTTGAGGTGATCGAACGGTCCGCCAGCCACCTGCGAGCGGTGGCAGCGCAGCGCGGCCAGCTTCTGCGCGGCGAATCGGCCGCTGTGAAAGATCATCGTCGGCGGCTGGGCGGAAGCGCCGAACGCGTCCGGCTGGTCGATGCCGAGAAGATCCCGGCGCGCGCCGGCGGGCAGCCGGGGACCGGCGCCGTCGAGCACTGCGCGCATCTGGCCGGGCGGTATGGTCACGTAGAAGAGCGCGGGGACACTGTCGTCGAGCCGGGTGACGGCGGCGCGTGTCGCCTCGTGCGTGGCGATGTGGTCAGGGTGCCAATAGAGTCCGTCCTCGCCGAACGTCACGACCACGTCCGGGCGCCGATCGACGATTGCCGCCAGGACGTCGTGCTCCAGAGTGCCCGCCGGCAGCCACGGCAGCATGCCGTCGGGATGAGTGCGGAGCAGGACGTCGGAGAGTCCGAGCGTCGCGGCGGCGTCGCGTAATTCCCGAGCGCGAATGTCGCCCAGATCGCCCGGGGCTAAAGACCCGGGCCCACCTGCGGACGGGTCGGGCCCACGTCCCGCCTCGCCGCGCGACAGGCACAGCAGCGACACGCCGGCGCCGCGTGCCGCGCAGCAGGCGAGCAGGCCACCTGCCGCCAGCGACTCGTCATCGGGATGGGCGAAGACCGCCAGCAGCGACCGGCCCTCGAAATCTCGAACCGCGGCGCTCATCGACCCGCCGCTCGCGGGGTCGTAAGGGTGCGCCGGGCCAGCGCGCGATAGACGCCGGCATAGCCGGCCACCATGCGCTCGACGCTGAAACGCTCCGCGGCCACCGCCCGCACCCGGGCCCGATCGAGCGCCAGCACGCGCGGCAACCCGGCCACAAGAGCGTCGAGCGACTCGAACACGCCGCCGGTCACCCCGTCCTCGACGACTTCCCGCACCGCACCACGATCCAGCGTCGCGACCGGCGTGCCGCAGGTCGTGGCCTCGGCGAGCACCAGCCCGAACGGTTCACCGGCCTGCAGGGGATAGAGCAGCGCCCGTGCCCCGCCGAGCAGCGCCGCTTTGGCCTCGTCCGTGACCTCGCCGGCGTAGACGACGTGTCTGCCGTCGACGAGCGGCGCCACCTTCTCGCGGTAGTAGTCGTTGGCTTCGGCCGCGAGCACGAGCGGCAGCCCGGTGCGGCGCGCCACGTCGATCGCCTGCAGGACCCCCTTGCTCTCCATGAACCGGCCCAGGAACAGCAGGTAGTCGCGCGGTTCCGGAGTGAACGGGAAGGCCGCCACGTCGACGGCGTGCGGCACCGTGCCGACGACGTTCAGGCCGCTCATCGCGCGGTGTTGCGCCTCGGAGACCGCCACGAAGGGCGCATCCGGATAGTGCCGCGCCCACAGCGCCACCTCGTTGGCGGCGGGGGCATGATGGAGCGTGACGACGAGCGGCACCCCGGCGAGCCGCCCGAACGGCAGCGACAGCGGGTGGTACTTGGCCTGGTAGTGAATGACGTCGAACGCTGCCGCGCGTTCGACCGCGGCCGACAGGTTGATCAGCTCGCACAGCTCCCACGGCCAGTTCTCCGGGTCTTCGCGGTAGCCGCGCGCAAACGTCGCGTGCAGCGTAGCGCGGGTCCGCGCTTCGCCGGTGGCAAAGAGCGTCACGGCGTGGCCGGCCGCCACCAGGCCGTCGGTCAGCAGCGCCGTGAGCGCCTCGATCGAACCCGATCGAGGCGGCGGCACCGACGTGGCCACCGGCGCCACCTGGGCGATGCGAAGCGCGTGTGTCATCGGCTGGCCGTCTCCAGCAGCCGGGGGAGCACCCGGGCGGCATCGAAGCAGCCGGCGGCAATCTCGGCGGCGCGCGCCGCGTGGCGTTGGTAGTTGCCGGCAATGCGCTCGAGGCCCTCGAGGGCCTCGGCCGGCGTCGAGAACCGCAGCAGCCCTTCGCCGTGCGGCAGGTGATCGCTCCACCCGGTGTCCTGCACCAGCGCCGGGCGGCCGGCCGCCAGGTAGCACTCGGTGCGGTCGCTGAACCAGCCTGACCGATGCGCCACGTAGGCATGCTTGGCGACGCCGAACTCGGCCTTCGAGTCCTGGATGAAGTCGCGATACTGCCACGGCGTTCGCGACACGCCCATCGCGTCCACGGTCTGCCAGCCGTGCTCGCGGAGCAGCGCTTGCGGGCCGTTGACGGCGAGCTCGAACTGCTGCGGCGTGCGCGCGGGCAGGTCGATGAATTTCACGAACTCGCGGTCCTTGTTGCCGTCCACGTCGGTGAAGCTCTCGATTCGCCAGGTCATGACCGTGGTGAAGCGATCGCCGCGCGGCGGCCGCCCGGGGCGCCACAAACCGGTGACCACGGGCTGCCACGTCTTGTGCCAGGTGAAGCCGCCGGTGGGGACGTCGCAGGCGGGCGTGCCGATGTTGGCGCCGAAGGTGAACAGGTGATCGAAGCCGCGGAAGAACTCCACGTACCAGGCGTCGCCCTTGGCGAGCGCGAGCTGCGTGAACACCGGGTCGGAATCGACGAAGACGCGCCGCGGAATCCGCGCGTACTCGTCGCGCCAGAACCAGGCGCCGCCGGACAGGTTGATGAAGAGGTCGGCGTCGGCGCAGAAGCGGGTGAGAGTTTCGCGCGAGGCGCCGTGGTACGAGCCGTCGTAGTTGACGAGGCTCCAGCGCTCGCCCAGCCCGAACGGTGCCAGGGCGTCGTGAATGTAGGCGGTGCCGTAACCGGGATCCTCGGTGCGGGCGTTCTGCACCGGGTCGTAGATGCACTCGCCGGTGTCTTCGACGTAGAACACCTCGTGCCCCAGATCGCGGAGGCCGAGCAGGTACATGAGCGAGCACCAGGTCACGCCGCCAAACGGGTAGCGGGCGATGATACCGGCGAGGACGATTTTCACGAGCGCGGATCCTGAGGCTACAACGACTGGATCAGCTCGTCGACCGACTCGGGGTCGTCGAGCGAGCGGCCGACCGACAGCCGCGCGCACATCCGGCGATAAAGCTCGTTCGACTCGACGAGCTCGTCGTGCGTGCCCTGGGCGAGGACGCGGCCGTCGTGCAGAACCAGGATGCAGCTCGCGTCGCGAATGGTCGAGAGACGGTGGGCGATCACGAGCGTCGTCCGGCCGGCGCGGAGCCGCCGCAGGGCGTCGAAGACGATCTCCTCGGAGATGGCGTCGAGCGACGAGGTCGGCTCGTCGAGCACCAGGATCGGCGCGTCCTTGAGCAGCGCCCGGGCGATGCCCAGCCGCTGGCGCTCGCCGCCCGAGAGCGTGGCGCCGGCTTCGGCCACGAGCGAGTCGTAGCCGTGTGGCAGCCGTTCGACGAAGGCGTGCACGTGGGCGGCACGGGCCGCGGCTTCGACCTCGTCGCGGCTGGCGTCGAGCCGGCCGTAGCGGATGTTGTCGGCGATCGAGCCCGCAAACAGCACCGGTTCCTGCGGGACGAGGGCGATGCGCGAGCGGAGGGAGCGCAGATCGTAGTCGCGCACGTCCACGCCGTCGATGACGACCCGGCCGGCGGTGGGGTCGTAGAACCGCGGCAGCAGGTTCGCCAGCGTGGTCTTGCCCGCCCCGGTCAGCCCAACCAGGGCGACCAGCTCGCCCGGACGGGCTGCGAAGCTGATGTCCTCGAGGATCGCGCGGTCGTCGTAGGCGAACGACACGTGCTCGAAGCGGATGTCGCCGGCCACGCCCGCGGCGTCGCGGCCGCCGGGTGCGGCGACAGGCTCGGGCGTGAGGGCCAGGATCTCGCGGACACGGCGCGCGCTGACGACCGCCTGCTGCAGCGAGCCCGTCGTGTGGGCGATCGACGACAGCGGATTGTAGACGGCGGCGAGATAGGCGATGACGACGAGGAGGCTCCCGACGGTGAGGGTGCCCTCGAGGACGTGCAGGCCGCCGACGACGAGGACGAGCGCGGTGCCTGAAAGCGTGATCGCGCTCACCGCGACCGAGAACAGCGATTCCTGCCAGGTGAGACGCAGCCGCGCCCGCATGGTGCCGTCGCCGGCGTCGCGGAACCGCCCCAGTTCGTGCGGCTCGCGCGCGAAGCTCTTGACGACCTTGATGGACGAGAGGATTTCGAACATGCGCTCGACCAGCGACGACTCGAGCGCCTTGACGCGCTCGGCGCGGTCCACCATCCGGCGCGAGTAGTAGCGCAGCGCGGCCCAGAGGAACGGCACGACCACGAGCGAGAGCAGCGCCAGCGCGAGATCGAGCCGCACCAGGATCGCGAACATCACGGCGAGCTTCAACACCGCCATTGCCAGCGGGAACACGCCGCCAATGATCAGATCGTTGACGCAGTAGGCGTCGGTTTCGAGGCGGTAGACCGAGTCGGCGGTGCGGGCGGTGACGTGATGCCGCAGCGGCAGCGCCTGAAGGTGTGACAGCAGCGAGCCGCGGAGGTCGTAGACGATGCGCTGGCCGGTGTCGACCTGCAGCTGGGTGTGTGCCATCAGCACGATCTCGGAGGCGAGCTGCAGCAGGAGGCCGGCGACGACGATCACCACGAGGAGCGCCGCGGCGCCCCCGCCCGAGAGCGCCAGCATCGGTGCCGCGAGCGGCGCGGGCAGCGGGTGGCCGCCGAGCACGTTGTCGACCACGGCCTTGAGCGGCCACGGCGCCAGCGCGGCGAGGGCGATTTCAAGGAGCGACAGGGCGACGATCGCCAGGACGCGCGCCCGGTAGGGGCGCAGGAAGGACAGGGTCCACCGGGCAAGCGTCATCCGCTCGACCTCAGGTCACCTTGCGGCCCGCCGGCCGCCGCGGCGTCGCGGCAAAGTCGCGATGGGCGGGTCTCGCGAGTGAAACGGCAGTGACGCCGCTCGAGCTGGCGTCCTTCACATAGAGCCATCCGGAATGATGATACGAAAGCCGCGATGGCATCACGAAGCGCAGTTGACCGCCCAGCGTCGAGATGACGCCTTCCGGATCGACGACGCGAATGCGCCCGTTGAGCGAGTCGGCGATGTAGAGCGTGAGCGCCCTGCCGGCGAGCACGACGGCGACCCCCATCGGCGCTGCGAGGCGCGCCTGCGCCGCGGGCCCGCCATCGCCCCCCGCGCCGGGCAGCCCGTCGCCCGCCACCGTGGTGATGATGCCGGTGGCTGCGGCAACGCGCCGAATGCGGTTGTGCCCGGTGTCGGCGATGTAGACGTCGCCGTTGGGAGCGAGCGTGACGCCGACCGGATTCAGGAGGTGGGCGGCCACCGCCGGTCCGCCGTCGCCCACGAGGCTCGGATCGCCGGGCGTACCGCTGCCGGCGATCGTCCGGATCATCCCGGTGGCCTGCTCGACCAGCCGCACCCGGTGGTTGAGCGTGTCGGCGATGTAGAGATCGCCGTTGCGGGCCACGGCCAGACCGCTCGGTCCGTTGAGCGCCGCCTGCGCCGCCTGCTTGCGGTCGCCGTCGAACCCGCCGGCGCCGGAGCCCGCGATCGTGATCGTCCGTCCGCTCGGCCGGTCGATGCGGCAGATGCGGTTGTTGCGCGAATCGGCCACGAAATAGTCGCCGTCCACCGCCAGCACGATATCGGCGGCGCCGTCGAACGGAACCGGCACGCGGATGACGCGCCGGCCCGAGCCGGGAAGCCGCTCGGAGGCGCGCAGCGCGTCGAGCGCCGTCTGCGGCCGGAAGCGGCGGATGAGACCGGTCTGCGCGTCGGCGACGAGCACGTCGCCGGTGCTGTCGATGGTGACGCCGCCGCTCGGAGCCGTGAGTGCGCTGGCGGCGGCGTCGCGCGGGGCAGCCGGCCGTTGCGCCAGTGCCCGCCTGGCGATGACGTCCTGAACGAGCGACACGCCGCCGACGGCGGCGCTCGCCATGATGATGGTGACGAGTGCCGCCTGCGCCCGCTGCGCCGCGGTGGCCGGCCGCAGCCGGAAGCGCGGCCGGGTCGAGGGCAGGGTGGAGGTGACCGGCACGAAGCCTTCGGCCAGCGTCGCGCGATGGAGCGCGCGATCGAGGAGGGCCGCCGCCCGGGTGGTCTGCCAGATCGCGCGCAGCAGGATCGCGGTGACCGCCACCACCGACGCGCCGCTGATCGATGGCCACCGCAGGGCGATGGCGGCGCTGGTGACCGCCACGAGCAGGACGGCGAGTGTCAGGGCCTGTACCGCGCCGAGGAAGCTCGGCCCCATCCGGGTTTCGACCCGCAGCAGGCAGCGCCCTTCGGCGTGCTCCTCCACGAGGGCCCGTGCGTGCAGCCAGCCCCAGCGGTGGACGGCGATGCTCAGATCGCGCGTCGCCCGCCAGCCGTCGTCGAGATCGATCGGCCGCGCCGGCCGCGCCGCGCGCAACTGGCCGGCCAGTTCCGTAAGCAGGGCACTGTGGCTGGCCCAGGTCTCGCTCCAGAACGTCCGCTGCGCCGAGCCGCCGACGAGCAGGAGCGCCGACCGGACCGCGTCGCGGAGCGACGGCACCGGCGCTTTCCAAAGCACACGGGTGACGTGCTCGGGCGCCACCGTGGTCGGGGGCGACCACATGCCGCGGATGCGGCCGTACACGCGCGCCATCGGCTGCACGAGGTGCAGCCACGCGATTGTCGTCCGGTAGCGCAGGCGGCCCCGCCACGTTTCCGTGCCGGGCAGCCTCGACAGATCCGAGCGGGCGGCGAAGAGCGAGCAGCGCACGATCGTCGTGCCCCACCCGAGCAGCCCCGCGGCGAGCAGCAGCAGCGCTTCGACGGGGTAGGCGACGACGAACCCGGCCGGTACACCGGCCACGCACAGCAGCGTCGAAATCACCATCCACGACGCGGAGTGCGGCGCGAACTGCAGCGGGTTCACGTCGGTGCGGTAGACGCCGGGGAACGCGGCCGTGCCCCACACGCCGGTGTTGATGCGCCGGCCCGACAGCGAGCGGACGAACGGGAGCGGGCTGTAGATTCGGCCCCGCCACAGCATCTGACCACCGATGAACTTCTCAGGATGGTGGGCGTCGAGCCAGGTCTCGCCCTCTCCGTAGCCCACCTGTTGCCGCCAGTAGCCCTTCACCGTGCCGCGGTGGTGATGCCACACGAGGGCCGAGGGCGCGAAGCCGATCTTGAAACCCTTGGCCTGCAGCCGCCAGCACACGTCCACGTCGTCGCCGGCGCGGAGGTAGACCGGGTTGAATCCGCCGATGCCGGCGAGCGCGTCCCGGCGGAAGGCCATGTTGCAGCCCGGCACGTGCTCGGCCTCGCGATCGTCGAGCAGCACGTGGGTGGGGCCGCCAGGCGCGCGCGCCACGCATTGGGCCACGAACGGGTCGTCGGGCGGCACCACGTTGGGACCGCCGGAGCCGACGAACGCCGACGTGAGCATCGGCTGCACGAGATACGTGAGCCAGTCCGGATCGACGCGTACGTCCGCGTCGGTGTAGGCGACGATGGCGCCGATGGCCTCGGCGAGACCGAGGTTGCGGGCGGCGCTGAGGCCGCCGTTCGGAATGTCGATGACGCGGACGCCGGGATAGCGCCGGGCGCGGGCGCCGGTATCGTCACGCGAGCCGTCGTTGACGACAATCACCTCGAAATCGGGGTAGGTGAGCGCGCCGAGAGAGGCCAGGCAGCCGTCGATCGTGTCGGCGGCGTTGTAAGCGCAGACCACGACCGAGACCTTGGGCCACGACGCGCGGACCTCGGGCGCGAACGGTGCATCGGCAAACGCTTCACGCACCGCGGCCAGCGCCGGCTTCGGCTGACGTGCCGCGTCCACGAGGCCGAACGTCCAGTCGTGCACAGGGTGCCCGCCGCGCCACCACTCGTCGGTCCACGAGAAGGCGATGGCCCCGCAGGCGCCTTCGGCAAACGCAGTGCGGATGTGGCTGGCAGTGATGCGGGCCTGGCCATCCGCGCCCTCGCGGATGCTGTCGGCGCCGGCTTCGGCCAGCAGCAGCGGCCGCTCGCCCGCGATGTGCTGCAGCCGCGCGAGATAGGCGCGAAGGTCGGGTTCGCGGTGCAGGTAGACGTTGAAGGCGCAGATATCGAACGCGTCCACGTCCAGGTACTCGGTCGGCGGAAAGTTGACGTAGGTGAGGAGGCTCTCGGGCGAGCCCGACTTCACCTCGTGATACAGGTCGCGCAGGAAGCGCTCGATGCGCTTCTGCCCGTGCCAGCGCACCACCGCCGGCGGAATCTCGTTGCCGAGCGCGAAGAGCAGCGACGCTGGATGCGCCGCGAGCGCACGGACGGATGCGGCCGTGTCACGCCGGATCTGCGGCAGGAGAGCGCGATCGTCGAGGAAAGCGACGTGCTGCGTCCACGGCACGCCGATCATCACCTTCAGCCCATGCCGCGCCGCTTCGTCGAGCAGCGCTTCGCCAGGCACGGTGTACGTGCGCACCGTGTTGACGCCGGCCTCTGCCATCAACGCGAAGTCGCGCGCGACCTGTTGAAGGGGAGGGAACTGGTATCCGTCGGCGTCGGGCTCGAAGGTGCCGTACGCCACCCCCTTGAGGAGGAAGCGTCGTCCGTCGACCTCGACGAACTTGCCTGAATTCAACAACTTATTACTATCTTGGCGCCCCATTACGCAGCCGTCAAGGTTGCTGGGACAGTGCCTGGGCGTGGCCGAGTCGGCCGGCTCGTCTGACGCGCCGCCTCGCTATGCTAGGGCGGATGTCCGTTCCGACGCCCGTCATTGCCGCAGCCTTTGCTGCCAGTTTTCGTGAATTCCGCGATCGCGTGCACCGGCTCGCGGATAGCGTGTCCGACGCGCAGTTCTGGGCCCGGCCGTACGGCTATGGCAACAGCCTGGGGCACCTGGTGCTGCACTTGACCGGTAACCTCAATTTCTTCGTCGGGCGTCACATGGCGGGGACCGCCTACGTCCGCGATCGCGACCGCGAGTTTCACGATCCCGCGCCGCCGTCCAAGGCGGAGGCTCTGCGACAGCTCGATGCCGCGGTGGACCTCGCGATCGCCACGGCGGAGGCGCACACGGCGGACGACTGGGAGGCGGGCTACTCGGTGCCGGGGGCCGACGGCATTCGCGACCGGTTCGCGATGTTCCTGCGAGTGACCACGCACTTCCACCACCACGTCGGCCAGATGATCTATCTGGTGAAGGAGCACGCAAAGCAGGCGGAGGCGGCGGCCGAGTCGGGCGCCGGCCAGTCCATCCGCTATGCGCACACGAACCTGGTCGCCCGCGACTGGCGCCGGCTCGGAGCGTTCTACGAACAGGCGCTCGGCTGTGTGCGGCTGGATCCGGAGCGCGAGCTCTCGGGCGACTGGCTCTCGCGCGGCACCGGCGTGCCCGCTGCCCGAATCGTGGGCGCGCACTACCGGATGCCTGGCGGTGGACCGTCGGGACCGACGCTCGAGATTTTTCAGTACGATCCGCCCGTGGAAGTACCGTCGCCGCCGGCGAATCGTGTCGGGTTCGGCCACATCGCGTTCGCGGTGCCCGACGTGGAACAGGCGCGTGCGGTCGTGCTGGCTGCCGGCGGACGGGCGCTCGGGACGACCGAGACCGTGCCGATCGCGGGCGCCGGCCGGATCACGTGGAGCTACGTGCGCGATCCCGAAGGCAACATCATCGAGCTGCAAAGGCGCGATCCGTAGCGAGGCCGCCCAGACCGGCGCGGGCTCCGCCTCGCCAGGCAGTGCCTAATTGCCGCCGCTTCGCGGTGGCGTTAGGAGCGGCGTCTCGATGTCGCCGTCGCCTGGTCGCTCGGTCATGCGCGGCTCGAAGCCGCGGCTGCGCAGCCAGTCGCGCAGCGCGAAGCCGGTACCGGCCCGCCACGCGGTGCACTCGGCCGGCTCGACCAGGCGGTAGTCCACGAGCTCGTCGTTGAGCGTGATCGGCCCCGTGGCGGTCACGTGATACGCGATGATCACCTGGTTCATGCGCTCGAAGGGGTAGACGCCGACGAGGCGCGTCTCGAGCGCGTCGAGCCCGAGCTCTTCCTTCACCTCGCGCCGCACGCCCTCTTCAGGCGATTCGCCGCGCTCCAGAAATCCAGCCACCAGGGCGTACCAGGTGGGCGGCCAGGCCTTGTTCCGGGCGAGCACGACCTTGCCGTCGTGCTCGACGATGGCGGAGACGACCGGCACGGGATTGTCGTACTGCCGGAAGCCGCAGGCGGCGCACCGTGCCACCGCCCGGGTGCCGCCGGTCGTAGGCGTGAGAAGCCCGGCGCAGACAGGGCAGAACGTGTAGGCGCTCACGCGAACGAGCGTCGTCGGGCGGGCGCGGCCAGGACGATCACGGCCCCAACCTATCACTATCCGGCGCGTTTCAGGGCTGCTGCGGGTTTTGCGCGGCGATGACGCGTTGCTCATAGGACCTTGCTCACTCGCGCCGAATTACACGCCGGGGCGGATGCCCCCAGATGGAAACAGCTGGCCGAAGCCGCCTTGCCGGGGACGCAGGCGGTCGTGGAGCTCGGGCTGCGCGTGGCCCGCGGCAGCGCGGCCGACCGGGCCGCGTTTCACGCCGGCTACGTGTCGGTGGCCGGCGACCCGGCGATCGACGGCGTCGAGGTCGTGACCGAACTGCGGCGTGTGGTGCTGTTGGCCGAGGCGTATCTGGCGGCCGGCGAACCGCTGCCTGAGGCCGATCAGATCGCGGAGGCGCTGCGCCCCTTTCAGGACCGGCTCACCGTGATCGCCCGCATCCGGTTCCACCCCCAGAACGGATACACGGCGGTTCCGGCGTTGGACGTCCGCCTCGGTACTGGATTCTCGATGCAATCGGCGCTCGAGGTGCGGACCACGGCAATCGAAGACGCGGCCGCGGCGCCCGAGGGGCGGCCGGTGATCCGCGGCGCCGCCGTCGAGGCCAGCTTCCGCGCCGCTCACGAGCGGGCCATCCAGACACTGGTGATCCACGTCAACAACGTCTACCTGATGGTGGCCACCGTCGATCTCACCCGCATGCTCTGACCTCCGCCGCCGCTGCTCTTGCTATTTGTATAGCAGTGATGTTATAGAAATAGCATGTCCGCACACGCCGCCCTGACCAAGCGCGAACGCGAGATCATGGACGTGCTCTACCGGCTCGGCCGCGCCACCGCAGCGGAGGTGCTGGCCGGGCTCGCCGGTTCTCCGCACTACTCGACCGTTCGCACCCAGCTCCGCGTGCTCGAGGAGAAGGGGCACGTCCGTCACGAGTCGGACGGGCTGCGCTACGTCTATCTCCCGACGGTCGCCCGCCACGCCGCCCGCAGGGCGGCGCTCCGCCATCTCGTGGAGACGTTCTTCGACGGCTCGGCCGCGAGCGCGGTGACGGCGCTGCTGGGCCGCGACGCCGGGCGCCTCACCGACGAGGATCTGGATCGCATCGATGCGATCGTGCAATCGGCCCGCAAGGAGGTGAAGTGATGGAGCTCGGCATCCTCATCCTGCGTGCGACGGCCGCGCTCGCGGCGGCCCTTGCCGTGGCCTCGTGGTACCGGAACGGATCGGCCGCGCTGCGACACTTCGTCCTGGCCGCGGGCGTTGCCACGGCCGTGCTCACGCTGCCGCTGTCACGCCTGATGCCGGCATGGGAGATGGCGCCGCCGGCCGCGGCCGAACGTCCAACTGTGGAGTCCGAGGCGGCACCTCCACCGCCTGGCGATGTTGCAGTGGTCATGGTGAAATCGCCGGCGATGCCGCCGGCCGGCCGACGCTGGAACGTCCGCGCTCCGGAGGTCGCCTTCGCCGCGTGGTCGATCGGCGCCGTGGCGTTCGCCGCGCCGCTCTTCCTCGGCCTGATCGGCCTGCGCCGCCTGACCGCCGCCGCGGCTCCGGTGGACGACGAACGGTGGCTGAGCCTTCGCGACGAGATCGCGGCCGGGCTCGGCGTGCGGCGCCGGGTGCCGCTGCTGTGGGCCAACATGGCCGTCGGCACGTGGGGCCTGCTCCGGCCCCGCATCGTCCTGCCGGCCGAGGCGCTCGCTTGGGACGACGCGCGCGCCCGCGCGGTGCTGGCCCACGAGCTCGCGCACGTGCGGCGCGGTGACTGGGCGGTGCAGGTCGCCGCCGACACGCTGCGCGCCGTGTTCTGGTTCAACCCGCTCTCGTGGATCGTCGCCCGCCGCCTCCGCGACGAGAGCGAGCGCGCGTGCGACGACGCTGTGCTCGATACCGGTGTGCAGAACGCCACCTACGCCAGCCACCTGCTCGACATTGCCCGTGCCAGTCGCGGCGCCGCACCGGCGGCCGCGATGGCGATGGCCCGTTCCTCGACGCTCGAAGGGAGAATCACCGCCATGCTGAATCCGACGATCGATCGCCGTCTGCCGTCCCGAAACGTCCGCCTGGCCACCGTGGTGGCTCTTCTCGTCGTCGCCTGCGCGGCGGCGGTCCGCGTCGCCGCGCAAGTCGCGGGGCCAGCGCCGCTTCAAGGCACCGTCTACGACGCGAGCGGCGGGGTGCTGCCGGGTGTCGAGATGGCGCTGGTGAATGAACAGGGGATCAAATGGTCCACGCCGACCGATGGCGAGGGCCGCTTCGAGTTCGCGCCCGTCGGCGCGGGCAAGTACGTGCTCGAAGCCACGATTCCCGGCCTGCGCACGCTGAATCAGGCAATCGTGCTGGAGCGCCCGAAGGACTGGACCCGGATTCTGACGATGCAGGTTGGCGAGCTTCAGGAGACGATCCAGGTCACCGCGCGCCGTCCGCGAACGCCCGTAGCGCCGGCGAACGCCGCTACCGCCGGTCCGGTGCGCGTCGGGGGCAATATCAAGCCGCCGAAGAAGGTCGCCCACGTCAACCCGATTTATCCTGAAAGCATGCGTGCGGCGGGCCTCGAGGGGGTCGTGAAACTCGACGTACTCATCGCGACGGACGGAACCTTGGCGTCGGTGCGGGTGCTGAACTCGGAAGCGCACCCGGATTTCGGAGTGGCGGCGTCCGCCGCCGTGCGGCAGTGGAAGTTCACCCCCACGCTGCTCAACGGTCAGGCGGTCGAGGTGGCGATGACCGTGTCGATGTCGTTCAGCCTGTCCGACTGAGGCGGGTGGGGCGGGTAAGGCGGGTGAGCGTAGGGCGGGGCTTCAGCCCCGCCGGGCAGTGGGGCGGGCCTTCAGACCCGCCCGCCTTTAGTCCCGCAGCGCAAAGGCGTAGAGCGAATTGCCGGAGATGACGGCGACGTACTGCTTGCCGTCGATCGCGTAGGTCATCGGGCCGTTGGCGATCTGGCCGCCGAGGCTGGCCTTCCACAGCACGTCGCCACTGCGCGCGTCGAGCGCGTAGAAGTAGCCTTCGCGCCCTCCGGTGAAGAGCAGGTCGGTGGCGGTGGTGAGGATACCGCCGTCGGTGACGTCGTACTGCTTGAAGGTCCACTTCCGCTGCATCGTCTGCGGATCGAGGGCGATCACGCTGCCGTGGCCGACGACGTCGGTCCAATCGTTGATCGGGTTGACGCGGCCGATGCGAGGGCCTGGCGCACCGGGCACAGGCGTCAGTACGGTGTGGCCGCCGCCGGCGAAGTTGCGCCCCGGGATGTAGGTGGCCGGCTCCTTGCGGAAGATCGACGCGTAGTCTTCCCACGCGGACACGTAGAAGAGTCCCGTGCGCGGGCTGAACGACGGCGAGTACCAGTTGGTTCCGCCCTGATTGCCGGGCCACGTCGGTTGTCCGGGCGGCTGCGGTGTGGGAATCGGCCGCCCCTTGGCATCGAGACCGCTGGCCCAGTTCACCTTCACGAACGGCGCTCCCGACAGGAAGGCCCCCGTCTCGCGGTTGAGGACATAGGCGAACCCGTTGCGGTTGGCCCAGAGCATCGTCTTCGTCGGCGTGCCGCGCCAATCGATGTCCGCCAGCACCGCCACCTGGACGGAGTCGTAGTCGTAGGTGTCGTTGGGCGTGAACTGGAAGTGCCACTTCAGCGCGCCGGTATCCGCGTCGAGCGCGATCACCGAATCGGTGAAGAGGTTGTCGCCGGGCCGCAGTTCGGCGTTCCAATCGGGGCCGGGGTTGCCGATACCCCAGTAGGTCAGGTTGAGTGCCGGATCGTACGACGGCGTCAGCCACACCGACCCGCCGCCCGTTTTCCACCCGTCCCCCTTCCACGTCTCGTTCCCGCGCTCGCCGGGCCCCGGCACGGTGTAGAAGCGCCACAACTCCTTGCCGGAGTCGGGACTGAACGCGGCAACGAAACCGCGGATGCCGTACTCGCCGCCGCCGACGCCGACGAGAATCTTGTCCTTGACCGCGAGCGGCGCCATGGTGAGCGAGTAGCCCAGGGCCGGATCGCCGACCGCGACGTTCCAGAGCGGCCGCCCGCCCACCGCATCGATGGCGATCAGGTGGCCGTCGAGCGCGCCCATGAAGAGGGTCGAACCCAGAATCGCGAGCCCGCGATTGTTGGCGCCGCAGCACACACGCGCGTTGGGTGAGTTGGTGTAGCGGTATTGCCAGAACACCCGCCCGGTCCTGGCGTCCACGGCGAGCACGTCGTTCGGCCGCTGCGTGACGTACATCACGCCGTCCACCACCAGCGGCGTGGACTGCCAGGCGCCGAACACCTGGTTGGGGAGCACCCACTTGAGCTCGAGGTTCTTCACGTTGCCGGCGTCGATCTGGCGCAGCAGGCTGTGGCGCTGGCTCGCGTAGGTGCCGGAGTAGGTGAGCCAGTTCTGCGGCTCGTCGGCCGCGCGCCGAAGGCGATCGGCGCTCACCTGCGCCGGCGTCGGCGATGCGGCGAGGAGGAGGACAAGCGCCATCAACGGACCGACGAGCACGCGGGGCATCATGGCTCCCTCAGCGAGGCGAGAAAGCCGACGAGATCCGCGATCTCGTCGGCGGTGAGGCGCGAGGCGTACGACGGCATCGAGGACGCGGTCGCATACGTGACCGTCCGCAGCTCGTTCTTGGCGAGCGAGCGCAGACGGCCGCGTGAGTCGAGTAGTTGCACGGTGTAGGTGTCTTCGTTGAGACGCCGTCCCTCGATGGTCTCGCCGCTCTTCGTGACGATTCGCAGGGGACGGTTCGCCGGCACCATGGCGGTCGTGGGCTCGAGCAGCGATCGCTGCAGCGCGGCGACGGTTCGCGTGAGACCAATGCCGCTCAGGTCGGGGGCGGTGAGCGCGCCGCGGCCGCCAACCCGGTGACACGCGGCGCAGTCGCCCTTGCCGTCGAAGACCGCGCGCCCGCGCGCCGGCTCGCCCACGCGCACCGATGCGGTCTGGTCGAAGCCGGCACGAATGAACGCGATCACGCCGGTGAGTTCGGTGGGCTCGAGCTTGAACGGCGGCATGCCGGCGCCCGCGACCCCGTTGGTGATCACACGGGCCAGGTCCTCGTCGGACGTCGCGCGGCGGAACACGCCGCGCCGCAGATCGACGCCAGAGATGCCGTCGCCGTTGCCGCCATGGCACTGCACGCACTGTGACGTGTAGAGCCGATAGCCCGCCGCGATCTCGGCTTGCGAGTATTGCGCCCCATGATCAGCCTGCCCGCGCGCCGTTCCCGCTGCGATCAGGGTGAACGTCGCGAAAGCGAGAAGTGTTCTCCCGACCCGGCCTGCCTGACCCACCTGACCCACCCGCCTAGTTGGGCAGCGCAAAGGCCACCAGCTCCCCGGAGTAGCTTCCGCCGCTGATGGGGACCACCAGGTACTGCTTGCCGTTCAGCAGGTAGGTCATCGGCGACCCCGACTGCGGTGCGGGCATGTAGATGGCGCCAACCTCCGCGCCGGTGCGCTTGTCGTAGGCGCGCAGCATCGAGCCGCGGGCGCCCGACGGGGTCGGGCCGAAGCCGGGTTCGCCGGCGATGACGAGCGTCTTCGTCACGAGGGTGCCGATGGCGCCGTTGCGGCCGGTGCGCGGGATGTTCAGCCCTTTCAGCGCGGGGTGGTTCTTCACGATTTCCGGTGTCTCGCCGTGTGCGACCTGCCAGAGGATGTCGCCCGTATCGAGGTTGATGGCGTTGATGCGGCCGTAGGGCGGCTTGACGATCGGCAGCCCCTGCACCGCGATGCCGTTGATGTTGCCGCCCTGCGCGTTGGTCGTGGCCGAGCCCGAGCCGCCGGTGCGGCGCGCGCCGGACAACACGGTGCCCTGGTGGTAGCGCACGTCGGGCGCGGCGCCCTCGGGTGGCGGCACCAGGCCGAGCTGTGCGACCTGAGCGTTCGAGTGCACGTACAAGACGTGGGTTTCAGGATCGAACGAGCCGCCCGGCCAGTTGGTGGCCGGCGCCTGCGTCGACATCGCCAGCGTGGCGATCGGCCCCTCGGCCTTGCTCACCGCCGGCGGCGTGAAGATCGGCCCGATGCGGTACTTCTCGATCAACTTGAGCGCCTCGGCGCGCAACTCCGGGGTGTAGTCGATCAGATCGTCGACCGCAAAGCCTTGTCGCTCGTAGGCGACCGGCTTGGTGGGGAAGGGCTGCGTGGCCGAATATTTCTCGCCGGGGGCGTCGCCTTGCGGCACGGGCCGCTCCTCGATCGGCCAGATCGGCTGACCCGTCACGCGATCGAACACGTAGAGGAAGCCCTGCTTGCTGGGCTGCGCCACGACCTTGACGGCGCGGCCGTTGACGACGACGTCAGCCAGGATCGGCGCGCACGGGATGTCCATGTCCCAGACGCCGTGGTGCACGAGTTGGAAGTGCCACTTGCGCGCGCCGGTCTTGAGATCCACGGCGACGAGGCTCTCGGCAAAGAGCGTGTTGCCCGGTCGCGCGCCGCCGTAATAGTCGTGCGTGGGCAGCTCCACGGGCAGGTAGGCCATGCCCAACTCTTCGTCCACCGAGATCTGCGCCCACACGCCGGTGTTGCCGCTGTAGGCCCACGAGTCGTTCTCCCACGTCTCGTTTCCGAACTCGCCGGCCTGCGGGATGGTGCGAAACGTCCAGACCAGCTTGCCCGTGCGCACGTCGTAGGCACGCACGGCGCCGCGCACATTGGCGCGGCTCCTCGGGTTGGCGCCGGTTTCGAAGGCCGCGCCGACCAGCACGAGGTTGCCACCGACGATTGGCGTCGCGTGCAGCCCCACCGGCGCGTTGACGAGATCGAGCTTCTGCTTGTCGAGGTCTTCCTTGAGATCGACGATGCCGCTGCGCCCGAAGCCCGCCACGGGGTTGCCGGTCTTCGCATCCAGCGCCACCAGCCGGTAGCCGGGCGTCACGTAGAGGATGCGTTCCTCACGGCCGTCGGTCCAGTAAGCGAGCCCGCGGCCCGAGAGTTGCCGCGGCGCCGCCTGGCCGCGCGCGCCTTCGTTTTCGCCGTGCACCCAGAGCAGCTCGCCGGTGGCCGCGTCGAGCGCGATCACGGACTTCCGCGTGCCGGCCGTGGAGTAGAGCCGGCCTCCGACCATGAGCGGCGTCGATTCGAGGTTGAACTCCGGACGCGGCCCGAGATTGTCGGTCTTGAACCTCCACTTCACCTCGAGCGAGCCAAAGTTGGCCGCGGTGATCTGATCGAGCGCCGCGTAGCGCGTGTGCCCGAGGTCGCCACCGTAGGTCGGCCACTCGCCCTTCTTCGCGCCCGACTGGCCGTGCAGGCCGGGGGTGGCTGCGAGCAAGATCGCCGTGATCGCGGTCGTCGCCACCGGGCTCGTGCGGAGGATGCGGATCATCGTCAGGTCCTCTCAGGGCTTGTACATGCGAATGGTCACGGTGGCGAGCGCGCCGGCCTGTCCCTCGATCGGGGTCGCGCCAGCGGGGTAGCCGCCGGCCTGCAGGATGTAGGCGAGGACGTCGGCATTCTGCGCGCGGGTCAGCGAGCCAGGCTTGTCGGCGGGCATCGACGACCGCATCCGCTCGAAGAGCGCCTCGGCCGTCTCGCCCTCCCAGTTGGAATAGAAGGCGCTCCCGGTGAGCGCCGGCGCGCTTTCCACCCCGCCGAGCCCGTCGCCGTGGCAGCGGGCGCAGCGATCCGCGTACAGCGTGGCGCCGCGGCCGGCCTGCTCCTCGGAGTAGATGCCGTCCCACACGGTGCGCGGCGTCTGGGCCGCGGTCACCGCGACGAGCACGAGCAGCCCGGCGGCCGCGGCGAACGTGCGGGCGATCATTCCGGCGACGTGGCGGCGTTGGTCGCACGCGGCGAGCGCGAGACACGAGACGATGGTCACCAGGGATTGGCGCATGCGTTTCTCTGCGGCGCTGATTCTACCTAAGGTGGGGTACGCCGGCGCAGAGATCGCTTAGGATTGCTCAGCCTGCGATGTCTGTCGCGAAGTTCGTCAAGGACAACCTGGTTCTCGTCGTCGGCTTGACCCTGCCGGTACTGTTGATGGTCGGGTTTCTCGCCGCCAGTGCCCTGCCAGCCCTGAGCGACCCTCCGAAGTACGACTTCGTGTTTTCGACCCAGGACCATCCGTCCACGCAGACTCCAGTCGACGTGCGACTGCTGGTGAAGGACCACGTGCTGGTGGCGCAGTACACGAAGCTGCCGTCGGCGCCGGCCGGCTACGCGAGCGCGGGGTGGCGAAAGCTCTACCTCTACGACGCGGGATCGCGCACGGTGCGGCAGCTCGAATTCGGGTTCCCGCCGGACCTCGCCGCGCTCGAGGGCACGCGCGAAGAGCCCGTCGCGGCCGCGGCCGGGATGACGCTCGACCCGGCACTCCGGTCGCCGGACGGCTACGAGTTGGCGTTCGGAGATCGCCGTGGCGGCGGTCTGTTGCTCGAGATGTTCGGCGGCTCCCGCGCCTACGAGCCGCGGCTGCGCAAAGACGGGCGCAGCGTGCCCATCAGCGCGGGCGGCAGGGAGCCGTTCGGTTTCAACAGCGACATCGAGTTCCTTGGGTGGGTGACCGCCAAACGCTGAGGCGTCCGACGTGACCGCGAAACAGGATGCGCTGGTGGAGGTGGTGGACCTCATTGCCCGTCACGGCCTGACCATCGACGAGGTGTCGGCGGCGCTGGCGGGCAAGGGCGACTACGCGACGCTGCGCACGTCGAGCGTGCTGTCGCGGCTCTTCGCCTACCTGGGCGGCACGTTCGTGTTCGTCGGCCTCGGCATCTTCGTCGGCATGCGGTGGGACGATCTGGGGCCGGCCGGCCGTGTGCTGCTGACGCTCGGGCCCGGCCTGTGCCTGTTCGTGTTCGCGCTCGTCTGCACGAGCGACGAGCGGCTGGAGGCGGCGGCCACGCCGCTCTTCCTGCTGGCCGGGCTCGTGCAGCCCACCGGCTTGCTGGTGATGTTGCGGGAATACGGGAATGGAGGTGAGGCGGAGCACGCCGTGTTGTTCACGAGCCTCGTGATGCTCGTGCAGCAGGGCTGCACGTTCTGGGCACGCCGCCGCACGGTGCTGGCGTTCACCACGATCGTGTTCGGCTCGGTTGCCGTGTTCGTGTCGCTCGATCTGCTCGACGCGAGCATGTATATGACTGGCATCACGATGGGCGCGTCGCTGCTGTGCATCGGCTGGAGCCTCGATCGCTCTCCGCACCGCGCGATCGCCGGGGTGGTCTACTTCGTCGGGGCGGCGCTGTTGCTCGAGGAAACCTACGCGTGGCTGCGCCGGGAGCCGCTCGAGATTCTCTTTCTCGGCCTGGCCGGCGCGACGGTCGTGCTCGCCACCGTGGCGCGCAGCCGGAGCCTCCTGGCCGTCGGCACCGTCGCGCTCATCGGCTACATCGCCGATTTCATCTATCAGCATTTCGCCGACAACCTGGGCGCGCCCCTGGTGCTCATGGCCATCGGCCTGGTGTTCATCGGCGCCGGCGCCGCCGCCGTCCGGATCAACGCCCGGTACATCGCGGGACACTAGACCCGTGACGGGCTCGAGCAAGTACTGGTTTACAGGGCGCAGCGTCGCCAGCCTTGATAAGATGAGGCGCCCGTTTTAACGGAGGTTCCAGTCCTGTCTACCGC
>Ga0173480_10000084_pt1 | contig 23219 bp, 21 predicted proteins | sample NitcycUS209509C1_FD_122622 | JGI IMG/M metagenome (GOLD analysis project Ga0173480, IMG submission 122622) | Soil microbial communities from Arlington Agricultural Research Station in Wisconsin, USA - Nitrogen cycling UWRJ-S209-509C-1 (version... | ecosystem: Environmental > Terrestrial > Soil... | reverse complement strand
TGCTGATCGCGGCGTCCTCACCACTGCGCGGTGGGGCCGACGGCCGTTCTGACGCCTTCGCACCCGTTCCTGACAGAATGTCTCTGTGAACCCTGTTCCGATTCATGCTTTCAACCCTGGCCCGATTACCGGCGCTGGCAACTGGACCTGGCTGATACCCGGGCGAGTCCCGACTCTCGTCGATGCCGGGACAGGCGACCCGCGCCACCTCGCCGCGCTCGCTGCCGCTCTTGACGGCGCCACGCTGGAACAAGTCGTCGTCACCCACTCGCACAGCGACCACGCCGCCGGTGCGTCAGCGATTGCCGAGCGCTATCCGGAGGTGCGTTTCCTCAAGATGCCGTGGCCCGATCGCGATCCCAAATGGGGTGTGAGCTGGGTGGCGGTCGCCGATGGCGAAGAGATCGCGGCCGGCGACCAGACGATCACAGCCGTCCACACGCCTGGACACGCGCCCGATCATCTGTGTTTCTGGCACCAGGAGAGCCGCACGCTCTTTGGCGGCGACCTCGCGGTGAAAGGCACCACGGTCTGGATCCCGACGTCGCTGCAAGGTGACCTCACCGACTATCTGGCATCGATCGAGAGGGTCCTGGCACTCTCGCCGGCCACGATTCTTCCGGCCCACGGAGACGTCATCGACGATCCTGACGCGCTGCTGCGTGGCTACCTTTCTCATCGTCGTGAGCGCGAGCAGCAGGTGCTTGCCGCGCTGCGCGCGGGCGACGTCGATCCCGACGCGATCGTCGAGCACATCTACCGCGGACTCAGGGAGCGGCTCATCCCGATGGCGAAGGAAAGCGTGCTGGCGCAGTTGCTGAAGCTGGAACGCGAGGGCCGCGTCCGTCGGGAAGGCGATGCGTGGCATATGATTGACGCATGAACTCGGTCGTTGATTTCATCAACGTCAATCGTGATCGCTACGTCGACGAGCTGAAGCAGTATCTGGCCATCCCGAGCGTGAGCGCACTGCCGCAGCATGCGCCCGATGTGCGGCGTGCCGCCGAATGGACGCGCGATGCACTCGCCAGCGCCGGCCTGCAGAACGCCAAGCTGATCGAAACGCCAGGCAACCCGGTTGTGTATGCCGACTGGCTCAACGCCCCCGGCAAGCCGACCATCCTGTTCTACGGCCACTACGATGTGCAGCCGGTCGATCCGGTCGAGTTGTGGACCAGTCCGCCGTTCGAGGCCACCGTCCGCGACGGCGAGATCTATGCGCGCGGCGCCGCCGACGACAAGGGCCAGGTGTTCATGCACATCAAGGCGGTGGAGGCGCACCTCAAACAAGGTGGCAGCCTGCCGGTGAACATCCGCTTCTTCATCGAGGGTGAAGAGGAGGTCGGCAGCGTGCACCTGGACGACTTCGTCCGCAGCCATAAGCAGGACCTGGCCGCCGACGTCGTGGTGATCTCCGACTCGCCGATGTTCGACCGCGGCATTCCATCGATCTGCTACGGCCTGCGAGGACTGGCCTACTTCCAGATCGATTTGCGCGGGACGAAGAGCGATTTGCACTCCGGCTCGTTCGGTGGCGCCGTCGCCAACCCGGCCTTCGTGCTGGCGCAGATCCTGTCGCAGATGAAGGATCGCGGCGGGCGCATCAAGATTCCCGGGTTCTACGACGATGTGCGTGAGCTGAGCGAGGCGGAGCGCGCCGAGTGGAAGAAGCTGCCGTTCAACGAGACGAAGTACCGCAAGGAGCTCGGAGCGCCGAAGCTGTTTGGCGAGAGCGGCTATTCGACACTCGAGCGCATCTGGGCGCGGCCGACGTTCGAAGTGAACGGGTTGCTGTCAGGTTTCACGGGCGAGGGGGCGAAGACGGTGCTGCCGGCTACGGCGATGGCCAAGGTCAGCATGCGACTGGTACCCGATCAGCATCCCGACAAGATTGCGGCGCTGTTCGAGGACTACCTGAAGAAGGTGGCGCCGAAGACGGTCGACGTGAAAGTCACCCGCATGCACGGCGGCCGGCCGTGGATGGCGGATTTCGAGAACAAATACGTGCGCGCCGCCGGCCGGGCGATCGAGAAGGGCTTCGGCAAGCCGCCGGTGTTCAACCGCGAAGGCGGCTCGATACCGGTCGTCTCGACCTTCCAGGAGGAGCTCGGCGTGCCGAGCGTCCTCTTCGGCGTCGGGCTGCCGGACGAGAACGCACACGCTCCGGACGAGCGGCTCGATCTCGGCAACTTCCACAACGGGATCATCGCGTCAGCCTATCTCTACCAGGAGATAGCCGAGGTTACGGAGTGAGCGCTCGCCGCTGAACGGCTGCGATGGGTTCAGCCCTGCTCTCGACCGTCGCCCTGGCGGCCCTGATGCTGAGCGTCGTCGCGTACCGGAATGCGCGGCAGGCTCTGCGGTCCTCCCACCCTGGCCGGCCGGCGTCCCCCGGGCTTCAGGTGCTGGAGGGGCAGGCGCGACGCTCCGTCGCCGACGACACACGCGATTACGCGATTCTCGTCGAGCTGTTCAACGACACCGCCGCTGCTGTCACCATCACGACCATCACGCTCAGGGTCACATATCGCACTCGCGCAAACTTTCTTGGCGCGGTTGATCTCGAGGTCGGGCCGGTCGCGAGCCGGACGGGCGGCAGTCGCCCTTTGCTCGCGCTGCCGGCTCGGATGGAGTCCGGGGAGAGGGTCCGCGGGTGGCTGCTCTTCACAACCGTGAACGTCATTCCCCGCCACTGCCGCGTCCAGGACTATGCCCTGCTTGCACGCGATGGACAGGGCGTTCGGATCCTGGCTGACGCCTCGCTTCCCGCGCTCCTGGCGGCCGATACGGACGGCCAGGGGCCAGCCACGTGGGGGTGGGACTAAGGCAGGCCTCAGGAATCAGGCCTCAGGCCACAGGGCTGGACCAGGTGCGTGTAGGCCGGGCCTCGGCACCTAGCCAGCCAGGCCCGGCACGTCAGGCCCCGGGAATCAGCCTTCAGGGCTATCCGACGTGCGTAGGCCGGGCCTTCCACCTCCGCCAAGGCTACGGCGCCGCGGATTAGACAGGCCCGGCACGTCAGGCCAGCGATCAGGCGACAGGGTCAGGCCGAAGTCATGACGGCCCGGAATTCAAGGCCGCAACAACCGTTCACCGATATCCGGCCGCCGTTGACCGATACGGCCGCACCCGCCCGCCATCTCCTCGCGTAACTTCACACTGTGGATGACGCGCGGAGAACGCCGATGACAGGACGATTGATGGCCCCGGCGGCAGCGGTGATGTTTGCGGCGTCGGCGATGGCAGCAGTGGCCATTTCGGTGCTGCTGACGGCGCCAGCCGACCTGGCCCTGGCGGCTGCCCAGGGAGACTCGTCGCGGCTGTGGCGCACGCTGCTCAGCGTGCTGGCCGACGCCATCGCAAGCCTGCTGCAGTACCTCTGAGTTACCCTTATCCAACCCTGAGGCCTGCGCCCGTGGGTCTGACGTGCCGGGCCTGGCTGATCGCGCGCCTGTCCCGCCGTAGCCGCAGGCGGAAGGCGAAGGCGGCCACGTTCGCGCTCCGCGCTACGGCGGCTGAGGAAGCCCCGGCCTACGCGTGCCTTACCCAACCCTGAGGCCTGAAGCTTGAAGCCTTGGGCCTAGTTCAACGCTGCCACGCGCCGGCGCAATGTCTTGACGTGCTCCCAGATCTGCTCGTGCTCCTGACGCTCGTCCTTGTCCAGCTCGCTCATGCTCGCCAGCTTGAGGTAGGTCTGCAGGTCACGCAGGGCGCCGCTCACATCGTTGAGGTGGTAGGCGAGGAGACCGCGGTCGCGCAGCTCGCTGAGCGCTGAGGGCGTCATCGCGACGAGCAGCTCGATCACGTCCCGCGCCTGCGGAAACGACCGCATGTTGACGTAAAGCCGCTTCAGGTTCAGCAGCATACGGACCACGATTTCCGCGCGAGTCGCTGGTGCGAGTAAGGACCGGCTGAACGACACCTCTGGTCCGACGTGCTGCTGGAGCAGCACCCGGCACTTCTGTTCCGAGAGGATCATGCCGCCGTGGAATGGATCGAGGATGAGGCCGCTCGTGCCGTGCGACCGGGCGGTGCAGCGGATCAGGAAGTGCCGCGGGAAGTTGACGCCTTCCATCGCCACGCCGGCCCGCCTCGCGACCTCGAGATACACCGCAGACAGGGTGATCGGGATACCCGTCCGGCGATCGAGCACTTCGTTCAGGCAGCTGTTCCGCGGGTCGTCGTACTTCTCGCGGTTGCCTTCGAACCCGAGCTCGTCGAACAGGTAACGATTGATGCTCTTGATGGCGCCGACCAGGGTGTCATCACCGGTGGTCGCCGCATGATTCGCGATCGCGGTCCGTGCCGCCTCGCCCATGGCGTCGAGCCGCATCAGGTACGGCTCCGGATCGAGGCGCGGGAACTCGATGCGCGCAATCACCAGTGCCGCGCGCGCCAGTTCCGTGCCTGGAGCATTAACCGCCTGGAGGAGTTCGTCGGCGAGGTTTCGTCGCATATTCACCGCGCAGCAACAGGGCCGAGGCGCCAATATGCATTGTACCAGCTCAACGGAGGCATCAGGGCTGAGCGCAGAGCTGGTCGAGGGCGTCGAGCGTGAGATCGGAGAGGCCGCCCACAATCAGTTCGGCGCCAGGCAACTCGTGCGCGGGATAGCTGTTCGTAACGCCGACGCAGCGAAGGCCGGCGCCGCACGCCGACTCGAGTCCCCACCGCGAATCCTCGATGGCTACACAGCGGCGGCGATCGAGCGAACGCCCAGTCACCTGCTGAAGCTGCCGAAACGCCAGATCGTACGGCGCAGGCGACGGCTTGCTCTGGGGCGTATCGCCCGAGGCGACGATGACCGGGAACAGTGGAGCAAGCCCGGACGCGGCGAGGACTTCATCGATCTCATGACGAAGCGCACCGGAGGCGATGGCGACTGGAATGTTGGCGGCGGCATGGCGAACGAAGTCGCCAGCACCTGGAAACAGCGCGTCGCCAGCACTCGTCAGGTCGTGAAGGTGGATCCCCTTGCGGGCCACAAGCTCGCGCACCTGGCCGCCGGTGAACGGGGTGCCGTTGTGCTGTCCCAGCGCCTCGAACACCCCGACATCGTCGAAGCCCAGATACTTGTTGAAGTAGTCGGCGGCGCTCAGCTCGAGGCCCATCTCGCCGAGCGTTCGCTGAAACGCTCTCAGATGAAGTGGCTCGCTGTCGGCGATGACGCCATCGAAGTCGAAGACGATCGCCTGCAGCGACGTCACGAAACAGGAACCTTCTCGCCCGCCCTGATCGGCACCTTCAGCCGATTCCCTGGAGGCGGGTAAGGGCACTCGTATTCCTTGTTGTAGGCGCAGTAGGGGTTGTACGCGTAGTTGAAGTCGATCTGGTACAGCCCGGTCGAGGTCGGCTCGAGATTCAGATATCGACCCGCGGCATACGTGTCCTTGCCGCTGGTCTCGTCGGCAAACGGCACGAACAGCTCGGAGATGCGTTGGGTCCCCTCCGGCACAAAGGCACCCAGGCTGTACTGCTGTCCCTTGAGCGTGAAGCGCAGGTCCCCGACCCGTTCGTAGCGGGCCACGCTGCCAGTGGACGTCGGCATCGCTGCCACCGGCCGCTTCCCCTCCGTCAGATCGAGCTGCGCGGCGGTGCTGTAGGACAGGTCGGGTTCGAAGTACTGCAGCGGCAGGAGCTTGTCGCGCTTGTCGGGTGGAATAGGGGAGTCCTGGCCCTCGCGCATGAAGCGCTCGGTTGCGGCTCTCCTGTCGGCCAGCTGCTTCAACTGAGCGCCCTGATCCGGTGCGCCCGGCCCCGACGTGCATGCGGCGGATACCAGCGCGAGCGCCGCCACCATCACTGGAACGCGATGAATTCTTCCCATACAGCCTGGTGTCCGTAGAGGCGGGTCTTAAGACCCGCCTCTGCACTCTCACAGCATATACCCGCCACGTGTGGTGACGGCGGCCGCGAGCTGACGCCGGAGCACGACTGTGTTGATCGGCGTCACCTTCAGGATGCGCCTGAGCGCGGCGAGCAGGGTACGCAGCGTATCGCCATCGGCCATTGCCGCCAGCGCGTTTCGAGCAGCGGCCTCGACGCGTTGGGCGGCGTCGTTGACGACGATCCGCGCGGCGGCGACGTGGAGGTCGGCGTCCGGATTGCTGGCGTCGACGGCCGCCTGCGCTCTCAGAACCGCGCTTTCTGCGGCGAACAGGTCGATCAGGATGTCGGCCGCGAGGCTCAACACCTCCTGCTCGTCGTTCAGCTTCTCGCCGTACGTCTGCATCGCAGTGCCGAGGACGGCCAGCGTGACTTTCTTGAACGCCGCCACCGCCCGCAGTTCCGCCTGCAGCCCTTCGTCCTCTCCCGTTGGCGACACCGAGGGCGACAGAATCTCGTCCTGCAGACGTCGGGCAGCAGATACGAGCGGCAGTCCGCCCTTCAGTCCGCGGCGCACGAGCATGCCGGGGATCAGCAACCGGTTGATTTCGTTGGTGCCCTCGAAGATCCGGTTCACCCGTGCGTCGCGGTAGTAGCGCTCGGCGGCGTAGTCTTTGACGAAGCCGTTGCCGCCGTGAATCTGCACGTTCTCGTCGATCACGAAGTCCAAGGTCTCGCTGCAGGCCACCTTGGCGATGGACGACTCGATGGCGTACTCCTCGAAGGCCGCTGCCAGTGACGCGCCATCGTGCGACGATGCCGCGATGGCGGCATCGAGCAACCCTGCCGTGCGATAGACAAGGCTTTCGACCGCGTAGGTGCGAGCGGCCATCTCGCCAAGCTTGTGACGGATGGCGCCGAACTGCGCGATTGGCTGGCCGAACTGCCGCCGCTGGACCGCATATTTGGCGGCGTCGGAGAGCACCGTTCGGCAACCGCCCGTACACATGCCGCCGAGGCTGAAGCGGCCGTAGTTCAACGTGTTGAGCGCGACCTTGTGTCCGCGCCCCACCTCGCCCAGCACGTTCGCGGCAGGCACGATCACGTCCTGAAACAGCACCGGGGTCGTCGATGAGCCGTGGAGGCCCATCTTGTGTTCCTCTTTGCCGGTGCTCACGCCGGGCCACGATCGCTCGACGATGAAGGCGGTGAACTTGTCGCCGTCGGCCTGCGCAAAGACGATCAGCATGTCGGCGAAGCCGCCGTTGCTGATCCACATTTTTTCACCGTTGAGGCGCCAGGACCCGTCGGTCTGTCGATCGGCGCGGCTCTTGGCGGCGAGCGCGTCGGACCCGGAGCTCGATTCGCTGAGCGCATAGGCACCGACCATCTCGCCGGAGACGAGCCGCGGCAGATAGCGCGTCTTCTGATCCTCGGTGCCGAACAGCACCAGCGGCAGCGAACAGAGATTGGCCTGACCGCCGAAGGCGGTGCCGAACGATGGGGAACTGGCGATGCGTTCGACGACCACCAGCGCCGTCGCTTTGTCGAGGTCGAGGCCGCCGTACTCTTCGGGCACGCTCACGCCGAGCAGGCCGAGATCGGCGCACCGCTTCAAGAGGTGTCGCGCGAACGCCCAGTCCTTGTTCTCCAGGCGATCGAGGTTCGGCATCACCTCGCCGCTGACGAACTCTTCGGTGGTCCGGGCGATGAGCCGATGCTCGTCGGTCAGCTTTTCTGGAGTGAAGATGTCTGCTGGCGCGGGCTCCTCGAAGAGCCAGCTGCCACCCTTGTGAATCGCGGTGTCTGTAGTCATCTGCTCCAACTGCACTTGCAATGCTCGATCATTGCTGTTTGACGTGGGGGTAGGCCGGGCCTCGCGTAGCAGGCCCGGCGGGGCTGCCGCCATCGAGTGCCCCGGCGGCGAGCCCCGCCCTACAGGCGTTCGAAAATTCCGGCGGCGCCCATTCCGCCGCCGACGCACATCGACACCAGGCCGTACTTCGACTTGCGGCGCCTCATTTCGTACAGCAGCGATGTCGTGAGCTTTGCGCCCGTACACCCCAGCGGATGCCCGAGCGCGATTGCACCGCCGTTGACGTTCACCCGCTCCGGATCCATCGGCAGTTCGCGAAGCACGGCAAGCGCCTGAGCGGCAAAGGCTTCGTTCAGCTCGATCACGTCCATGTCGTCGAGCGCCAGCTTCGACAGCTTCAGCACCTTGCGGATGGCAGGAACCGGCCCGATGCCAAATCGTTCCGGCTCGACGCCGGCCGTGGCGAAGGCGACGAAGCGGGCGAGCGGTTGGAGGCCGCGCGCCTTGGCCAGTTCCTCGGACGTCACGATGACCGCGGACGCGCCATCGCTCGTCTGCGACGAGTTGCCTGCGGTGACGCTGCCGTTGACGTGAAAGGCCGGTCTCAGCTTGGCCAGCGCCTCGATCGATGTGTCCCTGCGTGGCCCCTCGTCCTGCGTCAGTGTTCTGGACGTCACGCCGCCGCTGGCGTCCACGACGTTGAACGTGAGCGGCGTGATCTCGTCGGTAAATCTGCCGGCGTCGATGGCCGCAAGCGCGCGCTGGTGACTGAGCAACGCAAATGCATCCTGCTCGGTGCGAGGGATGGCATGCTCGCGTGCATGATTCTCGGCGACGAGACCGGTGTTGAGATAGACGTCCGGATACGATTCGACGAGCGACGGATTCGGCGAGATCTTGTTGCCCCCCATCGGCACCAGGCTCATCGACTCGGTGCCACCGGCGACCACGGCATCCGCGAAACCGCACATCACACGTTCTGCGGCGTAGGCAATGGCCTGCAGGCCAGACGAACAGAAGCGATTGATGGTGACAGCCGACGCGGATACCGGCACGCCGGCGCGCAGACTGGCGATCCGCGCCACATTCAGCCCCTGCTCGGCTTCCGGCATCGCGCAGCCGAGGATCACATCCTCTACCTCGGACGGGTCGAGGCCTGGTACGCGTGCGAGCGCCTCCCGGATGACGGTGGCACCCATCTCGTCGGGCCGCACGGTCCTGAGCGCGCCATTGGGCGCCTTGCCGACCGCAGTGCGTGTGGCAGAAACGATCACCGCGTGGCGCATGAAAAATCCATAAGGAGATCCTCGAGGGCCTCGCCGACTTCCGGCGCCTGGCCGTCGAACAGATGATTCGCGCGGTCGATTTCGACGAGCTCTTTCGGGTCGGCCATGCGTGCATAGAGCTCGCGAACAGCCTTGAGCGGAATGAGCTCGTCTTCGATCCCGTGCACGATGAACTTGGGCTTTGGTGAAGCGGCGGCGACGGTGAAGTCGTACTTGTTCACGGGCGGCGCGATGCCGATCAGCGTGCAGATACGATCGTCGTCGGCGCCAACGGTCATCGCCACGTGCGAGCCGAACGAAAAGCCGGCGGCCCACATCTCGAGACCCGGATATCGTCCGGCCGCGAAGTCGATCGCGGCACGATAGTCGTCGCGTTCGCCCCGCCCCTCGTCCCAGGCGCCGGCGCTGCGTCCGACGCCGCGGAAGTTGAAGCGCAGCACGGCGCAGCCGATACGGGTGAGCGCTTTGGCGCTCTGGAACACAACCTTCGTGTGCATGGTGCCGCCTTCGATCGGCAGCGGGTGCCCAAACACCACCACGGCGCGTGGAGCGTCCATGGGACCGTCGATCAGCGCCTCGAGCGGGCCGACGGCTCCCGGTATTTCACGAACGACTTCAGCCAATCATTCTCCTTTCGCGCCCGGGTGGCAGGTCGGCAAGGAACCCGTCGATCAGTCTCGCCAATGCTTCGGGGCGGGTAATCACTCCGAGATGGCCGGTCCTTGACAGTACTTCCCCTCGGGCGTGCGGCCACAACCGCAGATATTCCCGTGTCAACGCCGGCGGCACCGCATAGTCGAGGTGGTCCTCACCGGTGACGGCCAGCGTCGGTACGCTCAGACGCTCCATCTCGCTCGTGAGATCCACCCCGTTCAGCAACTGGACACGTCGGGCCATCCGCGCGGGAGATGTCGGATGCGTTACGACATTCCAGGCGTGGCGCAACGCCGCAGGGATCCCCGCCATCGGACCGTCGTGCGCCGTGACGATCTCGCGGCCCAGCCGTAGCGACGACAGCACGAACAAGGGAAAGAGCAGTCGCGGCGCGCCCAGATAGAAACGGGCCCTGGCGTTTGCCCGCCAGGATGGCGGAAGTGCCGAGAGCAAAACGAGCGCCGACACTCGTTCCTGATGCCGGGCGGCAAAGGTCGCCGCGATCAGCCCGCCGTACGACACGCCGCAGACGATCGCGTCGGACAGCTCGAGCGTTGCGAAGATGTCCGTCACTTGATCGACGTACGAGTAGAAGCCGCGCTCATGATCGAAGTGGCCGCCGCTGGTCGGCTCGTCACACAAGGAGCACGTGACGACGCGGTAGTTCTGCGACAGCGCATCGATGCCTGGACGCATCCACTCCCAGCGTCCCTGGATGCCCGGCACGATGACGAGCGGTGGGCCTGAGCCGACATCGTAAATGTTCATATGTAGGCCGGGTCCTTTTGGACCCGGCGGACTCAGTTTCTCAGCGTCAGTTTCTCAACGGCTTCCCGGTCTTCAGCGTGTGCTGCATCCGCTCCTGCGTCTTGCGCTCAGCCACCAGACTCATGAACGCTTCGCGTTCGAGGTCCAGGAGATGCTGCTCACTCACCGTCGTCGGGTGCGGCAGCGTGCCCCCCGACATGATGGTGGCGAGCTTCCGGCCGATCAACGCATCGTGATCGCTGATGCGGCCGGCGCGCCAGGCCAGATGGACGCCGAGCTTGAGCGGTGCAAGCACGGCATCCCCACCAACCGGGACCGCGGTGCGCAGCGCCGGCGGCTGATACCCGTCGGCCACGCGCTGCAGCGCCCGCGCCTTCGCATCCGCAATGAGACGGTCGCGATTCATGGTGACGCCATCGGTCGGCTGCAGGTATCCAAGGCGCCGGGCATCCGGCGCGCTCGTGGACACCTTGCCGAACCCGATGGTTTCGAACGCCTGCTGAATCGGCGGCAGAAGGTCGGTCGAGCCAGCCGCCCGCTGCTCCGATGCCCGCGCCGTCATCTCTTTGGTGCCGCCACCGCCCGGAATCAGGCCGACCCCTACTTCCACCAGACCGATGTAGGTTTCCGCGGCGGCCTGGATGCGATCGCCATGCAGCGCGATCTCACAGCCACCTCCGAGCGCCAGGCCTGACGGCGCAACGACGACCGGCACGTCCGCATATCGGAGTGACATGGTGGCCTGCTGAAAGGCGCGCACCATGAGGTCGATTTCGTCCCAGTTCTCTTCCTGCGCTTCGAGCAGCACCAGCATCAGGTTGGCGCCAGCGGAGAAATGCGGCGCTTCGTTGCCAACGACGAGCGCAGCGAAGTTCTTCGAGGCTTCACGAACGCCCGCCTGCAGCATTTGAATCGTGTCGGCTCCGATGGCGTTCATCTTCGAGTGAAACTCGACGCACAGCACGCCATCCTCGAGGTCCACCAGACTTGCGCCGGCATTCTTGCGGACGATCCGGGAGCGCTCTCGCGCACTGCGCAGAATCTCGAACGCGGTGGTGTCGGCTGGAAGAAGCGACCCATCACGAATGGTGTCGCGCTCCGACCGTACCGGCTCCGAGAGCAGCGGCGGAATTCCGGATTCAAGCAGCTCCGGGCTGTGCTCGCGCGCGGCGTCGAGCACCGCCTTTACCCCGATTGCATCGATGAGCTCAATCGGCCCGAGTTCCCAGCCGAACCCCCACCTGAGCACCCAGTCAACGTCGTCGCGCGAGTGCGCCACGTCCGGCGCCACGTTGGCGGCGTAGACGAGCGCAGGAGCAAGCGTCGTTCGAAGGAATTCGCCGACGCGGTCACGGCCGTTGAAGAGTGTTCGAATCCGTTCGGCCGTGCTGACATTCGTGCCCGCGGCCTCGAGCGAGGGCAGCTTCGGCCGGTTCTGGGGCCGGTAGTCCAGTGTCGCAGGGTCAAGGGTCAGAATCTCGGAATCTCCCGCCGCAGTTTTGACCCGCTTGTAGAAGCCCTGCCCCGCCTTTTCGCCCGTGAGGCCGCGCTTCAGCATTTCTCTGACGAACCTGGGCAAGACGAAGGTGGCGCGTGCCTCCTCGTCACTGAGCCGCTGGTGCAGGTCGTCCACAACGTGCGCGACGATGTCGAGGCCCGCCAGGTCGATCGTGCGGAACGAGGCGCTCTTCGGCCGGCCCAGTGGCGGGCCGGTGATGGCATCCACTTCCTCGATCGTGTATTTGCCCGCTGCGACCGTCGAGAGGATCTTGAGCATCCCGTACAGCGCGACGTGATTGCCGATGAACCCCGGTGAGTCCTTGGCCAGCACGACGCCCTTGCCGAGATGGCGGTCGGCGAACTGATGGACGGTGTCGACCGTCTGCGGCGATGTGTCCGTCGTGGGAATCACTTCGAGCAGACGGAGGTAGCGCGGCGGATTGAAGAAGTGAGTGCCGAGCCAGTGTGTCCGGAAGTCGTCGCTACGTCCTTCCGCCAGCGCCGTGATCGAGATCGCGGAGGTATTGGAGCTGACGATCGAACCTGGACGTCGTGCCGCGTCAACGCGCGCGAGCAGCTGCCGCTTGATGTCGAGCTGCTCGACGACGGCCTCGACGATCCAGTCGGCGTCGCCGAGCCGTATCAAGCCCTCGTCGAAGCCTGCTGTCGAGATCAGCTTCCAGGTGTCGGACGTGAAGAACGGATCCGGCGTGAGCGTTCGAGTTCGTTGCAGCCCCTTGGCGGCGGCGTCTGCAGTGAGGTCGAGAAGGAGAGCCGGAACTCCGGCATTGGCAAAGTGCGCAGCGATCTGGGCGCCCATGACGCCGGCGCCGAGCACGGCAACTGATCGAATCACTGGCTAAGTCTGTCAGAAATCGGGGTCGGGAGTCCTTTTTGGAGGACACGCCCGGCCCCCAGTTTTTTGAAGCACCGGGCATGTCCTCCAAAAAGGACTCCCGACCCCAATTATCCCCGGCGAATCGGCCTTGTCAGACATGTGGGACCGCCGGCCCCCTTCATGCTGATCTCCTGCCCCTCGTACTGAATGACGATGGCCCCGGCGTCCTGCAGCCGCCGCATCGTGCGCGGGTTGCCGGCCAGCATGATGCAGACACGCGGCTTCACGGCAAGCACGTTCGTTCCCATCGTCTCGAACTCCTCGTCGGGCACCTCGACGAGCTGGATCCCGCGGGCCACGAGCTGCTCCCGAAACGGAACGGGAAGCAATGGCGAGTAGACGACCGCGAGATCGTGATCCACGGGACTGATGAGCGACATCAGATGCATGACGTCGCCCGCGCCGCGCCAGTGTGGCAGCGGTACGACGATGAGGTCGTCGATGGCGTCGCCGAGCAGGAGTCGAAGCTGGCGGATCCCTTCGTCGTTAGTGCGATAGCCACGGCCCACGACCAGCGTGCGACGGTCCAGCCATGCGACGTCGCCTCCCTCCAGCGTGCCGGGTGCTTCGATGCGGCCGATGATCGGAATCGATGAAGGTGTCAGTGCACTCAGCGCCTTCTCCTGTGCGGAGGCTTCCGAGCGTCGTGCCGTTTTGCCCATGCGACAGACGATGGCGCCACGGTCGCACACGATGGCGGCGTCGCGAACGTAAATCGAGTCGAGCGTGGTGCGGTCGTCGCGCGGCAGCAGGTGAACGTCGGCCCCGCCGGCACGCAGAAGGCTGACGAACGCGTCGAATTCCTCGGCTGCCTTGTCGAGATCCGGTGCGCCGCCGAAACCGAGCGACCGCCACTGCGTGGCGATGGTCGCCTGGTCCACGAACGCCTCTCGCGGATGCTTCAACACGACTCTTTCAAGAGGCGCGAACTCGGATTGGATGGTCACATCACTTCCAGCGAGTGAGAATGGATTCGCGATCGAACACGGCCACGGCCGCCGCGGCCAGCGCGACGTTAACAGCCACCAGGCCGGCGACGATCATCAGAACGTTCGAGACGCTGAGCGGCACCGCGCCCATCAGCTGCAGCACCATCAGTCCGGCCAACGGCAGAATGACCAGCGCGCCCATCTGCTGGGCGCTGCGCGGATCGTTGGCGCGAGACGACATGCAGACCGCAAGCTGCAACGCCGCCAGCGCCGCCAGTGGACCGAGCAGGAACATCACGGTCAGCGGCTGCGCCGTGAGCAGGCTGAGCGCGACACCTGCGCCGGCCAGTGTCGCGACGCCCGCCACGTAAACGCAGAACATCGCCACACTCAGGATGACCGCCGGAAGCAGCGCACTCAGCGTCTTGGCGGCAAGCAGCTCGAAGGTCGTCACCGGCGACGCGAGCAGTGGTTCGAGCGACCGCGCCTGCTTCTCGCCGACGATCGCCCAGGCAGCAACCGACATCGCCGCCGCGATCGGAGACAGGACCAGCAACAGCAGAAACTGCCTGAACATCCACGACTGCAGCGTGCCTTCGGGGCCAAGGGTCCGCAGCTCGGGATTGGCCGCCCACAGTTCCTGAACGAAGGCATCCTGTGGCGAGCTGGCCAGCGGCTCTCCCGTCATCAGCGGGACGCCGACGGCAACGATGAACGGCAGCGCAATCGCCGTCGCACCGGTGAGGATCGCGGGCAGAAAGATTCCCGGATGCCGTCGGAGCTCGAGAAGCTCCTTGCCAAACAGCGCCAGGATCCGCGCTCTCATGCCGGGCGCTCCACTGGCGCATTGAGGAGCCGGAGATACACATCTTCCAGCGACGCTTCCTCTACCGCAACGGATTCGATTTCCGCGCCCAGTTCCACGAGTCGACGAACGATGGCAGGCGTGTCCCCGTCGTGACCCGCCGCCAGGCGGTGTGCGTCGAGGGCGATGGATAGACTCGCCGCTTCCGCTCGCACATCCAGGCCGGTTTCCGAGCCGAGCGAGGCGGCGTAGCCGATGGCGTCCGTTCGTACGCCGATCCGCAGACGTCGGCCTGGTGCTCGCGCCCGGAGGGCGGTCATCGAATCGACGGCCAGGAGATGTGTGCGCAGGATTGCCACACGATCGGCCAGCCGTTCCACTTCGTGGAGGTTGTGCGTCGAGACGAGCACGGCCCGGCCGCGCTCGCGGAGCTGCCGCATCAGCGCACGAACCTCGTGCGCGCTTTCTGGATCCAGTCCGGAGGTCGGTTCGTCGAGGAGCACCACCGGTGGTTCGTGCATCAAGGCTCTGGCGAGCGCCACCCGCTGGCGCAGTCCTTTCGAGAGCTGCGCAGTGAGATCGTCAGCCCGCGAGACCAGATTGAACTGTTCGAGCTGCGCACCCACCGCGTGCGCCGGTGACGGCAGACCGTACAGCCTGGCGTACGTCGTGAGGTTTTCGCGGACGGTGAGGCGATCCCATAAACCGGGCGATTCGGTGAGAAGGCCGACGCGGGTTCTGGCCAGCGACGCGGTGCGCGCCGAGACCAGCCGGCCGTCGATGTGCACGTCGCCGGACGTCGGCGCAATCAGGCCGGCCAGCATCCGGAGGGTTGTGGTCTTGCCGGCGCCGTTCGGTCCGAGCAACGCCAGAATCTCACCGCCGCCGAGCGCGAACGACACGTCGTTCACGGCGACATGCTTGTTGAATCGGCGCGTGAGATGCGTCGCGCTCAACAGGGCCGGCACGGACACGACCGGTCAGTACTTGGTGACGGCCCTGATGGCCTTGAGGACGTCGGCCGAGCCCGGCAGGATGCGTTCCTCCAGCACCGGCGCGTACGCAACCGGTGTGTCGAGCGCCGCGACGCGCTTGATCGGCGCATCGAGGTTGTCGAACAGCTCGTCGGCGATGCGAGCCGCGAGCTCGGCCCCGAAGCCACACGTCAGCTGATCTTCGTGCGCGATGACCACGCGGCTGGTGCGCTTGACGTAGGCGGCGATCGTTTCCCAGTCGTACGGAATGATGGTTCGGAGATCGACGACGGCCACGCTGATGTTGTCGCGCTCGGCCTGCTGCGCCGCCAGCAGCGACCGCTGCACGAGCGCCCCCCAGGTGAGGACCACCACGTCCCGTCCATCACGCACGACCGAAGCGTGTCCGAACGGAATGGTGTAGTCCGGACCAGGGTAGGGCGCCTTGTTGTACGTCTGCCGGTAGAGATGTTTGTGCTCGAGAAACAGCACCGGATCGTCGCATCGGATCGCGGTACGCAGCAGTCCCGCCGCGTCGAGCGCGTTCGACGGGAACGCAATCCTGATCCCCGGCGTGTGCGCAAAAATCGAAACGCCCGACTGACTGTGGTACGGAGCCCCGCCGCGCAGGTAGCCGCCGATCGGCGCGCGGATGACCATCGGGCACGACCACGCGTTGTTCGAGCGATAGCGCATCATCGACATCTCGTCGCGCATCTGCATGAAGCCGGGCCAGATGTAATCGAAGAACTGAATTTCGACCACGGGCTTCAGACCGCGCAGGGCCATGCCGACCCCGCGACCGATGATGTTGGCTTCGGCCAGCGGCGAGTTGAACACGCGACGCGCTCCGAACTGCCGCTGCAGGCCGTGCGTCACCTTGAAAACGCCGCCCTTGCCCTGCACCGATTCCATCGCGTCTTCGTGGCTGCAGTCGGCGACGTCTTCGCCAAAGACGACCATGCGCGGGTTCAACGCCATCTCGTCGCGAAGCGTCGCGTTGATGTTGCTCACCATCGTCTGCGCCGTACCATCACGCTGGGGGTCGGTGATCAGCGAGAGCGCCGTCGGGTCCACATCGGGCGAGAACACGTAAAGCGCGGCTGTCTCTGGCGACGGCTTGGGCGCCGCGATGGCGGCATCGGCCGCCTCGTTGATGTCGCGCTCGACGCTGGTCAGGATGTCCGCCAGCTCCTGGTCGGTGGCCAGCCCCTCAGACGTCAGCAGCTGACGCATCCGGGTCAGCGGATCGCGCCGCGCTTCGGCGTCGCGCTCGACCTTGGTCTTATAGAGCTTTTCGTCGTCCGAGAGGGAATGCGAATACGGCCGGGTGACCGTGGCATGCACGAGCACCGGGCCCTTGCGCTCGCGCACGTACGCGACCGCCGCACGCATCGTCGCATGACTGTCCAGGTAATCGGTGCCGTCACAGCGCAGGACGTGCAGGCCCGGAATGCCCTCGACGATGCGCGAGATGTCGCCGCCGGGGGTCTGGACGTCCACCGGCACCGAGATGGCGTATCCGTTGTCTTCGACCAGGTACAGCACCGGAACCTTCCGGGTACTGGCGGTGTTCAGCGACTCCCAGAATTCCCCTTCGCTCGTTGCACCCTCACCGATCGACACGTACGTCACTTCGTCGGGGTGGTGCCGGGGTGGGACCGACGCCGGATCCGAACCCGAATCTGCCTCGCCCGGTTCCGTGGCATGGAACACGCCGGCTTCGGCGCAGCCGATGGCATGCAGGCACTGCGTGCCCGTGCAGCTGCTCTGCGATGGAATGTTCAGACGCCGGTGGCCCCAGTGCGATGGCATCTGCCGCCCGCCGCTGGCGGGATCGTCTTTGGACCCGACCGAGGCAAGGAGCATCTCGAGCGGCGTGACGCCCAGCGCCAGGCACAGCGCGCGGTCGCGATAGTAGGGGAAGAACCAGTCGTAGCCCGGACGAAGATTGAGACCTGCAGCGACGAGCACCGCTTCGTGGCCGGCGCCGCTGATCTGGAAGAAGGCCTGGCTCTGGTTCTTGAGCTGAATCTCCTTGTCGTCCAGCTTGCGCGACAGAAGCATGAGACGGTACGCGGCGAGGAGTTCGTCCCTCGTGAGGCCTTCGAGCTCGCGTCCGCGGACCCGACCGGCGGCGCCCGTCTCGACGCCATTGGCGAGGGTTGACCCCTTCATGTCCGGAAAATTATGTCACTATCTCCGCACGCCGGAAAGCTCGCGGAATCCCCCCAAGAATCGCTTCCGGACGACCATGGATGCCTGCACGCCTGCACCGCTGGGACGAAATCGCCCTCGAAAAAATCACCGAGATGGTCTCGCAGAAGATTGTCTGCGGCGAGCGCGAGATGCTCGCGCAGATTTACCTGAAGCGGGGCGCTCAGGTACCGATGCACTCGCACGAAAGCGAGCAGATGACCTATATCCTTCAGGGATCGCTGCGGTTTCTGGTTGACGGCGAAGAAATCATCGTCAGCGAAGGCGAGGTGCTGCACATACCGCCGTTTGCCGCGCATCAGGCGGAAGCGCTCGAGGATACGTTCGAGCTCGATATCTTCAGTCCAATTCGGAAGGACTGGGTCACAGAGAGAGAAGATTAACGGTCCGGAGGCCTCCGGCTACCGAGGCCGCAGGACTGGGGCGGTGGTGTGGGGTCCGCCTTTAGGCGGACCGGACGGGCCGATTCAATGCACGCGGCGATCGACGTCGTCGATGCGGCGCCCGCCTTCGTAGACGTCGAAGCGCCGCTTGATGCGGTTGACCCGCCACTTCGCGATTCGATACTGAATCTCCGACATCAGGTGCAGGCGGCCGCCCTTGAGGAACAGGTAGCCGACGACCAGTCCCCCCAGGTGGGCCGCATGTGCCACGCCGTCACGCTGGCCACCCATGGAGGCGTACAGCGCAATCGCGCCCATGATCATGACGGCGTATTTCGCCGGCACCGGGAACACGAAGAACATCAGGATCGGCCGTGTCGGGAAGTACAGGCCGAACGCGAGCAGCACGCCGTAGATCGCGCCGGAGGCGCCGACGGTCACCGACGAGTACACGCTGCTGAACGTCGGGAATGGCAGCAGTGACACAATCAGCACGGTGACTGCCGCCCCGATTCCGCAGACGAAGTAGTACTTCAGAAAGTACCGGCTGCCCCATCGCCGTTCCATCTCGACGCCGAACATCCAGAGCGCCAGCATGTTGAACAGCAGATGAAAAACATTCTCGTGCAGGAAGAGGTAGGTGACGCCGCGCCAGAGTTGAAAGCGCAGGATTTCGAGCGGACTCAGCCCAAGCACCAGGAGCAGATTGACAGCCGCTGACGCCAGCCAGGTGGCAACAAAGCCGGCGACGTTCGCGATGATCAGCGCCTTGACCACCGGCGTCATCGGCCCTGGTCCGAAGGAGTACGAGAAATCAGACGCCGATGGGCGGTAGGGGTGACGCGAACGCATGGATCTACTTCCTGCCCCGGTTTCGAGTGACGGCAACCGGTGTGTTGCCTGCGCTCACAACTGACGCAGCGCGCAGGTGCCCGACGCTACGGAGCAACATCCGTACCCGTGGCCTAGGTCGTACTGCTCTCCGAGGCCCTCGGGACTGAGTGTACCTGCTTTCCAGCTGGAAGTGGCAGGGCCAACGCGGCCGCGACCAGTGGCAGCGCCGACGCGAACATGAGTGTCGATTCGATGCCGATGCGGTCGGCGGCCATCCCGACAAAAGGCACGCAGATGCCTCCCATTCCCCAGGCAAATCCCATCATCAGCGATGACACCGTCGCGGCGCTCACTGGAGCGAGGGATTGGCCGAACGTGACGTTGACGGGGAGCGTCGACTGCAGCAGCAGGCCGCCGACGGCCAGCACAGCCACGAACGACGCTCCGGCGAAGAGCGGCGCTATCGCCAGGAAGGGTACCGCCGCGACGAGCGAGAGCACGATGATGCGTCGTGGTCCAAAACGATCAGCCAGCGGTCCGCCGAAGAAGCCGCCCAACCCGACTGCGACGAGGAAGATCGAGGCGGCTGTTCCGGCTTCGGACACGCTCCACCCTCTGCGCGTCAGCATCACCGGCACAAAGGTGGCGAAGCTGATCGCCGTCAACGTGCGCAGGACGACGATGAGATAGAGCAGCAGCAACGGCCGGGCGTACGGCCGCAGCGCCGAGAATCCTGCGGCCGATCCGCGCTCGTGCAGCCGCTCCACGCGCGGAATCCGCGCAAGAAGCGGTGCCAGCACGAACAGCGGCGGCAGAATCAGCAACGGGAGCATCGACAGACCGAACCGTTCGGCAAACGGCGCAAAGGCCAGTGGCGCCAGTGCCTGGCCGAGCGTGCCGCTCGTGATGTGAAACGACATGGCGGTTCCGGGACGGGCGCCGCTGTAACGGTGGACGAGAGCGGCCGCGGGCGGGTGAAACGCCGCACCGCCGAGGCCGCCGACGATCAGCACTGCGGCAATGGCGATCGCGGTGCCAGTCAGTCCGATGAACGGCAGCGTCAGCACCGCCACGAGCGGGCCGCCCACGAGCAGCACGCGCGGGCGCCAGCGGTCGGCGACGTGGCCGAAGGCCAGCTGCGACACAGAGTTCGAGAGCTGGAAGCACATCTGCAGCACGCCCGCCGCCGCGAGGGAAAGGTGGAGCTTCGGGATCAGCAGCGGCAGCAGCGGCGTCAGGATGTTGCCGTAGCCGTCGACGACAAGGTGCACGCCGGCCAGCACCACGACGTTCCGAGGCAGCCCCGTTCGTGCGCGAACGGCGTCTGCCGCGCCGCGTCCGAGGTCCGACAACGCAGCCCGTCCGTATTGCCCTGGAGTCATGCCATTTTCGGCGGCAGCCGGCGACGCAGCGCCGCGAGCGCCATCTGGAACTCGCGGATACGCAGGAAGTGCGCCGATAAGGCCAGCACCGAGATGCCGGCTCCGATGGCCGCTGTCAGCCTGAGGATTTCCGGCGTGAACCTGCCGTCGGGCAGCGACGAGGCGAGGGCGCGATCGGCGGCAAAGGCCGCGATGCCCATCGCCACCGACGCCGCCGTGATGCGCAGCATCGACCCCGTCAACCGCCGGCCATCGATGCCGGAGAGCCGGCGACGCAACAGAAACATCAGGGCGCCCGCATTGAAGAGTGCCGCCACCGACGTCGCCAGCGGCAGGCCGCTGTAGGAGAGCGGCGTCTCGAGAACCAGGCCGATGCTGAGCGCCGCATTGAGCAGCACGGTCAGCGCGCTGACCGCGACCGGCACACGGTTGGCGCCCAGGGCGTAGAACACCGGCGACACCATGCGGACGATCGAGTACCCGACGAGACCGACGGCGTACAGCTGAAGGGCCGCCGCCGTCACCGCAGTGTCCCGGGGGCTGAAGTGGCCACGCTCGTACATGACGCGCACGATTGGCGTCGCCAGCACCATCAAACCGACGCTCGCCGGAACGTTCAGCATCAGCATGAGTGAAATGCCGTCGGCAACGGTCGAACGAATGCCATCGAAATTCCGCTCAGTGGACTGCCGTGATACCGCCGGCAGTGTCGCCGCCGCAATCGACACGCCGAAGAGGCCAATCGGCAGATACATCACCCGGAACGCCCACTCGAGCGTGGACACGAGGCCGGTCTGATTCGACGCCAGGTACGAGCTGACCAGCAGGTTCACCTGCGTTGCGGCGAGGCCCAGCGTCCCCGGTCCCATCATCACCAGCATCCGCCGCAGCCCGGCATCTTGCCAGTCGACAACCGGTCGGTATCGGAATCCCTCCCGCCGGAGCAGCGGCAGCTGCATCGCCCACTGTGCGAAGCCGCCGGCGACGGTGGCGATGGCAATCGCCGCCACTGGCGGAAGGCCGATGCGCGGCATCACCGGAACGAGGAGCAGGGTGAGGCCGATGCTGACGACGTTGAACACCGCCGGCGACAGCGCCGGCAGGAAGAAATGATGCAGCGTGTTGAGCATCCCCATCGCCGCGGCAGCCACGGCGATGAAGGCGAGAAACGGCATCATGATCCGGGACAGCAGAACGGTGAGCTCGATCTGTCCCGGGATGGCCGCGTATTTGTCGGCGACGAACGGGTGGACGAGCGGCTCGGCGAAGATGAGACCGGCCAGCACCAGCGTGCCGGTGATGATCAGCAGGGCGTTGGTGACGTTCAGTCCGAGCTTCAGCGCCGCTGCGTGCCCGTCAGTTGTGAGCCGGCGCGTGAACGTCGGCACGAATGCGGCGCTCATCGCGCCTTCGGCGAACAGATCCCGCAGGATGTTGGGAATGCGGAAGGCGATGCGGTAGGCGTCCATGTCGTTGCCGGGCCCGAACAGTGACGCCAGCACCGACTCACGGACGACACCGAGGACGCGGCTTGCCATCGTCGCCGCGCTGCCGGACGCGGCGCGGCGGGCGAGCGAGTGCGACGTCACCGGTGCGTCAAGCACCCAGCTTGCGCCGGACGGTTTCGTTGACGGCGCGCCCGTCTGCATTCTTGCCGGCGAGCATCGGCATGACCGCTTTCATCACCTTGCCGATGTCCTTCGCCGAGGTGGCGCCGGTTTCGGCGATGGCGGCCGACACTGCCGCGTCGATCTCGTCCTGACCGGCCGCCGGCGGAAGGTAGGCGCTCAGCACGACCAGCTCCGCCGACTCCTTGTCGACGAGATCCGTGCGCCCCGCGTTCTTGAACTGCTCGATCGATTCGCGGCGCTGTTTCACCAGCGTGCTGACGACCTGCTGCACTTCCTGGTCGTCGAGATCGCGGCCCTTCTCGACGCCCTTGTTCATGATCGCGGCCTTCAGCATCCGAAGCGCGGAGAGGCGCGCGCTGTCCTTCGCCTTCATGGCGGCGGCAATGTCGCTCGTAACAGTGTTGGACAGTGACATAAGAGAAACGATGTGACTCAAAACGTGCGGGCGGAATCAGCTGTCGCCATGCCCGGTGGCGCAGCGCCGCTGTGGGACGTTCGGCGATGCGGTCGGATCCATTCGAACCCGCATCAAAGGGCACGCCTATTGTACGGCGGGTGTGTGAACCGGAAGGCTGAAGCCTTCCGGCTACCGCGGGCTACTGCGGGCGCTATGGCTCGGGATCGCCGTTCGGGCGGAGCGCGTTGCGAGGCTGCTGCGGCACCGGTGCAATTTGACCCGGCGCACCGGACGGTCCCTGGAAGAACGGGTTGTTCGGCGTCGTGGTCGGCTGCGCCACGGGACGTGCATTCGGATCCGATGGATTCTGTTGATTCTGCAGCTCCGTGTTTCGGGCTGCCGCCGCGCGGGCGGCAAGCTGCTGCTGGAGCTGCTGCGCCGTCAGTACGCGTCCATTCGGATCCTGCTGCGGCTCGTCCGAGGGATCTCCCGGCACGAACGCGATCGGCGTCGGTGGTGGCGGCGTCGGGGACGGCGCGTTGGAGACGACTCGTGCCGTCGGCGGCACCGAGCTCTGAGGCAGGATCATGATGCGGTCGTACGACGACGCACCGGCGGTCGCCACGGCTCTGGCGCCGACGATATAGCCGCTCGTGCTGCGCAGGAGAGTGGCCAACGCCTCGCGCTCGGGAACGTTGGTCAGCTCAATCGTCATCGGGGCGCCGGCGACCCGTTCCGCGTTGACGAACGTCGTTCTGCCGGACCGTGCCCACTCCTGCAGGATGGTGCGAAGCGGTGCATTGCGAGCCTGCAGGGTGACGCTGCCGTTGTTGTGAAACTGGATGCTGACGCCTGGCGACTGCGCAGCGGCAGCAGACGTCAGCAGCAGCGCGGCCAGTGTGGGCAGCACGAAACGCCG
>Ga0173480_10000081_pt1 | contig 23476 bp, 19 predicted proteins | sample NitcycUS209509C1_FD_122622 | JGI IMG/M metagenome (GOLD analysis project Ga0173480, IMG submission 122622) | Soil microbial communities from Arlington Agricultural Research Station in Wisconsin, USA - Nitrogen cycling UWRJ-S209-509C-1 (version... | ecosystem: Environmental > Terrestrial > Soil... | reverse complement strand
ATCAGTAGCTGTAGTCGTCGGACGGCGATCGCTTCTTCGGCGCGCGGCGGAGCTTGTAATACTGGCATTCCGGGCACCACGCATCGGCATCGAATCCGGCGGTGCCGGCGTACGGCTTCACTTCGCGGTGCGTGCAGAAGGCGGCAGTGTTCTCGTCCTTCGGCTGCTGCCAGCGGCAGGAATTGAAGCGTGCGAATCCTGCAGACGGCGTTGCGTCTGTTGCGCCTGTGTCGGGGGACGGCGTCTCGTGTGACGCGGCGGCCGCCGTACCGGGGACGGCCCGTCCGTCGCCGCCGGTCGCAACGCCGGTCTCGTCATTGAAGTTGTACGCCAACAGCCTTCTCCAGCGCGCGAAGTGCGCGCACTTCTTCGGGCGCCACCAGCGTGAGGGCGCTCCCGGTTGATTCTGCTCGTCCCGTCCGTCCCACCCGATGCACGTAGGCCTCAGGAGTGTCCGGAACCTCGTAATTGACGACGTGGGCGATCCCCTCGATGTCGAGACCGCGCGCGGCCACGTCGGTGGCGACCAGCACCGGAAAGGTGCCGGTTCTGAACCCTTCGACTGCCGCCATCCGCTGCTGCTGTGTGCGATCGGCATGCAGCGCCGCCGTGCGGATGCCCATGCCGCTCAAACGCGACGCGAGCCGCTCGGCGCCAACCTTGGTGCGGCAGAAGACGAGCACCGGCCCGTGCGCTTCGTCGCGCAGCCATTGGGCGAGCCACTGCGTCTTCTCACGGGCAGGGACCTCCTGGACGGCATGCGAGATCGTCTGCGCCGGTCCGCCGCGGCGCCCGACCTGCACGTAGCGAGGCTCGTGCAGGAACTCGCGCGTCAGCTTGAGCACTTCGGCCGGCATCGTCGCTGAGAACAGCAGCGTCTGCCGCTTCGCCGGCAGTGCCGACAGAATCCGTTGCACGTCAGGCCAGAACCCCATGTCCAGCATGCGGTCGGCTTCATCGAGCACCAGCACTTCGAGCGTGGAGAAGTCCGGCGCGTCATGTCGCATGTGATCCATGAGCCGTCCGGGCGTGGCGACGATGATGTCCACGTTCGCACGCAGCGCGCGCTCCTGGGCGTCCATCGGGACGCCGCCGTAGACGGCGATACTGGAGATGCCCGTGTGGTACGTCAGCCCCTGCACCTGATCTTCGATCTGCACCGCGAGCTCGCGCGTCGGCGCGAGCACCAGCGCCTTGGTTCCCGGCCGGTGCGGTTCGTGTGCGACGGTGCCGGTGAGGAAGCGCTGCAGGATCGGCACGAGGAACGCGGCCGTCTTGCCGGTCCCCGTCTCGGCGCAGGCGATCACATCGTGACCGGCGATGGCGAACGGGATGACGCCGCTCTGAACCGGACGCGTGGCGTCCCAACCCAGATCGCGAATCCCGCTGAGCAGCCGGGTATCGAGCAACAGATCGCCAAACGGGATCGCGGCCGGATCGAACTCCGAGGATTCGAGTGTCACCGGTGAGTCCGCCGGCGGTGCCGGCGCCGGTGTTGGACGGCGTCGCCGCGGTGACCTGGGGCGTCGTCGCGGACCGGCACCCGATTCTGATCGGGCATTGGTGCCAGGTGTTGCTGCAGCGCTGTGATCGCGGGCTCTATCTCGCACGGAAGGTAATGATGCCGCGTACGGGATCGTAGGGGGACACGCCGACGGTGACTCGATCGCCCGGTACGACTTTGATTCGGAAGCGGCGCATGCGCCCGCTCAACTGCGCAAGTACCTCGTGCCCCGCGTCGCACTGCACGCGGTAGAGGCCGCCGGAATGGACGGCCACGACCGTTCCTTGCATGTCAATCAGATCGTCTTTGCTCAATAGCTCATCCTTTTTTGATGGCTCGTTTAGCAATGAGTGTGCCATAGCGCGCGCCGGGGCGCAACCCTCGCCTGATCAAGAGTTTCGATCAGAGCCTCGGCAAGGCCTTCACCGCGTTCTCGACTTCAAGCGCGAGTGCGGCGTAGTCGTCGCCTCGCAGCCGCATTGGCGCACCAAAGGCCACGCCCACCGGGCCCGGCCTGGCCATCCGCCAGGTCTGATGGAGCACGCGGTCGGCCCCGTCGATGCGCACCGGCACCACCGCCACCTCAAGGCGCGAGCCGATCATGCCGATGCCGCCGCGGAACGTCCTGATATTGCCCGACTCTGAACGCAGGCCTTCGGGAAAGATCACAATCGACCAGCCCTCGCCCGTGAGCTCGCCGATGTACTGGAGCGTCTGACGCGCCCCGGCCTCCCGCTGCGGCAGCGGGAACGCGTTGAAGTAGAACGACGCCAGGTAGTAGAGCAGCGTGGTCTTGAAGCGGTCGCGCCAGCCGTAGTCCCCGGGGAAGAAGTGCGCCTTGAAGAACTCCTTCTGCATCGCCGGTGCCGCACGGGCCCGCCAGCGTCCAGGCAGCGCCGCCAGAATCACCGGCACATCCATGTGGCTCTGGTGATTGGCCGCAAACACGACGGGCCCGTTCACGTCGCGCAGATGTTCCAGCCCGGTGATACGAAGGTGGGCGAAGACGTGCGCCAGCGGCAGGATCCACGTCGCCAGCGACAGGCGCCGGACCAGTGCCACCGGCCATCGCCGGTTCCACGACGGAAACGACACCGGCTCGTCGACGGCGTCGACCGACACCGGCTGCTCGACCAGTTTCTTCAGCGCCTCGACGCTGCCGGCCTCGGCAAACCGCGCTTCGTCCAGGCGCGTCTGGAAGCGGTCTTCGAGGGCCACCATCAGCTCGACGCGTTCGAGTGAGCTCAGACCGAGCTCATCGATCGTCGTCGCGGCACTGACATCGCGGCCCCGTGCGAATCTCGCGATCAGCGCTTCCACGGAATCGCCGGCCTGCATCCCGGTCTCAGCCGGTGCGCCTTCCTGCACCCAGCCGCGGATCTGTCCGCGTTTCAGCTTGCGAGTGCCCTCGGTTCGCGGCAGTTCGCTGCCCGGCCATACCGACGACGTGCGGATTTTCTGGTGATCCTGCAGCTGCGCATTCGCCGCCCGCACGATGCCGGCGGCATCGACGCCAGGCTCGAGCAGGAGCACGGCGTGCACCCGCTCTTCCGACCCCTGTGACACGCCGACCACGGCCGAGTCCTTGACGCCGGCAGCGGCGTTGAGCACACGTTCGACGTCCTCTGGAAAGACGTTGAGTCCTTCCGGCGTGACGATCATTTCCTTCTTGCGGCCCTTGATGAAGACACGCCCGGCCTCGTCGCGCTCGCCGATGTCGCCGGTGTGCAGCCATCCCTCGGCATCGACCGGGCTCGACACGCCCTGACTGTCGCCACCGGCTCCGAAGTAACCGGAGGTGACGTTCTCGCCGCGCACCAGGATCTCGCCGTCATCGGCGATGCGGATCTCGACGCCGCCAATCGGTGTACCCACCGATCCTTTGCTCGTCCGGAACGGATGATTCAACGTGACGATCGGTGCGGTTTCCGTGAGGCCGTATCCCTGAATGACGGCGAAACCCAGTCGCCGCCAGAACTCCTCGAGGTCCGGCGGCAGCGGCGCTGCGCCGACGACGAACGCCCAGAACTTGAGACCGAGGGCGCGATGCACACGTCGGTACCGCCACCATCGTCCCGGGATGGAGATGCCGGCCGGCGGCGACTCGTTGCATTCCGGAAACGCGCGCACGACGTGGTCCCGCAGCACGTCGAGAATCTTCGGCACGCAGACGAGCACCGAAACGCGGCGCGAATGAATCAGACGCACGATGTCGTGCGGGTTGAAGCTGTGGGTGAAGATCACCGTCCCGCGCACCATTGGCGGAATCGTCGTCGCCATCGACTGCCCGAACATGTGACTGAGCGGAAGCAGGTTGACGAACCGGATCGGATGAAACGGCCGGGCGTAATGGCGGTACTTGATCACCTCGCGTTCGACCGGGACGGTGTTGGCGAGGACGTTCCGGTGCCGGATCACCACGCCTTTCGGTTCGGCAGTCGCACCGGAAGTGAAGATGATCTGAATGACGTCGTCCCGCGTCAGCGGCACAGCCGGCATCGGACCGTCGGCGCGCCAGTCGAGGTCGGCAAAGCGCCAGATGGCAGGGTCGGGGTGGTTCGACGCCGGCGGGTTTGGCTCGTCGAGACGCACGTCGTCGCCGACAAGCATCACCCGGGCGCTGACCAGTCCGGTGACCCGGCGCACGAAGTCGATGGACGAGCGGTAGTCGATCGGGACGACAACGATGCCGGTCAGCAGACAGCCCCAATAGCAGGCGATCCACTCGGGACGGTTTTCCCCCCAGAAGACGACTTTATCGTCCTTGCGCAGGCCGGCGGCCGTGAGGCGTGCGGCAAAGCCTCGCGCGGCGCGGCCGATGTCCTCGTATGAGTGGGTGCGGCGACGGTAGCCGTCGTCGAAAACGAGAAAATCGCCCCGGAGGGCGACAAGGTCCTGAAAGAAATCGACTAGCGTGTCGCGCCGCATCAGGCTGTTATGATCTGAGCCTTCAGGGTAAAGGTCAAAGTGTCGGCCCCTCAATCGTCCGCCGTCGGTGCGCCGTATGACTCGCAGCTGCAGTCGGCGCTGCGCCAGTTCTTCGACCGTGCGGCGCTCGATACCGAGCCCACGGCCTCGTCGTCGCAGGACGTCCGTCTGGCGATTGAGCCGTCGGCGAATCCCGCCGCGCTCATCATCCGCTGGTTCGGTACTCGCTACACGCTGCGCGTGCCAGGGCGCTGGCTGTTTACCTCGCACGAGGTGCGTCTGGCGCAGGCGATCGGGGCGGTGCTGGCCGCGCGGTATCGTGCCATTCTCAACCCGACGATCATAGCCCGCCGTGGCGACCTGTTCCGTGGAGCGATCGAGGATCGCTACGTCGGCGCGTTCCTCGACCACAAGGCTTACCAGATCGAGTCGGAAGAGGCCCGGGCCGATCGGATCGCGTCGATCATCGAACTGCTGCGCGTCGCGGCGCTCTCGAGTTACGAGAATCGCCCGATCACCACTGGCGTGCTGCTGCTGAGCACCAAGGAAGATCCGTATCGAACCGGCAGGCCTCCGGTGGCGCAGGCTCCCGCCTATACGGAGTCGCTGACCGCCATCAAAAGCTTCTACCGCCTTGCCGATGGTGTGCGCACGCTCTTTCTGGCGAACGCCAACGGCCGGTTGCTCGACATCATCGACGTCGAGCGATGGGGCAGTCAGGTTGGCGACTCCAGGCATCTGCAGATCGCCTGTGCGCGTGCCTACCAGCCGCATGCGCGAGCCACGATGCAGCACGGTCACGTGTGTGCGGTGCTGACCCCGTCGCGCGAAATCAAGCTGTTCGCCGAAGGGGCGGAGGTCTTCACCTTCCGCGGTGCCGCATGGCACCTGCTCGATCTGCAGGCTAAATATCGACTGTGGGCGGAGGCCGTCGGCAACGAGCCGCTGGCCATGCGGCTGTTCCAGACGGCGCTCGATCTGGCGGACGCGCGCGAAGGGGCGCTGTTCGTGGTCGTCCGCGATCCGGCCAGCTTCGTCTCGATGGTGGCAGCCGCCGACCGGCTCGACATCCCGATGCCGAACGTCGAGCAGGCGCCCGGCGCACCGTCGCGGCGCGACCTGCTGCACCTCCTCGAAGGGCGCACCGCCACCGACCTCGACTACAGCGTGCTCGCCGCCCTCGCCTCGCTCGACGGTGCCACGGTCTTCGATCGCACTGGCCGGCTGCTCGCCGCGGGCGCCATCCTCCGCCATGCGCCGCTCGACGACGCCAAAGGGGAGGTGATCGAGGGGGCACGGACGACGGCAGCGATTGCCGCCAGCCGCTTCGGTCCGGTGCTCAAGGTGAGCGAGGACGGCATCATCACCTACTTCGACCGCGAGCAGGTCTGGGAGATCTAAGGCCTCAGGAATCAGGCCTCAGGCCTCAGGGCCGGGCAAGGCTTGTAGGCCGGGCCTCGCCAGATATTCACGCAGGCCCGGCAGATCAGGCGTCAGGCCCGCAGTCCGTTAGAATGGTTGGCTCTGCCATGCGTGTGTTTCTGACGGGTGCGACGGGTTACATCGGTTCGGCTGTCCTCGACGCATTGCTGCGCGCCGGGTATCACGTCACTGCCTTGGTTCGCGACCCGGCCAAGGCCGAGCGGCTGACTGCGCGCGGGACCGAGTGCGTGCTCGGCGAACTGGCGTCGCCGAAGTCGTACGCGGCGGGCGCCGAGGCGGCTGACGCGCTCATTCACACCGCCTTCGAACGTTCCAAGCGTGGTCAGGAGGTCGATCGCCTGGCCATCCAGTCGCTTCTCGACGCCGCGGCCAGACGGAGCCGTCGCGGGAACGCGACCGCAGTCGTCTACACGTCCGGCGTCTGGGTCCTTGGCTCGACGCAGGGACAGGCGACCGAGGATGCGCCGGTGCGTCCAACGCCGCTCGTCGCCTGGCGTCCCGAACACGAGCAGGTCGTCCTCGCCGCGTCGAACGACGGCGTGCGGACTGCCGTCATCCGGCCCGCAGTGGTGTACGGGGGCGCACGCGGGATCGTCTCGGATCTGCTGAAGGACGCGCAGAACGGGCTGCTGCGCGTGGTGGGCGATGGTCAGAACCGGTGGCCCTGCGTCTACGACCGCGACCTCGCTGATCTCTACGTGCGCGTGGCCACCAATCCTGACGCCTCCGGGATTTTCCACGCGAACGACGAAGCCGACGAGCGCGTGGACGACATCGTCCAGGCGATTGCGCGACACGCGAAGACGGTGCCCGACATCCGTCACATGCCGATCGAGGAAGCGCGCGCCAAGATGGGTGCCTATGCGGACGCACTGGCACTCAACCAGATCGTCAGGAGTCCGCGCGCAAAGGCGCTGGGCTGGACGCCGACGCTGCACTCGGTGTCGGGCAACGTGGCGCGTCTCCTCGAGGAGTTCCGGACCGCTCGCGAAGCGGCGTAGCGACCTCTTCCTTATAGCATCCACCGGAAGCCTGAAGCTTCCGGCTACCGGCTACCGGCGTACACCTGAATACGGTACGCTTCGGCCAGCCACTTCGCGTCGAACATTCTTGAAGGTTTCCGTGTGCTGTCGGGATAATGACGCGGCACTGATGGTCTCCGGTTCTTACCGCGTCCGGCGCCGCCCGTCTCCGCGCGTCGCGATTCGACGCGTCTCTCTCCTGCTGTCCTTGCTCCTGGTGTCCCTCGCCGCGACGGCCGTGGCGCAGCCTCGCCCTCCACGACAACCGATCGCGCAGTACGCGCTGGCGGCGTGGCCTACCGAGAAGATGCTCCCGGGCGATGTGCTGGCGATAACGCAGGATCTCGAAGGCTATTTGTGGCTTGGAACACCGAATGGTCTCGTGAGGTTCGACGGGTTCCGTTTCCAGCCGTGGACAGAAGAGAGCGGCGGTTCGTTGCCGGCCGCGCCGGTGTACGCGCTGATCAGTTCATTGAAGAGCGGCCTCTGGGTCGGCTTCGCCGGTGGTTCGGGTGTAGCCCGACTGCATGAGGGACGCACCGTCCGTTATCTACCGAAGGACGGAGCTCCGCAGGGCGTCAACGGGTTGATGGAGGATCGGCACGGTGCGATCTGGGCGACCTCCGGCCACGGTCTGTTTCGATTCGCGAACGGTCACTGGTCGAAGCTGACCGAGGAAGATGGCTTCGATGGCGAGCAGACGTTCAGCGCTTACGAGGACCACGCTGGACGGGTGTGGATTGGCGCGGCACGCGGCCTCTACCGGTACGAAGACTCCACCATCAGACTGATCGACCGGGCAGCGACCGCGATCGAGAGTATCGTCGATGACGAGGCCGGCAACATCTGGGTGACCGATCGCACGTCGATCATCAGACGCCTGGACGACAGCGCCGCTCTCCGTCGTGATCCGTCCATTCGTCTGCCGCTGCCAGGCTGGCGTGTCATACGCGACGAGCGAGGCAGTCTCCTGGTCGCCTCGTTCAGCGGAGGCTTGTTCCGGATTGCCAATCCAACGTCGCCGGCGCCGCGGCTCGAGCCGCTGGCGTACGAGCAGCGACTGCGCGGGTCTCCTCGCGCCCTGCATCAGGATCGCGACGAGAGTGTCTGGGTCGGCATGCGCGGCGGCCTGCTGCGGCTGTCGGAGAGTTTTGTGCAGGCGCCGGGACCACTGGATGGATTGAATCACGACGGGGTTCGGACCACGGCGCTCGGGGCCGATGGCAGTGTCTGGGTGGCGACGACCCATGCGCTGAACCGCTTTTCGGGCAACCGGCATCAGTCATATCCCATCTCGCAAACACGGGCGCTCCATGTCGATCGATCCGGTCAGCTCTGGGTGGCGACCGACGATCTGGTAGGCAGGTTCGTCCACGATCGCCTGGTCAGGGAACCGATTCCCGACGTCGAGGCCAGCCGTGTGAATGCGCTGACGATCACCGACCGGGTGTGGCTGTGCACCGCATTCGGTGGTGTGGTGTCGTGGCACGACGGCACGCTGACGTCGCACCGTCAGCCGGGCGAACCGGCGCGGCAGTGCTTCGCCATTCTCGCCGACAGTCACGATCGCGTCTGGGCCGGGTTCACCAGTGGCGGCATCGTCGTGCACGAGCGAGGCACCGTTCGTGCGCTCACCGAGCGTGACGGGTTGGCGCCGGGATCCGTGATCCAGATCATGGAAGCGCGTGATGGCTCGTTGTGGTTTGCCACCTCGGGCGGAGTGAGCCGTTATCAGCACGGGGGCTTCACTTCCATCACGACGGCGAATGCGCCCGTCAGCGCCGTCGTTCCGGTGCTCCTCGAGGATGAGGAAGGCTTCATCTGGGTGGGGGTCGAGTCCGGCGCGGCGATGATGCGCTTTCATCCGAGCGAGATGGACAAGGTCGCCACGCAGTCGGATTATCGGGTGGCCTACACGCTGTTCGACGAGAGCGACGGGATGCAGCCCGGCACGCGGATGTGGACGAACGGCGTCGGTGGTGTGCGCGACCGCGCCGGCCGTCTGTGGCTGGTCAACGGCCCTGGCCTGACGATCGTCGATCCGCGCCGGCTCCAGCGGGTGCGGCGTCCATCCGCACCGCGTCTCGACATCGTGACCGTTGACGGCGAGCGGATCGAGGCGACATCCGGCCTCGAGCTGCGTCATGGCGCCACACTGCAGATCGATTACGCGGCGCTCAGTCTGGGGGCGGCCTCGAAGGTCCGGTTCCGGCACATGCTGACTGATGTTGATCCGGACTGGAAGTACGACGGCGACGAGCGGCAGACGAAGTACACGAACCTGCAGACGGGAAGCTATCGTTTTCTCGTCAGCACGACGCACGACGGGCAATGGACGGAGCCGGCGGTATGGACCTTCGACGTCGCGCCTCCGTTCTATTTGAATCGCTCGTTCCTGATCCTGGCGGCGTTGGTGGTACTGGGGTCGGTGGCGCTGGGTACATCGCTGCGCGAACGGGCGATGAAGAGCCGCTACGCGCTGGTGGTGGCTGAGCGCGCGCGCATGAGTCGCGAGATGCACGACACGCTGTTGCAGAGCCTGGCGTCACTTGGCCCCGAACTCGAAGCGCTTGCGGTCAGTCTGCCGTCGGGCGATCGCGCGGTGGCCGACGAATTACGACGCCTCAGACGACAGGTCGGGCGCAGCGTGCGCGAGGCGCGCGACTCGATCCTCGAACTGCGCAGCCCCAGCATGAGTCCGGTATGGCTCGCCGACTCGCTTCACGGACTCGCGGACGCGACGGCGAGCCGTCACGGCGTCAGACCGGATGTCGTCGTCACCGGCCGACGCGCCGACAATGTCCCCGAGATCGAGGCGCAACTGTTCCAGATCGCCCGGGAAGCCGTCAACAACGCCGTTCGGCACGGCAAGCCCACGAAGATCGACATCATCCTGAATTACGAGGCCGACCAGGTGTCACTCACCATCAAGGACAACGGCTGTGGCTTCATCACGTCCGAGCAGGCGACCTGGCGCCGCGAGGGCGAACACTTTGGTCTCGTCACCATGCACGAACGCGCTGAGAAGATTGGCGGTCGGCTGTACGTCGAAAGCAACCCGGGAGCAGGGACCACACTGCTCGCCGTGGCTCCGGTGACCGGCGCATGACCGGCACCGTCCGTCCCATTCGCGTCCTCTGCGTGGACGACCATCGCCTGATGCGCGAAGGCGTCGCGCGGATCGTCGGCGTTCACCCTGATATGGAAGTCGTTGGCGGCGCGAGCAACGGCGAACAGGCAGTTGTCCAGTTCGTGGAGCAGCGCCCCGACGTCACCCTCATGGATCTGCAGCTGCCGGTGGTCAACGGCATCGAGGCCATCCGTCGCATCCGTCAGATTGATTCGTCGGCGCGGATCGTGGTGCTGACGATGTATGAGGGCGACGAGAACATCCATCGCGCCTTCGACGCCGGCGCGATGGGATACGTCCTCAAGGACGCTATTCCAGACGATCTCATACACGTCATTCGGGAGGTGCATGCGGGCCGCCGCGTGATGGGCCCGGACATCCAGAGGGCGCTGGCGCAGCGCGCGACGCAGCGGACGCTGACCGGGCGCGAGCAGCAGGTGCTGGAACTACTGTCGCGCGGGATGCGCAACAAGGAGATTGCTTCGGCGCTTGGCATCACGGCAGATACTACCGGTGCGCACGTCAAGAGCATCTACGCGAAGTTCGGCGTGCACGACCGGACGGCGGCGCTGGCCGAGGCGATCCGCCGCGGACTCATCTTCATCAAGTAGCACAGTGTGGCCGGGTGCAGGGGACCCGGCCTACGTCGTCCAGGGGCCCCGGGCTGCCTCGCTGGCTACATGTCCCCGAGCACGGCGTCAATCAGGCCATATTCGAGCGCCTTCTTGGTGTCGAGGTAGAAGTCGGTCCGCTTGGTGTCCCTGATGATCTGCTTGAGCGGGCGTCCAGACCGCCTGGCGAGCAGCTCGTAGATCTGCGTCTGCATCTGCTTCAGCCGGTCCAGATGCTGCGCCGCGGCCGACGTGGATTGCCACCCGGCCCACTTCGCCGGCTCGTGAATCATGATCCACGAGTGCGGCAGCGCCAGCCGACGTCCGTCACTTGCCGCCTGCAGGACGACGGAGCCCATCGAGTACGCCATCCCCTGGACGACGATGGTGACCTCGATCCCCCGTGCGACGAGCTGACGAATCGAGTCGTGCAGGGCCAGTCCATCGGTCACGTTGCCGCCGGCGCTGTTGATGTAGAGCGTGATCGGACGGCTGCTGTCGTTGGCCATCTCGCGCATGCGCTCGATGACGCCGCGGGCCACGTCCTTCTCGATGTCGCCGATCAGGTACACATCGCGAAGCCGGTCCGAGGCTTCCTTGCGGAGAATGGCCTTGACGGCGTCGATGAGGTCGCCGATCAGCCGATCGTTGAGATCGCGAACGGGCGCCACGGCGAATGGCGACCTGGCCTCCACGTCCGTGGATGGTTCGGCGTCCGTCCGTTCTGGCACCGCTGCATTCGCTCCAGCGGCAGGAGCAGCGTTGGAAATGGTCGAGTCTGCCACGCTAGTTCCGCCTGCAAAGGAAGTTCCCGGGAAGTCGTTGCCGGGCGATTGGAACGTGCGAGAGGACGGGTCAGCTACGAATCGTCGAATTCGCGACGGTCCTCGTCACTGACACCCGGGAGGAACTCGAAAAACGCATCCAGGCTACGGTCGAGCGCCCGACGCAGCTGCGGAATGGTCCCATCGATCGTATGCAGCGTCAAACCCGTGAGCTCGCCCGACGTGGTTTTCAGACGGACGTCTTCGGTGCCTGCCAGCGTGCCTTCCGGTATCAGCCGCAGTCCATACACCAATGTGTAACGCGCCATGGGTTCCACTATAGCCGCGCCGGTCGGATTTCCGACATCGTGAATTACCAAGTTGTCATTCGTTGTGAAGGTTGACGCCGGGCCTGCAGCTTGTCTCGCCGGAGCAGCCTTGGCGAAGGCGGCCACCTTCGCGCGCAGCGCTTCGGTGCCCACGGACGGCCTGGCCTGCAGCGTCACTGCTGAACGAGGCGTGCTGCGGCCGCCATCGCGTCGTCGGTCGTCGTGAGCTCGCCATCGAGCTGTTGTTCGTATACAGCTCTGAGAATCTCACCCACCCTGGGTCCTGGTGGCACACCAAGCGCGAGCACATGCCGGCCGAGCAGCAGCGGCGCCGGCGGCTGGCGATCGACGCCGAGCGCGCGTGCCCGTTCGATGAACCAGTCCATCGCCGTGCAATCGAAACATCCAGCGCGGCCGAGGCAGTCAGCACGTGCCAGGCGTGCCAGCAGTTCCATGTCGACCTTCTGTGACAGCCGGCGGAACGCCCCGTCGCTGACGTTACCCGCCTTGAAGAACATGCCAGGCTTGAGATGGTGGGCCGTGAGCCCGATGACCTGCTCGCGCACGGGAAAGCCATCGGCCGAGTGGACGTTCAGCCGATCGAGCAGTCGTATCGTGGGTTCCACGCCGGCCTGCTCGTGATCCAGCGACCGGATGCGTCCGTCGATGACTTCGGTGGTGGCCGGCTTTCCGAGATCGTGTGCGAGGGCGGCAAGCATGACGGTCATCAGCTGCGGTCGTTCCAGGTCGCCATTCATCGCCCGCGCCTGGTCCGCGACCATCAACGTGTGCGTCCAGACGTCGCCCTCGGGATGCCATTCGGGTTCCTGCGGGCAGCCGACGAGCATTTTCAATTCAGGAAAAAGTGCGTCGATGACGCCAAGGTCGAGCGCCAGCGCCAGACCGATTGACGGACGATGAGCGCTGAGCAGAAGTTTCTCGACCTCGCCCCGGATGCGCTCGGCTGGCAGATCGTCGAGCGGGATCGTTCTGCACAGCGCTGCGGTGTCGTCATCGAGCGCGAACTCGAACCGGGCCGAGAACTGCACGGCACGTAGAACGCGCAGACTGTCGTCGCCGAAGGTGCGCAGATCGACGGCTCGCAGCAGACGCCGTTCGAGATCGACGATCCCCTTCGCCGGATCCTCGAACTCGCCTGTCAGCGGGTCCCAGGCAATCGCATTGATTGTGAAATCGCGGCGGCGGGCAGCCTCGGCCAGCGACATGAACGGGTCGCCTTCGATGGTGAAGCCCTTGTGTCCACGGCCCTGTTTCGACTCCCGGCGTGGCATCGCCACGTCGATGTCCGAGCCGTCGCCGGCAATGACTTTGTAGACGGGAAACGCCTGTCCGACCGGTTCGAGCCGGCCGGCCTGTTGCAGAACCGACGGCAGCCGATCGCCGGGTATGCCGAACACCTCGACGTCGATATCCTTCGACAGTCGTTGCAGCAGTCGATCCCGGACCCAGCCTCCCACAATCAACGCCCGGCCACCGGCCTCGCTCACCACCGACGCGATCGTGCGGACCGACTGCGGAATCTCGAAATCCGCTGGAGAAACCACCTGGGTCTTGTACTACAGATGTTCGCTGTGGGCTCGACGTCCCATCTTAGCGATCGTGCCGGAAGTCGTGGGCCGGGGCTTGAGCCCCGGCATTGCCGGATCCGCCCGCGCTCAGGCAGCGCGGTGGGCGTGATGCGGTGTTTCGCCGCGGCTGCCACCTTCGCGCACCGCGCCAAGGTGCCCGAGGACGCCACTGGTAAGGTGGGCATCAGCGGTCGTTGCCGAAGCGGCGCCAGGCAGATTCCAGCCAGGCGACTCGTGGCCGCACAACACACACCGCAGCGAGACATGACGTTGATCGAAATGCAGGAGCGCATCGTGGCCATGGAGGCCGCAGACGAACTGGCGAACCTGTTTCGCGGCAGAGACGAGCATCGGTGGCATCAGCAACTCCCGCGGCCGAGACGTTCGATCTCAGGGCCCGTGTTCAGGAGAGTTCAAGAGGAATGCCACAGCTGATCGGCAATGGTGATGGGCCTGAATGGCGATCACACTTTTGGTTTTACCGGTGCGGGAAGGATATGTCTCGACCCTGCGTGGGAAAAAAGGGAAAGACTAACGACTGCGTTCGCTCAGCATTCCGCGCAGGACGAAACCGACGTTAGCGGGCCGTTCGCCAAGCCGACGCATGAAATAGGGAAACCATTCACGTCCGAATGGCACATATACCCGCACCCGGTGGCCGTTGGCGGTGAGCCCCGCCTGCAGATCCCGCCTGATGCCGTACAGCATCTGGAACTCGTATTTTTCGCCAGGAAGTCCTCGTTCCTTCGCGTACGCGCAGGTGGCATCGAGCATCCGTTCGTCGTGGGTCGCAATGGCCGGGTAGTGGCCGGCGTCGAGCAACAGACGCATCAAGCGAAGATAGGCACCATCAACCTCGGCCTTGCGCTGGTATGCGACCGTCGACGGCTCCTTGTAGGCCCCCTTGACCAGTCGCACCCGCGCGCCCAGTTCGTTCATGCGCCGGACGTCCTTTTCCGTTCTGAGCAAACAGGCCTGCAACGCCACACCGACGTTGCGGTAGTCCTGCTGCCACAGCGTCTCGAACACCTCCAGGGTGACGTCCGTGTACGGAGAGTTCTCCATGTCGATTCGGACGAAGAAACCGTGGCGCTGTGCCGGCTCCAGGATGCGGCGAAGGTTGTCGATGCAGGTGGCACGGTCTACGTCCACGCCAAGCTGGGTCAGCTTGAGCGACAGATTCCGTTCGATCCCGGAAGCGACGATGGAGTCGATCAGGCTGAGATAGGTGCGGGTGGCCGCAGCGGCCTCGTCGATGGTCCGCACGCTTTCGCCCAGGTAGTCGAGCGTCAGGAGGAGGCCGCGCGACTGCAGCGCGCGCCCCACCACGACGGCTTCGTCAATCGTTTCACCGGCGATGAAGCGGCGCGCAAAGCTGTCCTGCGTCGCCATTCCGTATTTCGAGGCGAGTTTCTTGAGCGTCGCGCTTTTGGAGAGGGTAAGGAACATCGCGCCAGCTCACTGCAATCGCCGGCACACTGCGTCCGTGAACTCGATTGTGCTGGCCGTGCCGCCGAGATCTCGGGTGCGAATGCCGTCCGAAAGTGTCCGTCCGAGCGCGGCGACGACCCGGTCGGCCATTTCGCCTTCGTTGAGGTGTCGCAGCATCAGCACGGCAGACAGCAGCAGTGCCATCGGGTTGGCGACGCTCTTTCCGGCGATGTCGGGAGCACTGCCATGGACCGCCTCGAAGACACCGATGCCGGTGCCCAGATTCGCTGAAGGGACTACGCCGAGGCCGCCGACAAGTCCCGCGCACAGGTCCGAGACGATGTCGCCATACAGGTTGGGCATCACCAGCACGTCGAACTGCGACGGGTTCATCACCAGCATCATGCACGCCGCATCGACAATGCGGTCGTCGCTCTTGATGTCCTGGTACTGTTCCGCCACTTTCCGGACGGAGCGAAGGAACAAACCATCGCTCATCTTCATGATGTTGGCCTTGTGCACGGTGGTGACCCGTCTGCGCCCGTGCTTCCTGGCGTACTCGAACGCGAACCTGCCGATTCGCGTCGAGGCTTCCTCGGTGATGATCTTCAGGCTCTCGACGACACCGGGAACAACCTCGTGCTCGAGCCCGGAATAGAGATCCTCGGTATTCTCGCGCACGATCACCAGGTCGATGCCCTCGTACTTCGAAGGCACCGTCGGAATGGTCCATACCGGGCGGAGATTGGCGAAGAGGTCCAGTGCCTTGCGCAAACCGACATTGACACTGGTGAAGCCTCCGCCCACCGGCGTGGTGACCGGTCCCTTCAGCGCGACTTTGTTCCGTAGAATCGAATCGAGCAACGCGGACGGCAGAGTGGCGCCAGAGCGTTCGAGAGCCAGCACGCCAGCCGGATGCGATTCCCACTCGGCTTCGAGACCGGCCGTCTCGAGCATCTTTACCACCGCGCCCGTGACTTCCGGGCCGATGCCATCGCCGGGAATGAGTGTGATCGTGCGCTTCACGTTGACTCCGGGGACACGAGGAAGCCAGGCTACTTAATACGTACTAACGCGATGTGTCACGTGCCTCCCAGACCAGCAGCACGAGTCCCGCCACAATGTTGAACATCATCAGCCGAGTCGACAGCACGTGCAGCTGATCGAAACGGACGCGCCGTGCATCGCCTGCCGGAAGGCTGGAGGGCAGTTGATGGGTTGCGGCGAGTGCCCGATCGCCAGTCTCATGAGGTGGACTCGACGCGGCAATCCCGCGCTGGATGCTATCGATCTCGCCCAGGACCATCACGCCTGAGTACAGCGCCACTGCCAGCATTGCGGCGACAATGGCCGTTCGCACTGCGAAGCTGCGCGGCCGCGGCCCGAGCAGGGCCATGGCGCTCAGCGTGACGAGCAGGATGCCGCCTGTGGCGTATGCGAGATAGTGGAATCGCCCCAGCACCGCCCCGAAGGCTTCGCCGGCGAATAGGCGACCCGACACGGGGTCGAGGGCACCGAGTGTGGAGAACAGCGCCGGTGCGACGACGGCGCCGAGAACGATCATGCCGCCGAGCCAGACCGCGAGCGCGAGTACGTACGCGAACCTCAGCAAAGGCATGCGTCATTATAATGAGCCGGGGAGGGCGCTTCGTGCGTACGCAGATGGCATCTCTCATCGCGTCACTGAAGAACGTGGCCACGCGACTCCGTATCGAGTCGCTCCGTGCCACCAGCGAAGCCGGCAGCGGCCATCCCACCAGCTGCTGTTCCGCGGCGGAGATTGTCTCGGCGCTGTTCTTTGCCGAGATGCGCTACGACCCGCGCGATCCCAAGAATCCACACAACGATCGCTTCGTGCTGTCGAAAGGCCACGCGGCGCCGGTTCTCTATGCCGCCTGGGCCGAGGCCGGCATCATCCCGCGCGACGAGCTGGTGACGCTGCGGCGCATCGACTCCGACCTCGAAGGGCACCCGACGCCGCGGCTGCCGTGGGTCGATGTGGCAACAGGATCATTGGGACAGGGCGTCTGTGCGGGTGTGGGGATTGCGCTCAACGCCAGGCGCATTGCTTCGGACTACCGCACGTACGTCCTGCTTGGCGATGGCGAGAGCGCGGAAGGGTCGGTGTGGGAGGCCGCCGAAGCGGCGGCAGTCCATACCCTTGATTCGCTGTGCGCCATCACCGACGTCAATGCCTTTGGTCAGAGTCAGCCGACGCCCTGGGACCACGACATGGAGGCCCTGGCTGGTCGCTGGCGCGCCTTCGGGTGGCACACGCTGATCATCGACGGACACGACATCGTGGCCGTGACTGATGCGCTGGACGCGGCACGCGGCATCCATGGCCGTCCGACGATGATCCTGGCGCGCACGCTGAAAGGGAAAGGTGTCAGCGCGTTCGAAGGGAAACCGGGCTGGCACGGGAAGCCGCTGAAGAAGGGCGCCGAGCTCGACGCCGCCCTCCGCGAACTGGAAGCACAGTTCGTCCCGGAGGATGCGAACGGCAGCGAACCGGAATTGTCCGCCGGCCGACGGGGCGGGTCGCAGGTGCCGTCGGCGTCTGGCCTGAACGCCGGGCCTGCTTCGTCCTTCGGCTCACACTCAGGACGCCCTGAGCCAAGTCGAAGGGCGCGAGGCCCGGCCTACGACTCCACTGAGAAACCCGACGTCGCGCCAACATTGACGCTGCCGGCGCCCCCCTACGAATTAGGTCAGGAAGCGGCCACACGCGAGGCCTACGGTGATGCGCTCGCCCGCCTCGGCGCTGCCGACGCGCGGATCGTCGTGCTCGATGCCGACGTGAAGAATTCCACCTTCTCGGACCGGTTCGAGAAGGTAGCGCCGGATCGCTTCTATCAGATGTTCATCGCCGAGCAGGTGATGATCGGCGCCGCGATGGGACTGGCGGCGCGCGGCGCCATCCCGTTCCCGTCGACGTTCGGCGCGTTTCTGTCACGCGCCTATGACTTCATCCGTATGGCCGCGATCAGCAATCTGAACGTCAAGCTCTGCGGATCGCATGTCGGTGTGTCAATCGGCGAAGACGGCCCCTCGCAGATGGCGCTCGAGGATCTGGCGATCATGCGGGCACAGCCGAATTTTACGGTGCTGTATCCGTCCGATGCCGTGAGCACCGAACGGCTGGTGCGCGAAGCGGCATTCCACGCCGGGCCCGTCTACCTTCGCACCTCACGTCCCAAGACCCCCGTCATTTATGGCAAGGACGAGACGTTTCCGATCGGCGGACTGAAAGTGCTGCGGTCGGACCCGGACGATGCCGCGGTCGTCGTCGCCGCCGGTGTGACGGTGCACGAATCGCTGACCGCGTGCGATCAGTTACGGGCGCGCGGCGTCCACATCCGCGTTGTCGATCTGTATTCGGTGCAGCCGGTTGACGAGGAGATGCTGACGCGATGCGCGCGGGAAGCGCAGGGACGTGTGATCACGGTGGAAGATCATTACGCCGCGGGCGGTGTCGGGGATGCTGTGGCGGCCGCGCTTGCTCCCGCAGGATTCACGGTGCACCGCATCGCCGTGCGCGAGATTCCCAGAAGCGGCAAGCCGGAGGAATTGCTCGACCGGTATGGCATCTCCGCGCGCCACATCGTGACCGCCGTCCTGCGTCTGGTGTCCGCGTAAGCGGGATGACTGGCGCGTGAAAGCGCGTCGCGGCCGTCAGGCCGGAAACGTCGGCATTTCAGTGATGTTCCGGGCCTGCCAGATGTGGCGGCGTTCGTGCGCCGCCATCAGCGCGAAGCCCGAACCCAGCGAGAAGCGAAGCCACCCGGCAACAGGCGAGCGGACGCGTGCCCGCGAAAGGTCGAGGCCGTTCGCCTGCCGCAGTCTGTCCACGTACTGAACCTGGTACGCACGCAGTGCCGCCACGACTTCATGACGCGGTCGGCTAGCCGCCGGGTGTACCCGCTGTTGCGCGCTGGCGCGAAACCGTGGTGGCGGCTCGTTCACGAACACGAAAAGCCGCCCGAGCCATGAGTAGGTGAACGGGCCCTCGCCGTAGATCCCGCGGCGAATGGCCTCCGAGATGCCTTCGTCGAGCAGCGGCAGATAGTGCCGCGCGGTGGCATTGAGGTGATCGAGGCAGTGCGCCACCGACCAGGCGCCGGGCGCCGGGCTCCACGCGAACTGATCGTCGCGCAGCGGTTCGATCAGTGTGTTGACTGCCGTCGTGACGTCTTCGAACTGACGACGGAAGTCATCGAGCTCGGGCGCGAGCGCGAGGGGACCTCCGGCCATGCGCTGATTGTAGCCGCGCCAACTCGGCTTTCGAAACCGGTGCCTGGATCCTGTGTCTCAGGGGGCGTGTCAAAGAAATGTTTCGAGAGGGACGCGCCGATACGAGCGTTACGGCCGTCGGCGGAGTGGTGCCCGCCCGGCGCGGAGCGCGATCCGAGATATGGATGAGCCGAATAAATCCTGATCCGTCATCTATTTACAGTGACTGATCGGTCCGATAGAATCGTAGTGGACGTCGCGACGGCGGGCTTCGCGTCCGCGGCCGGCGCCCAATCCTCCACAACAAGTCGGGCCAAGATGCGCCGGGGCTGCTGACCCTGTGCTGCGCGGCCTCTTTTTCGACGCTAGGGGAAGTACTGTGCTCGGAGGCAAGTTTCCGCGGACCCGCCTGTTCTGGACCGTTGCCGGCGTTGTCCTGGTCCTGCTGGTTGTGCTGACGGGAGCGTTCGTGACGGCCAGGCGGGAGCCGCTTCCAGAGGCGGTCGCCTTCTCCGAGTTCCTGAAAGATGTCGAGGCCGGCCGCGTTCACAGCGTTGCGGCAGAGGCCGACGACCTCGTCTTTACGCGCAAGGACAACAGCCAGGCTGCCACGCTGGCGCCGACCGGGTATCTCGCCGCCAATCCAACCTTCGTCTCCAATCTCAGCAGCAAGGGCGTCCATCTGTCGGTCACCCGGCACGATACGTCCCGGGCCGGAAGCTACGGCGCGTTTGCGATCGGTCTGATCTTTTTCGGATTCGCCGGTCTGGCCTTGTATCGCGTGGTGACCGGACGCGTGCCGACCCTCGAGAAGGCTCGCACGATCGATCCGCAGCAGGTGACCGTCACGTTCAAGGACGTGGCCGGCGTGGACGAGGCGAAGGACGAAGTGGCGGAGATCGTCGACTTCCTCAAGGAGCCCGGACGGTTCGCGTCGATTGGCGGACGCATCCCGCGCGGGATTCTGCTCGTCGGGCCTCCAGGAACGGGCAAGACGCTGCTGGCCCGATCGATGGCGGGTGAGGCGGGTGTTCCCTTCATCTCAGCGAGTGGTTCCGACTTCGTCGAGATGTATGCGGGCGTCGGCGCATCACGAGTCCGCAAGCTGTTCAAGGAAGCCCGTCGTCATCCCTCGTGCATCATCTTCATCGACGAGCTCGACGCCGTCGGACGCAGCCGCGGCGGCAATTCTCTGAGTCATGAGGAGCGCGAACAGACGCTCAACCAGCTGCTCGTCGAGATGGACGGCTTCAGCCCGAACGACAGCATCATCGTGGTTGCGGCGACCAATCGTGCCGACATCCTGGACTCGGCGCTTCTGCGTCCCGGCCGCTTCGATCGTCAGGTGACCGTCGGCAATCCTGACCTCAAGGGTCGCGAGCAGATTCTCCGGGTGCACTCCCGCAAGGTGGCGCTGGAGCCGGACGTCGATCTGCGCTCGACCGCGCGCGGGACTCCGGGTTTCTCTGGTGCCGATCTGGCCAACCTGGTGAACGAGGCGGCGCTGATTGCTGCCCGTGCCGGACGCTCGACGGTGAGGAACGGCGATCTCGACGCCGCCCGCGACAAGGTGCTGATGGGCGTCGAGCGCAAGTCAGTGGCCATGAGCGAGCGCGAACGGGTCACCTGCGCGTATCACGAGGCCGGTCACGCCGTCGTCGCCGCCATGCTGCCGGACGCCGATCCGCTGCACAAGGTCACGATCATTCCGCGCGGCCGCGCCCTTGGCGTGACGATGCAGCTGCCGGAGGCCGATCGCTACACTCACTCCAAGCCGTTCATCGAAGCGCAGATTGCCATCCTGATGGGCGGCCGCGTCGCCGAGGAACTGTTCCTGCGTCAGATGACGAGCGGGGCGTCGAACGACATCGAGCGGGCGACCGAGCTGGCGCGCAAGATGGTGTGCGAGCTCGGCATGTCGCAGCTGGGACCGGTACACTTCCGACGGCCGTCCGGCGCCTTCGACAGCGACTCGCGCGCGGCGGGCTTCAGCGAGGAAACGGCGCGGCGGGTGGACGATGAGATTCGCGCCAATGTGATGCGGGCCTACGAGACCGCGCGTCAGATCGTCGAACAGCAGCGGCAGGCCGTGAAGGCGCTTGCTGAGGAACTGCTCGAGGTGGAATCGGTGGACGCCGATTGCCTCAAGGAGATTCTTGCCGCCAACGTCGTGGCGGCGGCGCCGAAGCGCGTTTCCGCGTAGTCGATTCCAGACAACAGTCTGTCAGGGCCGGACGCGTCGCCGCTTCCGGCCTTCAATTCCCGCCGTTCCCTTTTCGACGGCGTCGCCGCCGCTCGGATCCCTCGCCGCCACGGCCTGCACTCACGTTCTGTATCCTTGCTGTCGGCGGCGTGCGTGTTCGGCGCTGATTCGACTTCGACAGGAGCTCCCACCCCATGCGAATACGTGTGCTGCAGATAGGCCTGGGCCCGATCGGTCTGGGCGTGACACGGCAGCTCGTGGACCGCCAGGGCTTTCAACTGGCGGGTGCCGTCGACATTGACCCGGCGAAGATCGGTCGTGACGTCGGGGAGCTGGTGGGGTCGGACAAGCCGTTGCGGATAAAGGTGACGTCCGACATCGGGCGGGCCATCAAGGCGTGTCAGCCGGATGTGGCGGTCGTGTGCACGAGCTCGTCGCTCAAGGCGGCGTTGCCGGATCTGGAGACCGTGGTGCGGCACCGCGTGCCGGTCGTCACGACGACCGAGGAGGCCGCGTACCCTGCGCCGCGGAACCGCCGGCTGGCCAGCAGGCTCGACGCTGCGGCCAGGAAGGCGAAGGTGGCGGTGCTCGGCACCGGCGTGAATCCAGGATTCACCATGGACGCGCTGCCGATTGCGTTGACCGCGGCCTGCGCGCGGGTCGATCGCATCGACGTACAGCGCGTGCAGGACGCCCGCATCCGGCGCCAGCCGTTTCAGCAGAAGATCGGGGCCGGCCTCACGGAAGCGGCGTTCCGGCGCGAGGTGGCACAAGGACGGGTGCGCCACGTCGGTTTTACCGAATCGATCCAGATGATTGCCGATGCCCTCGGCTGGCGGCTCGATCGGATTACCGACGATGTGTCGCCGAAGCTGGCTGACCGGCGGATCGTCAGCGACTTCTTCCGCGTCGAGGCCGGTCAGGTTGCCGGGCTGGTTCAGAACGGCGTCGGCTATGTGAAGGGCGCGCCGCTGATCACGCTGCGTCTGGAGGCGTATCTGGGTGCGCCGGCGTCGTACGATTCCGTTCGCATCGAGGGGCTGCCGCCGCTGTACTCGAAGATCGACGGCGGAGTGCATGGCGACATCGCGACCGTGTCGATGGCCGTCAACGCCATACCATCGGTGATCGTCGCGGCGCCGGGACTGCGCACCATGCGGGACATGCGACTGCCGTCGTTCTATGGTGGTCGTTGACGCGAGGTCGTTACGACGCGACTTCCGCTTCTTCTGCGTCCTCTCCCGGTTCGATCAGGCCGTAGCGCAGGCGCTTCAGATAGAGGCCCTTGCGGGAGATGCCGAGCATGGTTGCGGTCTCCTCCAGTCGTCCGCCGCACTTCCGCAGGGCGTGCTGAATCATGACGCGCTCCAGGTGTCCCACGCCGGCCGGCATCGGCTGGTCGAGGCGAACGACCACTTCGGTGTCGTCGAGTACGCGCTCCGAGGGCGGCAGCGTGCGTCGTGACGCGGCCAGTTCCGGCGACAGGTGCTCGGGCATGAGCATCGCGCCCTTCTCGGCCAGCGCTGCCATGCGACGCATCTCGTTGGCGAGCTGCCTGACGTTGCCTGGCCAGCGGTAGAGCACCAGGTATTCCATGGTGTCTTCGGCCAGCCGCAGGTCGCCTTTGTGGTTCTCGAGGGCGTACTTGCGCAGATAGTGGGCGGCGAGCGCCGGGATCTCGACGCGGCGTTCGCGGAGCGGCGGGACGGGCAGTTCCACGGTGTTGAGGCGATAGAGCAGATCCTGCCGGAAGCGGCCCTGGGACACCAGGGCGTCGAGATTCGCATTGGTGGCGGCGATGACGCGCACATCGACGCGCGTCGGATGCGCTTCGCCGATCGGGTGGACTTCGGACGATTCGAGAAAGCGCAGCAGCTTGGGCTGCACGTCGGGCGTCGTCTCGCCGATCTCGTCGAGGAACAGGGTGCCCCCGCCGGCGGCGCGGATGACCCCCTGGAAGCTGTCAGTAGCGCCGGTGAACGCGCCACGCCGATGGCCGAACAGCTGCGAGTCGAGCATGTCCTTCGGTGTGGCCGTGCAGTTGAAGGGCATGAAGGTCGCCTTGGCGCGCGGCGAGTAGGCGTGAATGAGGCGGGCCAGGACTTCCTTGCCGGTTCCGGTCTCGCCGGTGATCAGGACTGGAATGTTGGCGGCAGCGACACGGCGTGCGGTGGCGAGGAGGGTCTGCATCTCCTCGGACAGGAACAGCGCACCGGCTTCGGTTTCGACGGGGTCGGCGGGCCACAGCGCGGCGCGACTGCGTTCTTCGCGACGGAACCGCTCGAGGCT
>Ga0173480_10000077_pt1 | contig 24082 bp, 24 predicted proteins | sample NitcycUS209509C1_FD_122622 | JGI IMG/M metagenome (GOLD analysis project Ga0173480, IMG submission 122622) | Soil microbial communities from Arlington Agricultural Research Station in Wisconsin, USA - Nitrogen cycling UWRJ-S209-509C-1 (version... | ecosystem: Environmental > Terrestrial > Soil... | reverse complement strand
TCGGCGCCCGACGCGCGCAGGTCGGCCGTGACCGCCTGCATCACCGCCGCGCGATCGAGGCGCTCGGGATGGCCTGGCGGGGTCAGGTGATCGGCGAACCGTGGCGACGAGAACACACGCAGGCGCATCTGGGGATTGTAGGGCGGGTGAGGCGGGTAAGGCGGGTGGGGAGGGGTGATATCGTCGCGGGAGCGGATGAAATTCCTCGTCGTCGCCAAGCAGAAGAAGAACGTCGACACGTTCGAAGCCGTCATCGCCGCCCTGCTCGCGCGCGGCCAGACGGTAACCCTGGCGATTCAGCAGCGCGACCCCGAACGTGATGCCCGCCTGTCCGAGCGCCTTCGCCATGAACGCTTCGCGCTGGTCGCGTGCCCGGACGAACGCACGGATGCGTGGCGCGCGGCCGCGCCGCTCGTCCGCAGCGCCCGCGACTGGGCGCAGTACACCCGGCCGGCCTACCGTTCGGCCTCCAAGCTGCACCGGCGCGCGGTCGAGCGCCTGTTTCGAGAGCTCGGAGCCTCGCTGAGCGCCGAGGCGCCGCCGCTTTCGGACGCCGCCGCCGCGCGCCTGCGCGACGTGCTCGCCCACCTCGAACGCGCCATTCCGCCCGATGCCCGGCACGACGAGTTCCTGGCGCGCCACGCCCCCGACGTCGTGGTCGTCACTCCGGGCCTGCACTTCGGCACCGCCCAGGCCGACGTGATGAAAGCGGCGCGGGCGCGCCGCATTCCCGTATGGATGCTGCTCTTCAGCTGGGACAACCTGAGCACCAAGGGCGCGCTGCCGGTGGCACCCGATCTGATGTTCGTGTGGAACGAGCGGCAGCGCCAGGAAGCCGCGGAACTGCACGACTACCCCGCCGATCGAGTGGTGGTGGCCGGCGCGCCACGGTTCGACGAATTCTTCGCGCTGGCGCCGAGCGTTTCGCGCGAGGCGTTCCTGGCCCCGCTCGGCCTCGACCCGGCACGGCCGGTCCTGCTCTACCTGTGCTCGTCGCGGTTCATCGCCGCCGACGAGCTGGCCTTCATCCGGAGCTGGCTCGCCGCGCTGCGCGAATCCCCGGGGCTGGCCGAGTGCAACGTGATCGTCCGGCCGCATCCCGACGTCGTCCTCGTCGATGACGAGGAACCAGCCGCCGTCACCTGGCGGGCGATGCGCCAGGCGACCGGCTGGGTGCAGCGGCCTTTCGAGGACCCGGCCGCCCTGGTCTTGAGGACGACCTACGCCACGCCGCAGGCGTTCTTCGAGTGCCTCCACCACGCGCATGCCGTCGTCGCGCTGAACACCAGCGCCGAGCTCGAAGCCGGGATCGTGGGGCGGCCGGTCTACACCGTGCTGTCGACCGGCGCCGCCGCCGATGGCCAGGCCAACACGGTGCACTTCAACTATCTGCTTCGCGAGCATGGCGGCTTCGTTCATTACGCCGCCGACCTCGCGAGCCACATGGCGCAGCTCGCCGAGAGCCTCCGCATTCCGCCCGACACGGGTGCCATCCGCACGTTCATCGGCGGCTTCCTCCGCCCGCTCGGCGATCGACCGGTGGCGCCGGCCCTGGCCGAGGCGCTGATCGAGCGGGCGGTGGCGCGCGAGGGGCCCAGTGCGCCGGCTGCTCCGCCGGTGCCTGATGGGAGCGATCGACCGGCCGCAACCGTGGCGGTGAGGGAGATCGATTCAGACAGCGACGATGCCCCGGCCGGCGGCGGCGATGCCGCGCGCCCGACCTTCCGGCTCGGTCCGTCTGGCGGTGAAGCGCGCGTCTACACCACGGCAATCACGACGCGTCGCGCCCGGAACGGAGTGGTGCTGTTGCCGTCCGAGCTCGAACGCTGGCTCGCGTCCGACGTCACGCCCGGCGACGTCCTCTACGACGTCGGCGCCGGCGCCGGAGAGTGCAGCATCTTGGCGGCGCTGGAGCGCGGCGCCGCGGCGGTGGCGTTCGAGCCCGGGTTCGCCGCCTTCAAAGAGCTCTGCGACAACATCATCCTGAACGGCTGCGGGCGCGCGGTGGTCCCGGTGCCAGCCGCCCTGACCGACCGGGCGGGCCTGCGCGCGCTGACCTACCCTCACGCCGCCGGCAGCGATCGTCACGCCCTGCGCGATCGCGAGTGGCGGCTGGGACGCGAGGCGCCGGCCGACCGCTACACGCAGCCGGTGTGTGCCGATTCCCTCGACGAGCTGGTGCGCCGCCAGCGGTTGCCGCCGCCGCAGGCGCTGCGCATCGAGGTCCGGTCTGGAGCCGACGCGGTGCTGCGCGGCGCCGCCGGGGTGATCACCACCCATCGGCCGCGCTCGATTCTCGTCCTCCTCAGGGATCCCGAGCAGGCGCCCGCCGTGCGCGGCGCCGCGGCGGAGCTCGGCTACGACGCGGCCGAGGCTGGGTCCAGTGCGCCCGCTCCCCAGCTGGCCTTGCGGTTCGCGCCCGGTCCCGCATCGCCACGGCCGCGACCGTGGGGCGCCCTCCGGAGGGCCGCGGGCCGGGTGCGCGCTCGAGGCTGAACGTCGCTACAATGGCGCACCGCTGGTCAGGTGGGCCAGGTGGGCCAGGTAGGTCAGGTGGAGGAACCCACCCGACTCCCTACCCGACTTACCAGACCCACCCGACCTACCTGACTCGAGGAATACACGTATGTCCAAACCCGGACGCAATGAGCTCTGCTCGTGCGGCAGCGGCAAGAAGTTCAAGCGCTGCCACGGGCTCACTTCAGACTCGAACCGCAGCGGGCGCTTCCTGATGATTGCCGTGGGCGTCGGCGTGCTGGCCGCTGTGGTGGCCGGCGTCGCCGCCTTCACGTCCGATCGCTCCTCGGTCGCCCGGGTGTGGGATCCCGCGCACGGCCACTACCACAACGCCAGCGGCCAGCAGGTACCGTGACGGCACTGCGGTCGTCGGCGCGTTCCGGCGGCCGCGCTGCGCGCGTCGTGGGCGCTGTCGCCGTGTGCGCCGCGGTCGTGGCGGCCGCCGCCGGCATGTCCGCACAAAGCGGAGCCCCTCAGGAGCGCTTTGCCATGCGCGTCGTGACGCAAGGACTCGACGCGCCATGGGAGATCACATGGGGGCCCGACGGCCGCTTGTGGGTGACCGAGCGCCGCGGCCGGCGGGTGCTCCGCGTCAATCCGGCTGATGGCACGACGGCGGTCGCGCTGGTCTTGCCCGAGGCGCACCAGAGCGTCACGCAGGACGGCCTCCTGGGGCTGGCCCTCTCCCCCGCGCGGTCTGGGAACACGGTCCCTGACTTCGTCTTCGTCGCCTTCACCTACGACGATGCCGCCGGGCCCGCCTTCGTGAGGCGCATGATGGTCCGCCGCTATGCCTTCGACGCCGCCACCGGACGGCTGGCCGCTCCAGCCGACGTGCTCACCGGTCTCCCCGTCCACGACGATCACGTTGCCGGACGGCTCGTGTTCGGCCCCGACGGCATGCTCTATTTGAGCCTCGGGGACGAGGGGAGCAACTTCGGCGGGAACCGCTGCAATCTCAATCACGCGCTCGATCTGCCGACCGCGGCCGAGATCGCGGCGAAGAACTGGACGTCGTACCAGGGCAAGATCCTGCGGCTCGCGCCCGATGGATCGATTCCGCCCGACAATCCGCTCCTCGGCGGCGTCCGCAGCCACGTCTTCTCGTACGGCCACCGCAACCCGCAAGGGCTGGTCTTCGGCCCCGGGGGGCGGCTCTACGAGTCGGAGCACGGGCCGGACGTGGACGACGAAGTGAACCTGATCGAGGCCGGTGGCAACTACGGCTGGCCACGCGTGGCGGGGTATCGCGACGACAAAGCGTACGTCTACGCCAACTGGTCGGCGTCGTCGCCCACGCCCTGCGCGTCGCTGCCGGCGCAGGGCCGCGGCGGCATTCCCGCATCGGTGCCGCAGCAGGCCGAGAGCACGTTCCAGGCGACGGACTTCAAGCCGCCGCTGCAGACGTTCTTCACGCTCGACGCCTCGACCGAGGCGCAGCGGCGGCCGGGCAACACGATCGCGCCCGGCAGCCTCGACATCGTCACCAACACGGCGGGCGTGCCCGGGTGGAACACGTCGCTGCTGCTGCCGGCCATGCTGCGCGGCTTGATCTACAGGATTCCGCTGGGCGCGGACGGCCGCTCCGCCGGCGCGCCGATCGAATACTTCAAGACCACCAACCGCTATCGCGATCTCGCCGTAGCGTCCGACCAGCGGACGTTCTACATCGTCACCGACAACGACGGCCGCACCATCGACGACAACGGCGCAGCCGTTCGGACCGTCGCCAATCCTGGGGCGATTCTCGAATTCAAATACATGTCGGATTGAATTCGAGAATCGTGGGGCGGGTGAGGTCGGCCGACTCCGTCGGCCTCTGAGGCGGGTAAGAACCGTCCTCCCTACCCGCCTTACCCGCCTCTGCTGTCAGCGAGCGACCCCGAGTTCTTTTTGAAGTTGTTCCGCGAGTTCGTCACGCTGAAGGAGCCGTCACGGTTGGCGGACACCTTGATCCAGCAGGCCGCGCCGTTGTGTGCGGGCGGCGGCGCGGCGCCCGGTCCCGGGGCAGGTGCCGGCGTCGGCGCGATCGGCATGGCCGGCGCTTGCTCGTCGACGGTGTTGGCGATGAACGCGCCCGGCACGGTGTACTCCTGGCCGCTCAGCAGCGAGAAGTGGAGCTGCCACAGGTCTTCGAGCCCCGGCGACGAGAACAGCACCTGGCCGTGGTGCGAGACGACGAACACGTCCACCGTGCCCAGCCGGTTGGCCGGGCACATCAGCTCGAACTCCTTGTTCCAGGTCAGGTCGCCCATGTGCACGAGGCGGAACCGTCCGAACGTCACGTGCGTGCCCACCGACTGCGCGTTTTCGCTCGGGTCCGGGTCCTGCGGCGTGTGAGCGGCGCACGCCGGATTCGCCTGACCACCACCCGGCACGGCGCGCGTCACGGCCTTCCCTGCCGACGCGACGACGCGAACGTCCAGCCCCGTCATCGGCACGCTGTCGCCAGGCGCCACGACCGTGTGACGCCCCTTGGCGTACAGCTCGGGGTAGGTCTTCTGCAGAAACGCATCGGTGGCGGCATTGGGCTGGACGTTGGCACCGTGGTCGATGAACTGGCCGACCGGGAGCCGGCCCGCCACCTCCGCCATCGCGCCGAAATGGTCACCGTGGTAGTGCGTCGTGATCAGGTGATCGATGCGGGTCACGCCGGCGTCGCGCGCCGCCGCGACGATCCGGTCGGCATCCCGCGCGGCGCCCGGCCCGCCGTTGCCGGTGTCGATGAGCAGCGACTCGCCCGCCGGCGACACGAACAGCGTCGCGTTTCCGCCCTCGACGTCGATCAGGTAGATATCCAGCGTCGTGCGCGCCGATTGCGCGATCACGGTGACGGCCGCGAGGAGAGCGGCGAGCGCGATGCCGGCGACACGTGTCATGAGAGAGGTCCTTTGTAGAGGCGGGTCTTCAGACCCGCCTGACCACGCCCTGAGCCCTGAGCCTCGAATCCGCTGAAGTATCCGCCGGTCAGCGGCTCGCCGACAACCGGGCCGCCTCGCCTTCGAGCGCCGAGAGCCGGTGCTCGAGCTCGACGCGCACCTCTTCGCGGTGAGCCTCGCTGGCGCCGGCGGCGACGTAGAGCGGTTCGCCGACGGCGAGCCCCACCGTGCTGAACGGCTTCGGCACCTGCGTCCGATCCCAGCTCCGAGCCGTCCACGACGCCGACGATTCGAGATGGAACGGCAGCAGCGGGTTGCCGGTGGCCATCGCCAGCCACACGGCGCCCGGCTGCGCCACTCGTGCCGGACCGCGCGGACCGTCGAGCGTGAAGCCGGCCGGCCGGCCCCTCTTCATGTCGCGCACCAGCTGCAGCAGGGCGCGTTTGCCGCCGCTCGACGTCGAGCCGCGCGCGGTGCCGTACCCGAAGCGCTCGATGATGCGCGCGATCCACTCGCCGTCGAAGTTCTCGCTGGTGATGACGACGATGCCGCGGCGGCGGAAGTAGAACGTGGCCGGAAGGATCCGTCCATGCCAGAACGCCATCACCGGTTGATGCCCGGCGGCGCGGATCGCGTCGAGGTGGTGCAGCCCGGAGGTGCGCCAGCGCAGGGTATGGCCGAGCGCGGCCATTGCCGGATAGCCGAGTCCTGCGATCGCGGCCGCCTCGAGACGCTTCAGGCGGGAGTCGCGCCAGTCCGACGCCATCACATTCCTGTGTACTGCGGTCCGCCGCCACCCTCCGGCGGCACCCACGTGATCACGCCGTAGGGATCCATGATGTCGCACGTCTTGCAGTGCACGCAGTTCGACGCGTTGATCTGCAGCCGCGGCGCCGCGCCCGTCTCCCGGATGATCTCGTAGACGTTGGCGGGGCAGAACCGCGTGCACGGATGCCCGTACTCGGGCCCGCAGATCGACGAGCACACCTCGGTGTGCACCAGCAGGTGCACCGGCTGGTCCTCGTCGTGCGCGGTGCCTGAGAAGTGCACGTTGGTCAGCTTGTCGAACGTGAGCAGGCGATCCGGCGGCACGGCCCGGCTCGCGGCCGGGCTCGCCATCTCGATACCGTAGTACCAGCGCAGCGTCCGCATCCGCCGGTGGCCGGGCGCCTGCTGCAGGTCTGGAAGCCAGCGTCCCCGCGTCACCATCGCCGCACCGGCGTAGAGCAGGCCCGGAACGAGGCCGTGACCGAATGCCTGGTGGACGCTGCGCACAGGCTCGAGCTCGCGGCGGACGGCGCTGGCGTCGACGCGAGTCTGATAGGCAGCCAACGCCGCCGCGCTCGTGTCGCCCGCGGCGATCGCCTCGAACGCGGTCTCGGCGGCCAGCATGCCGGTGCGCATCGCGAGATGGATCCCCTTCAGCCGCACCGAATTGACGAAACCGGCGGCGTCGCCGGCGATGAGTGCCCCGTCGAGATGCGTGCGCGGCACCGTGTTCCACCCGCCTTCGGGCAGCGCCTTGGCGCCGTAGCGCACCAGGCGGCCGCCGTCGAGCAGGCGGGTCAGCAGCGGGTGGCGCTTGAAGCGGTTGAATGCGACGTGCGGATCGAAGACCGGATCGTGATAGTCGAGGCCGATCACGAGCCCGAGCGACACCATCCGATCGGGCAGGGCGTAGATGAAGCCGCCGCCGAACTCCTCGTGGCGCAGCGGATGGCCGAGCGTGTGCATCACCGTGCCGGTCTCGATCCGGCCTGCCGGCACCTCCCAGAGCTCCTTGATGCCGATTGCGTACTGCTCGGGCTCCCGTCCGGCGCCGATCGCCAGGCGCCGGTGCAACTGCTTGGTGAGGTTGCCGCGCACGCCGTCGCAGAAGATGGTCACCTTGGCGTGGATGTCCACGCCAGCCTCGAACGTCGGCTTGGACTCGCCGTGCTTGCCGCGGCCGCGATCGCCGGTCCGCACGCCGATGACGCGCGAGCCGTCGAGCAGCACCTCCTGGCCGGCGAAGCCGGTGAACAGATCGATGCCGCCGGCCTCGGCCTGCGCGGCGAGCCAGCGCCCGAACTGGTTGAGCGAGATGAGGGCGTTGCCGTGGTTGGCCAGAGGCGGCGGAATCACCGGGGCGCGCAGCGCGCGGTGTTCGGTGAGGAAGTAGACCCGCTCGCGCCCGACTGGGGCCAGCAGCGGGGCGCCGAGCGCCTCGTAGTCCGGCAGCAGGTCCTTCAGGGCCGACAGATCGAGCACCGCACCCGACAGCAGATGAGCGCCGGCCTCGCGCGCCTTCTCGAGCACCGCGATCGACAGCGGCTCGCCGCCGCGCGCCTTGACCAGTTGAGACAGCCGGATGGCGGCCGACAGGCCCGCGGGCCCGCCGCCGACGATCAAGACATCGACTTCGAGGGTCTCTCGGGTCATGGGGCTCCGGGCCGGCGGCCGCGGGACTAACGCGGTTTTTCGAGTTCCGCGGTCAGCGCCGGCACGATCTCGAACAGGTCGCCGACGATGCCGTAGTCGGCGACCTCGAAGATCGGCGCGTCCGCGTCCTTGTTGATGGCGACGATGGTGCGCGAGCCCTTCATCCCGACCAGGTGCTGAATCGCGCCCGAGATCCCGAGCGCGACGTAGAGCTTCGGGGCCACGGTCTGGCCCGAGCTGCCGACCTGCCGGTCCATCGGCAGCCAGCCGTTGTCGCAGATCGGACGCGAGGCGGCCATCTCGGCCCCCATGGCCGCGGCCAGCTTTTCGGCGACCGCGATCTGATCCTGGGCTTTGATCCCGCGGCCCACGGCGACGATCCGCTCGGCCTGCCCGAGATCCACGGCCTGGCGCGCCTCCTGGAACGGCGCTTCCACAGTCTGTCGCGACGGGGCGTCGATCGCAACCGGCACCACACGCACCGCTCCCGGGGCACCCTTGACGACCGCGTCGGCCCGGAATGCCCCGATCTGACAGCTGACGATAGCGGGACCGGTGCCTTGTGGCGACACCTCGGCCACCAGCTTGCCCTGGAACATCGGCCGGAGAAACGTGGCCGACGGTCCGCTGCCCTTCACGCCGATGACGTCGGCGACCAGCGGCGCCCGCAGGCGGGCGGCCAACATCGGCGCGTAGTCGCGCGCCTGGTAGGTGTGCGCCATCACCACGAGCCGCGGCGTCGTCAGGGCAATCGCCTGAGCGACCGCCGCCACTTGTACGTCGGGCGAATAGGCGGCCAGGGCCTCGTGCTCGAGCGACAGCACGTCACCCACACCAGACTCGGCGAGCAGCCGCGCCGCCTCGCCGCCGCCAGGCACCGCAATCGCGATCGGCTCGCCCGCGGCCGCCTGCTGCGCGCAGACGATGGCTTCCCAGCTGGCGCGGTTGAGCGCGCCTCCCCGCTGCTCGGCGACGACCAGGATCATGGCGCCTGCCTCACAGTGTCTGCCTCATAGCGCGCGCGCCTCGTCGCGGAGCCGCCGGACGAGCTCGGCCGCCGCCTCAGCGGGAGTGCCGGCAATGAGAGCCGTCTGCTTCGATTTCGACGGCAGCGACAGGCCGAGAATCTTCAGGCCCGGCTCGACGCCCGGCGGCGCGACGCTGCGAATCTCCTTCTTCTTCGCCGCCATGATGCCTTTGAGCGTGGCGTAGCGCAGCTGGTTGATCCCGCTCTGAATCGTCAGCAGCGCCGGCGTCGGCATCGACACCCACTGGAACCAGCCACCCTCGAGCTCGCGCTTCACGCGCACGCGACCCTCGCCGACCTCGACGTCCATGATGATCGTCGAGTGCGGGATGCCGAGCAGTTCGGCAAGGGCGACGCCGGTCTGGGCGTGGCCGTGGTCGTCGGACTGCAGGCCGGTCAGCACCAGATCGAACGCCTCGTCGCGCATCGCGTCGGCCAGGGCCGCGGCCACGGTGAAGCCGTCGGCCGACGCCAGCGCGGCGCCGTCGACATGGACGCCGCGGTCGGCGCCGCGGGCCAGCGCTTCGCGGATCACCTGCTGCACGCGGGCCGGGCCGGCCGAGCACACCACCACTTCCCCGCCGTGCTTCTCGCGCAGCCGCAGCGCTTCTTCGAGCGCGTAGGCGTCGGGCTCGTTCATCTCGAAGCTGGCATCGGCTTCGCGGATCCAGGTACGGTCGTCGGTGAGGCGCGGTTGCCATTCCCGCGTGGGAACCTGCTTGACGCAGACGGCAATCTTCATGCGTCGTGACGCTTCAGCAGGAGCGTGGCGTTGGTGCCGCCGAAACCGAACGAGTTCGACAGCGCATAGCGCATCGGCATCGCCCGTTTGACCTTCGGCACGTAGTCGAGGTCGCAGTCCGGATCGGGGCAATCGAGGTTGATGGTCGGCGGTGCCACTTGATGGTGTAACGCCAGCGCCGTGATGCCGGCCTCCAGGCCGCCGGCGGCGCCGAGCAGGTGTCCGGTCATCGACTTGGTGGAAGAGATCGCCAGCCGGCGCGCGTGCTCGCCGAAAGTGGCCTTGATCGCCATCGTCTCGAGACGATCGTTGAACGGCGTCGAGGTGCCGTGGGCGTTGATGTAGTCCACGTCCTCCAGCGCGATGCCGGCCTTGCGTACCGCCATTCGCATGGCGCGCGCCCCGCCTTCGCCGTCTTCGGAGGGCGCCGTGATGTGAAACGCGTCGCCGGAGGAGCCGTAGCCGGCGACCTCGGCGTAGATCTTCGCGCCGCGGCGGCGGGCGAACTCGAGCTCCTCCATCACCACGACGCCGGCGCCCTCGCCGATGATGAAGCCGTCGCGGTCCTTGTCGAAGGGGCGGCTGGCACGCCCCGGGTCGTCGTTGCGGGTGGACAGCGCCCGCAAGGCCGCGAACCCGCCGATGCTCATCGGCGTGATGGCGGCCTCGGAGCCGCCGGCAATCATCACCGCGGCGTCGCCGCGCCGGATGATCTCGAACGACTCGCCGACCGCGTGGGCCGACGCCGAGCAGGCGGTACACGTGGCGAGGTTCGGGCCCTTGGCGCCGAACCGGATCGATACCTGGCCCGACGCCAGGTTGATGATCATCGCGGGAATGAAGAACGGCGAGATGCGGCGCGGGCCGCTCTCGAGCAGCGTCTGGTGCTCGCGCTCGATGGTGCCGAAGCCGCCGATACCGGAGCCGATGAAGACGCCGGTGTCGTCGGCGATGTCGGGCGTGATCTGCAGCGCGGCGTCGTCCATCGCGAACTGCGCGGCGGCGATCGCGTACTGGATGAAGACGTCCATCTTCTTGACGTCTTTCTTGTCGACGAACTGCAGCGGGTCGAAGCCGCGGACCTCCGCGGCGATCTGCGCGGCGTAGCCGGTCACGTCGAACTTCGTGACCCGGCCGACGCCGCTCGTGCCCGCCAGCAGCGCGTTCCAGGTGGGCTCGGTCCCGATGCCGAGCGACGACACCAGGCCGATACCGGTGATGACGACCCGCCTCTCCACGCGTGATCCGGTTGGCAGGGCTACTTCTTGGACTTGGCGTGCGCCTCGATGTAGTCGATGGCTTCTTTGACGCGCGTGATCTTCTCGGCCGACTCGTCGGGGATCTCGATGCCGAACTCTTCCTCGAACGCCATGACGAGCTCCACGGTGTCGAGCGAGTCGGCGCCCAGATCGTCGACGAACGACGCGTCGGGCGTCACTTCTTCCTCGTCGACTCCAAGCTGCTCAACGATGATGCTCTTCACCTTGTCTGCGACTGCCATCTACGTCTCCTTCTCGTCCGCCACCGCCCGTCCGGTGGTATCTACTCTGCCCCGCCCCGCGAAGCGGGGCAAGAGATACTGGATGCGCAACGCGGTTTCGCCGCGCTACGTATACATCCCGCCGTTGACGGCGAGAACCTGCCCTGTAATATACGACGCCTCATCCGAGGCGAGGAAACAAACCGCGGCGGCGACGTCCTCGGGCGTACCAATCCGCCCGAGCGGGATCTGGGCCGACCAGTCGCCCTCTGCCTTGTCGGTGAGCGCCTGCGTCATGTCCGTGGCGATGAGCCCGGGCGCGACGACGTTCACTGTGATCTGCCGCGACGCCACCTCGCGCGCGATCGCCTTGCTGAACCCGATCAGCCCGGCCTTGGACGCGGCGTAGTTGGCCTGGCCGGCATTGCCCATCTGCCCGACGACCGACCCGATGCTGACGATGCGGCCACTGCGCTGCCGGATCATCGGCTTGAGCGCCGCCTGAACCACGGTGAACGCGGCCGTGAGGTTGGTGGCGAGCACCTCGTCCCAGTCGGCGCGCTTCATCCGCAGCATCAGCTGATCCCGGGCGATGCCGGCGTTGTTCACCAGCACGTCGAGGCGGCCGTTGTGCTGCAGGGTGGCCGCCATCATCGCTTCCACCGACGCGGCATCGGTGACATCGGCGCTGACCGCGGTCGCGGCGCCACCGGCGCCGCGGATGGCGTCGGCGGTGGCATCGGCGTTGGTGCCGCGCGCCGCGGCCACGACGTGTGCGCCACGCTCGGCGAGCGCGATCGCGATGGCGCGGCCGATGCCTCTCGAGGCGCCGGTGACCAGCGCCACTTTCCCGTTCAGTTCGAACATACGCCCAACACCGCGTCCAGATGGTCCGGCGCGCTGAAGCTCACGATGTGCGCGTCCTTCTGGATGCGCTTGATGAAGCCAGCCAGCACCGTGCCGGGCCCGACCTCGACATAGTGGGTCACGCCTTCCGCGGCCAGCCGCTGTACCACTTCCACCCATCGCACGCGGGACGAGACCTGTTCGATCAAGGCGTCGATGGCGGCGCCACCGTCCCGCTTCGGCTCGGCGTCCACGTTGGCGACGACCGGCACTCGGGGCCGCCGCGTCGCGAGCGCGCGCAGTTCCGGCTCCAGCCGTGCCTGCGCCGGCTGCATCAAGGCGCAGTGAAACGGCGCGCTCACCGCGAGCGGAATCGCGCGGCGGGCGCCGAGCGCCTTCGCCCGCTCGGACGCGCGCGCCACGGCGCCCGCGTGCCCGGCGATGGAGACCTGGCCGGGCGAGTTCAGGTTCGCCGGGCTGACGATCTCGCCGTCGGCCGCCTCACGGCACGCCTGCTCGACGAGCGCGTCCTCGGCCCCGACGATCGCGGCCATCGCCCCGGTCCCGACCGGCACCGCCTCCTGCATGTAGCGCCCGCGGCGCCGCACGACCGACACGGCGTCGGCGAGCGAAAAGGTGCCCGCGGCGACGTGCGCGGAGTACTCGCCGAGGCTGTGCCCGGCCACGAAGCAGGGTTCGAGGCCGCGAGCCGCCAGCACCCGGTATGCGGCCACGCTCACGGCAAGGATCGCCGGCTGGGCGTGCTCGGTGAGCGTGAGCTGGTCTTCGGGACCGTGCTCCAACATCGACCGCAGCGAGGGACCGGCACCGCCGTGTGCCGCACTGGCAAAGGCGGCTTCGGCCTCGGCGAGCGCCGCCTCGGCCTCGGGAAACGCCGCGGCGAGCGCCTGCCCCATCCCGACGTGCTGCGACCCCTGCCCGGGAAACACGAACGCAATCCGGCCGCTCACGAAACGCCCGCCATCGCGACCCCGCGCGTCACTTGGGACACGACGTCGCTCGAGGCCAGCCGCGCGGCCATCGCAATGGCATTGCGCACCGCCTTGGCCGAGGAGCGTCCGTGCGCCACGATGGCCGTGCCGGCGACGCCGAGCAACGGCGCGCCGCCATACTCGGAGTAGTCGACGCGGCGGCGGAAACGGCGAAACGCCCGCCGGGACAACACCGAGCCCATCTGGCTCGAGAACGTGCCGCGGAGCTCGTCGCCAAGCAGTATCTCGACGGCGTCCACGAGGCCTTCGCTGGTCTTGAGCACCACGTTGCCGGTAAACCCGTCGCAGACGATGACATCGGCGGCGCCGCTGTAGATCTCGCGGGCCTCGATGTTGCCGATGAAGCCGACCGGCGCGCTCTTGAGCAGCCGGTGCGCTTCGCGCGTCAGCTCGTTTCCCTTGTTGGGTTCCTCGCCGATCGACAGCAGGCCGACCCGCGGGCGCTCGAGGCCCAGGACCAGGCGCGCGTAGGCTTCGCCCATCACGGCAAACTGCACGAGGTGGGCCGGACGGCACTCGACGCTGGCGCCCGCATCGATGAGCACGGCTGAACCGGTCTGGGTGGGAATGACGGCGGCGAGCGCCGGGCGGTCGACTCCGGCGATCATGCCGATCGCAGTCCGAGCCGACACCACGGTGGCCCCGGTGTGTCCGGCGCTGACGAGGGCGTCGGCCTCACCCGCCGCGACCAGTTCCGCCGCGACGCGAATGGCGGCGCGAGGCCTGCGGCGAAGAGCGATCGTGGCCGGCTCGTCGTTCGACACGGTCTCTTCCGCGTCCACGACCTCGAGCGCCCCGGTGTAGCCGCCCGCGAGCGGCCGCAGCGCGGACGTCACGCGGGCCTCGGGGCCCACGAGGAGGACACGAACATCGAGATGACGCGCGGCAGCGAGCGCGCCCTCGACCACGACGGCCGGGGCATGGTCACCGCCCATGGCATCAACGGCGATACGAAGCATGATCCGGCGGTGGCCGGCAGCGGACCCCGCGCAGACGCGACGGGGCCGAGGCGGCTGGATCTGGTCCTGATGGCTAGTCGTCGGCGCCGGCGCGGACTTGCCGGTCGCGATAGTAGCCGCAGTTCCAGCACACGCGATGCGGCGGGGTGAGCTCCTTGCACTTCGGGCACTGGCCGGTGTTCGTCGCGGTCAGCGCGTCGTGCGTCCGGCGCTTGGAGGTGCGCGTCTTCGAATGGCGGCGTTTGGGATTCGGCATGTCTACGATGTTCCTTTGATGAGGCCCTTGAGCGGCGCCAACCGCGGGTCTTCCCAGCCCGGCCCGCACTCGCACGTCCCCGTGTTCCTGTTCACCCCGCACTGCGGACACAGTCCGCGGCAGTCCTCCCGGCACAGCGGCTTCATCGGCACGGCGAGGTAGAACTGTTCGCGCAGGAGCTCGGTCAGGTCGATCTGGTCATCCCGGTAGTAACTGATGTCCACGTCCTCCTCGGCAAGCTCCCGCTCGTCGTCCGAGGACAGCTCCGAGGCCGGCAGATACCGCACGTCGAATGCGGCCTCCACTGGCAGGCGATACGGCTCCAGGCACCGGCTGCACGGCAGCTCCAGCTCCGTCTGGACGGTCCCCTCGATCCGGAACCGATCCTTGTCCTTGTGCAGGTCGAACGCGAGTTCGGCCGGTTGCACCACTCGATACGCTTCGCCCTCGCTCCCCGCCTCGGCGGGCTGGAACGTCTTCGAGACGTGGGTCAGCGGTTGCCGGTAACGGGTCAGGTCGAGCAGCATCGAGCATGTCCCCTTCGCGAAGATCCTGCGAAAGGCAGACTTACGATTATAGCCTAGCGAGACTCCGCCTGCCCAAACAAGGGGCTCCGCCTCGCTTCGGTCAGTGCCTGATTGCCCGCCCTACGTCCGACGGTCCGCCCTTCGGGCGGCGGCTCGGCTCCCCTCGCCGGGGCGGGCGTCAGGTCCAAGCCAGCGGCCCAACCCAGGGTCGTGGGATGAACAGGCGCTCGTAGAGGGCCACCGCAAACCGGTCGGTCATGCCCGCCACGAAGTCCTTGGCTGCCGTATCCACGCCGTCGGCCTCGAGAATTCGCGGATCGAGGAATTCGCCGGGCCGTTCCCGCACTCGTTCCCACAGCCCGCCAAGGATGCCGGCCGCCTTCTTGAACTCGGCCGTGGCGGTTTCGTTCTCGTACACAGCCGAGAACAGGAACGCGCGCATGGCGAGGGTGGCCTCGAGCACCTCCTCGCTCATGCGGATCTCGTCGAGGCCGCTGCGGCTCGTCTCGGTCACCACGTCCTTGACCATCCGGGCAATGCGGGCCGACGACGAATCGCCCAGCACGGCGACCGCCGCCGGCGGCAGGGCGTCCTCGCGCAGCACCCCGGCGCGCACCGCGTCGTCGATGTCGTGATTGACGTACGCGATCAGGTCGGCGACGCGCATCACCTGACCTTCGAGCGTGGACGAACGTTTGTCGGGGTCGATGCCGACCGGCGACCCGTTCTTGCCCTTCGAGTGCCGGCCGATGCCGTCCCGCACCTCCCAACTCAAATTGAGGCCGTGGCCGTCGCCCTCCAGCACGTCCACGATCCGGAGGCTCTGCTCGTAGTGGCGAAAGCCTCCCGGGACGAGCGTGTCGAGGACCTGTTCGCCGGCGTGCCCGAACGGCGTGTGCCCGAGGTCGTGCCCCAGCGAGATCGCCTCGGTGAGCTCCTCGTGCAGCCGCAGCACCTTGGCAATCGTGCGCGCAATCTGCGAGACCTCGAGCGAATGCGTCAATCGGGTCCGGTAGTGGTCGCCGGCCGGCGCGAAGAACACCTGGGTCTTGTGCTTCAGGCGGCGGAAGGCCTTGCTGTGGATGATGCGGTCGCGATCGCGCTGGAACGCCGGACGCACGTCGTCCTCGGCCTCGGGCCGCAGCCGGCCGCGTGAACCGGCGCTCTTGGCGGCTGCGGGCGCCAGCGCCTCGAGCTCGTGCTGCTCGAGCGTCTCACGGATGCTGGACACTGATCTCCTCCCCGAGTGCGTCCAGGAAGCTCGTTCCGTGCGCGAGCGGCCCGACGCCGAAATTCTCGGCGAGGGTCTGGCCGAGATCGGCATACGTCGCGCGGGTGCCCAGATCCCGGTCCGGCGCCACCCGTGCGCCGAGCGCGAGCAGCGGCACATACTCCCGCGAGTGGTCCGTGCTCGGCGTGGTCGGGTCATTGCCGTGATCCGCGGTGACGACGAGCAGATCGTCCGGTCGCAGCCGGGGCGCCACCTCGGCCAGGCCAGCGTCGATGCGCTCGAGGTTGGCGGCGTAACCCGCGGGATCGTTCCGGTGCCCGTACTGCGTGTCACTGTCCACCAGGTTGGCGAAGACGAGTCCACTTGGCGTGTCGTCGAGCACCCGCACGAGCGTGGCCAGCCCGTCGGTATCGCTCACTGTCGGCAGCGCGCGGGTGATGCCGCGCCCGGCGAACAGATCGCGTACCTTGCCAATGGCCACCACGCTCTGCCCGTCGGCGGCGAGCACATCGAGGAGGGTGACGCCCGACGGCTCGAGCGCATAGTCGTGCCGGTTCGAAGTGCGGCTGAACGTGCCCGCCGCGCCCACGAACGGCCGCGCGATCACCCGTCCCACGCCCATACCCGTCCCGACCAGATCGAAGGCCGCCTCGCAGATACGGTACTGCTCGGCGATCGGAATCACGTCCTCGTGCGCGGCCACCTGGAAGACGCTGTCGGCCGAGGTGTAGACGATCGGCCTGCCGGTGCGTACGTGCTCAGTCCCGAGGCGATCGATGATTTCGGTGCCGGACGCGACGACGTTGCCGAGGATCTGGCGCCCGATCCGGCGCTCGAACTCGGTGATGACGTCGGCGGGAAACCCCTGGGGAAACGTCGGAAAGGGCCGGTCGAGCACGATACCGGCCATCTCCCAGTGTCCGGTCACCGAATCCTTGCCGGGCGACGCCTCCGCCATGCGGCCGAACGCGCCACGCGGCGTGGTCGTGCCTGCCGGCGTGCGAACGTCGAGCGGCACGAGGCGATCGAGCCCCAGCGAGCGCAGGAACGGCACCGCCAGCCCGACTCGAGTGGCGATATTGCCAAGCGTGTTGCTGCCTTCGTCGCCATATGCGGCGGCATCAGGCAGTTCGCCGATGCCGGCGCTGTCGATGACGAGCACGATGGCTCTGGCGAAACGGCGCGCGGACACCGGGCGGCTCGAGGAAGCTCCCGAGCCGGGCGCGTGCGGCCTGAAACTGTCTGGCGGCGGCACGCCGCGGCGTCAGGGATGCGGCGCGGCGAATGCGCCGGCGCGCGCCGTCTCGATGAACGCGATGGCGTGCTTGAACAGCAGATACTCGGCGCCGTCCGCGTCCACGACGACGGCGTAGCGGTCGAAGCCCTTGATGCGCGCGTCGAACGACTGCCCCGTCATCAGGTGCACGGTGACCGCGAGCCGCTCGCGCCGCGCGCTGTTGAGGAAGACGTCCTGCACACCCGGCGCCGCGCCGCGCTCCGTGAAGGCGTCGGCGAGCGCTCGCTCAGACATGGTCCGCCGCGACGAAAGCGATTCAGGAACGTGCGTCATCCCGTGCGGTCTCCTCCCGGGGGTGGCGGTGGTCTCTTGATCCGGCCCCGTGATCTCGGCGTCTAGATGATGCGCTCCGCGATCCTGGCGGCCACGCGCTCGCGCACATCCAACGTCTCGCCGGGGCCGTCGAACCACATAAGAGTAGGCTCTTTGCGGAACCAGATCAACTGCCGTCGCGCGTAGCGACGGTTCTCCTGCACGATGAGCGCGCGCGTCGCGTCCTCGCCGCGCACGCCGCGCAGCATCTCCATGATTTGGCGATAGACCAGTCCACCGAATGGACGCGCGTGCGGCGGCACGCCGCGCGCCAGCAGTCCGCGCACCTCGTCCACGACGCCGCGCGCGAACTGATCGTCCACGCGCCGCGCGACGCGCGAGGCCGTCACCTCGGCCGGCAGGCGCAGCGCGACCGCGGTGACGTCGCAGTCGTCGATGAGCGACCGCGTCCCGGCGAAATGCGCGGTCAGCGGTTGGCCGGTGGCGAAGAACACCTCGAGCGCCCTGACGATCCGTTGCTGGTCGCGCGGCATGATGCGCGCTCCGGACGCCGGATCGACGTGCGCCAGGAGCCGGTGGAGCCGCTCCGGGCCGCGGCGCCCGGCGATTCGGTCGAGGCGGTCGCGCAGCGCCTGATCGGCGCCCGGGCCGGGAAACAGGCCGCGGACCAGCGCCCGGTAATAGAACCCGGTGCCGCCGACGAGAATCGGCAGCCGCCCTCGCGCGTGCACTTCGCGAACGACCGCCGCCGCGTCGCGCGCGTAGTGCGCCGCGGTGTAGACCTCAGCCGGGTCCGCAATATCGATCAGGTGATGCGGGATGCCCTGACGCTCGGTCACAGGCACCTTGTCGGTACCGATGTCGAAGCCGCGGTACACGGCGGTCGAGTCGCAGTTGAGAATCTCGCCGCCGAACCGGTGCGCCAGCGCCAGCCCCAGCGCGCTCTTACCGGAGGCGGTAGGTCCGAGCACCGCCAGCACACGCGGCGCCGTCATCGCCGGATCATGCGGCGCGCCACAGGACGAAGACGGCCAGCGCGGCGAGCAGCAGAATCAGGCCGAGCTGTTGCACACGGGTCGGCATACGGACGTCCCACCCCGCGGAGCGGGGCAAAGCAGACAGTGTCAGGCGCAGCGCAGCCGCATGCGTTTCGAGGCGAAGCCCCGCCTCGCGAAGCGGGGCCAGGCAAATACTCTCAGGCGAGGCAAAGCCATACGCGCTTTCGAGGCGGAGCCTCGCCTCGTCAGTTGCCTGGGGTCTCGTTGTAATAGAACGTGACGGTAAAGAACGCGCGATTGTCCGGATACTCGGGGGGCAGCGGCTCCACCGGGTTCGACCCGAGGATGGCGTTGACCGCCGCGCGGTTGAAGGCGTCGATCTCGGACGGCTGCACCACGGTCACGTCGGTGATGTGGCCGTCGCGGTGGATGTTGAACTGCAGCACGACGCGGCCGCGGAAGGAGAACGCCGCTTCAGGCACGTCCCAGTTGCGCCGGACCCGGGCGACGAAGCGGCGAATCCAGGGTCCGAACTCGACCCCCTTGGTGTCGAACTGGATGGCCTGTCCGGGATCCTTCAGCCCGCCCTGCGGGTTGTTGAAGGTTTCGTTCTGGACGTAGCGCTGCAGGTTGCGCAGCGCGTCGCCGAGCGCGCCGGTCGCGGCCTTCGGGGTTTCGGTCGGGCGCTGCAGGCCGCGGTCGGCTTCCGGCAGACGGGCCGCTTGCTTCGGCGGCTCGACGGCCGGCGCGGGCGCGGGCGTCTCCTCTCCACGGGCGCGTTCGGCCACCTCGGCTTCGGCGCGCTCCGCCGAGTTGCCTCGTGAAAACGGCAGCGGGTTCTCCGGCTGGCGGGACACTTGCGGCGATTCCGCCCGGCGGTCGAGATCGCTCAACTCGGGGCGAGGTGGCGGCGCCGGCGCCGGCCTGTCCACGCGCGGCTGCACGAACACGAACCGCTGACGGTTGCGTTCCGCTTCTTCCTGCTGCTGTAGCACCTCGAGCCGGCGCTGCTCGAGTTCCTCGGGCGTGGGCTGGAAAAACGCGAGGCGCCCGCCGAAGAGGATGGCGAGAATGACGAGGACGTGGATGACGATCGAGAGGATCGTCCCCTCGCGGCGCGAAATGGCGCTGCCGACGACCAGCTCGTCCTGGTAGCGATCCTCGAAGTCGAAATGTATCAAACTGCGCCGCCGCGTGGATTATAACACTCGTCCTTACAAGGACTTACGGTAGCGGCGCAGAACCTGGGCGCGCGCCACGCCTCACTTGCGGCGCGCCGTGTAGAGATAGACGATGCCGATCGTCAAAGGGTCTGCGCGCGCGGCGGTAAAGCCCGCCTGCTCCAGCATGCGCACGAAGTCGGCCGGCGGCGTGAACGTCCCCACCGACGCCGGCAGATACGAATAGGCGGCCGTGTGCCCCGAGATGAGGCTCCCGACGCGCGGCAGCACCGCGCGGAAGTACCACTGATAGAGCCAGGCCAGCCCGGGCACCCGCGGCACGCCGAACTCCAGGATCGCCAGCCGGCCCCCTGGCTTCAGCACGCGTGCCATTTCGCCGCAGGCCACCGCCGGTGTGTGGACGTTGCGGATCCCAAAGGCGATGGTGACCGCGTCGGCCGACCGATCGGCGACCGGGAGCCGCATCGCGTCGCCCTGGACGAGCACGACGTGCCGCTCTTCCCCTGCGCTCCGCACCTTACCAACCCCGAGCGCCAGCATGGCGCCGGCGAAATCCACCCCGACGACGCGCGCGGCCCTGGCGGCGCCGCGCCGCGGAGCGCACGCTTCGAGCGCGACATCGGCCGTGCCGGTCGCCACGTCGACCAGAACCTCTCGCCCCGTGAGGGCGAGCGTGTCGATCGCGCGCTTGCGCCAATATCGATCGATGCCCGCGCTCAGCAGCCGGTTGAGCAAGTCGTAGCGGGGCGCGATGGCGTCGAACATGCCGGCGATCCGGTCGGGCGACTTGTCCGGCGCCGTCACCGGCACCGTCGTGCGCGCGCTACCCGACATAGAGGGCCAGGGCCGTCGTGGCCAGGTAGACGATGCCGACGTAGCCGTTGAGATCGAACGCCTTCTTCACCTGCGACAGGTCGGCCGCCGACACCAGCGACTGCTCGTAGGCGAGCAGCGCGGCCACGAACGCGACGCCGGCGTAATACAAGGCCGGCAGCGCGGCGGCGCCGCCCAGGGCGGCCATCGCCGCCACCGCGGCCACGTGCATGCCGCGCGAGATGGCGATCGCGGACGCCACGCCGAAGCGCGCGGGAATCGACCGCAGCCCGTGCCCGCGATCGAAATCGACGTCCTGGCAGGCGTAGAGGATGTCGAAGCCGCCCACCCACAGACCGATGGCCAGACCGAGCAGCCATGGCTCGGGCCCCGCACCGCCGCCGGCGGCGATCCACCCGCCCACCGGAGCGACCGCCATCGCCAGGCCGAGGAAGAGCTGCGTGTAGGTCGTGTAGCGCTTGGCGAGCGAATACCAGAACACGATCGCCAGCGCCACCGGCGCCAGCACGCCGCACACCCACCCGAGCTGCGCCGCCGAGAACACGAACACCGCCGAGGAGATCAGCACGAACACCGCCGCCTCGCGCAGGGTCATGTCGCCGCGCGGAAGTTCCCGCATGGCGGTCCGCGGGTTGAGCGCGTCGAAGCGTACGTCCACCGCCCGGTTGAAGCCCATCGCCGCGCTGCGGGCGCTCACCATGCAGAGGGTGATCCAGCCCACCTGCGCCCCTGAGAACGGCGCCGTGCGCCACGCCAGCAGCGCACCGGTCAGCGCGAACGGCAGGGCGAAGACCGAATGGCTGAAGCGGACGAACGACAGGTAGGTTGCCAGGCGGGTCATGTGTTGCTGAACACCCACGCGACGTCGGCCGCGGTGATGCCCGAGACCAGATATTCTTCCACGTCCCGCACGTCGCCGGGGAGACGCACGCTGATGAGCGCGGCGCGCTTCCCCGGCTCGATCGTTCCGTACTCGTCGCCAAAGCCCAGGGCACGGGCGCCGACGGCCGTGGCGCTCTCGATCAGTCGCCTCGCGGGCACGGCCGGTGCGATCCGCCGCGCCAGCGCCAGTTCGCTGAACAGATTCAGATCGTCGGCGCTGGCCAGGCTGTCGGTGCCGAAGGCGACGGGTACGCCGGCGTCGTAAAACGCCGCAAGCGGTGGAATGCCGGCCCCGACGTAGGCGTTGCTGCGCGGGCACGAGACGATCGTGGCGCCAAGGTCGCGGACCCGCGCGATGTCGCCGGCCGGGCACTGCACGCCGTGAACGATCAGCGTCGACGCGTCGAGAAAGCCGCGTTTCTGCAGGTACTCCACCGGGGAGCACGCCGGCGGCTGCCACGTGTCGGTCCAGACGCCCAGCGCGTCGAGCAGGCTGCGCCAGGGGCCCGTGCCATCGGCGAGCAGTTGCACTTCCTCACGCGATTCGGCCAGGTGCACCGTTGTCACGTCGCCATGCGCGCTGGCGTCGCCACGGAGAGCGTCGAAGAGCCCCGGCGAGACCGAATACGGCGCGTGCGGCGCAAGGCTGAAGCGGAGGGCGTCGCTGTTCGGCTCCTGCGCTGCCGCATCGATCCGTGTCCGTGCCTCGGCAACCCGGGCGCCGGGATCGGCCAAGTTGAACCCGAGCAGCTCGAGAAACACGCGCGCCGGACGCCGCGACGACCGGAGCGCCTGGAGCGCTCCGAACGTGTTGCTCACGTCGCCGAAGAGGCCGGTGCCAGTGGCGTGGGCCCCGCCGATCGCGGACGCGGCGTCGCTCGTCACCTGGTCCGGGTCGGGCGCGGTCTGACGCGCCGCCAGCAACGGCTTCACCCAGTCGGTGAAACACGCGGCTGGTGGAATGCGCCTGCGGAGATACGACAGCTCGAGGTGAGTGTGGGCGTTCACGAGGGCCGGGAGCACGACGCACGGCCCGCCGATGGATTCCGCCCCGGGAACCGCGCCCTTCTGCACCGACACGATGCGCCCGTCGTCCACCGTGATCGTGGCGCCTTCGATCGGCGGGCCCGCGATCGGCAGCACCCAGGCTGCCGAAATGCTACTGGGCAAGCCGGAGCTGCTTGCCGGCGCGGCTGCGGGCCGGATAGTTCTTCAGCTCCTCGGGCACTGACGTGTCACCCTCGGCGCGCGCGGTTGCCAGCGACAGCAGCCGCGGTACGTCGCGTTCGCGGAACACCGGCTCGCCGAGGATCTCGTAGTGCATGTTGCGGCGCTTGGCGACGAAGCCGGCGGCCTCGACGTTGGTGACGATCTCGACCTCGTCCATGCAGTAGGCGGCGCCGGCCGCCCGCACCACGTTCTCTTCGATCATCACGCTGCCCATGTCGTTGGCGCCGTAGGCGAGGCTCAACTGCCCCACCTTGCCGCCCTGGGTCACCCACGAAGCCTGCAGGTTGTCGAAGTTGTCGAGGACGATACGCGACAGCGCCAGCGTCCGCAGGTAGTCCACACCAGTGGCCTCGTAGCCGCCATGTTCGGTGTGCTCGGGCTGATAGCTCCAGGTGATGAACGCCGTGAATCCGCCGGTCTCGTCCTGCAGATCGCGCAGCCGCATCATGTGCTCGATACGGTCCTCGTCGGTCTCGACGGTGCCGTACATCATCGTGGCCGTGGTGCGCAGCCCCGCCTGGTGCGCCTCGCGCATGATGTCGATCCACTCGTCGGCGGAGGCCTTCGAATAGCAGTTGAGCGCCTTGCGGACACGATCCACGAGGATCTCGGCGCCGCCGCCGGGAATGCTGTCGAGGCCCGCGGCGATCAGCCGATCGATCACCTGGCGCGTCGTCAGCCCGTTGAGACGCGAGAGGTGCAGCACTTCGGGCGGCGACAGCGCGTGCAGCTTGAAGTCGGGGTACTTCGCCTTGATGGTCCGGAAGAGATCTTCGTACCACGCGATCGGCAGGTCGGGATTGTGTCCGCCCTGCATCAGCAACTGGTTGCCGCCCAGGTCGATCGTCTCCTGGATCTTCGACAGAATCTCATCGAACCCGAGCACGTAGCCGTCGGGCGACCCCACGGTCCGGTAGAACGCGCAGAAGTTGCAGCGCGCGACGCACAGGTTCGTGTAGTTGACGTTGCGGTCGATGATGTAGGTCACCGTGCGCGACGGATGCTTGCGCGCGCGGATGCCGTCGGCGAGCCGCCCGAGCAGCGTCGTCGGCGCGTGCCGGTACAACTCGAGCGCTTCGGCACGGTCGACGCGGCCGCCCGCCGCCACCTTCTCTGCCAGCTGCTGAATACTCATGCGTTGCGACTAGAAGAACTGGAGGTCGCGCTTCGGCCCCAGCCCGAGGGCCGCCGCCCGATCCAGGAACAGCTGCAGGCCGGCCGCCTCGTCGGCGCCGAGCCCGTAGCGGACATTATCCCTTAGATACGTGGCCGCCCGGGCCGCGCGCGCAGCGTCAGGACCGGCGTATTCCGCGGCAATCGCGTCGATGTTGGCCAGCCCTTCGTCACGCGCCGCCTGCAGCGCCGCCACGTCCCCGGCGCTCACCGCCCCGGCGCGGCCGGTCCAGGCCGCATAGACGAACGGCAACCCGGTCATGGCCGTCCAGGCCTCCCCGAGATCGATCTTGGTCAGCCCGAGCGCGGCAGCGTC
>Ga0173480_10000076_pt1 | contig 24159 bp, 18 predicted proteins | sample NitcycUS209509C1_FD_122622 | JGI IMG/M metagenome (GOLD analysis project Ga0173480, IMG submission 122622) | Soil microbial communities from Arlington Agricultural Research Station in Wisconsin, USA - Nitrogen cycling UWRJ-S209-509C-1 (version... | ecosystem: Environmental > Terrestrial > Soil... | reverse complement strand
CTCATCACGCGCAAGGAAGTCTCCGCGGACGAATTCCGGCGTTGCTTCTGGTTAGGCATCCTCGCGAGCGCCTTTCTTTACGGATTGTTGTTCGTCGCCGCGCCGTTCATCGGCGAGGCCTACGGCATTGCCGAGTTGCCCGCGATCATCCGCGTGGCCTCTCTCGGTCTGCTCGTATCCGCGCTCAAGATCGTTCCGTACAGCCAGGTGATGCGCGCGCTCGACTACCGGTTCCGCGCGTTGACGGAAATGCTCGGCCAGTTGCTGCAGGCCGTGTCGGTGATCGTTCTCGCGATCAATCATTTCGGCGCGTGGAGCCTCGTGTACGGCTACCTGATCGGACAGGGCGTGATCGCGCTCATCTTCCTGTCGAAGACTGCCTCGCCGTTTCCCGTCAGCATCTCCCTGCACGGCCTCGGCGATCTCGTGGGATTCGGCGTTCGCATCACCGGCGCGCGCCTGCTGGGATTCTTCGTCAGCACCGCGGACATGCTGGTCATCAGCGCGACGCTCGGTCAGCGCGCAGCGGGTCTGTACGCCGTATCGGCGAGTCTCGCGACCGCGCCGCTCGACAAGATCGGTTCCATCTTCAATCGCGTCGCCTTCCCGCTCGTGGCGCGCATGCACGACGAACCCGAGAAGGCCCGGCGCCTCCTGTCGAGGTTTCACTACTACCTGCTGGCGATCGTCTCGCCGGCGCTGGTGGGCGTGGCGGTCACGTCGCCTGAAGTCGTACCGGTGCTTCTCAACAGCAAGTGGGCGGATGCGATCGACATCCTCGCGATCCTCTGCGTTGCCAACGTGGTGCGGCTCAGCGGCATGATGCTTCCTTCGATTCTCGAAGGCCTCGGTCGTGCGGACCGGGTGCTGACGTACCAGGTGTTGAGCGCCCTCCTGCTCCCCATCGCCTTCCTGATCGGCTCGCAGTGGGGATTGCGCGGCGTGGCGCTCAGCTGGCTCGTCATCTTCCCGGTGATCTACGTCTGGCTGGTGTGGATCACCACGCGCGCGCTCGAGATGAAAGTGTCCGAATTGCTCGCGTGCACGGTGCCGATCGTATTCGCCAACGTTGCCATGGCCGCGATGGTCACCGGTGCCCGCCACTTCCTCGCCGACTACGCGATCGGTCCGCGCCTGTGCATGCTGATCGCGGTGGGCGTAGTCGCTTACCTCGGCACCCTCGCGCTGCTGACTCCGCGTGAACAACGCAACGAAGCGGCCGGGTTCCTGCGCTCGCTGCGGAGCAAGGGCTGAGCCGATGGCGACCACCTACGCGCGACGCAAGGTGGAGGCGGCTGCCAGCGGCCAGGGCGGGTTCGTCCTGCTCATCATCTATTTCATCCTCGAATACACGCGCCTCCCGACGGTGATCACGCCGCTCGGCGTGATCCGCGTGCAGTTCATCGTGCTGATCCTGCTCGTGATCGCGGCCCTGCGCAGCGGCGCCGCGCCCACGCTCAAGTCGACGACTGCGCGGCTCATGATGGGGTTTGCATTCCTGTGCGCGCTCGGCGTTTTCTACGCACCGAACACGCGCGCGGCTTTCAATGCGTCGATGAACGTCCTGACGTTCCTGTTCGCAGGGCTGCTGCCCATGCTTGCGTACGTCCACAATGAGGAACGACTACGTGGGTTCCTGAAAGCCTGGGTGTTCTCCATCGGCTTCTCCGCCGGCTGGGCGGTACTGCATGCGGGCACGGGTCCGGGCGGATTCCTCACTGACGAAAACGACTGCGCGATGGTCCTGATCGTCGCGATGCCGTTCGCCGTCGCGTTCGCGACGAGCAAGAAGGAAACGGCGTTCATGCGCTGGACGATGCGCGGAGTCGCGTTGCTGCTCTTCGCAGGCGTCATCGCGACGTTCTCACGCGGCGGCTTCCTCGGGCTCATCGCCGCCATGGGGGTCGCTTTCCTGCTCTCCAAGAAGAAGGCCCGCATCGTGGGCATTCTCATGCTGCTGGCGGTTCCCATCGCCATCGTGGGCCCCTCCATGCTTCCGGACAAATACGTCACGGAGATGGAGACGATCACCGACACGACGGACACGACCCGGAACAATCGCATCTATCTCTGGGGCCTGGCCTGGATGATGTACGAACAGAATCCGGTGGCCGGCGTGGGCGCGGGCAACTTCCCGTGGACGGTGCATCTCTACGAAGCTCAGCTGCCGCCCGAGAAGGTCTTCCGCGGCCGATACAGCGGTGGCTTCTGGTGTCACTCTATCTACTTCACTTCACTCTCCGAACTGGGCACCATCGGAACCCTGCTGTTCCTCGCGCTGCTCTGGCGTTCGATCAAGGCGGGTGTCACGGTGGCGCGCGAAGGACCGGGAGTGGATGACGACATGCGCAAGTTCGGAACGGCGTACCTCACCTCGATAGTCGGGTTCGCGGTCTCGGGCGCTTTCATCTCGGTGCTCTACTATCCGCCGTTCTGGCACCTGATCGCGCTCGGCGTCGTCATGGTCGGGCTGCGGGTCCGGGAGACCGCTCCGGCGCCGGAGACGGTTGCGAATGAATCGCCTCGCCTGTTGAAGCGCGCATGAAAATCGTACAGATCATAGAAACCGCAGACCCGGGCGGCGCCGAATCGGTGCTCGTCGCGCTGGCGCAGGGAATGCGATCCGGTCACGAAAGCACCGGCGTCACCCTGCTCGAAGGATGGACGTCGCAAACGCTTCGCGAGCACGGCATTCCCGTCGCCGTGATGCCGCTGAAGCGCTCGTTCGATCTGGGCTGGACCTCGAGGTTCGCGAATTACCTGCGCGAGCAGCAGGCCGATGTCGTGCACGCCCACGAGTTCGCGGCGTCCTGCTACGGCGCGGTCGGCGCAAAGCTCGCGGGTGTTCCGCTCGTCTGCACGATTCACGGCAAGAACTACTGGCCGGATCGCTATTACCGGCGCGCGGCATTCCGCCGCGTGTTGGCGACTGCCAGCAGCTTCGTCACCGTATCCGACGACCTGCGCGATTTCGCGGCGGGAGTGCTGGGGGTCGAGGCCGGGCGCATTCGCGTGATCCACAACGGCGTCGATGCGATGAAGTACTCGAGCAATCCGGCCGCGCGCGCGCTCCTGCGCGGGCAACTCGGCCTCCACGACGGCGATGAGGCCATTCTCGCCGTTGGCGAGTTGTCTACGGTCAAGGGCCATGAGGTTCTATTGCGCGCCGCTGCCAGCCTCGCTCGTGTACGCCCTTCCCTCCATGTCGTGATCGCCGGCGAAGGCGGCGAACGTGCCCGCCTGCTCGAGCTGGCCGCCCAGCTGGGCATCAGCGAGCGGTTGCACCTGCTCGGTTTCCGTCGCGACGTGCCTGCGCTTCTGTCCGCGGCCGATATTTTCGCGATGCCCTCTTTCTCGGAAGGAATGCCGCTCGCGATGATCGAGGCCATGGCTTCCGGCGTGCCGATCGTGGCCAGCGAAGTGGGTGGAATTCCCTCGCTGGTCACGCACGGAACCGATGGTCTGCTGACGAAGGCTGGCGACGCCGACGCGCTCGCGAACGCGATGCAGGCCATGCTCGACAATCCCGCGACGCGGCAGTCCTGCGCCGACTCGGCGCGCCGCCGGTTCCTCGATCATTTCTCGCTGTCCTCCATGCTCGAGAACTATCGCCACCTCTACGAAACCGCGTGCGCTTCGAAGCCGCGCCGGTCGGCAACGTCACGATCCGGTCTGCAACAGCGACCGGAAACGCGTTGATCGGGACATCCATGCACATCGCATTCGTAACCTCCGGCCTCTACTTCGATCCGACCGCCAAGGCGAACCAGCGGCGGTTCCTCGAACTTTCCAAGACTTCGCACGGCGAAATCTTCTGCACGATCTGGGAAGACCGGTTTCGCGGACAGTCGATCGGCAATTTCCAGTTGCGCGCATTGCGCCTGCCGATGTGGCTCTCCGGTGTCGGCGCCGCGAAAAGCGCCGTTCGCTCCGCGCTGTACGTGTTGTTCGTGATCGCGTCGGTCGCGGGAATGCGCCTGCGTCGGAAGGACAAGGCGAACCTGCTCATCGCCACCGACCCGATCAAGTCGGGATCGCTGGCAAAAATCGCCGGGAAGGTGCTCGGCGCGGCGTATGCCGTCGAGTTGAACGGCAACTATTACGCGTCGATGGCGCTCAGCGACAAGTCCGTCGCGCCGTGGTTCGTGCGCATGCGGACGTGGCTCGCGACGACCATCATCCCGTGGGTCGTGCACAAGGCCGACGCGGTCAAACTACTCTACCCGACGCAATTGCCACCGGAAGACCTCGCGCGTATCGGAGATCGCCTCTGCGTGTTCCACAATGCCGTTCCCACGGAGCATTTCAGGAACGAAGAGAGCAACAACAACTACGTCCTGTTCCTCGGATACCCGTGGCATCTCAAGGGCGTCGATCGATTGATCCGCGCGTTTCGCCAGGTCGCTTCGAAGCATCCCGGCTGGACCCTGAAGGCGGTCGGCTACTGCGGCGGCGATCCACAGCCGTTCCGCGATCTCGCCGATGGCCATCCTCAGATCGACCTGTCACCGCTCGGGATCGAACACTCCGACGCGATCAAGCTCATCAATCGCTGTTCCATGCTGGTGCTGCCTTCGCGCACCGAAGGGATGGGACGCGTGTTGCTCGAAGCCATGGCTGCGTCGAAACCGGTGATCGGCGCGCGTGTCGACGGCATACCCACGGTCGTGACTCACGGCTACAACGGCTTCCTCTTCGAGCCCGATTCGATCGACGATCTCGCCGGCTGCCTAGACAAACTCATGGGTAGTGAGGAGCTGCGACGCCAGATGGGCCAGGCGGGACGCAGCGAGGTCGAGGGACGTCTTTCCGAAGCCAGCTACTGGGAGCAGTACAACCAGTTCATGAAGACTGCGCTCGCTTCACACGAGAAAAAGAAATCCCGATGAGCTTTTCGACGACACCGCAACTCGACCGGCGAATATTCCGCAGCTGCTCGCCTCGGCACGTGTCGCGCGCACGACGCGGACTCGTGCAGGGCATTGCGCGCGCCGCACAGCTCCTGCGGGTTACGCCGACGCTGCTCGCGACTCGCCCCGGCCGCTACATCTTTGCTTACCACCGCATCCTCACGCCCGACGAAGCGAGCCAGGAGTGGTGCCATCCGTCCATCTGGATCTCGCCCGAAACCTTCGAAGCGCAGATCGCGCACCTCCAGAAGGTCGGGCGGATCGTGTCGCTGCAGAGCCTGCTGGAAGACACCACGACGCCGGGAAATCGCTTCGCGATCACGTTCGACGATGCGTGGGCTGACAACTATCGGTACGCGCTACCGGTGCTCGAGAAGAACCGCATCCAGGCATGTTTCTTCGTGCCCACGCAGGCGGTCTCCACGGGAGAGCTGTTCTGGACCGAACGCCTCGCGCTCCAGCTGGGACACGCGGCTTCGTCGGGATCGGCTGGCGCCCTCATCGACACGTTGTGCATTCCGGGCGAGCAGGCCATCGCGACCAGCCCCGCCGGCATGCTCGCGCTGGTCCTGGATTGCGTAGAAAGATTGAAGCTCCTGAGTGACGCAGACCGGGATGCCGCCATCGCGGATATCGCCCGCACGCTGAAGTTGGGCGCCGGCAACACCTCGGGCCGCGTCATGTCCTGGGATCAGATTCGCGAACTGCATCGTCTCGGGCACGAGATCGGATCGCACACGCGCACGCACCGCATCCTGCAGGGCGTGGACGCGGAGACCGTCGATCGCGAGTTGCAGGATTCCAAGACCGAGATAGAACGCGAGATCGGTGCGTCGGTGCGCTACTTCTGCTATCCCAACGCGCGCTACGACCAGGTGTCGGCCGCGCGCGTGACGGCCTGCGGCTACGAGCGCGGTTTCCGCATGCACAACTTGCGCATGGACGCTGCCTCCCAGCCGGCGACGGTGCCGCGTTTTTCGGTGGCCGAGGTCAATGGACGGATTCCGTTACTGGATTGGCGCCTGGCAATGTCCGGCACGGGTTGAGGAACACTTGAAGTCATCAGAAATCATCTGGATCACGTGGGAGCGGCATCGCCGGTCCCGTGAAATCAGCCGCAACCTCGGCGCGACGCTGCACGAGTTCAACCGCAAGGGCGGTCGTTTCATGCGATACCTGAGCGCGCTCGTGTCGACGACACGAGTGCTCGCGCGCAGTCGCGGCAAGATCGTGATCGTGCAGAGTCCTTCCATCGTCCTGGCGTGGTTCGCGGCGTGCACGCGGGCCCTGTTCGGCTTCACGCTCATTGTCGATGCGCACAACGGCGGCATCGAGCCTCTCGAGGGGCGCTACCCGATCCTGCGCAAGATCGCGCACTTCGCGATCCGGAAGGCCGCCCTGACCATCGTGACTACCACTGACATGGCCGACCAGATCCGCGAAATCGGCGGACGCGGCTTCGTCCTCGTCGACCCGATTCCCGAAATGCATGCGCCGCCATCCACGGCGAGCGCAGCGCCAAAGAAAAGTGTGGTTGCGATCAGCTCCTGGGCCGCGGACGAACCCATGGAAGAACTCATCGGCGCCGGCGGACTGTTGCCGGAGGGCATCCAGTTGAGCATCACGGGCCGGCCGAAACTCAGCGACGAAGCCATCAGCAAACTACCCGCCAGCGTCAGGCTCACGCGTTATCTCAGCGAGGACGACTACGTCGCCCTGCTTCGCGACGCCGACGTCATCGTGGATCTCACGACGCGCGAGAACTGCCTCGTTTGCGGCGCGTACGAAGCGCTGGCGCTCGCCCGCCCGCTCGTCGTGTCGGAGACGGCGGCGCTTCGAGAGCTGCTGGCCAACGGCGCGCTGTACACGCGCAACGTGCGCAGCGACATCGTTGCGACTGCGTTGAAGGCGTTGGAACGCGGCGAGAGCCTGGCGTCCGCCGCGCGAGAAAGATCCGTGGAACTTCAGAGCGACTGGCAGTCGCGCAAGACACAGTTGCTGTCTCACTTCGACTCGCTGCGCGGTCGTCGGGTCGCTAACGCGTAAGAGACTCGGGCTACGCGAGAGCCCGATCGCCAGGGACGCTACTTGTGCGCCAGCCAGTAGTGGCCGACGCGGATGTTCTTCAGGTGCAGCGCCACCTTCCACTCGAAGCGTAGCGGCCACGGCCAGTTGTCCGGCTCAACGAACTCGAGCAGCTGGTAGCCGGCCTTCGAGACCGTATCGACCCATTGCCGCTTCGACAGGAAACAGACACCCACACCCGCCGTGTTGGCGCCCATCTTGCCGACGATCGGCGACAGCAGCTTCGATGATGTGAGCTCGAAAATCATGCGGCCGGGCAGATCCTGGAACAGCCAGCCGAGATAGTTGTTCTCGTAGATAGAGACCCGGCCCCGCTCGGTCAGCAGGTTGCGCAGCGCCTGCAGCGTCGCAAGCTGGTTCTGTCGCGACTTGCGGTATGAATCGCCGACGAGGTGATGCAGGACCCAGTTGATGCAGATGAGGTCGTACTTGTGACCCAGGCTCGCCACGTTTTCGGCGGAACTGCAGATGGTCTGTTTTCTCGGATTCGCCACGTTGCGGGCGAGAAGGACTTCAGAGTTGTCGAGAACCGTGCCGGTCGCCTTCGGATATTCCGCCAGCAGGCGATCCGCGAAGACACCGTTGCCGCCACCGACGTCGAGAAACGAAAACTCGCCATCGGGAAAATCGCGCTTGATGAGCGTGTTGAACGGCCGCCAGCGCGCATCGTCCACGTACTCCGTATCGAATGACTCGACCTGCTGGTCGTCGAGTTTCCGGATGGTGTCTGCTGGCGCCGCGGGAGCGGCGACGTTCGTTTCGTTGGAACCGATCATGGGGTTTCTTATAGCAGGATCATTTGATGAATTCATGGGACGTCGGGCCGCTCATGACCACGAGTGAGAACTTGGTACGACACGTAATTTCGCGGCGGCTGACCATATTCCCCGCCCTGCACCATCCTGGGCGGGGCACTCAGCCGGCGGCGCGGGAAGCTTCCAGCAGGGTCCCTAGCTGCCGGATCTGCGCACCGCTCAGCCGGCCATGCGTGGGCAAGGTCGTGAGCTGACGCGCAAAACTCCAGGCGTTGGGCCATCGTTCACGCGCCTCGGCCTCGGATGCCCCGCAGAACTCCGGGAGCGAACGGCCATACAGCCGCGAGACGCCCAGCGGAGCTGCCGCGTTGGCGAAGAACTCCGCTTCGGACACCGATCGATGGCGCACGGGGACGCGCCAGAGGCACTTGACCGCACCCTGTCTAACCAGTGGGTGCAGGGGCAGACCCGCCCGCTCGACGAGGTCACACATGTCGCGTGTGCAGGTCTCGACATCGGCGACCCGCTTTTCGAGTTCGCGCCACAGCTCGAACGCGACACGACCCGTGTCAGCGTCCAACGCACGAATCTGCTCGAGGGGCGTGAACTGGGTGCCGCCCACGCCGGTAGGCAGGGCGCGAAGCAATCCGTATGACAGCCGACCCAGGCACTGGTTGTAGATGACAGACCGCAACGTGAGCTTCGCCCAACGCTGCAAGCTCAGCGACTCCGACGGTGCAACGGCCGGTACCGCGCCCGGCACCGGCGCCGTGAGCAACGCCCCGCCTTCGGTGAGCGACAGCGGTTTGGCTCGTCCGAAGCTGACCACGGTATGGCGCGCCACCGCGCGCCAGCCGGGAAGATAGGGCGCATAACTCTGCGCGAGATCGTGGATGAGACGGTCGCGCAGCGCGGGATCGACGCCATCGGCAGTCGGCACGCCAAACATGTCGACCCAGACGACGAGAGAGTTATCGCGCTGCAGCTCTGTTCGCAAAGACGTTGCGTCCATGACCAGCGAGTCGGCATCGATGTCGACGAACTCCGGCTTCGCTTCCGCTGCCAACACCGCCGCCAGGAGGTTTGGGCAGCCATACGCCGGCAACAGCACCCGCACCGGTTTCGTCGACATCTGTTGAGCGCGTTGTCGCACGGCCTCGGCCAGCGCTGCAGTTCCCGACTCGAAGTATCGGACCTCGCGATCGGGCCACGGGCTTCCGGAAGCTGGACGCCGCGCGCGCCACAACGCCGCGAGCGAAACCGGACGGCCCGCGGGAGGATGACTCGCAATGCGCCAACGTCCGTTCATGAGAGTCGTAGTAAAGTGGCCGCCATGCTTGAACCGGCGAGAGTTGATGCAACCACGAAGACGTTGCGTGCCCATTCCTCTTTCCGCACGCCATCAGTGTTGCACATCGCGTCCGGCGATCTGTGGGGAGGTGCCGAGGCCGTCGTGGCAGAACTCGCGCGGGAACAGCATGCGGCCTCGCCAGGCCAGGTCGCCTGCGTGGTGATGAACCCGGGGATACTCGCCGACGAATTGACCAGGTCGGGGATCAGGACCCTGGTGCTCGACGAGTCCCGGATGAATCCCTTCCAGCTCGCCACGCAGACCGCGAGGCTCGTGCGCGAACTGCGCCCGGACATCCTGCACGCACACCGCCAGAAGGAAAACCTCATCGCCTTGCTGGCGAAGTGGCTTCGCGGCGCCGGCGTCCCGCGACCCCGGCTCGTAAGCACGATCCATGGACTGCCGGAGCCCGTCGCCGCCAAACGCAGCTGGCGGCGCCGCATGGTGGCCAATATCAACGAACGCATCCTGCGCGCGGGTTTCGACGCCATCGTCGCGGTCTCGCGCGACATCGAGCGAACCTTTCGCGCGCGATTTCCGGATGAGCGCGTCGTGTGCGTGCACAACGGCATCCGCGTTCCGGAGGCGGCAATGCGTGCGGGCGCGGACACCACGCGTCCTCTCAAACTACTGGCGCTGGGACGTCTCGTGCCCATCAAGCGATACGACCGGCTTCGCGAGATCGGGGACGGCATTGCGGCTGCGGGTCGTCGCGCGCAGATTCGTCTCGCGGGAGACGGTCCGCTGCAACGCGAGCTCGAACACCTGCTGCGGCCCTCGGATCCCGCTTCGGGATTCGAAATGCCGGGGTTCGTCCGCGACGTCGCTCCACTGCTCGAAGAATGCGATGCGCTGCTGATCACGTCCGACCACGAAGGCATCCCGATGAGCGCGCTCGAAGCGCTGGCTCGCGGCATTCCCGTTTTCGGATTCCGCGTGGGCGGATTGCCGGAACTCGAAACCGAAGGCGCGCCGGTGAGGCTGGTGGATCCGGGCGATTCGGCTGCGTTGGCGCGGACCATCGTCAGCTACTTTTCACAGTTCGGCGCCGGACACCGCATTTATCCATCGGCCGACTGGCCCTTCGGCATTCGGCAGTGCGCGCGCGCGTACCAGCAACTCTACGAATCATTGAGCGCTACCAGGGCAGCCCAGGGCTGATCCGCGGCCCGATCAGATTCGCGACAGGCAACGGCAGGCGCTGCCAGACGCTGGTCGCGATCTTCATGAAGCGTCCTTCCTTGGCCGGCTGGCCCGCCGCGGCCGCATGGCGCTCCCAGCGATGCCAATGCAATTGCAGTGGTTTGGCGCCCCACTGCTGCTTGAAGCGATAGGTACCGCTGTCCACGGTCGATCGGCCGAAATCGAAACGTCGGCTGCCGCGCGCGATCGACGCGCTGAGCAGTTCCCAGTAGAGCCGCATGTTCATGCCCAGCGGCTTCGCCTCGTTGAGGCAGGCAGCCCAGGGAATCTCCGCCGTCTGGCCGTCGAACACGAGGAATCCCGCCGCGGCAGGAGCATCCTGGTGTTCGATGATCACGATGAGGGTGTCGGAAGGAAAACGTTCGAGAATCGCGCGGAAGAACTTCACGGGATACACGGGCGTGCCGAGATCCCGCATCGTGCGCGCGAAGACCGGATAGAAAGAGTCGAGCAGTTCGACACCGCCCTGCTTCACCGTCACCTTCTCACGCTCGGCCCGCTTGATCTGCGAACGCAACTTGGATCCGAGTTGTTTGGCCAGCGCGTCGGTGGACTCGGGCAGGTCGAGCATCATGCTCACCTTGTCGGTGCGGATATCCCAGTCCGGGGCGCGCACGGCCACGTCGCGCAGTTCCAGGTAGGAGCACTTGAGTTCGCGGGCGAGCTCGCGCGCGCGATTCATGAGCGCCACCTGGGCCTCCGGATCGCCCAGCGCACCGCCGTAGTTGAAGAAAGCGACCGAGGTGAGGAAGTTTCCGAGCAGCCCGCGCTGCTGAACCAGTGGCAGGACGCCACGCAGGCCGCGACCCGCATCATGCGCCTCGAGGAAATAGACGCGATGCCGGAACACGTCGTGCGCCAGCAGGCTCCAGCCCGCGCGCAGGTAGATGGAGGCACCGGATTGCGCCGCCACGAATCCATCCCACCCAGCCGACGGCTGATGGGAGATGCGAACGTCCATGCTCGCCACTACGCCAGGGCGCCTTGCGCGACGACCTGCCAGCCGGCGGGCGAATCGACGAGCAATCGCTGCGCGCTGAGAACCTCGCGCACCGGCGCGAATCGGAATTCGCTGATGAGACGCCGCAGGCGCGCTTCCGTGCGATCGAGATTGGTGTAGTGCCGCAGGCGCGACTTGAAGCTGGTGCGTACGCGCGGCTGCTCGGGATCCACTTCCCAGGGATGCAGATAAAAGATGAACGGGCGCTTCAGCGGGCCGTTGAGCTTGCGCAGGCCCGCCTGCGTGAGCCAGTAAGGCAGCAGGCGGAAGTATCCGCCACCGGAGACCGGCAGTTTGGTGCCGAACATCGGCGCGGTGGACATCGGGAATTCGACGATGCTCGCGCCCTTGGGCGTCTTGATGCGCGACGGCTCCTGCGGAGCATCCGGGATGCCATAGAGGTCGTGCCGGATGGGGAAGATGCTGGAGTCGTAGAGGAATCCGGCTTCCTTGAGGATGTCGAGCGCCCAGAGCGACCGCTTGGTGATCGAGTAGGTAGAGGCGCGATAACCCATCACCGGCGCCCCGGTGATGTCCTCGAGCAGCTTCTTCGACTCGACGGTCTCGGACTGGAATTCCTGCGGCGTCTGGTTGTACACCAGCAGGTGGCTCATGCCGTGGCTGGCCACTTCGTGGCCGCGATCGTGTATCTCGCGGATCAGGCCCGGACTTCTGCGCGCGACCCAGCCGAGCACGAAGAACGTGGACTTCATCTTGTGTTCGTCGAACAGGTCCAGCAGGCGGCGCGTGCTCGCCTCGGCCCGGTACTCCATGTCATTCCAGCGCGCGCGATCAATGGAAGACGCGAGCGCAGCGACATGGAAGTAATCCTCCACGTCGACGCTCATCGCATTGATCATCGGCGAGACCGCATCGGACATCGCTCAGGATCCTTGGTCAGTAAATTGCGGGGGACGCATCGTGCCGCGCGGCGCGCCTTGCTGCCAGACGATCAGCAACCACGCCCGGTTTTCCGTGTAGTCGCCGCCGGTCGTGTTGCTCTGCCGCTTGAGGTAGTCGTACGTGGCCGAGAGCGCGAGATGCCGCGTCATGTTCCACTTGAGCGAGAGCCCCGTCTCCAGGTCGGAATAGTTTCCGCCGCGAAGCTCGAAATGGCCCTCGCCGTACGAGAGGTTGAGGTCCGTGCTCAGCGTGGGCGTCCAGTCACGACTGGCCGTGACGGCAAGTTCGGTGAAGGACTGGTCGAAGAAAGTCAGGTCGTCGTACACCTGCTTCTGCCACGACGCCGCCACCGTGATGCCGGTGCGCGCGCCCAGGATGTCCCAGCTCAGGCTCGCGTGTTGATTGAGGAATGGGTAACCGGTCTGCTGCCCGGATTCGCTCGCGAGACCGAGCACCTGGCCCGACTGGCTGGACGCAAATGCCGCAGCCGAATTGGAAAACTCCTGGCCGGCGTCGAACGTCAGCGTCGAACGGCCCGAGAGCGATCGAGCGGCCTCGACGCGAAACAGAAGCCCGCTGTCGACACCGGCAACGTCACGGTCGATTCGCCCGTAACCTGCATCGATCGAAAGCTTGGTGCGCGCGCCATCCACGGTGTAGCGCAGGAAGCCTTCGCTCTGATCGTAGTTGGTGGCGTCGACGACATCGTCGTCGTACTCGAACTCCGCCTGGCGCACGTTCAGGCCAATGGTGCTGGAGCTCGACATGGTCCGCGTGAGGCCGGCGTCCCATATGACGTTGGTGGAGTCGAGAAGTGTCGTTTCGTAGGTGGCTACCGCATAGGAGCCACCGGCTTCGAAGCGCAGCGCGGGCGTGAAGTTGAAATTCGCGCGCATGCCCGTGGTGAGGTAGTTCAGGTTTTCATGATTGTCAGGCGTCGAGGGAGCGAACGGATCGCCCAGCACCTGGCCGAAGTAATCACTCGCGATGAGGAACACGCGGTCTTCGACGAGGGCGAAGCTGGCGGCACCCGCGAAATTGCCGATGAGATCGGACTCGTACGTGTCGTCGAGATAGTCGTTGTAGGCGAAATTGCCGGCAACGTCGGCCGTGATGCGCTTCGTGTACTTGTCGTACGAAAACTTCAGCAACCCGGTCGCAATCGTTTCGTCGATCTCGTTCGTTTCCACGCGAGTCACGTTGTCGCTGATACCCACGCCGGTCGACGCTTCGAAAGCGAGCCCTTCCGCGTGCGCGGCTATCGCGAACGGCAACAACAGTGCAGCCATCCCGGCCGTCTTCATTCGATCCACGTTCATGACGCGCTCCCTGACCTTTCTGTTGGTTTTCTTTGTTTGCACTAACGCGCCGACGGATTCCAGACCACTACGCGTTTTCCAGCCGCGAGCTGCACCGCTGCAGCGGCCAAAGCCACGTTGACCTGCACGAAGTAATAGCCGAGGCGCAGCGGCGCGAATGTCCGCAGCGCCGGCAACCAGTGCACGAGCAACACGGCGACATAACCGGCACACTGGAGCAGGAAAGCGATCCGATAAAACGCGCCCTCGTCGGCCAGCATCCAGGAGACGACGAAGAGTCCGAGCAGGAACCACGGCACCAGCCAGCGCATCACCTTGTGGCTCCACACCTGGAAGGCGAACGCGCCGAAGCGGAACGGATTCAGTACCTGCGCATTGCGAAGCACGGCCGTCATGCCGCGAATGGCGGTGCGAACCTTGCGGCCGTATTCCGCGCTGGGATCCGCGACATCTTTATATATGCCGCGCACGCGCGGGTCGGTGATCGCGACGCGACGCGCACGGGCGGCGAGCAGCGCACACGTGAAATCGCTGGGTATCGATGCGTCCCAGGAGGTCACCAGGTCGCGGCGAATCGCGAAGAACGAACCGCTGAGACCCACCAGCCCGCGGCGGGCGGACTCGAGCTGACGCAGCCACATCTCGTAGCGCACGTAGGCGCCCTCGCCTGCGGTACGGCCATCGCTGCTCACGAAGGTGTCTTCACTCGAAACCGCGCCGACGACCGGATCCCGGAAACTGTCGACGATCAGGTCGATGCTCTCGGGCGCCATGTCGGTGCCGGCGTCCGTGAACACGATGATCTCGCCGGTGGCGGCGCCAATCGCCAGTCCCTGCGCGTGTTCCTTGCCGCGCCGCTCGGGTGAGCGCACCAGCCGGACACCTTGCGCCGAAAATCCGCGCACGATGTCGTCGGAACCGTCATCCGAGGCATCGGACGCGACGATGATCTCGCGCTTCGCGTAACGCGTGGCGAGCGTATTCTCGAGTTTGTGTGGCAGGCGACGCTGCTCGTTGCGGCAGGCAACGACGATGGTCACGACCGGCGCGAAGTTCTCCACGGCGGCGCCGGGCACGCGCTTCGGAAGCAGCTTCAGCAGCAGCGGATAAAGTAGATAGCTGTACACCGCCCCGGCGATGCACACCCAGAAGAGAATCGTCATCTGCATTTCTCGCTAGCGGCGTGCATATCGCGTGCGACGGAGCGCTTCAGGCGGGGGCCTTGGCTTCTCCGGCCTGGCCCGGTGAGAACCCGTATCCGTAGTAGCCGCCGGGACCGACGCGACCCTGGTTCAGTACCAGCCACACCGGACGCTCTTCACCCAGCTGTTCCACCACGTCGAGCACGGCCTGTCGCGGCGTCGAACCGGAACGCACCACGAGCACGATCTGTCCGACGATGTCGGCCAGCGCCCGCGACTCGCTCGACAGCAGCAGCGGCGGCGAATCAAACAGGACGATGCGACGCGGGTTGTGGGCGAGCAGGCTGGCAACGATGGTGGCCATGCGATCGCTCGCGAGCAGTTCGGTGGCGGCCTCGTCCGGCTTGCCCGCGGGCAGGATCGACAGGGAGCCCGCGTCCGTGGGAATCAGCAACGAGCCCGGATCGATCGAGGGATCGCGCAATGCGTCCAGCAGACCCGGCTCGCCTTCGACGCCGAACACGCGACTCACGTGCGGTTTCGGCAGGTCCGAGTCCACCAGCACCACGGACACGTCGCGCTCTCGCGCCATGCTCAAGGCCAGGTTGATGCTCGTGAAAGTCTTGCCATCACCCGGCAGCGCGCTCGCCATCATGATGAGGCGCGGGCTCGGCCCGCGGGGATCCGGAGCACCCGCGTGCGCCTTCTCGATCAGGGGCCGCTTGATCTGGCGATAGTGATCCGCGAACTGGCGTTCCCGGCTGCTCTCGGGTAGATAGCCGAGCTCGCGCAGCGCAGCGGTATCGAAATGGATGCGGCGCGAGGACATCGGCGGACCGGTGTCACCGCCCTGCGGGGCTTTTTCTTCGACCAGCGTGCCGATGGGACGCGTCGGCGTACTGCCACTGCGCTCCGCAGCGGCCCGTCGCATCTTGTCTACTGCTCTTTCGACCAACGACATCTGTTTACCCCATCCCGCCGATACGGTACCCGGCCCAATTGAGCGCGAGCGCTATGGCGCACCCGACGAACAGGCAGGCGACGCCTGCCGCGAACCGGAACACGGTACGGCGCAAGCCGGCGTTGAGTCGACCCGGAAATGCCGAGGCGACGACGCCGAGCACCGGCAAGCCGGTGAGCGCCGTCAGGCTGCGCGCCGAACCGACGACGGGACGCATCAGGTGAATCAGGTAGGCGATGCCCGCGCCGAGCGCGCAGGCGATCACGAAAATTGCCGCGATGAACAAGGTGCGGCGCGGGAACACCGGGGCGAATCCGGCATTGGGCGGCTGCACGACTTCGAAACGTACCGAACCGGCGGTGTCGGCCTGTTCTCCCAGGCGCGCCTTCTCGTAGTTAGCGAGCAGCGCGGTGTATTGCGCCTTGTTGACGTCGTAGTCGCGATTCAGCTGCGCGAACTCGGCTTCGACCTTCGGCGCGCTGTCGAGCCGCTGGCGCAGCTCGGCCGCCTTGTTGCGATGCTGGGTGATCTCGCCGTTCAGCGAAGCGATTTCAACGTCAGCCTGGTTGAGCTGCAGCTGGATGCTCTGGACCACCGGATTGGTCGACGCACCGCTCGCGGCCACGGCGCCGGCATCGCCACGCCTCAGGCTTTCGATTTCGGCAGTTCGACGTCGCTGCAGTTCTTCGAGCGTCTGCCGCATCGCGAGCACGTCGGGATGTTTGTCCGTGAACCTCAGCAGGAGCTCGTCGAGCTTGGCCTGGGTTTCCTTGATGCGCGTGACCGTATCCGAACCTGCGGTGATGCCCGCTCCGTTCACGACGCTCGTCGAGCCGGAGGCGCCGATCACGGCTTCGCCGCGCAACTGGCGCGCGATCTCGACTCGTTTCGACATGGCGAGCTTCAGATCGTTTTCCGCCTTTTTCGTGGCGTCGATCTCGGCCTGCAACTGCGCGAAGTATCCGCCCTGCTCGGTGGGCATGAGGCCGACGTTCTGCTTCTTGAACTCCGCCAGCTTGTCTTCCGCCGTGCGCAATCGACGCTCGTAGTCACGAATCTGGACTTCGAGGAATTTCTGCGCGGACTCGGCACCCCTGCGCTTTCCGCCGAGCGTCTGCTCGACGAGCGTGTTGAGCAGGATGTCCGTTACGCGCAGCGCGCGATCGCGGTCGCTGTCCTGGTAGGTGATGCCATAGATAGTGCCGGCTTCACGATCGGTCTGCCGATCGTTGGCGCTGCGGACCGTGAGGGTGATGCGCCCGGCCATGTTGTCGAGGATCCGCGCCTGTCGCTGGGGTTGCGTGACCGTCGGCGGCAACACACCGGATTGTTCGGCGATCTTGCGGAGCTGCGGGCCGGCAATCAGCGACTGCCGCACGAAGTTCAGCTGCGCATCGACATCCTGCTCGACGGTGAGGCCTTCGAGCACGGGCTTGAGCGCGGTTCGCGTGTCGACGAACACACGTGCACTCGCCTCGTAGCGATCCGGCATCGAGAAAAGGATCAGCCAGCCGAGGATCGCAATGACCGCTGCGCTGGCCAATGCCCACCAGCGGAAGCGCCAGGCGCTGTGGAGTTCGTCGTAGACCTGTTCGACTAGCGGATGCATGGACTAGAACCTGGATTCGGGAACGATGAGCACGTCGCCGGGCTTGAGCGCGAGGTTCTGCTTCATGTCGCCGTCGTTGACGAGATCGCCGAGCTTCACGCGGATCTCCTGCTGCTTGCCGTCGACCGTGCGCATGAGTCGCGAGCGATTGCCCGCCGCGAACGGCGCGAGCCCACCGACTCCGAGCACCGCGTCGAGCACCGTCATGCCTTCGCGATACGGCAGTGCCTGGGGCCGCTGAACTTGCCCGATGATCTTCACTTGGCTGAATACACTCGCGGGTTGCGTGACGATCACGTTCACCTGCGGTGAACGCACATATTCGCCCAGTACTTTTTCGATATCCCGCGCCAGGGCCGACGGATGCTTGCCAACGGCAACCATGTCTTCCACCAGCGGGGTCGAGATTTTGCCGTCCGGGCGAACGGGCACGATGGCCGTTAGCTCGGGATTGCGCCAAACGAAGACCTGCATCACATCTCCGGGCCCGATGACATAGTCCGAGCTGACGGTCGCAGCAGGCGCCGCGGGGGCGACGAGAGTGGCGGCCGGGGCTGCCGAAGCGCCTTCCGGAGAGGCCACGATGACGGCCGGGGGTGTAGCCGGGGCCTCGGTCGTGGTCGGCGGCACATCCTGGGCCGCGGCCCAGGACGCGAGCGTCAACAACAGGCCGGACACTATTCCCTTTACTTTCATATTCTTATGCCGATTCATGGGCTGCATTCTAGCGATTTGACCGACATCGTAGACAAAGTTCTGCGGGCTTTTCTTTGAGCATGATGGCTGCGTCACGTTGTTTCTGGATTACCCAGTGTTGCCAATAGCCGGGACGCTTCCGCTTCGTCCGGAACTGCCGGTTTTTCAGCCATGAGCTCGATGAGCAGGGTCCGGGCGCGGTCACGTTCCCCGGCCTTCGCCAGCGCCTGTACATAGTGAAAGCGGATGTCGGGCCTGGCCACGCCCCCGACCGCATCCGCGGAAGCCAGCATCTCGAGCCCCTGCCGCACCGAACCCGTCTCCACGAGTAGCCAGCCGTACGTATCAGCGATCTCGGGAGACTTGGGCGCCAGTTCCCAGGCGCGTTTCGCGGTGGCGAGTGCACGCGCGTCGCCCTGCAGGTGATACAGCCATGCCAGGTTGTTGAGCACCACCGGGCTTTCTTTCGCATCGGTCAGCAGTCCCTGGTACTGGGCCACCGCGCCCGCCGTGTCACCCGAGGTGCGCAGCGATTCGGCGAGCATGGCGCGGACCGCCAGGTCCTGCGGGTGGCTCTCGAGCCAGCTCCGCAGCGGCGCATCCGCGTCCGGCAGTTTTCCGGCCACCCGCAATCGATAGCGCGCGATGGCCATCGCTGAAGTCGGCGCCTTTGCGAACACCTGCTGGAGGAGCGCGTCTGCCTCGGCATGTTTGCCTGCCGCCACCAGTACGTCCGCATTCAGAGCGACGACCGCCGGATTCTCCGGAAACCGGCGCACGAGATCCGCCGCGATCTGCTGCGCGCGCTCGACGTTGCCGGCCCGCATTTCCAGCTGCGCAAGGCCGCCGGCAACACGCAGTGACTGCGGCGCGAGCTTCTCCGCCTTCGCCAGCGCGATGCGGGCCTGGTCGAATTGTCCGAGCGACGATTGCACGGCGCCCAGGAGCACCCAGTATTCCTCGGTGTCGCGCTTCGCCTTGACGAGCGCGTCGAAACTCATCCGCGCCGCGTTTTCCTGCAGCATCTGCTTCGCGTTCTGTTCCAGCCACGAGAGTTCCTGGCCCGCCTGCTCGAAACTGCCCTGGAGTAGATAGGCAGACGCGAGCAGGACGTGGGCCTGGCCGAGTTCCGGCACGGCCACGACGAGCCGGCGCAGTGACGCCAGTGCTTCGTCGGTCTTCCCTTCCATCAGGAGCAGGCGCGCGCCCAGCAGTTCGGTGAACGGCGCCTGCGGCACGACTTCGAGCACCTTCCGATGCGTGACCCGCAGGCCGTCGATATCGTTTCGCGCGATCTGCAGATCTGCGAGTCCCGAATAGAGCACAGCCTGTTGTGGCACGGCGAGTTGACCGGCTGCATGCTCCGAGGCCTTCGCCAGCGATTTTTCCGCGTCCGCGCGCCGATTCAGCAACTGCTGCGTAAGGCCGAGGCCCAACCAGGCTTCGGCACTGTTGGGCGACTCCGCTACCGCGGCTTCGAGCTCGTGCATCGCGCGGGCGTTGTCGCCCAGGCGTCCATAACATTGCGCCACGACCATGCGCGCAGCGTGGTTGCCGGCATCGGCAGCGATGGCCTCGCGCGCCAGCGGGATGGCGGCGACACACTGACCGCGCGCGCCCAACATCTGCAGGCGCAACGTCTGCGCGCCTTCGGGCTGGGGCTCCCCGCTTTCCAGCAGCGACTGCAGTTCCTTGAGCTTGCCGGCGCGCAACAGCGCCTGCGCACGCAGTGTTTTCACGGCGCGTGCGTCGGCGTTGGACGCGGCCGCATCGTCGAGCGACTTGAACACCGCGTCGAAGTTGCCGAGCTGCAGGCTGACCCGCGCGACGAGTAGATGGGCGCGCGGATTTTTCGGCTCATCCGACAGCACGTTCTTGAGTTCGACCATGGCGGTGTTGTATTCACCGCGCGCCAGCGATGCCTCCGCGCGCGCCAGGCGATCGTTGGCGCTGGTGAAGAGATCACAGCCGCCCGTGAGCAACACCGCGGTCAGGATGCACGCCAGCGCGGGCGATTTCATTCGGCGAAATTTCATGGACGATCACCCTCTTCGGCGAAGATTTGTACGAGCATGGAGCGCGCACTGTCACAATCCGGTTTGCACGGTGCGTACCAGGTTTCCACCTCGGAACGCGGTGAAAGAAAGGATCGCAGCGTGAGCCAGCTATACCAGAGCTGCGCATGCGTGGCGTTCGCGAAGCCCCGGTCGGCAACTCGATACGTGAGCACCAGCACGGACTGCTGCCCGTTCTGCTCGATGATCCGGTAGGCGAGCCGCGGATCCGGCAGCGTGCCGGACTCGATGACGTCGGCGTCACCTTGCGGGCGATTGTCGTATCCCCCGAGCTTCTTGCCGACTCGCTGCTCGCGATACTCTGCGACGAACGATTCGATGGCAAACCCGTCTCGCACGAATCGGCGGCGCTGCTGCGCATCCGCGTTCGTCTGGATGGGCTGCCAGTTGGAGTTCATCACGTCCGCCTCGCTCCATCCCTCGTGCAGGACGGCGGACTGCGCCGTCGGTGCCCCACTCGACAGCCGCGCGTTGACGACGACATTGACCAGGCTCGGCAGCGCGAGGATGAGGCCGCAGATCGCGTACCAGCCAGGCCACACACGCGTGCCTTCGCGGCTCGTTGTCTCGGGTGCCGACGCCTCGCCGCCGGCCAGCTCCGAATGCGGCGTGCGACGCTCGATCAGGAACAGGATCGTCAGCGCAATCGCGAACAGCACCCAGCCGTAGCCGTAGTGCGATTCGCGCACCAGGTAGCTCTGCATGTTCGTGACGTGACCCATGAAGATGATGCTGGCCACGCGAAACCAGTTCATGACGATCGCGAGCACGCCTGCCACGAACAGCCACCATACGCGGCGGCGCCAGCCATCCCGGCGCAACTCGCCCAGCAACGTCGCGATGAACAACGCGGTGATGAAGAAGTGCAGCCCGCTGCAGCCACCCTCGATTTCGAACACGCCGCCCGGAACCTCGACGCTGTTGCCGTGGAAAAACGCGGGAATCCCGGCCAGGCGCAGCAACACCTGGGAAGCCTGGACGGTCGCGAACTGCAACACCGACGTGAACACGTCCCACAGCGGCACCGCGAACACGAGTAATGCCACCGGAATCAAGGTTGCGCGCGCAGCATTGCGGCCCAGCAGCAACGGCACCGGCAGCCATAGCAGCGGCAGCATCAGCACTTCCACCACGAGCTGCAGTCCGGCGCGGTAGGCGATCTGCCATCCGAGGGCCACGACGAGCAGCGCGACACTGCCCAGCAGAAACTGCGAAGTCGAGAGTGCCGACGTGTTGGCACCGGCGAAACTCGCACGATCGCGCCAGACCAACCACAGCGAGATTCCCATGACCAGGAATCCGTGCGTATACGACGTGCGATCGGCATCGAGCCACAACCCGGTCAACGCGACGCTCGCGGGCCAATAGAGCAGGACGACCGCGGCAAAGATTGCGTACACCGCGAGCAGGCGTCGCGTCACCAGGGGATCACTCACGGTCGTCACTCGCGAGCCGAATCACGACAACCGTATTTGTCCATGAGGTCGTACAGGGTCGGACGCGTGACGCCTAACAACTCCGCCGCCTGCGACACGTTTCCCGACACCTGCGACAGCGCCTGCAATACCGCCTGGCGTTCCGCCTGCGTGCGCACGGCCTTCAGATTCAGGAACGCGAACTGGCCCGTGTTGTCGCCGAGACCCAGGTCTTCTGCGTCGATCAGCGGACCACTCGCCATGATGCTGGCCGCCTTCACCTTGTTCTCGAGCTCGCGAACGTTGCCCGGCCAATCGTGGCGACGGATGGCCACCAGTGCCTGCTCGGTAAATCCGCGCGGCGCTTTCGGCTGCTGCGACGCGAGCCGCCGCAGGATGGCCTGCGCCAGCACCACGGCGTCACCAGAACGTTGACGCAGCGGCGGCAACTGCAGCGAGACTTCGCTGATGCGGTAGTACAGGTCCTGGCGGAACTTCTGCTGGGTGATGAGCGACGCGAGGTCCTGGTTGGTGGCGCAAACCACGCGCACGTCCACCGGGATTTCCTGCCGTCCACCCACGCGCTCGATGACGCGGCCCTGCAGGAAGCGAAGCAGTTTGGCCTGCAGTGACAGCGGCATGTCGCCGATTTCATCGAGGAACAGCGTGCCGCCTTCGGCGCCTTCGACCTTGCCGGCGGTCTGGCGCACTGCGCCCGTGAACGCGCCCTTCTCGAAACCGAACAGCTCGCTCTCGAGCAACTGCTCCGGAATCGCGGCGCAGTTGATGGCCACGAACCGTTTCGCGCTGCGATCGCTGCGCGCGTGAATGGCGCGCGCCACGAGTTCCTTGCCCGTGCCACTCTCGCCGAGCAGCAGAACGGAAACATTGCTGGGTGCCACCTTCTCGACGATGCGGCAGACCTTCTGCATCGACTCGTCGGTCGCGATGATGCCTTCGAGCGGGCTCGCGAGCGCCGCCGTGCGCAGCCGGAGGTTCTCCGCCTCGAGGCCCGCGATGTGGAAGGCCCGCTGCACGATCAGCTTCAGCACGTCCGTGTCGACGGGCTTCGAATAGAAATCCCAGGCGCCGAGACCCACCGCACGCACCGCGCTCTCGCGATCGGCGCGCCCGGTCACGACGATGATCTTGGCACGCGGATGGAGCGACAGGAGCTCCTGCACCGTCGCCATGCCTTCGCTCACGCCTTCCGGATCCGGCGGCAGGCCGAGGTCCTGCAGCACCACGGGCGGCTCGTGCCGTCGCATGAGAGCGATGGCTTCCGAGCGCGAGCCCGCCTGCAGCACTTCGTACGAATCGAAGCACCACTTGAGCTGCTTCTGCAGCCCGAGGTCGTCCTCGACGATCAGTAGTTTGGGTTTGTCTTCAGACACAGCGGCAACCTAATACAAAAGTCAGTTCCCTTGCCGGGCGTGCTTTGCACATCGACGTCTCCACCCAGCGATCTTGCATATTCGCGCACTTGATAGGCCCCTATCCCCATGCCCTTGGACCCTTTCGTGCTGTCGAAGGGGCGAAACAGGCGCTGGCTGACGAATTCGGCATCCATTCCCGCGCCCTCGTCGATGACATGGATGTGAGCTTCCTCGCCCACGGCATCGATGCGCAATGCGATCTCCGCGTTCGCGGGCGTCGCCTCCTGCGCATTGCGGATCACGTGATCGATGACCGCGCCGAGCCGTTCCGGGTCCGCATTGACCGGAACTTCGCCTTCCCCGGCACGCAGGACCACTCGCGGTTCACGCGAGGAACTCCGTGCCACGGCCGCACGCGCCACCGCGGTGATGTCGAGCTGTCGCGCCGTGCCGTGCATGTCGCGGCTCTGCAGCTGCTCGATGAGCCGGGTCATTCTTTCCGACGTGTTCTGGATGGTGCCGATGGCGTCCTCGAAGAACACCGGGTTGTTGCGATGGCGCGCGGCATTCGCCACCAGCAGCTGGAGCTGGGCGACGGAATTCTTGAGGTCGTGCATCACGAAAGCCGCGAAACGGTTGTAGGCGTCGAACTGCCGGCTCTGCGCGAGTTTCTCGTCGGCGTGATGCTGGGCGAGCTGCACGGCGACGTTCCGGCCGACCGTCTTGAGCAGATCGCGGTCTTCGAAGTTCATCGAAAACGGCTCGGGCGGTGAACGCAGCACGAGGAAGCCATGCAACTCGCTGCCCACGAGCAGCGGCGTGATGACGCGCCACTGCCCTTGCGGTTCGAGCCAGCGCGGTAGTTCGAGTCGGCCATAGAGCTCGGGTTCGCGGTGGTACTCGCGCAGGTCGATGACCCACTGCCGCTCGCGCAGGAATCGCGTCAGGGAATCCTGCACGCCGATGGCGCCATATTGGATCTCGCCTTCATAGGACTCGGGCCAGGTCGCGCGCAGCGTGTAACGATCCGCGCCTTCCTCGCGCACCATGAGCATGCCGCCGGGACTCCCGAATATTTGCGCCACCGCTCGCACGGCCGTGCGATGCAGGTCGGGCTCGTCCGCCGACGACAGTGTCTGCACGAACCGCAGCCACTCGATGCGGTAGTCGTACTTGTTGCGATAAAAATGCGTCGAGATGAACACGCGCAGTCGTCGTAGCGGCGATTCGGACAGCAACAGCAGCGCGAGGATCGCAACGGCACCGCACAGGAATGTCACCTGCAGCGCGTTGCCCCACGTGCCGCCATGTTCGCGCACGTAGTATCCGCCGAGCGCCATGAGACACAGATAGGCGCCG
>Ga0173480_10000074_pt1 | contig 24636 bp, 20 predicted proteins | sample NitcycUS209509C1_FD_122622 | JGI IMG/M metagenome (GOLD analysis project Ga0173480, IMG submission 122622) | Soil microbial communities from Arlington Agricultural Research Station in Wisconsin, USA - Nitrogen cycling UWRJ-S209-509C-1 (version... | ecosystem: Environmental > Terrestrial > Soil... | reverse complement strand
TATTATTAGATAAAAAGTTGCATCAGATTTTAGGGATGATGCGCCGCAACAGCATTTAACGGCCGAGATCGCCGGCAACGGGCGCTAGATAAATGTCACACCCATTTTGGTGTCGGTTCTCCACGCACCCGTATTCGAAAGATTTCGAACGGCACAATCAAGCTTCGGTGCTTTGTCGCTGAGAATGATCTGCGCGGTCTTCAACACGCGCTTGCGGACGTTTGCTCGGTTCTCTTGCACGGCTGAGCGCCTAGAATCGACGTGGCCTAGGTGACTAAGAGACCTGGCGAAAGTCAAATTGCGCTTCACCCATATATAATGCGTAAACACTTCCCTCAGGCGGTTTTCCCGCCAAGTTCCGCAATCACTTCATTCTTTCGCACAATCTCCTGCTCCAGCCGTTTGATGTTGTCGAACAGGCGTTCACTGGTCAGCCGCAGAAAGTAGAAGCCGAATTGCGGGTTCTGAAAATAGAGCTCTTTGACCTGTTGGTACGTTGCGGTCAAAACATCTCCATCCTCAATGCATTCAATCGTCTGGGTGCGCAGGTTGCCGGGTGCGAGCAGACCCAGGTCGCCGAAAACCTGACCAATCGGCAGGTCAATCCCCATCTCGCTAAGCCTGTAGCGTCCGCTGACGCTGTAATACATCGCGTCTGCCACATCGCCCTTGCGGAAAACGATGTCGCCTTTGCGGAAGCTGCGGCGCGCCATGAACGGCTTCAGCCAATCAATCGATGTTTCGCCGGTCGATGCGGCCGCCTCCACGTCCTTTATCAATTTTTGCATTTGGTGCAGGCGCACGGTGTTGAGCGGCAAAAGTATCAAGTTCAAAATGAGCGTAGGATATATCCCTCCAAAAAATCCGTAGATGATGAAGAGGCTGTTGCAGGTCATGCTCACAATGCGAAGAGGAATCATGGTCTTCATCGCGCAGGTGATAATGCTCGCGGCAACAGCCGCGTACCCGAACCACATTGGCCATTCGGTATGACTCAGGAATTGCATTCTCATCCCCCGCAATCGAAAATCTGCTTTTTTGCCGACCGGCCAAGATCTCACAAGGCCGACGGCACCGCCATAATATTACAGTTTTAGCTTGGCTCGGATAAGCGCGGCACAAATATCAATTGCGCTGATTTCTAAAGGCGCCGCAGATGGCTGCCGACTTCATCCGATTGGGCCGGCTCCGTCGCTCGGTCAATAACTTGTATGGTGCCGGTTTCACGAAGAAGGTCCTCAAAATACTGGATCGTTCTAAGGAGACCCTCTTTGAGTGAGATGGTCGGCTTCCAGCCAAGCAAATTCTGCGCAGAGCTGATGTCTGGTTGCCGCTCGCGGGGGTCATCTTGCGGTAAGCGTCGATGTACGGTGCGCGATCGAGAGCCCGTTAAATCAATGATGATATCGGCGAGCTGACGGATTGAAAATTCGGCGGGATTTCCGATGTTGATGGGCCCGATAATGTCATCACCAGAGGTCATCAGACGTATTAGCGCGTCGATAAGATCGTCAACGTAGCAGAACGAGCGCGTCTGCAATCCATCTCCAAAGATTGTTATGTCCCGCCCTAACAGCGCCTGGATGATGAAGTTGGAAACGACCCGCCCATCATTCGGATGCATGCGGGGTCCATAGGTGTTGAAGATGCGCGCAACCTTGATATTTAATTTATGCTGGCGCCAGTAATCGAAAAACAGCGTTTCAGCACAGCGTTTGCCTTCATCATAGCAAGAACGTACGCCAATGGGGTTGACCCGGCCCCAATAATCTTCCGTTTGCGGCTTCACTTCAGGATCGCCATACACTTCCGATGTCGATGCCTGCAAAATTTTTGCGCCAACGCGCTTCGCAAGACCAAGCATGTTGATCGAGCCATGCACGCTTGTTTTCGTAGTCTGAACCGGATCCCGCTGGTAGTGGATCGGTGAAGCAGGACAGGCCAAATTGTAAATCTGATCGACTTCCAGGTAGATCGGGAAGGTCACATCGTGCCGGATGAGCTCGAATCGTTTATGTCCGAGTAGATGCTCGATATTGCGCCGTGTGCCGGTGAAGAAATTATCGAGGCAAATAATCTCCGCCCCTTGCCCTAACAGACGCTCGCAAAGGTGCGAACCAAGAAAGCCAGAACCGCCGGTGACAAGTGTTTGTTGCTGAAGATGCATAAGCCTACCCGCTGTTCGGAACTAACCTTAAATTTGGACTTCGCCGTGGCAAAAATTCGCAGATGACGGTCTAATCCGCGGAACCGACAAAAGGCGCTCTACGTTATCGATCTTGTTTTGCGAACAGACTTAAGTTTTGCCACCGAATCTGTTGATTGCGTCTGGCTGCTTTCTTTGTTGCGTCTTGAACTGCCCACCGTCCGCTCGCGCAACGAGGTCGGTCGCCGAGCTAATCAACTAGATGCGCCAGCAACTTGAGCACAAAACAACGGTGCAATGGACTGTAGATTCCAATTCAAACTCACACCGCTGCAGGCACTTTCGGATGGATGGGAGTGCTCAGGCCAAGTTGAATGCGCGAGGTTGGGAATGCCTTGCGGGACGCGAAAAAATTAAAAAATCAAGTTCGTGATTTGGTGACATCGCAGTCCTATCGCAGGAGAGGAAAAGAAAATCCGTCAGTGCCCGGGCTCATGCCCTGTCGATTTTCGTTTTTACGTGGCGACTGTTGCCGCACTGGTGTCGGGCAATTTCGGCCCTCGGCGTTCTACACACGGGCAATAGCAATCATGGTTGCACCATTGGGTAGATTTTTAAAAAGTGCCCAATCTAAATAAGCAATTTGTGTACGCAAATCCAAGGGAAGTCGGCGTATGACAGGCATAGACGCCATGATGGTTGTAAAGATATGAGCGCGATGATAAATCGTATCGACTTTAGCACCAGCCTCATGAAAGAGCGCACGCACATCGTCATCTTTTAAACGTCGCAGATGTTCGGGGTCTTCGCTAGAAAATTTACCATAGCCATCAAGCGACGGTTTGAATCCGCCCGTCAAAAAATTATAAGTCCACTCCAGGGAGTAGCGATTAGCGCAGGGTGTGGTCAGAACAATCCAGCCGCCCGGTTTGACTAAACGCACGATTTCACGCATGGTTGCGTGGGCATCCAACACATGTTCAATGACTTCTATTGACGTTACCAAATCAAAACTTGCATCTGGCAGGGGAATGTGTTCGTCAGTCATAGAAATAAAACTTGCAGCTGGATGCCGTCGCTGTGCAAATTCCAGAGCCACATCTGAAATATCACTCGCTGTTATCTTGGCATCTGGAAAGAACTGCTGATAAATAGGTAAGAACTTCCCCTGTCCACAGCCATAATCGAACATGGATTGGGGTTGGAATCCAGATTTGGTTAACTGCTTAAAGACATAGTTCAGACTTTGTAGGCGACACCTCTCATATAAATCGTGAAAGCCTTCTACGTATCCCTGCTTGAAGCGCGAGTCATAAAGCGCCTTCTGCCCCTGTAAAGTCTTGTCAAAGTTAGTTTCTGGCATTGTTCTGACCTTTCTGGAGATTTTCGAGCGGCGAGAACCCGCCGGAAGCAAGCGTATTGCGTACCAATTCCCATGAAATTGTGCTCTTGGCGCCCCCAAGTTGGCGAGCGACAGCGCCGAGAGGTCGACCGTCGCGGGCAGAACGGCGATCTGACCTCATTCGTCATCCGACAGGTGCGAGTAGGCTCGCATGGCAACACTCCCGCCGGTGTAATGGCGGTACTCATGGGCAAGCGCCTTGGCAGCATCATCTCGACTAGAAAACTGGCGGTACTAGTCCTCCATCGCTGATTGCCGGCACCGACATGAAAGGGGCGATGCGATCATGTCCGCTTTAGGTGAATGGATTGAGTGACGAAAGCTCGTAATCAAACGCAACCTGCCCGTTGCCGAAAAAAGACACGAGAAAATTCTGCGGGCCTCTCTATATTGCTGATTTATACGCTGATCGCGAGTGACTTCCACCCTCTCGCTATTCGCCGCGACCATCGAATTAATCGGAGCCCAATTTCTCACCGGCTACACGGCAGGCGCCGGCGCCATTCGCGTGCAGCTTGCTGACGCGGTTTGCATCCAATTCCATGCGTCTTGGATTTGCAGGTCCAAGGCGGAGCGTCGTGGTGTCCAGTTGAAAAGCTCCCTTGCCCGAGCTGCGGCACCAATCAAGATTGGAGGATCACCGGGCCGCGGTGGGGCCGTTTCGGTTCGGATGCGTTGCCCGCATACACACCGTGCCGATTCGATCACTTCCAAAACAGAATAGCCGCGGGTGTTGGCCAGATTGAGCGCGCAACTTGGCCCGCCTGAAAGCAGGTATTTCAAAGCGCTAACATGTGCATCCGCCAGATCGGCGACATGGATATAATCACGAATGCAAGTTCCGTCGGGCGTATCGTAATTGTCGCCATACACCCTTACGACAGCATCATTCCGAGCAGCCGCCAGGACTCGTGGGATCAAATGCGATTCTGGATTATGAGCTTCACCGATTTCACCCGCGGGATCGGCTCCGGCGGCGTTAAAATATCTCAAAATAATTGATCGCAACTGATATGCACGCTCCATATCTTTAAGCATGCTCTCTACAGCAAGTTTGGAATACCCATAAGGATTAATTGGCCGCTGCGGATGATTCTCGGTAATCGGAGTTTTTTCAGGTATGCCGTAAGTCGCACATGTCGAAGAAAAGACTACTGGGATGCGCCACTCTACAACGGTGCGTAGTAGTGTTGCGCTGCCAACGATATTGTTTTGATAGTAAAGAAGCGGCTTTTCAACAGACTCAGCAATATAAGCATATGCGGCAAAGTGCATCACTGCGCTAGGTCGATGGAAAGCAAGAACTTCGCGCAAGCGAACTTCGTCTGCAATGTCGCCTTCTTCGAACGGCCCCCATTTCACCGCCCAGCGATTACCGCGGGATAGATTATCGTAGACAACGGGCTTAAAGCCGCTCATTGCCAGCGCCTTGCAAACGTGACTGCCAATATATCCGGCGCCGCCCGTTACGAGAATGTTCATACCGCCCGTCTCGAAAAATTTTTCGAATGGTCCCCAACGTAACCGGGCAAAATCTCGGCGGAGCGTCCCTCACCGCGCACGATACCATCCTCAATACGGACAATATGATCTACCGACGAGAGTGTCTCGAGCCGGTGCGTGATTAGCAGTATCGTCCGACCCGCAAACCTTTTGCGAACCGCGTTTCTTACCTGGTTCTCGAGCCCAAGATCGAGCTCGCTCGTCGCCTCATCCAGAATTAATAGTTGCGGATCGCGTATCACCGCGCGTGCGAGGCCGACGCGTTGCCGCTGCCCGCCCGAGAGGTTCAGGCCTTCCTGCCCGATCCAAGTGTCATAATCTTCCGGAAGGGCCGCCACCATTTCAGTCAGGCCGGCTACATCTCCTGCTGATTTGATTTCTGACAGGCTCGCCTCGTTGCGGGCCATGCGAATATTGTCCGCGATCGTGCCCTCAACCAGTTCGGTGTCCTGTCCTGCTATCCCGATCATCCCGAGCCATTCCGATCTTAAGATTTCGTCCAGAGGCACCCCATCCACGGTAATCACGCCTTCGTTCGGCTGATAGAGTCGTAAGAGCAGATTGACGATCGTGGTTTTACCCGCCCCGCTCGCGCCGATCAGTCCGGTTACTGCCCCCGCCGGAATGTCGAAGTTCGCCGCCTTAAGACATTGACCACGAGCAGGGTCATACGCGAATGATACCCCTTCGAAGCGCACGGCATTTTTGAGGGATGCAGGTCGGACTCCGGCTGGTGGATAGGGCTTGCCCGTACGGTCCAACATCGCGAGCACCGAACTCAGTTGTGGCTCGAGTTGTGCGAGGTGCAACACCGCACCCTCGAGTTCGCGAATGTGCGGTTGCAGCCTGTAGAGCAAAGCCACCGTGGCGAGGACTGTCGGGAAAGGCACGCTTGTATATGAGCCAACTCCAATGATCACGCATAAGATGGCGAGATAGGCAATTTCGGTGACGGGGTGAAGCACCCCTGACAGCCGATCAAGCTTGACCGCCACTCGGCGCGCGCTTGCCGAGAACACACGGAAACGGACGTCCTGGGCAGCTTCCTGGCCAAACGCACGGATCGTGCGCATGCCTTGCAGCGATATGAGAATCTGGGTCGCCAAAGATTCGTTAATAAGCTTGACCTCGGCCCCGAGCGAGCGGACGGGGGCTGAGAGCCAACGCACGGCCAATGTAACGATCAACATCCCTACAAATGCCAGAAACGTTATTTTCCAGGACAGCGCGATCAGAAAGCTGAGGAAAACTACAATCGCGCAGAGATTGATCACCACACGTGTGAAGCTCGCGTGTGCAGCCGCTATCGACCAGGATTCGGTCGCGAGAATTTCCAGGAGTTTTCCCTGCTCGTGTTTGCGGATGAATTCATACGAAACCGTCAAATACTGCTCGTGCAGTTTATTTCTGGCAGATTCTGAAATGCGTTGACCGATGGCGGTGTTAACCAGCGTATACGTCAAAGCAAGCAGTCCGCGCGCGACAATCAGCAGGAAAATAACGAAAGCTAGTACTGTATGTCCGCCCATCCACGGACCGATTTGATCGAGCCATACTCCGAGCAGGCCACCATTCTGTCCCGCGAGATTTGATTTTCCGGTAGCAGAATACAGAAACAGCACCACAAGACTTACACCAAGTGTTTCCGTCAACGAGGTTAAGAGCCCGAGCACGATCATCAACGGTGCGCTCCACCGGGGGGCCGACGTGAGCCGCAACAGCTGACGCAGCAAGCGTAATGTCGAGATCACGGTGAGACCATAGGTTCGCCGACCACGAAAACCGGCGCTTGTTGTTTGTTCAGCACGACCGATCTCCTTGTCGCGACAAACAGATTCCTCAGGCGGCGCGCGATACACTGTGTGTACCAACGCAGCAGGCCAGTGGGCTCCTGTCGAACCAAGGCCCAGGAGAGGTGTGCGGCGTCGATCCAATTCTGCCGCTCTACCGCGCGCTCTAGGAGCCAGATCCCGTAATAAGCATTTCCAAGCGCAATTGCGGCACGGAGGTGTGGCTGTCGACGTTGCATCCATTCTGCAACCAGGCGGGACGACCGCAGCATCCGCATCGGATCACTGGACATATTACGGGGAGATTGCCGGTAGCCGGTCAGCAATTCAGGGACCAAAGCGAAATGATATTTTTCCGCAACACTAAAATAGAAACGCCAGTCCTCGCATCCTTGGGCATCCAACGCCCGGAGTGTAGGGTCGAAGCCGCCCGCGACTTCAAAGGCCTCCCGAGTGACCAGAGCCGAGCTGCCATTGCCGACAAAGTTAGTTCGACAAAGGCGTTCTGTTACGTCACCAACGTCAGTTGGTCGGTAAGTTTCGTATATTCGGCTTTCAGCGTCGATAAATGCGTACCAGGTGTAAACGAGCCCGACGCGCGATCCGCCCGCGCCGAGAGCCAAGAGTTGTTTTTTGATCTTGTCGGGCGCCCACAAATCGTCCGCGTCCACAAAAGCCAAAAGCATAGCCTTGGCCTGACACGCTCCCCAATTTCGAGCGCTGGCAACGCCGCCATTGGGCTTCTGGATTAACCTAACCCTCTTATCGATTCGCGCGTGTGCAGCGACGATCTCGGCAGTTTGATCATCAGAGCCGTCGTCTACGACCAAGATTTCGAGGCTCAGGTGAGTCTGGGCGCGAACGCTGCGTAACGTGTCATCGATCGTCGATTCGGCATTGAAGGCCGGCATCACGACTGAGACAAGATCATTCATCGCGCTTCTCGTAGGCGCTCTGCAAATTGCTGGAGGTCCCAACCTCCGCGGACCTCGACTCGCGGCAAGCGCAACGGATTGTCGCCAAGCTGTGCGAGGCCCTCGTCTGCGGTGAAAATGGCCTCATACCCAGACCGCTCGGCCAAAGTGACGAGACGATCGTCGCAGATGCCGTGGGGCGCGGCCAGTGCCGTCACCGGCCGCCCGGTCCAAGTTTCAAGCATAGATCGTGAGCGGGCTAGTTCGGCCAAAAGTTCCGCGCTGGCAAGTCCATCTGCGGGACGATGAGTTGCCAGATGACTTCCAAATCGGACTCCCGCCTTGGCGAGTTCTGCAATCGTGCGAGCATCCATCAACGGCGCCGGATCCCCATATTCTGCGTCCCAGGATGCCTCACACCCGACCAGATCAGTTACGACGAACACTTCCGCTGATAGGTCGCAATCGCGAAGGATGGGCCAAGCCGTGTGACAAAAATCACTTGTTCCGTCGTCGAACGTGAGCATGACCGGCCTTCCGGGAAATAGCGTTCGCTGGGTCAGCCGTTGGACCAATTCCGTGGCTGAAACGGCATGAAAACCATGCCTGCGCAGCCACTGCATTTGCGCCCGGAAAATATCTGGATGCGTGCGATAACGCGCGAGCGCCGGAGGTCCGTCTTCGGCAATACGATGATACATTAAAATTGGTACGCGTTCCGTCCGCTCACTGCGGTAGGCATCGGCACGTCGAATTTCGGCTCCTCCCCAAACTATTTGGCGCGCGACTTCTGGCTCCAGCGCTGAGCCAATCGGTACGTAATCGATACGTGGAGGTGGTGCGGCCTGATTTTGATCAAGACGGCGGAACAGATCGATACGATAGAGGTCGGACTCGCAGCACGCCTCTAACGCCAGCCCTGGAGTGCGCGCCATGATTTCGGTAATGACTGCAGCACCATAAGGGTTGTCCCAGTCAAACGCCGTGTGGCTGAGATCGTCTTTGAGCACAAAAGCGTGGGCACACAACAATCGTCCACCAGGAACGAGAGCGGCGGCCAATCGGCTGCACAACGACGCAAGTTCGTCACGGTCCTCAAGGAAATAAAGCACCTCGGAACAGACGATCAGGTCGAATCCAGTCGGCAGTGGGTCATCGATGAAGTCCAGCTGTTTAAATGCAATATTTGGCGCTCCTGCGCAGCGCGCTTGCGCCCGAGCGAGCGCTGTCTGCGAAATATCGGTTGCTGTCAGGTGGCGCACTCGGCCAGCGAGGCGCAATGTAAAACGACCTTCTGCGCATGCCAGCTCAAGCGCGCGTTCGATGCCCGGCGGAACGAGCGCCAGTGTCCGTTCGTACTTTACCTGTTCATAATCCGAACCGTAGTGCCAGGGATCAACCGTGGCGAACACCGCCTCCCAGTAAGTCCGCCGAAGCGCCCGGGCGTCGGGACGGTTATCGGGTGCTCGCATGAGGTGCTCGCATGCTGACGGAACCTAAGCCAGCTTGCTGGCGCGAAGCTCTCCGTCACGGCGTGCCGCCGCGATGATGGCTTGAAACGCTGTGTCGTTTGTTCTCATATGTGAGGCCGGTCCTGCAACAGCGAGCGCGGCAGATCGCAGTGCCTCGCGCGCCACCGCATGCAAGCTGGGATACTTGCGCGCCCAAATGCACTGGGCCAAACCGCGCCCCAACGCAAGAAGCCCGGCGAACCATGCACGCGGGCGCGCGAACGCGCCTGACTTCTGCACAAAGGTTCGTAAACCAATGACCCGCAGTGCTTCCGTCGCCAGGTCCCTTGGTGACAAGGACGCGAAGACTGCAACTTCCGTTACGCCCAATTGCTGATCTGCCGCAAATATATTCAACAGCAGTCGATCGACTTTTTCAGGCAGGACCAGCCCGGCCGGTTGTTGGATATTGAGTTGCGCCCGTGCGCTGAGGCCGAGCACAATTGGCGCTGTCGTGTCTGCCGCGTTCAGGATGCGCCGTTCAAACTTGTACTGAAGCCGGCGTGCCAGTTCTGCGCAAGTCGAAGCGGCCTCTAGCCTATCGAGTAACCCGGATAAAACAGGTTCAAATTTGGGCCAACGCACCCCGAGCTCCTCGGGGGCACATCTAGCCCCCACGTACAACGCTTCGAATATCACCTCAACAGCGGTGTCAGTTTCGTCTTTCAAGTCAGAAAACCGACGCCCGGCCAATATTGCGTCGATGGCCGCGCCGCGACCGACCTCATGCGCTGCACACCAAAGCGCAAAATACGAAAGTGCATGGTCGACAGAGCCACCGAAGTTGGGATCGGCACCGCCGACGTGCGCCGCTGCGGGCTGGCATACCCTGTGATCTTCCGAAAAGCCTCGAGCAATAACGATTTCCGCATCGGCGATCACGGTTCCAACATTGCAAGTGAGCGACGTCGGACTCATGCGGTAAAAGGCAAGTGGCCTTGGCACAGCCACAAAACGCGCGCCCGCCCGCGCGGCGCGTTGCCACAAATCCCAGTCTTCGCAGGTTCTCAAGCTTTCATCGAACCCGCCAAGTTGGGCAATAAGAACGCGGTTTAGCAGGAAGCAATGCAGAGCGGCTCCGCACCGACGAGCCATGACCTCGAAGGGCGCCCACTCCAGCTCCGCTGCCAATCGGATCTCGGTCAGTCGGCCCTCTGGCGTCACCCGCTGGTAGGCGCAGTATGCCGCAAACGCTTCGGGATTTCTTTCAAGTGCCGCTCCGAGCGATTCAAGAAAACTCGGCGCGACCCAATCGTCGCTATCCAGGAAAAGCAGCCATTTGCCGGTTGCGGATGCAAGGCCCAAATTTCGGGCGGCAGAAACACCTTTGCCGGGTCCGGCAATGACAGAAAAACGGCTATCTCGCGCTGCGTAGGACGACGCAATTGCGCGTGTGGAGTCCGTCGAACCATCGTCGACTATAACAGCCTGCCAATTGCAGACGCTTTGGGTGAGCAGACAGTCCAGCGCGGCGCCCAGCGTCGCTTCCGCGTTCCGCGCCGCAACCACTACGCTCGTGAGCGCGCTCATTTTGGATTCGTTAGACGTGATGAACCGACGTACCTGAAATAGTAGCCAAGTCCGGAGAGGAAACCCGTAAACTCGCGCCAAAAGAAGCGATCACGCTCGATCGGACCTTTCAGCATACGCCGAAGTAGACGTCTGGCGTACCAGCCCGGCATGCTAAAAAAGGCTCGACGGAGATTGCCAAAGTTTCCGCTTCGCTCAAACTGGACCAAAAGCGCCACAGTGTGCCCCCGCATATAATTGAAGATCTGGTTCCCCAGACTGGGAAAATCTCTCCTGTGGTAGTGAAAGACGACTGCGCTTGGTTCATAGCGACAGATGCCGCCATGGGTCAGAACGCGATGCCAATATTCGGAATCGCCGGAGCAGCCCGCCGCACCGACGTCCAGCCGCTCATCGAAATAACCAGCAAGCTCAAAAACCTCACGCCGAAATGCCATATTGGCGCCAGCGCCAATTTCCCAGACCCGGCAACCGTGCTTCCGATCCTGAGAGAAAAAAGCCGTACCAAAATCCTTGCGGCGGTAGCCGCGACCAAAGCCCCAATAGGTTTCGAAATGGCGTTGGGCTTCCGTTTCGAGTTCAGCTGGCAGCACTAGTCCAGTGACGGCCATGACTTCCGGTGCGTCGAAGGCATTGACCAGCCGTTCAAGCCACCGTGGGTGCAGAATCACGTCGTCGTCGGTGTAAGCGATGATCTCTCCGCGCGCCACGCGCGCGCCTACGTTGCGTGCAATATCAAGCCCAAGCCGATCCTCCCTGACATATTGAGCGCCTGCGGCCTGCGCGACGTTGCAGGTGCGTCCGTCTGTCGAGGCATTGTCGACGACGATGATTTGAGAGGGCAACAGGGTCTGCTGCGAAAATGATGCCAAGCATCGAGCAAGCGTGTCGGAGCGGTCGCGGGTGCATATTACAACACTTGTCTTAGCTGGGCACGACCGATTTGCAGTTTCATTTTCACCAATCTGTTTGGCACGGGTAAGTATATCGGCTGGAACGGCCGCCATCAGCTTTGCCTGATCGAGCGCTCTGCCAGGGATGCCCACATCGTCGACTTGTCCGACAGGGCAATCAGTCCACCACAGGACAATAAGACAGGTCGATGCATTTACGTAAATGGGCTTTGCTGACGAAAGATCGAAATGAATGATAGGCTGTGAACCGATCTCGTCAGCGAATACGGTCACAGAAACTGCTTTTCCCAAAGTCTGCCAGATGCGGGACGGCTCGATTCAAAAACGGTTGAGCCTTAATCGCTTTGGCACACTACGCGTTCCTGATCAGGAGATTGCAAAGAGCCTATGTGCCGGTCATTTGTAGCAATCCAGGCGAGCCTTCGCCTTGGCAGGTATCCGATCCACGAATGCACATCCTCTTTTGGATCATAATCGCGAAATTGTCGTAACGAAATATTCCCTGATTTCGTCCGACGCCCCTTCTTTGCGCGTGAGGACTGAATTCTTCTTTCCGCAATAAATGTGCCGCCCGTTATGCCACAACGTGCGTCAATAATGTGCGCGCGAATTATCAGTTCGATCGCCTTCAACGCCCGACCGCGTTTGAGCATATGATAGCCCTTAACGAACTGAGTTTCGGCTCCTCTTAGCCGGGCCAGCGGCTTGAGCAGCGAAGGCGCTATCATTTCGGCTTGTTCAAAAACCCTTTGCATCGAATCAAACATTTGAAAAATGTCACTCGACATGCTGTCTGGCCTTTTCATATAACCAACAAGATATTCGGGTACGCATCCGAACCTATACTTCGAAGCAAGTCTGAATTGCAAAAGTGAATCTTCGCAGCCTTCTGCCCCGGCAGTACGAAGCCAGCTTTCATATCCGCCGACGGCGAGCACGGCCTCCTTACGCATCAGTAGGCTACTGCCATTGCCAATGATGTTTAGGCAGAGCAAATGGCTGAAGATGTGCCCTTCAAAAGTAAAGATTGGTTGGGAGCTAATGACGTAGCCGTCCTTATTAATTAAGCGACTGCCGGCATAGACTCCGCACATATTGTCATCGCCCGTGAGCAACACCGCCATTCGTTTTTCAATACAGGACGGATGCCAAAGGTCATCGGCATCCAGCGGCGCGATAAAGTCACCCGCGGATTGCAGGATGCCTGTGTTCCGTGCTGCGGCGACCCCCGCGTTGAGCTGTTGAATTACACGCACGCGACCATCGCCGCTTGCAACTTCTTGAATTATTTTGCTTGTATTGTCCGTGGAACCATCGTCTATGACGATAACTTCCAAATTTCCGTAAGTCTGGCCAAGCGCTGACCCTAAGGTTTCGCGTATTGTTCGGCAGGCATTGAAAGCCGGGACAATCACAGAAACCTTTGGAGTCGATCGGTTTCGCAAGGCTTCACCTTGCCTATGCAATGTCATAAGCTTAACGCCAAACTTGCCAGCGAAAGCAAAGACTTCAAGACCAATTCACCGCCAAAGATCGATAGGAAAAGCACGGAGCAATCCATCCGCGTCAAACTGGGGCAATTCTTCGCCACCCATTCTTTGCGCGTCCTCGATGCTGTGCGCGTATGAAAACTTATTCCGCCCAGTTCCAGAGTAATAATCCTGATACTTTAGCATTGGCTCAGCCGACGTGAGCCGTAAAAGCCTTGAGGGTATTCCAAATGCTTCTGCAACTATAATTCCGTGCAGTGAACTTGATATGACGAGATCAGCGGTAAGGATCCTCGAAATAAATCTCCGCCAATTGCATGTTGGATAAAGCACCTCAGCTTCCCCGGCAAACATACTGATTTCATGTAGGTGCGGAATAACGACGTATCTTTGTTTTTGCCGCTGTTGAACCCGAAATTCCGGAAAAAGGTATGGAATGAGAAGAGCCGGATCACCGTAAACTGCCGGACATGCAATACCTCTGTCCAAAAGAAATCTTCTAGTTAGCGGGCCTCGTACAGCTCGTACGTCCAAAGATGTAAAACAGTACTCATGTGTACCTATTTTTCCATTAATTCCGCTGCCCCAAATCGTGTCCCCCTCGCGAGCGAAATGTAAGATAGAGCCTACAGCCAAGAGTCGGCGGCCAGCCTCCATGTCTTTAAGAAAGAGTCCGCGATTTTGGAGGATACGTTGAATGATTATTGGAGAAAGAATATCACCGACGTTGTATGAACGGGTCCAGTACACAAGTTTGCCAAACAAATAGTGAGGCTTTCGCGCACGCCACCAGAAAAGTCGTTCAATGCCCATCTCCTCTTCGACGCGCGGGCCAATCGTCGGCCTTAATCGCCGAAGTGCACTTTTTAAGACTTCCATTTCGTACCGCCCGAAAGCCTTCGAAAAGCAGATTCCAAGAGGCGAATTGGCCTTCCCCTAAAGCCCCAAACTTATCTTAGCGTTTGAACATTTAATGTCAGAGTTCATCAAGCAAAGCGAAGAACTGGCGAAGTTGTGCTCGCCCATCAGGCATGATCACCCATGCTGTCAAATACACAGTCCCATAAATCAACACGTCAAGTCCGATCCACCCAGCGGGCCAGTGTGAGACGTTCGACTGGATTGCCCACAGCGCCGCCCCGGCGATCGCCGCCGCCGTTGCCGGCCGCAACATCGTCAACAGCAAAGTTTGAATGCGAATAGGTGTGCCATGGATGCAATAGATCAAGCTAGGCAAGGTCAATAATAATCGCGTAGCACTGAACGAGACTGCAACTCCAAACGCTCCCCAAGGCAAACCCAAAATAAATGATACGAGTGTGATAGGTGTCCCAATCAAGCTCCACCTCAATTGACGGTCCGTTGTTCCTAGAGAACCATACACCCACCCCCAAGCCACGTTAAATGTGCCGACAAACGCCGCGACGCCCAACGCCTGAATTATGGGAACGGCGGGCAACCAGGTAGACCCGAACACCAAGAAAATGACCGACTGTGCATCGACAAGAAGAAAACATACGATTGGCATGCCAACGAAAATAATCGCACCGATGGCACGATAATAAAAGCGCGCGTACCGCTCGGGCTCGTCTTGGAGCCGACTTAAAGCCGGGATGACTACACCTGAGATTGGGCCATTGATCTGATAAAGAGGCAAGAGCAGAAGGCGATAGGCCAAATTATAAAAGCCAAGCTCTGCATCAGAGACAAAGCGCCCAATCAGCACATTATCGAAATTGCGATTGGCGAATGTGAGGAGGTTGAAACCCGTCTGATTGGCACCGATTTTGACCATCGGCCGCGCGCCGGTGCCACGTCGTGGCAGACCGGGTAGCCAGCGGCAGAATGCCAGTAACAATAGCAGCAAAGTTAGACTGCTCACATATTGCTGCACTGCCAGCGCCCAGAAGCCCGCGCCGTGCCAGGCGCTGAGGATAGCGGCCGCGAAGCCCGTGATCAGTGTAATGATATTGATGACAGCAATTGCTGTGAAGCGCATCTGACGCTGCATTAGCGCGTCGTGCTGAACAGCCAGACCGCTGATGATGACCGGCCCCGCCAATGCCAACCCGAGCCACAATACGCGAGGATCCTCATAAAACCACGCCATTACGGGACTGAGGGCAGCGATCATACCGGCGGCAATCGCGCCTAATGCCGTGTTTAACCAGAAAAGCATGCTGATCTGCTCGTGAGTGATTCGAGCACGCTGAACAGTCGCGAGCGACAAGCCGCCGGTCTGGATCACGGTAATGAACCCCGTCAGCGCAACTGTCTTGCCAAAGAGGCCGAAATCAGCAGGCAGCAGTAGACGTGCAAGTGTTGCGACGCCAGCGAACTGGATAACAAAACGGCCGACTTGCCCCAGCATCGTGACTAATGCGCCGCGAACACTGCGGCGGCGAAGATCTTGCCGCAGATGTCCCGTTTCAAACAAAAGATGGTTACGGCTTGCCGGCGTTGTTCTCATCCGCGCGTCGAGCATGCAAGATGCTTCGAAATTAAATTCTAATCCATCACGAACGATGGCGAAACACGTTCTAGCGTCGAGTTAATTTTGCCGCGGTATACATGTTTAGCGTAACCATCACGCGCATACACCAGCCTTTTCTCTCTCGAGCACGAGTGCCTTAAGACTGATTTTCTCGCACCCTCCATGAAGCGCTAGGAAAATGCCCGAATGGTCAGCTGGGCAATACGGTCCCAATCCAATGCAGAAAGGGGAGCATGAGCATTGTTTTGGATCTGACGAGTTTTAACCCACCCGACCGCAGCGCGAATAATGTCAGGGTCGAGTTCGCCGTGATAAAGCCTTACCCAATTTGGCCCGACAATCTCGCCCAATTCAATTAAGGTTCCACAGGCCGGCACCAAAATCGGTCGATCGAACGATAGAGCAAGAATAGCGCTCCCAGAATTTAGAATTTGCGTGTATGGCAGAATTACAAGGTCGGCTGCTCGAAGGTATTTCTGAATATCATTTTGATTAACAAACTCAAGAAAAAGCCTGACATTGGAATTAGCTTCAGAGACTTTTGTGATATCTCGTGCCACGTCATCAGCGGCCGAACCCGCAACGATCAATTTTGCATTCGTAATTTGCGCTTCTATAAAACAGCGAATCAATCGTTCAACTCCCTTGTACGCGCGAATCTGACCGAGAAATACCGCAACAAAATCATCTGAGGGGAGCCCTAGTGCTGTGCGAGCTTCGTCCTCGGTCATTTCATCTGGATAAGCGCCCCGATAATGTCCATGCGGGATCGTAAAGATAGGAATAGATTGCGTTTCTGGGTGGTGGCGGAAAAGCTCCTGCTTTCCTGTCTGCGACATGCAGATAATCCCATCGACATTTGGAAGAAAAACCCGCCAAAAAACCCGCTCCAGCAAAGGGTGCTTTTGCTCGTGAGGCTCAATATTGTGCGCAGTCCAAAAAATTTTTGTCTTCTTAAAGCGGGCGACCTTTAACATCGTCCAAAATATCAATAGTCGCGGAATTACATCGCGCACATATTTTCTACCAACAATATTTTCTGTTGGCCAATGCAAATGCAATACATCCCATGATTCTTGCAAAAGTTTGCGTTTTGAGAAACTCGAAACATGCACGCCGCTTTTCTCCAATGAATCGTATAAAAGTGACAGCACAGGATTTATTTCAGAGAATTCTCGGTAAGGTGATGCTAATATTTTCACAACGCTTCGACTGGCTATGAGCCCAGTACGATCCAATCTCGATCGGCAACAGGGCAACAAATGATATTTGACCGATCCAGGAGAAGACCACTCATCGGAAGCGGCCAGGCAAAGCCAATCTGATCGGAACTCTTTGCAACGATCTTGATGATGATGCCGATCACAGCGGCAACACGCTCATACTACCATCAGCAAAGCGTTGCTGGCGCACAAACGCTGGAGAGATTATGCCGTCAATTCCGAACTACTTACGGTACGCGTCGCGCCCTCTATCAGCCGGACTTTAGTCGAAGCCACTCTTAGACTTAACCACCAGCACGTTCGCCGAGACGGCTCTCAAACAGTAATGCAAAAAAAGTTATCATGCTACGAAAATAGCGCAAACCAAAGCGACGCGGGTTGAGCGCCAGACGCCAAGCCCATTCGAGATTTAGATCTTGAAAAATTTTCGGTGCTCGCAATTGTGTTCCCGCAAGAAAGTCGAGAGCCCCGCCAATGGGCAAAAACGCAATTCCTGTGCTTCGCTCCATGGCCCAAGCCGAGAACAGCTCCTGAAGTGGGGCTCCTAGCGCGACAAAACACAGTTTGGCACCAGATCTTTTAATCGTTAAAATCGCATCGTCGCACTCGCGTGATCCTATGCTGAAATTCTTTGAGGGAGAGTAAGCACCCGCGATCTCGAGTTGCTTGAACTGTCTCTTCAACCGAGTCGCGCAAAGGCGGAGAGATCGGAAGGTCGAGCCGAAGAGAAATATTGGAATTTTGTTACTGCTAGCAGCGGCACAAAGTGGCTGGACCAAATCCGCACCGGCTGTCCGATTTAATTTCACTCCGTTTAAATATGCCAACCACACAATCGGGAACCCATCAGCCGTAACTAGCTCGGCCCGTCGATATGCTTCTCGCATTCCGCTATTCCGACGGAGCTTCGCTATGTGATCAAGATTCAAAGTACAGATCATGAAGGAATGCTGATCGTGCAGCAGCTTCAAAATTGAGTTTACACAGTCCTCCATATTCGCGACGTGAATTGGCCAACCGTCCACGCGTGTAAGTACCTTTGCCATTGAAATCGGAGCCGTTAAGGAGTGGAAAGTCACGAACCCATCGAAGCTTTCGTCCTCGAGTTCTCAAGCATTGTGTTGAGTGCGCGCCGGTGCCTGGTAATTACCGCGCGAAGCGGCAGGTAGATCTTCAACTGACAAGCGAGCGGCGGAAGCGAAACAAAGTTGAGCACAGGCATCCTGCGACGAGCGGATTCAACTAAGACCATTCAACGATGTTTCAGGATACCGCTCCGGATCTAGCACCCTTAAAGCGACCTCTGTCCAACTCAAAAATTTGCGAGGCTTTACAGCTCCGGCCGCTGCCAATGCTGCCACCACCGCAGCCCTAATGGACTCTTCGTTGCCAGGTTCGTAGCCAAAACGGCTCGGCGCTCGTCCGACTGCAAATGTTGGACATAAGGCCGGTAGTCCGAAATACTCATATTGTGCCAGCTTCAGGCTCGATTCTGCCAAATATTCCGCACCCGGTGCCGACCGATAGGGTGCAATCCCAACCGCCGCATGTTTGATATAGGCAAGTGTATCTTTGAACTTCATTTCCGGATAAACACGGACATTCGGCGGGCCTTGGAACGTCGTGCCGCAGCCGATCACGTGGAATTGCACGTCAGGAAAGAGTTTACCCGCGATCGCGAAAAACGTTTCGTCAAATAACATGGAACCGACGGAAATCAGCGTTTTTCTGCCTGGCACATAGGGGCTCGGCCCTACGTTCGAGTACTGACCCTCATCAACGCCGAACTCTGCACGAAAGAGCCGTCCTTCGGCCCACCGAAAGTGATCAATCATCGTGGATGAGCGCAGGGAGAAATGTGTGACGAGAGCACTATCATCCTCTAATCTTTGCTGAACGAATGGATGTGCTCCAATGGTGTCAAGTTGGTCGGTTGCATAGTAAATAATTTTAGCCTCTGAATTAATCCGCCGTAAGCGTCGCAGATATATCGCCGCCACGCTCGACTCAATAACAATAGCATCCGCGTTCGAGCACATTTCATCAAATGTTTCGCTGGGCCAGTTCGAATACAGGACATAAGCTGCCCGCATGGTTGCGTCTAAGATCAAGTTATCTGAATGAAACGGATGAAGTGGCGTTCGCCAAAGAAAGCATCGCACTCCGTTTACTGTTTCGACCAAGTTTGCTTTGTGCGAGAGAGAGATACGGGAATCGTCCGTCCATTTTGACAAGAAACTGAATCGGGTAGACACAAATGAAACGTCGCACCCCGCTCGAATGAGTCCATCCGCGATGTGGTGGATACTGGCCCGCTTTGCGGTTCTGTAGTCATGGCAAGCGGAAAGCAGGACTAACCGGCGTTTCTCGTTAATGGGCTTCACGTGATTTTATCTGGTTCTCCTCGTGAGCGACCCGATAAAGAGTTAGAATTTCAGGAGCCCAATGTTCCCATGTAAAGGCACGCCGCAGAGCCTTTCCCGCCCCGGCGGGCACTGACTGACCGACCGAGGAAGCGAGCAGTTTGGCTAACTCGGCGACATTCCCAACTTCGAATGTACTGTCGATGCCGGCAACGTTTGTAATGGCCAGGTTCCCGGGAATACGCGTGCATACAACCGGCAAATCTTTGATCAAAGCTTCGAGCAAGACAGTCGGCAAACCCTCTTGTTCGGACGCAAGCACGAAAACATCGCTGCCTGCCATCATTCTAACGACGTTGGTGTCATCGACGACTCCGTGAAATGTGACTCGCTCTGTAACGCCCCGCGCTTCCGCTATTGCCATAAGTCGCGGACGATCGTTACCTTTCCCAACAATGTGCAGATGTCCTTCACGAAGCCCCGGTCTGCACAGCGCTTCAATGACATCGTCAAGACGCTTGACCGGGTCGAGTCGACCAACCGACAGAATGGCTGGTTTGCCGGCCAATCGCCCATAACTTTCCGCCGAATGGCTATCAAAGTCACTGCCAAGGACACAGTTCGGAATTATGCATGCTTTTTCGGCACGGATACCCCTGCTTCGTAGAAATTCAAACCACGCGTCAGTAAGTAAAATTGTTGCCGCAGCATTCTCGATAACAAACCTCTCCACGCTTCGGTCCCAAGCGCTCTTCAACAACCCATTTACTACAGAGCGCGGTTCATAGAACGCATGCGGGGTATACAAGAAAGGTTTTCCCGCTAACGCAGAGGTGATAGCGCCAATAGCCGCGTAGCCAGATCGCGAATTATGAATGTGAACCACGTCTGACCACGCCACGTGGTGCCGAAGTTCTAACGCGAGCGCCGTTTCAGATTTATACGGGCTGTCAATTTGGTCGGCATCCGCGGCAACGATTCGAACATCGCAACCAAGAGGACCCAATGCGCGCGCCAAGCCATGAATATGCCGGGAAACCCCACCGCCACCTTTTAGAGGGTGAAAATCCTTATGGATTTGAAGAATGCGCAACGGATTAAGCGTCGGACATTGCATCGTCGACAACTTGATAGCCTAACTCGGTTACGATCTGGGCCAAAGCATCGATTATTCTCCAGCGTGGACGCCAATTGCGGCGTACTTGGAGTTTCGACGGATCGCCGAGCTGTTGGGGACGATCAACCTTGCGCATTTTCGCCGGGTCGCTCTCAACCCGGACGTTAACGCCGAGAAGCCTGCCAATTAGCGAGACCAGCTCATGCACTGACAATTCTTGCCCGGTACACAGATTAAAATATTCAACAGCTTCACCTTTGTGGAGACCTTCAAGTAACGCTACAAAACCATCGGCTACATCGTCGACGTAGATGTAGTCGCGCTTCGGAGCCGTGTTACCGAGCCGAACCACATCAGTCGAACCGTTCAGCTGCGCTAAAATATCTGGAATCAAGTGGCCATTGGGATCTCCGTGCCCGATCGTATTGAACACGCGAGCGATGTGAGTCCGGGCCCCTTTCCGCGCCGCCCAACAAGCAAGCTGGTACTCATTTGTAAGTTTTGTGTTTGAGTAAACATCAGTCGCCGCAGTTAGAGTCCTCACCTCATGGAGTGGGCCGCTCTCCCACTTGTAGACTGCACCAGACGAGGCAAACACGAGATTTTTGACACCTGCATTAGCTGCTGCATCGAGCAATGATTGCGTACCAAGGACGTTAACGTCGAAGGCAAGATAAGGTTCACGCTCGCAGGTTGGAATGTGATGTACGGCTGCCAAGTGAATGATAGCTTCCGGCTTGTACCCCGACAGAATCGATGTGAGGGCAGTCCTATTACGGATATCGATTTTGAAAGGAACCAAACCATTTTCCGGCGCGGGCAGTGGTAAACCGACGTAGCCATTATCGATTACAACCGTGTGGACATTGCGCTGTCTAAGCCGAGCAACAACACGCGCTCCGATAAATCCCGCCCCTCCAGTTACAAGTACCGACCGAAAGGGAAATTTTGCGTCGTTATGCTGATTACGTTCCATACGAACCTATCCAACGCATTCAGAGGTTTTCAAACTAACCAGGACCGGGCGCCCTCCCGAAGCGCCTTCGCCCGATTATCTTTCCAAAATGTTCTTCGCATGCCAGCTGTGCCACGAAATTTTCAGTTGGCGAATACGAATGCCGCTGTTGGCATCAGCCCCGAAGCGCGCGAGGCATACTACTTTCGCCATAAACACTGACATTTATGCCAGGGCGACCGAACTTTGCGGGCGCCTCTTTCTTCTGTGGCAGGAACACCATCTTCGGGGTGCGCTGCATTTACTCAAGATATTCATTCGCTAAAATGTACTGTTTGGCGCGCCGGATCGCAGGCGATCTGAGTGGATGATCGTGGATATGCGCAGCGTACATTCGATCAATCCATTGGGTATTCTTGAATATTCTTTTCGAGCGGAGCAATGAAAATGGCGCAATCTTCCGCAGCTTACTTTCGCGATTGAATTCATTGACGGCGAGAAGCTCGCCCGTCCAAGGATTAGACCCGTCGACCGCGATATCATCCAGATAAATCGGCAGTACCGGGAGGTAAATGCTCGCTTCGCCGTTCAAGACACGCAAAGCCTTTTTTGTAGAAGAATAATAATCGGTGTCGATGGCAACAAAGCCTACGGGCGCGTCCGAAGTTAAGGACGTCAGGAAGCTCGGGATTGTTTCTTCGATATCGCCAATCACCAAACGAGCGAAGTCTGGAAGAGAGCGCAGCAGCTTGTCGAAATCCATCGGAAAATCGCCTTCCTGAAATACTTCCGGAAGATCGCGGTAGTCGATCGCGGGTGGCATACCCTTTCCGGTGTCAAAACCAAAGACATGGAAGTCTATCCCGGTTGCCCTTCTTGTCCTCTCTGCAATCTGACACATGTTCAAAATACCGGCACCGCTCGCCACACCAAATTCAATGAGTGTGATGGATTTCAAGCCGTATTTAATAGCCGCATCGGCAGCATACAAAATGGGAAAGGCGTATTGCTGGCGTATGATCAGATCGAAGTCGACTTTTGCCCGATATGATCCAAAGACTGCTACAATCAGGGACAATAGATTAAGATGAATCGGCTCCGTTGCTCTTTCAACAAAAACCTTCCGGAGCTGCTTACGTTTAAGCAACCGACGCAGCAAGTATCGTGTCACGTTGAATTTCCGCGATCATTGCAGCGGGGCAGCAACAGGCGAGGCTCGCAACCGCGCAGGGCCATCGGCGCGTAGAAGGTGACGCCCGACCACTACTGTCGCTAGCCGATAGCTACCTGGGTTATGACGTGCAAAGCGTGCACTTTTCCTTTGGCGCTCAGGTATCCATGTGATCGCCAGCGCTCCCATCATAAACCAGAGGATGGACGCCGTCTTAATCGTAAGTTGACCCTCACCGATGCAGAGGGCAATTGCAAAGTACGCCGCGGATGCATTTCGAAATACGTAAAAATAGACACTTCGACCCTTTATCGAGAGGAAGATGACCCAAAATATCACGAAGCCAGCAACTCCAATGCCGCTAAAAACGTAGGCGTAACCGGAATCGAAGGTATTCATCTTTGAAGCTTTGAAACCAAGCCAGTTCCAGACATCAAAGCCAGCTAGCACTCGAGATGAATACGAGATCCGACCACTGAAACCCAAACCACTCGATAAATCAAAAAATTCAGGCGCCAGCACCAGCCCAAAAACAACAATCACCGGAATGACCAACACTCCGAGCTGGCTCAAGCGCGAAGGCATAAAACTCAATATTACCGCAACTATGATAACGCATGCGCCAAACCGACTATCTGCAAGCACAATCGATAACAATCCTGTCACTAAAGCAACGAAGTGAATCTTGTTGTCGATTTGCGATCTTATTACCCCCCACAGTACAAGGATGATGCCAAAATACCCAAGACTTATCGGCTCGAGAAAGATCGACGAAACACGATGGTCACCTAAAAATGGAAGGAGAGCACGACCTTGTGCTTCTGGCCGTACCCCACTGAAATATAGGCCGCTTGCCGCTAGGAAGGCGTGCGCTGAATCGGACTCTGCAATCGTTCCGCGAGCGATGTAGTATTTAAGAACATCGAAATACGTCAAGAACGTCGCGAGATAAAAATATTCGAAAGCGGCGAACGACAAGGTTATCGTCGCAATCCATTTTATTGCGACGTCGACGTGACGCAGCCCTTTGATTGTTAGACCTAACATAAAGAATGCAATCGGTATCAAAAAGTCTCGAATGATTTTTATGTCAAGACCATGTTCTGGTGAGACACCCCACCGGACGAGGGACAAAGTCAATATGTAACTGATGGTCCCTACGATAAGAAGTAAGTATGTCCGATTCAGAAATCGAAGCGACGCCAAAAAAGCAAACGAAACAATCAACATCTCCGCAACCATTACGGATAAGGGTGTAATGCTGATGATATTAGTATTGATGAAGCACAGGATAAAATTAAAGCAAATCGCCGCCAAAAGTAGTGCAAAGGGGACCAGTATTGCCGCCCTTTCGGCGATCGAATTTTTTTCTGTGGTGAATTGACCTTTCGGAACGAGACGTGCCACGTCAAACTCGCGTCATTCCGTTGTTCGATCGAAGGGCAAATATGCTAGCAAAGGGCCAACCTTTTCAAGGTGTCACAGTGTCAGTGATTCGACGTGTTGCGGCCGTTCGTATGACGCTCCAAGATCGGCACTTGTGGTTTGTCTGCTCCATCAGAGTGTTCAAGGTTCGTGAAATAATTTTTCGCAAACGGTCCAGCAGCCCAATACGTCCAGCCAACCCAAACGTCGGAGTTTTCTTCCATAAATTTGAGCAGTTCTTCTAGAAGAGTGAGGCAGTTCTGGTCAGGTCCGACGCCGAACTCGCCTAAGAAACCACGTTTGTGACGCTCGCGCGCCCAGTTAGTAAATCCTGCGAGCGTCGCACGTACGCTTGTCGGGTCCCGGCATTCGGCATGCGTTCCCGTGAAATCTTGATCAAAATATTGATGAACTTCGTACACATAATTTGCCTTAGGGTCGACAATGCGATCCATGACATTGCTGCTACTGCTCAGCCAATTACGCGCCGACGTCCAAGATACACCCGGCACAAAGATTATATTGTCAGCCCCTCTGCGCCGAATTTCGGCAATCGATGCATTTACTACCGATAGCCAAGTGTCAGCGGCGATCCCTTTCGGCTCGTTCATTAGGCCAAAGAACACCTTGGGATTTTTCTTGTAGTGATCGGCCAAAAGGCCCCAAAAAGCTGCAAGGCTTTCAGTTG